>Ga0070699_100001057_pt1 | contig 25617 bp, 21 predicted proteins | sample KBSK1503metaG_FD_65473 | JGI IMG/M metagenome (GOLD analysis project Ga0070699, IMG submission 65473) | Corn, switchgrass and miscanthus rhizosphere microbial communities from Kellogg Biological Station, Michigan, USA - KBS K1-50-3 metaG | ecosystem: Host-associated > Plants > Roots >...
GCCCTGCGCGTCACCCTCGAGCAGTCAACCCGGGACAACTCCGCCGAGCCACTCGCCGACACCCTCAGCCGCGCCCTCCGCTACCTCCGCAACGGCGCCCGCCTCTAGACGGCCGCCTCGCGGAGCTGGGCGGGGGCCAGGCCCTCGGTCTGCTCCCGGCTGTGCCCGGGTGCTGCGCCGCTGAGAACGGTCTTGCAGATCTTGATCACGCCCTGGTCTCCCTCCCTGGCCCGGGTACGCGGCGTGTGAAGCTTCGGATCACCACGGCGACGGCCGTCGTCACGGATACTGTACGACCGCTGCCTCCTGGTGACCGGCGCTATACCCGACGCTAGGCCGGATCACCCGCCTCCCGGCAATAGGGAGAATTCCCCATAGGCGAACGGCCACTGCGGCGGGGCGCGGGCCGTGATCCCGGCCGCGCGGCGGGCCTGACGCCGTGGCGTGATAGCCGACCCCGCAAGTCATGGGGCGAGCACACCGACTTCGCGACTACCCGCCGGGTGTACGGAATCAGCGCTCGGTTGTCAAGCTGATGTGGCGGAGAAGCCCTGGCAGGGTTGGAGAGCCGGGATTCGGCCTGTGAACAAGGTTGCCGGGGGGACGCCCATCATGGTGTGGCAGTCAGCGGTCATGTGGGACTGGTCGTCGTAGCCTGTCGTCGCGGCGAGTTGCGCCCACTGAGCGGGGTTTGCGTGGCCTGTTTTGTACTAGAGGTCAGTCAGCTCGAGGAGCACTCGCTGTCCGGGCGTATCTTCGATGATCTGCCATAGCGTCAGCAGCCCGTCATGCACAGTCGCGCGCCAGATCACCTTGAGCTGGCGTTCTTCCTGATCGGGCAGGCCAAGGTGGGAGCCGGTGGTACTGCCCAGGATGAGTACGTCATAACCTCGGTCCACGAGGTGATCCGGGTAGATGACATAGTCCGGGAACGCAGTCACGTATCCGTTCCACGCGTTGCGGTTTGCTTCCCGGCCGGTCACCGCAGGCTCCTGGAGAACTTGAAGCCGGTGGTCGGGTGACATGAGCGCGACCAGGCGGTCAACATCGCCCCGGTTGATCGCGTCAATGAACCCGATGACGGCCGCAACTGGCGGAAGCGGAGTTCGCACCCGCTGATCCTCGCAGATGATGGGGTCCTGACGGACGGACGCTGCCTGCCAGGGCATTAGGTTGTGGTCGGTGTACTCGCTCAGGACGAGCCGCAGATGCCGTTGGCCGGATGCCGCAAACGCCCGCTCCAGCCTCTTCATATCCATGACTTTGTGTCATGCCTCACCTGAATCCTGGTCATTGGACGCATGACTCATGATCAGCCAGACTAGCCAGTGGAAGACCACCCGGCCGACATGACATCTGGTCAGGCGGCGTTCGGAGCCAGCTAGGCACGGAGCCCGACAACGAACCTCCGAGAGGATCTGTATGCCCGACCACGTGCCGGCGCCCGGAGGGCGGCGGATTGCCCTGATCGCGCACGACAATAAGAAGCAGGACATGCTCGAGTGGGCCGAGTACAACCTGGATCTGCTGGCCGGTCACGAGCTGTTCGCGACGGCCACGACCGGTCACCTCCTGCAGCAGCAGCTCGGACTACCTGTCACCTGCTTCCGGAGCGGACCCTACGGCGGCGACCAGCAAATCGGCGCCCGCATTGCCGAGGGCGAGATCGACCTGCTGGTGTTCCTGTGGGATCCGCTGGAGCCACATCCGCATGACCCGGACGTCAAGGCCCTGCTCCGGGTCGCGGTTGTCTGCAACATCCCGGTTGCCTGCAACCGGGCCACCGCAGATTTCATGATCTCCTCGCCGCTGATGGGTCGCAGCCATCAGCAGTGGGACCCGGCGTCCGGCCAGGCCCGTCACAATCAAGCAGCCCTGACCGTGGCCCGGGCCAGCTGATACCTCTGGCCCGGTTCCCGTAAGGAAGCAGGGCTGCCGCGGGCCCGGCTGCGAACCGCTCGTTCTGCTGGCTGGCGTTCCGGCCGCAACGGAGCCGGAGTCGGGGCGAGGGCGCGGACCACCGCCTCAGGTGTTCTCGATCGCCGACGCCATGACGATCGGGAACACCTCGGTGGTGCCGCCGTCGACCGGAATCGTGTGACCGGTGATGTACGCGGCCTCATCACCGGCCAGGAACAGGACGGCGTAAGCGACATCCCACCCGGTGCCCTCCGTGCCGAGCATCGAGGCCTTCGCGCGGCGCCGGCGCATGCGCTCGGTGCCGGACCCGTCCCAGCCCTGAAAGCCCTGATGCGGGCGAGCGGCGACGACGCGGAATGGGACCGTGTGGCGACATCCGCGCATATGGATGTCATCGATGAGTCGACCGTGGGCCTGCGTGAACTGCTGCAACGCCGCGGCGGCGAGCCCGACACCTTAATCGCCATCGCGAGCCGGTACCTGTAGTTGTCGGGCTGGGTGTTACGGCCGGCCCACGGCGGCCGGCTCTCGATCGGGGGCGTTCGCGGTGCGGCTCATGGCGGGCTGGTCCAGGCAGGCCGGGTGCTGGTCCTCGCCGAGGATGAGGCAGCTGCGGCTCAGGGCAGTGGCGCCGGCGATGACCACGACCAGCGCCAGCACCTCGCCGGCCAGGGCGGCCGCACCGGTCTGGATGTGCTCGCCGAACAAGAACACCCCGAGCAGGCTGGCCGTCAGCGGGTCCACGATGGTGAACCCGGGCTGGGAGGCGGCCAGCGGCCCGGACGCCAGCGCGTGCGCGGCCAGCAGCATGGTCGCCGCCCCGGCCACCAGGAGCAGGTACAGCGACCAGGCGGAGACGATGGCGCCGATGCCGTCACCAAGGCGCGAGCTGAGCTCCTTGATGACCGCGGCCATGAATCCCCACGAGATCCCGGTGGCCGATCCGAGCACCGCGGCCCGGCGGGACCGGGACGCGCCGGGCCGGCCGCGCAGCCCGAAGGCCACGGCCAGGGCGGCGAGCACGACGCCGGCCGTGACCAGGCCGGCCAGCAGCCAGGAGGAGCCGGGCGCGTGCAGCCGCCCGCCGGACGGGGCGGCCAGCCGGAGGAACACGCCGATCCCGGCGGACATGGCCGCCGCGGCCAGCCAGTCGCGCAGCTTCGGCCGCCGCGACCCGGCCACGGCCAGGTAGCCGAACACGAACAGCAGCTCGGCCGCCAGGATGGGCTGGACCAGGGCCAGTTCACCGAACCGCAGAGCGGTCAGCTGGAACACGAACCCGCCGATCATGGCGGCGATGCCCAGCAGCCAGGCCGGCTGGCGGGCCAGCCGGACGATGAGCCGGGCGTCGAACCCGGCCGCCGGGCCGGTGTTCCGGGCCCCGGCGCGCTGGCACACCGACGCCGTCGCGGTGCACACGCTCGCCGCGATCGCCAGCAAGATCGCCTTCTCCATCAGCCCGCGCCTCCGGCAGGCCGGGCCACCGAACCGGTTATCACCACCGCGGCGGCCGCAGCTGAAGTTGCTCCCGTCACTGGCGTGCTAACAGCGCATCGCACGATCATGTTCCTCAGCGTGTCAGCCACGTCCGGCCGCGCCAATGGTGCCACCCTCCGGTCCCTGGTGGGGCTTCCCCCCGGAACACCCGCGATGTAAGCACCCCGTTTCCTGATCAACAGCCTGACCACTCATGGCTGAGCGCGAGGCAAAATGCGTGCTAGCCGGCCGGGACGGTGATGGTGGCCAGGGTGGCGTCGCCGGTGTTGAGCAGGGCTCGGCCGGGCCGGATGGGATGGCCGATGCGGGCGTGGCTGAGGCGGGCGCCGACGAGGTCGCCTTCGGGCAGGGTCCGGAACCGGCCGGCGCGCTCCCCCAGGTCCATCAGCAGGTTGCGGGCCTGCTGCACGGTCCACGGCCCGTCGGGGTGCGCGGGTCACGCCCAGGACATGGACGTGGCGGGAGCCGACCTCCAGCACGAAGAACATGTACAGCCGACGCAAGGTGACCGCGCAGTCGACGTGGAAGAAATCGTACGCCAGCATCGTCGCGGCCTGGGTGCGCAGGAACTGCCGCCACGTGGACCGCGCCCGCTGCGGCGCGGGCGGTATCCGCAGCCGTTTCAGCACCCGCCGCACCGTAGAAGCTCCGACCCGGAGCCCCAGGCCGAGCAGCTCGCCCTGGACCCGCTTGTAGCCCCAGCCGGGTTCTCCTGCGCCATCTGCTCGATTAGTAACGTGAGCCGGGCATCAACAGGCGGGCGTCCTCCGCGGCGGGGATATGTCCACCGCCAGCGGACGAGCCGCCGGTGCCAGCGCAGCAGCGTCTCCGGGGTCACCAGCCGACTCATTCGCAGCGGCCTGGGGAGCAGCCGGGCCAGGGCGGCGAGCACCATCCGGTCGGCCCAGTCCAGCTTCGGCTTGGGATTCTGCCGCCGCAGCACTGCTACCTCCTGGCGCAGTGCCAGCAGCTCGCGGGAAAGGTCAGGGCGGAGGGTCCGCGGGCGGCAATCGGTAGGACGGTGGATACTCCTCAGTGGCAAGGACGACGATCTCCGGGTACTGCCAAGCGAGCAGCTTGCTGGCGACGCTCCGGGACCGGTGAGTGGCGGTCAGTAGGGGGCGCCGGTCGCCGCCATCCCGGCGCTCCTCCAATTGCTGCTCAGCCAGGACCGTCAGCTGGTCGAGATGGGCCGAATCCACCGCCGCATCGATCCCAGTATCATCGGACGGGACCGCCGTCAGGGCCGCATCCAGTTCGGCCGGCAGGCGGGTGTGCTCGACTGTTTCCAGCCCCGGCCGGAATCGCGCAGCTTCCTCGTTTATCTGCTTTCGCGTATACGACACCAAGCCGCGCGCGCCGAGCCGCGCCCTCTGATCGGTCCGTCGGCTCGGCTCCGCGAGCCGCACCAGGTCGTGGCCCGTGCTGGGCGGCGGGGCGTCCAGAAGGAGAACCATCAGCCGTGCTACGTTCCGCACTGGCACTCGCTCCTCAACGAACGTGCGGGCGAACAGCGACAGCTTCGGCTCTCCATAACGCGCCTGCACGGCGGCGACCAGGTCCGGCAACGCCAGCTTGAGGTCCTCGATCGTCCGATACACCTCGGCGAGGGAGACGAACCACGACGGGTGCGCGCGCAGCCGCTGCTCGAGCAGTGTCACCATGGACGCCACCCCGGCCTCACCTGATAGCAGCCGGGGCACGCCGCGCACATCGTTTAGCCGCACCACTGCCGCCTGTGCCGGCACCTCGGCGTCTATTGCGACCGTGATGTCAGGGAACGTGACGCCCAGGTCCCGGAACATGCGCCGGCGCATCTCGACGAAGGCGTTCCGGCGCATCCCGTGCAGGGTGGCCGCCCGGAGGGTCGTCTCACTCACCCTGATCTCGATGGAGGGCTTGGCCATACCGTGCATCGCGACCTCGACCAGCTCGCCGGCGGTGTGCACCAGCCCGACGTGCTTGTCGAGCGCAGCCCGCAGCGCCGCGAGGTCACCGATCGCAAAGCCGTGGGCGACGATCCGTTCCAGAACCACACCGAGGACGTGGCTGTCCGGCTCGTGGATGCCGGCAGCCCGTGCGTGGGCCACCAACAGTTCCCGCTGCAGCTGTCCCATGAGAATCGACGGATCGTGCTCGATTGCGAGCCGGATGGACGTGGCCGCGGTCACGGCCAGCGTGCTTTCGTCGCTGTTGACATTCTCGGCGACGAACCCATCCCTAACGGTGAGCGCGGCATCGAACTCGGCCGGGGGCACCCTGGCACGGCGCCCGGCGACGAACAACCGGGGAACCGTGCCGACGGCGGTCGATTCCTGGACCGTCACCACTGGGCGTGCTGGAACGCCCAGTTCTCTTGCCTGCTCGGCTGCCGCTTCAGCGACTGCCTTCGCCACTGCCCGGCCAGCCGGATCGGGAAGCGGGACTGGCGAGCCCGTCCTACCGGCATCTGCTCGGCCCGCAGCACCGGGCAGGACGAGCGTGATGTCGAGTGGCGGATGCCGAGCAGTCTGAAGGGCTTCGCGGACCGTCCGCCGGACGGTGCCGAACAGGCCGCGGCCCGAGACGTTAGTCGAGGCCATCGATCTCCTCCTGAGAGAGGACCCAAACAGGGCCTGGTACGAGCCCAGCGAGCAGGCGCCAGAAGTACGATCGCAGCTGCGGGTCCCGCACCACGACCGGGCCGCCCGAGGGCTGGTCGCCGTACCAGGCGGCAACGCGCCCGGCGAGGTCAACAGCCTCAGGCCGCGGCAGCTGCCAGCGCTCCGGGTCGTCGGGCGAGTATCCGGCCGCAAACGCCGTCTCTAGCTCCATGGGGAGTACTGCCGGGCGCGCCGAGCGGACAGCGGCAGGCGCGAGGTCGGACCTCAGGCGGGCACGGACAGTCGGCAGCAGATCCACCGCCGACCATTCCGGACCGGCCTCGTGGATCACCCGGAAGATCGTTCCCGCGTCTCTTATGGGCACCTGCTCGCGCAGCAGGAGCCGGAGCATTCTGAGGATCTCCAGCCGGTCGGCGATGCTGAGCCGGTCCACGCCGGCGATGACCTCGAGGCCGCTCGGAACCGAGGTCAGCCAGATTCCAACGTCGTCTATGTCGAACAGGCGCGGCAGGTGGGTGCGGATTACCGCCTCCAGGTGCCGGACTACGAACTGCTCGGCCGTCCAAGATCCATCCGCATCGGGCCGGCCGGACTCGTTGATCCAGCGGCCCCGCTGCCGGGTAAGTGGATCCACGAGCGGTGGCGCGTCTGCGGCCGGAGGCGGGCTGCCCGGCGACCCGGCGGCCAGTTGCTCTACGATGAAGTGGCCGTCGGGGGGTACCGTTCCATGAGCCGTTGAAGTCTCATACAACTCGACCTCGTAGGCGCCTGGCTCGGTGTGGTCCTCTAGTTGCTGCAGGTCGACGCCGGGGATCTGTACGCCGGTGTCCTTCTCGACGCGCCGACGGGCCTGATCGACAAGCTTGCGCAGGGTCTTAGCGGCATGTTTCCGGTCGCCGAAGAGGCCGGGGCCGAGCCGGATCGTGAGCGGGGTGACCAGCGGAAACAGGGTAGCTGGGTCCAGGTCGGAGCAGTCGGCCCGCAGCAGCGCGGCCGGGGCAAGCGCGGCCAGCAGGCGTTCCCCCGCGCTTGCCGCGTCGGCCCTGGACAGCAGCTCCGTGTCGACGGCGCCATTGCCGAGGCGGCGCGCTCCGTCCATCACCTGCCAGTACTGCTCCGGCCGGTCGAAGATCGCGGCCAATGCATCCTGGACACCCGACGTCGCCTCGACGCCAGGGTCCTTCGGGAAAGCCTGCACCGCGTGTCGTTCGAATACGTTGGTGCGCTTCAACTGGAGCGCGACCAGGGCGGCCCGCAGATGGACGGCAGAAGTCAGCTCGAACAGGGGTTTGGGCGACCGTTCGATAAGGGTGAGGAGTCGTCCGTAGGTGGCCAGCGCGTCCTCGAGCTCCCCTCCATCAGCCTGCTCGTCGGCAGACCGACGGAGCCGTTCACCCGCCACGCGGAGCCCCAGGGTCGCCTCGGGTACGTCCGGCACCAGCTCGACGTAGCGCTCCAGCGCCTCCTCCACGGCTCCCCGGCTCAGCTTGATCCTGGCGAGCGCGAGACGCCCCCCATGCCGCGCCTCCGACACCGTCGGTTGTGGCTCATCCCCCGCGTTTGCCTCAAGCTCGGCGATCGCGTCCACCGCGCGCCGGAGCTCATTCTTTCGTTCCCGCAATGCGGCATCGATCTCCTCCAGGGCGGCGCGCGTGTGATGCGGCGAGTCCGCACCGACGCGCTGCACCAGACGTGGCAGGCCGATCCGCTCCAGCGCGGAGAGACTCCATGGGCTGTAAGTCGCACGGATCCCGGATATAAGCAGGCTACGGCCTGTACTAACGTCGCCTCGGGTTTCGTCGCCGCGGGCCATCAGGATCTGCCCCCATTCGCGGCGTAGCGAGGGATCTTCCGGGTCTTGCTCGACCAACGCCGCGTACGCCCGCTCGGCGTCGTCGTATCGACCGATGAGGTAGCAGGCCCAGGCGGACAGATTGCTTCGGCGCTCCGACCCGGCAGAGCCGACTCCGGCCGCCACCGCCTCGTACGCCTTCTGGGCCGCTGCCTTGTCGTGCAGCAGCTCGTGACAGAGCCCCAGGTAGAGCTCGTTCAACGCCTGGTCGATTGGCTGCACCGTCTCCAGCAGCGTGAGTGCCTCTGCCGGTCGGCCCAGCGTGAGCAGGATTTGGACCTTGCGGATCACCAGCCAGGGTTGGTCCGCCTGCAGCCCATGTGCCTCGATCAGGTCCAGCGCCTCGGCGGACCGCTCGAGCTCCAGAAGCACCAGCAGGCGCTGGTCGAACACGAGCTCGTCGGTGCCGTCCCGTAGGCTCGCCGCCTCGATCAACTCGAGGGCTGTCCATCGGCGGCCGAGCAGGCGGTGGGCCTGCGAGAGCTGGGCCATGGTCCGGACGTTGTCGGGATCGCAGAGCAACCCTCGCTCGAGCAGGGCAACCGCCGACCGGGACGGCCTGGGTCGGTAGAGGTCTCCGCTCTCTTCGTGGGCGATGAGGGCTCTTGTGATGTAAGCCCAGGGGATCTCCGTTCCCGGAGCGCCCAGGCCATATGCCTGCTGCCACGCGTCGGCCGCCTCCCTCAGCAGGGCCAGGTCGACGGTCCCGTCCTCGTACACGGCCCGGATGCGGAGTGCTTCGGCACGCTCGAAGGCGTAGCGCCGGCTGGTTGGGTCCAGCTTGCAGGCCATGGAGAGGAAGTCGATCGCAATGACCTCATCGCCGATCCAGGCGTATCGGCGCCCTGCTTGCCAGTACGCCTCCGCAGCGTCGACGGTCAACCGCTGCCGAAGGGCGCCGGTAGCCGTCTCCAGGCGCCGCTGGATAGCATTCGCGAGATCGACGTACGCCGTCCGCTCCGGGTAGGGGCCGTCGCCCCGGATGCCAGCCCGCAATGCTTCGCGGATGATCCGGGCTGCCTGCCGGGGGTCTGTCCGACGCAGACGGCGGCCGTGCTGCCACAGCAGGTTGGGCGGGACCGGTGCATAGAGTTCGCCCGAAATCGCTCGCGCTCCAGCCGCTTCCGCTGCGTCCTCGTAGGACTCGTCAGCTCCTGTGAAGTCCCCCATGGACTCCGCGATGAGGCCACGCAGGACATGTCCCGCCGGCTCCCTAGGCCCTTTGCGCAGCGCCCGTTCCGCCGCACGGGTCGCACTGTCGATGTCCCGGGTGTCGAGCAGGCACTCCCCGTGCGCGGCGTGCAGCGCGGCGAACACCTCGGCTGGCACGGGTGACCGGGATTCCCGGGCCCGGGCAAGCGCCGCCTCCGCCATATCCTTGGCGCGGGCGGCGTCACCGACCCCGCGGGCGACCGCCCGGACCCGCATGCACCAGGCCCGGAACGACAGCTCCGGCGGCAGCAATGCGGCATGTTCGGACTCGGTGAGCGTCTCCAGCGCCGGCAGGCTTGCCGCGAGATTGCGTTCCTTCGCCGCCCGAGCTGACACGAGCATCCGGCGGGAGAGATCCCAATCGGCGAGCAGCGGACTGGCCCCGCCGCTGTCTCTCTCCTCGGCACGGCTGCCGCCGCTGAGCCACACGCAGATATCGAAGCGCCCAAGGACGAAGGCCTCAGCGTACCGTCTGACCCATAGCCGTGTGGCGTGGTCGGCCGACCTGCGGATCTCGTCGCTGACGAGCTCCTTCCAAGCCGCCCCGAACGGCTCCACGACCGAACGTGCCTTCTGGGAGCGGGCCAGCTGGGCGTCGAGGCGGGCGAGAAACTCAGTGAGGAGGGCGGCCTCCGCCGCCGACTCCCCGACAGCCGTCCGCGCATCGGCGTAGCTGTGGCTGCGACGCACCCGCGCGAGCAGCGACGCGGCGGACCGGCGCAGGGAACGGGGCAGCGCGCTGGCCTCCAGCTTTCGCTGTGCGTCGTCCGCCAGCCGACCCATGTCCTCCTCCACGGTGGAACTGGTCTGCGTCCTACCGCGCAACGTGGTCGGTGGCTCAGTCATCTCGCCCGCTCATCTGGTCCCGGACAATCTTCACTAGACCGGAGAACACATTGGTGAGGTCGCGCCGGTAGCTGTAATCACGGACCTGGCGGGTAAGCAGGCGCTCGGCGTCCGATAGCCGCGGCGGCCAGTCCCCGGCCTCCCGCATGATCCGCGCAGCTTCCGCCCGCTTGTCCGGCGGCTCTTCTTTGAGCTCGTCCAGTCGGTCCAGCAGCCAGTCGAGCATCGAGCTGGGTGGCGGCTTGGCGGCGGAGACGCTGCTTGGCCCGGCGTCCGCGCCCGCAGGGCTGCCCGTCGGCAGCATCAGCAGTTGGCTGTCGACTGTCTGCATGTAGAGGACGGGCGAGCCGAAAAGCCGGTCCTCGTCGTACTGGACAAAGAGGTCGGACCGCGCCCGCTGCACCGCCTCCTCGATGCTGCGGGCGCGGGCAAGCGATTCGTACAGCTTCTTGACGAACCGTCCGGCCGCCTGCCCGCTCAGCGGGTACTGCATGGCCAGCACCGCTGGGATCCCGCGACGGATCAGCGCCGGCGCCAGCCGCTCGAACGTTACCTCGAAGTCGAGCGGGGACGGCTCACACAGATGCAGCACCACCAAGCGCACCTGCTCCGCCTCGGACAGCTCTTCGTTGCCGCTGAACAGGTTGACCAGGACCTGCGCGTTGCGCCATTGAGGGCCGGGGCCCGCACCGTCGTCGAGATAGATCTGCATGACGTCTTGTTGCTCGGGGTGCCGTCGGCACACGCCGATGATATGGACGACCTGCGGGTATGGCTTCGTCGCCAGCAGCTTAGCTGCCTTCTCGGTGTTCCAATCCTTCAGCAGGTTGTAGGTGATGCGTGAGCTATAGTCCGTGGATGCGGCATAGTCGGCGTATCCGGTGGGCCGCGCCGAGCGTGGAAGTGACTCGATGAGCTGGTTCCTCTGCTCCTTGTATTCGTCGCTCGCCGGTACCGTGACCAGGAACTGCACCACCAGGGGTGGTTCGGGCGGGTGCAGGGCTCGCCGTCCGAGCGACATGCTCCGGCTCAGCACAAGCCGGTGCTCGCTGGCGAGGAACTCCCCATCGGCGTGCAGCAATTCCCAGGGCAGCTGTGCCAGGTCCTCGGCGGCTGCCTGGAAGCTCAGCAATAGCCGCAGGGTCGACCTGGCTCTTGTTGCCCGATCCCGGGCATCGTGCAGTCCACGACCGATATTGCCCGGGAAAGCAATTGCGTAGAGATGCCGCCCGAGTACGGTAAACGTGTTCAGCACCGTGAGGTGCTCATACTCGCTTCTGGTCAGCGCAGTCCACCGGTTGAGCCAGGAGCGGAGGACCTCGATGGTATCCAACCGCAGTCGACGCTCGTCGTCGTGGACAATTTTTTCCTCATACGGTGTCTCTTCACGAGGGTTGAACACTGTCAGCCTGGCCGTGATCCTGTCGCCGGTGACTACAACCTCGTACTCGTACTCGACAGGCATGCCTTATTCCTCGGATTTCCGGTTGGGTACAAGGAGGGCACCGAGGCTGTACAGGTAGACCACCGGGATCCCGAGCAGACGCGGGTTCTGCTCATAAAGCACGGCCAGGCTGCGCCGACCGGCCTGAACGGCCTCGTCGAGCGGCAGCCCGGCCGTCAGCCCGCGGTAGAAGCCCTTGGTGAAGGCGATCGCGGTGCCATTGGTCACCGCGTACTGCATGGCCACCACGCACTGCGTGCCGCGGCGGATGAGCCGGGGCGCGATCCCAGCGAAGCTCGCCTGGTAGTCGGCCTGCGCTCCGGAGCATGAGTGGAGGTAGACCAGGCGGGGCATCTCGCCTGGGTCCCCGAGCAACTGGGCGAGCACGGCCTCGCCAACCCAATCTGCGCGGCCCGCGTCGTCGACCAGAGCCACCTGTCCCTGCTCGGCCCGTTCGTCGAACCGGCCGTGTCCCATGAACTGGACGATGTCCGGACGGAGCACCGGAACGATCTCGTCGAGCATCTCGCGGGTCGGCTGGTGCCGCACGGTCAGCTCCATCGGAAGGGCGTCGGCCGTCTTAGCCAGTTCGTCCAAGACGGGCTGAGCTATGACCTCACCGAGGTCCATCGGCTGTGAGACGAGGACGAGCACCCGCAGCGATCGGTCGAGCGCCACGTCGCGTCGGCCTAGCTCCATGGGAATGTACCGGTTGAGCGCACAGCGTCGGTCTGTGGCCAGGAAGAAGCCCTCCCGGCCGCCGCGGTCCGGCGCGTACAGGTACTCCCACGGGATCGCCGCCAGGTGTCCGAGCCCGTCGGCCGGGAAGGCCAGCTGCAGGCGAATGCGGCCGTCACGGGGCAAGCTGTCGAGGGTCTTCTCGATCCAGAACCAGAGGTCTGCCGGGAACAAAGCACGGTGCAGCAGGCTGCCGAAGGCGCGGAGGTCGGCGTACCGCCACTGCCGGTCGCGCTCGGCCAGCCAGCGCTCGAAGACCCGGATCAGTTCCGCATCCACACCGCGGACGCCCAACTGCCCTTGCGGGCCGTATGCACCATCGCTGCGCCGACCGCTCACCTGACCGGTCGAGGACACGGACACTTCGATTTCCAGGACGGACATTTCTCTCCCGCTCCAGTCGATTCAGATCTCCAGAGCCACGCCCTTCGTCTCTACGGCCGGGTAAATCGCGTCGTAGCCGAACCGGCCGGTCAGGGCCTGGTCCGACCAGCGGTCAGTGATCTCCGTCCGGTAGTTGAAGACGAGGCGGCGGGCACCGTGGCCAACGACCACCCGTGCAATGGCCTCAGGGTCGGGATGGCGGAAGTAGCTGCTGTCGGTGGACACCAGGTACGTGGGCGAGCGGACCAGGTCGAGCACACCGCGGGTGACATTCCGGCGGCTACCGTGATGGGGCAGCTTGACCGCCTCGACGTCCAGCACGCTGCGGCCCCGCTCGGCGAGGAGCCGCTCCAGCCCTTCCGCGAGGACGGTCGGCGTGGCATCTCCAGGCAGCAGGATGCCCCGCCCGTCGTACTCGGCGAGCAGCACGATGCTGCTCGCGTTTGTGACCGAGGAGTCGGCGGACGACTCCGGGCCTGTGGCCAGCGCCTCCGGGTCGAAGTCGGCGAGGTAGGTGTCGAGCGGCCGGAGCCGCTGCTGGCGTGCGAGCAGGTCGAGAGCGTCGCGGGTGGACCCTGGCGCGATTCCCGCCTTGCGGCACTCTTCCTCCCAGACACTCCGCAACGAGCGCAGTGTCGCCTCGTCCGGACCGAGCACCGTGAGCGTCAGCCCTCCCGGCAGGTCGATGCAGGGCAGCGGAGCTGTCCGTTCTCGCACCACCGGCCCGCGGTTGAAGGGCGTATTCCACGGAATGTCGCGCGACGATATCAGTGTGCTGAGGATTTCCCCATGAGGGGGGCCAAGGTAGTCATCCTCGTCCGAAGGCAGCTGCTGGTATCCGTTGAACCACACTTCGCCGACTTCCAGGGCGAGATTCGCATCGTTGACGAGCTTCAGCACGCCCTCGATGTGGTCGGCGTCGACGTGGGTAAGCACGAGAAGGTCGATTCGTCGACGGTCTCGAATGACCGCAGCCAGTCGGGCCGATACCAAGTCATAGCACCGCGCCGGACCGCCGTCGATGAGGATACGGAAGGGCGCGGCAGGGTCACCGTACTCCAAGAGAATGGAGTCGCCCTGCCCCGCAGGGAGCAACGTCACACGAAAAAAGGCCAACTCATCCCCCCCAATCGTCAGAATGTTCCCTGCGCCAACACTCCGAACTGCGCTGGTTGCCATCTGGTCCTGGGCCACTACCCACACTACGCCGTGGGGAAGGTTTGTGAAGTATCACCACCGCTAGGTAAGTGATTCCTGATTGAAGCCGACACGGCGTGCTGGGCTGATCAGGACCGGAGAGGAGGGCGTGCATGATCGGTTGTGATGCTGGACCTGGACACCCTTCTGACCCTGCGGCAGCGCTCATGGGCAAGTGACCATGGTCGCTTCGTGTCGGGCCGGATGATCCAACTGCCTCTGGTGCCCTGTTATGGCAGGGTGATATCCATCCATCCCAGTGGCCCCACCCCGCGCAGGCTCGCCCACGCGCTCCTGATCGTCGTTCATGAGGCGTCCCCCGAGCTCTGTTAAGTCGCTGTTTCCACTGCCAACTGCGCGAACAATTGATAACGTGCGGCATAGCCAGGCCACCTTCCACCACCGCACGCCCAGTTGCAGGCCTGGTGAAGAAGTTGTGTAGATCCTGTGGAGGACCACCGGGCCATCGTTAGCAGCAAGGAATCTGGTGCAGATACCTGCCGTCGACACCATCGACTATCACACCGGAGGCGAGCCCTTTCGTATCGTCGCCGAATCACCGGTCCCGATCCGGGGCAATTCTGTCGCCGATCGGCGGGCCCGGGCGATCGTCGACCCCGCAGTGGACGGGCTGCGACAAATGCTCTGTTTCGAGCCTCGCGGTCACGCCGACATGTACGGCGGCTTCATCACGCCGCCCGACGACGTCGGGGCAGATTTCGGTGTCCTGTTCTGGCACAAGGATGGTTTCTCGACCGCGTGCGGGCATGGCACGATCGCGCTGGGCGTGTGGGCCGTCGAGAGCGGCCGCGTCGTCCCGGATCCAGGTGGCATCACAGATGTGACCATCGATGTTCCGTCCGGCCGTGTGGTGGCGCGAGTCCACACCAACGCAGAGCATGTCACCGCGGTCGACTTCGTCAACGTCCCCAGCTATGTGCTGGCGACCGACATCGAAACCGAGACCAGCCGGGGGCGCGTTAGCGTCGACATCGGGTACGGAGGCGCCATCTACGCCCACTTGCGGGCCGCTGATGTGGGCATGGCCGTCGAGCCGGGCAACGTCAACGAGCTGATCGCCATTGGGCGAGAAGTGAAGTGGGCGCTCAACGAGACTAAGTACGCGCAGCACCCCAGGGACCCGCGGCTGAACGGAATCTACGGAACGATCCTGTTCGACGAGCTCGGCGAGATCCCTGGCGGAGACCTTCACCAGCGCAACGTGACTATCTTCGCCGACGGCGAGCTGGATCGGTCCCCGTGTGGATCCGGCTCCGCATCGAGGGTGGCTGTGCTCGCCGCTAGCGGCACCTTGAAGCCGGGAAAGAATCTGGTACATGACTCGATCGTGGGATCGCGGTTCGTCTGTGCCATCCTGGGCGAGACAACGGCAGACGGCTTCGACGCCGTCATTCCCGCCGTGACCGGCATGGCCTACAGGTACGGCTCCAGTCAGTTCACGGTCGATCCCCGGGATCCCCTCGTGCCCGGATTCGTCCTGCGGTAACAAGCATGAAGGATCTTGCCATAACGGCAGTTGACTGGGCGGGCGTTGCGAGTGCTGCGGGCGCGCGGTTACATTGCTGAGCATTCGATCAGCGCTGGATGGGGCCGTGTGATGAGCGAGTTCAGCCAGATACGCTACGAGAGCGCCGACCGCGTCGCCACGATCACGCTGCACCGGCCCGACCGGCTCAACGCGTTCACCACGACGATGGCCCGTGAGCTTATCGCCGCGTTCGATGCTGCCGACGCCGACGACAACGTGCGCGTGGTGCTGATGACCGGCGCCGGCCGCGCCTTCTGCGCCGGGGCCGACCTCGGGCGGGGGGCGAGCACGTTCGACGCCACCGATCCGGTCCGGGCCGCCGAGCGCGCCGGTTTCGAGACGATCGGCGGGGTGCCGCGCGACGGGGGCGGCACGGTGTCGCTGCGGATCGCGGCCTCACGCAAACCCGTGATCGTCGCCGTCAACGGGCCCGCTGTCGGGGTCGGCGCGACGATGACGCTGCCTGCAGACGTGCGGATCGCCGGGCAGTCGGCGCGGTTCGGGTTCGTGTTCGCACGCCGCGGGCTGGTCCCGGAGGCCGCGTCGAGCTGGTTCCTGCCCAGGGTTGTCGGCATCTCGCAGGCGATGGAGTGGGTAGCCACGGGCCGGGTGTTCGACGCGGCAGAAGCCCTCGGCGGCCGGCTCGTCTCCCGCGTACTGCCCGACGACGAGCTGCTGCCCGCCGCACGGGCGCTCGCCGCTGAGATCGCCGAGAACACCTCGTCAGTCTCGGTAGCGCTTGCCAGGCAGCTCATGTGGTCGATGCTCGGCGCCGCCACCCCGTGGGAGGCACACCGGCTCGACTCGCTCGCCATGTTCCGGCTCGGGCAGAGCGCGGATGTCGCGGAGGGCGTCACCTCGTTCCTGGAGAAACGCCCGCCGAAGTTCCCCGGCCGGATCGCTGATTTCGCCGATGTCGTCCCGTTGTGGCCGCTCCGGCCGCAGACCATGGACTGAACGTCACGGTGCTCAAGCGTGACCTGCGCTAGATTTCACGGATGGTCTCGGCAATGAACGCGGTATGCGGCCGACCTGCGGTGCGCGCCGGCTGGCCTGTGTTCATCGTCGCGGGAGTTCGGCACCGAGACCCTGGCACGAGCACAATATGCACGCCGTCGAGAAGCTAACGCCAGTTGCGGATAAGTCGGGCGGCACCGGGTAGCTGCAGGCCGTGGCTAGAGCGAGAACAGTAGCCGGGTACGCCATTCCCGGAATCGTTGTGTTCTTCTTCTGGTTGGTGGTCGTCATCCTCGCCATCATCCTCCTGGCATACATCGTGCACTGGGCCGGCGGCGGAGTCCTGAATCTGCGGGTCGGACACTTTGTCCTGAACATCGGCTTCACCTAATCGGCAGCAACACCAACTCGACGCGCTCACCCCCGTAGCCTGGCCAGCCGTCTAGATCAGGCAGGCGCAGGCGAGCGTGCCGAGGGTGCGAGCAGGCCCAGGCCGCGGGCGCGGTCGATGGCTTCGCCCCGGCCGTGCGCGTCGAGCTTGGCGTCCAGGTCACGCGTGCGGGTCTTGAGGGGCTTCGGCGAGGCGAACGGGAGCCGCTAAGTTCCGGGCGCTAGCGGCGCGCGGGCCAGCCCGGCGGGCGTTTATTCGGTTGCCGGCCGGGGTCCCGGGCTGTGAGGATTCCGGCTGGGGCCGCGGACGGAGGACGCCAGATGGCTAGTGAGCAGCTCAAGACCTTGCTTGAGCTCGTGGGCAGCGCTGACCTGGGCACCCTGACGCTCCAGGAGCGCCGCGCGCTGATGGGATCGGCCGGCGCGCCGCCGCCCGAGGGCACGCAGGTCGATCCGGTCGATGCGAATGGCGTTCCGGCCGAGTGGGTGGTCACGGCCGGGGTGACGGGCGGGCGGGTGGTGCTGTACTTTCACGGCGGCGCCTACCACTTCGGCTCGCCCGCCCGGCTCCGGGGCCTGCTCGCGCTGCTGTCGGCGGCGGCGCAGGCGCGGGTGCTCAGCGCCGGCTACCGCCTGGCGGAGGCGGACGAGGCCGTCGAGCGGATCGGCCGCTGGCTGCGCGAGGACCGGGCCACCCGGTGACGGCCCCTAGCGCCAGGCCGGCGCCAGGGGCGTGTCTCATACGCCGGGCAGGAGCCACTCGTCAGCGACACGCCGGCGCCTCCGGTCCGCCACCCGTCCCACTTCTGAAACACGTCCGCGGCGCGGTAACCGGCCTGAGGGCTGCCCCCACGCGGGACAGCCCTCACCTCACCTCTTGACCAGGAAGAAGGCCAGGGGCAGCGCGACGATCAGCGCGCAGATGCCGAAATTGACCACCTTGTAGCTGAGGAATACGGCGGCGAATTCCCGGAGCATCGCGCTCGGCCAGTAGTAGCCCGCGGTCCGCGCTCCCGTCACCTGGCCGTTGACCCCGAGCCGGCGAGCGACGATGGCCGTCCGGAACACATGGTAGTTGCTGGTCACGATGATGCACCGGTAGCCGGGCCCGGACCGCTCCATGATCGCCCGGCTGAACGTCAGGTTCTCGTCGGTGCTGCGGGACTGGTCCTCCCGCACCACGCGGTCCTCGGGGATCCCGCGCTCGATCAGGTAGCGGGCCATCGCCTCCGCCTCGGAGATCCGCTCGTCGCCGCCCTGGCCGCCCGAGACGATCAGCATGGGGCTGGTCTTGCGGCGCCCGGCCAGCGTCTGGTAAACCCGCCGAGCCCGTTCCAGCCTGCTCGCCAGCAACGGCGGGACCCGGTCGCCAGCGTGCAGGCCGGCGCCGAGCACCACGACGAAATCGGCGCGTCGCAGCCCCGTTATCCGGCTGTAGACGAACGCGTAGATCACGTACGACACCAGCAGGAACGAGATGTAGCCGGACAGCAAGGCGGTAATCACGAAGGACACCGTCAGGTCCGGGGACCGGGCCAGGAGCGTCGCGATCATCAGCCCGAGGAGCCCGAAGATGGCCAGGCCGGCCAGCAGGGACAGCAGGTTGGCGGGACGGATGCTTTCCCGCCGCACCATCGTGATGCCGTTCAGCACCAGATAGCTCGCCACCAGGACCGGCCCGAACGCCACCAGCAGACCCAGAGCCAGCGCCAGGAGCCGGGCCACTGGCCCGGTGGCTTCCGCCAGCCGGTCAGCCGCGCCCAGCGCGCCCAGCGCGAGGCCCGAGCCGAGGAAGACCGCGTTGCTGAAGCTGCGGGGATCGCGCAGCACACCCGCCACGAAGAGAACCAGGACCGCCGTGGCGAGATAGACGGGGAGCACCCTCACCAGGATATGGAGGCTGCTCAGGTGAGCGGGAACGAAGGATCGTTCGGGAAATTTCTTCGCGTCTGGCGGCCGCGGGCCGGGATGCCCGACCGCAAGGTGCTGGAGCTGCACGGCACCACCCACAGCGTGGTACCTGGCCCGTTTGGCCTATGAAATCCGCATCTGATTGGACCTAGATCACAGGCCAATTCGGCCGTAGCGTGGGCGTATCGCGCTTACGGGAGGAAACTCATGCGCTAGATGTCATTCGAACCTGCCCGGCCTCTAGGAAGGACACGGCCCATGAACGACGCTGTCCGCTCGATGCGCGCCATGTGTGCATCGCGTCCCGATCCGGCCAGCCTGACCAGCGAGAGCGTCCCCATTCCCGATCCAGGGCCGGGCGAACTGCTGGTGGAGGTCCGCGCCACCGCGATCACGGCCGACGAACTGACCTGGCCGGAGAGCTGGCCTGCCATCCCCTGCCATGACGTGTCCGGAGTGGTGGCCGCGACGGGCCCGGAGGCCGACGGCTGGCGGCCCGGCGACGAGGTCTACGGCCTGGTCGGTTTCGACCGCCCCGGCGCCGCCGCCGAGTACGTCACCGCCCCCGCCGCCGATCTGGCCCGCAAGCCCGCCTCGGTGGACCATCTGGCGGCCGCCGCCATCCCGCTCGGCGCGCTTACGGCGTGGCAGGCGCTGCACGAGCACGCAAAGCTGGCTCCCGGGCAGCATGTCCTGGTCCTCGGCGGCGCCGGCGGTGTCGGCGCCTACGCCACTCAGCTCGCGGTCCAGCACGGCGCCCGGGTGACCGCTACCGCGTCCCCGCGGGATCGGGCCTTCGTCACCGGGCTCGGCGCCCACGATGTCCTCGACTACTCCTCCAGCTTCGAGGACCACGTCCGCGACGTGGACGTGGTGATCGACCCGGTGGGCGGCACCACCACCGGCCGTTCCTGGCCGGTGCTGCGCAGCGGCGGGATCCTGGTCGACATCGCGGAAGAGCCGGACCAGGCCAAGGGGGGCCGCGACGACGTCCGTAGCGTGTACTTCGTGGTCAGGCCCGACGGCGGCCAGCTGCGAGAACTGGCCGGCCTGGTCGATGCCGGGCAGCTGCGCCCGGTCATGTCGACGGTCTTCGAACTGAGCGCCCTGGCCGAGGCGTTCGGCGCCCAGCGCGGCAGCCAGCCCCCGGGCAAGGTGATCATCAACGTCGGCCGCCCGGCCTGAGCGGGCCGGGCCATGCGTCCCTATCCGACCTGGGCGGTCCGGCCGGCCCAGTAGGGCGCCCTGAGCTGGCGCTTGAGGATCTTGCCTGAGCCGGTGCGCGGCAACTCGTCCATGAAGTCCACCGACCGGGGCACCTTGTAGCCGGCCAGGTGCTCGCGCGCGAACGCGCTGATCTCCTCACGGGTCAGCGACGACCCTGGCGCCCGCACCACCGTGGCGTGCACGACCTCGCCCCACTCTTCCGACGGGATCCCGAACACCGCGACGTCGTAGATCTCGGGGTGCTGCTCCAGCGCCGCCTCGATCTCGGCGGGGTAGATGTTCATGCCGCCGGAGATGATCATGTCGGTCTTGCGGTCGCAGATGTACAGGTAGCCCTCGTTGTCCCAGTAGGCGACATCGCCGACCGTGTGGTAGTCGCCACGGCTGTTCGACTCGTAACTGACGTCGTTCTTGTAGTAGGTGTCGAACGCGCCCTTGGACCGCACGAAGACCTCGCCGGCGTGGTCGGGGCCGGTACCGGTGACCTCGTTGCCGTCGACGCCGAGCAGCGCGATCTCGATGCCGGGCGCCGGCTTGCCGCAGGATCCCGGCTTGCGCATCTGGTCCTCGGGCATCAGCACGGTGTCGACGCCGAGTTCGGTCGACCCGTAGACCTCGAACAGCGACTCGGGCGGGAAGTCCGCCACGTACTGCTGCTTGAGCGCGTAGCTCCAGGGGGCCGCGTTGGCGATCATGACGCGCATGGAGGAGCGGTCGTAGCGGTCCTTGACCTCCTTGGGCAGCGCGCAGATCATCCGGATCAGCGCGGGCGCGGAGAACGTCGAGCTCGCCTTGTACTTGTCCACCAGGCGCAGCCAGTCCTCGGCGTCGAACTTGCGCTGGATAATGATCGTCTGGCCGAAGAGCAGGCCGGCGCCCATGAACGCGCTGGGGCCGCTGTGGTACAGCGGGCCGGATGTGATGTAGACGTCGTCGGGCCGGTAGCTGAACAGGTTCAGCAGGGCACCGAGGAGTTCCGGGTCCGGGGCGCCTTCCCGGACCGCGCCCTTCGGCTTGCCGGTCGTGCCGGAGGTGTAGATCATCGTCCCGCCGGTGCCCTCCGCGTCTCCGACGTCGGGCGCATCGGCCGGCGCGACGGCGATGTCGGCGTCGGTCAGCATCCCTTCCGGGGCCGGTCCGCCGACCGCGATGATGTGCCGCACCTTCTCCAGCTGGCCGCCCGGTTGATCGCGCAGCGCGGCGAACATGGGCGCGTGCTCGTAGTCCACGTAGGCGACCTCGGCGTCGCTGTGGTTGATGACGTAGAACGCCTCCTCCGGCGTCAGCCGGTAGTTCAACGGCACGGCGACCGCGCCGATCTTCCTGGTGGCGCTCATGACCGCTACGACCTGCGGGGAGTTCGGCCCGCACCACAGGACCTTCTTGCGCGGTCCGGCCCCCAGGGAGAGAAGCAGGTTCGCGACCCGGTTAGCCTGCGCGTCGAACTCGGCGTACGTCCAGGTCACGACGGTCCCGTCCGGCCTGTCGTCGATGACGCCCGGCTTGTCCGGCTGGCTCTGGGCATACATTGCAAGGATGTCCGGCATCGCACCTGTCCCTCAGGTAACGCAGTCAGTGGGCACCGGCGGCCGACCGCATCCGCCTATGGTCAATTTACGGAACCGGCATCGATAGGTAAATCCTGAAAATCCAGGCGACAGAAACCTCGGTCGCCGATCCCGCACGGTGATCCCGGCGCCGCGGACTAACCACGACGATGCCACATCGTGGTGCACCTGACCACGACGATGTCACATCGTGGTGGTTGCGCGGGTCGGCGTTCGGCTAACCGGTGAGGCCGGGGAGGCACGTGTGTCAGCCGGGGACCGGGAGCGGGCGCAGCCCGGCGGCCAGTGCGACAGGCCGCGCACGTCTAGGCCATCGCTGGCCGAGAGGTCCTGACCAGGCCAGGAAGACAAATTCTAAAGCACGCAATTATGACGCTGCGATAATGCCAGAACGCCTCACCGGGAAATAGAATGCGGCTTTATTGCCGACCGGGAAGAGGAAAGCATGAATTCAGGCAAGCGCATCCTGCTGAGCACGGCAGGGCTCATAGTCGCGATCGCCCTGGCCGGAACCGCGGTGGCGGCGAACGCCACGGCGCCAGTAGCTCACCCGCTGGCCCACCAGCCGCGCCCGGTGTCCGGGGCCTCTCACCTCAGCCTCAACCGATTCGACCTCAACGGGTACGTGCTCGACACGTCCTACACGCTGGGCCGGAACACCGGAAACACGTTCCAGCAGACCTATGGTCACTCGATGGTCCAGGGCGTTCCCATAAAGGGTCCGCTGGTCGGTGTGAAATTCCCGCCGGAAGATTATGTGGCCATTCCGATTGGTCACCACGAGCTGTACGTGACCTGGCTCGATCCGGCCACCTTCGCGATCGTGGACGCGTTCGTCATGGACTTCGCGCACCACACCGTATTCGACTATGCGCCGGGCAGCGACCATCCGGAAAGCGCAGGCACGGTTACCGTCGTGCACCGGGGGCGGAGCCCGCTCCCCTGACCGGATCGACCGGGAGGCTGGTCCATGACACGCGTCGCGATCATCGGCGGAGGCATCGGCGGGCTGACGGCGGCGAACGCGCTGTCGCGGGCGGGCATCGAGACGGCGGTCTACGAAGCGGCCGCCGAGCTCAGGGAGATCGGAGCCGGCGTCGCCCTGCACCCCAACGCGATGAAGGTGCTGCGCGCCCTCGGCGTGGAGGACGGCGTCCGCAAGGTCGCCGGCCGGTCACAGGGGCAGGTCATGTGCAGCTGGAAGACCGGCCGGGTGATCGGCAGGACGAGCCGGCAGCAGCAGGCGGCCTCGTTCGGCGTACCGGGCGCGACCGTGCACCGGGCCGACCTGCTCGACGTGCTGGCCGGCGCGCTGCCGGCCGGCCTGGTGACGCTGGGCAAGCGATGCACGGGGGTCCGGCCGGACGGCGACGTCGCGGTCGCGCGCTTCGCGGATGGCAGCGAGATCGAGGCCGACATCATCGTGGGCGCCGACGGCATCCACTCACCGGTGCGCGCCTCGCTGTTCGGCCCGGACGCCCCGCGGTTCACCGGGAAGATCTGCTATCGCAGCGTCGTTCCCACCGGAGCCGTTCGCGGCACCCGGCCCAGCACCGACGGCGCCCAGTGGCTCGGCCCGCACGGCACGATCGTCCTGTATCCGCTGCGGCGCGAGGAACTGATCAACGTCGTCTGCCACTACGACGATGACAACTACCGGCACGAGTCGTGGATCGCTGAGTGCGGCCGCGAGGAGGTGCTCGGCCGCTACGCCGACTGGCACGAGTCCCTGCTCCGCCTCTTCGCCGCCGCGGACACCTGGTACAAGTGGGCGCTCTACGACCGCGACCCGATCCCGCGGTGGACGCGCGGCCGGGTCACGGTCCTGGGTGACGCCGCGCATCCGATGCTGCCTTACCTGGGGCAGGGCGCCTGCCAGGCGATCGAGGACGGCGCGGTGCTGGCCACGGCGCTCATCGCGGAGGCCGCTGATCCGGTCACCGGCCTGGCCCGATACGAGCGGACCCGGCGGCCCCGGGCCAGCCGGGTGGTGATTGCCGCCCGCGAGCGCGGGCTGAGCAACCACCTGACGTCGCCGTGGGCGGCCTGGCGGCGCGATCTGAGGATCGCGTGGCGACGGCGGGTGAACCGGCGCGACCCGGAGGGGCGTGGCGCGGCCTGGCTCGCCGACTACGACGCGAGCTCGCCGGACGTGCTCGCCACCTGAACTACGGTCTAGCTACACGTGCGCGGGCCGCCGGGCGCCCGACCAGTGCGACTCGGCCGTGTCGAGGATGAGCTCCCGGGAGGCCATCGGGTCGAGCGACGCATCGGACAGCATCTGGAACGCGATCCGGTGCAGGTACGTCTCCCGCTCCCCTTCCAGGGTGAAACTGTTCTTCAGCTGCTCGGTGACGACCACGTCCTGCAGCATCGCGTCGGTGTCGTGCCCGAAGCCGAAGACGACGAAGGATTCCCCGAAGATCACGTGCTGCGCGCTGAGGGGGAGGATCTGGAGCGTCAGGTTGGGCCGTTCGGCCTCCCGCGCGAGACGCTGGAGCTGGTCGTACATCACCGAGTCGGTACCGATCCGGCGCTTCAGTACCGATTCGTCGAGCACGACGGACAGTTGCAGCCCGTCGCGGTGCAGCACCTGCTGGCGGCGCATGCGGACCCGGACCAGCCGCCCGATCATGCCCGGCGGGATGGGCTCGACCCGGCTGTAGCTGCTGATGATGTGCCGCGCGTAGTCCTCGGTCTGCAGCAGGCCGGTGACGACGTCAACATGCCAGATGGACATGGACGCCGCCTCGTGTTCCAGGCCGATGAACTGCTGGTAGTCCTCGGAAAGGCTGTCGGTGAACTCCTCCCACCAGCCCTTCTGGGTCGCGTCCTCGGCCAGCCCGAGCAGGAGCGCCCGGTGGGAGCCGGTGATCTGGTAGTAGTCGAGCAGTCTCTCGACCTCCCGCGGCCGCAGGCCGGTCCTGGCCCGCTCGTACCTGCTGATCTTGGAAGGCGACCACTTCAGCGCCGCGGCGACCGCGTCTCCGCTCTTGCCTCTGTCCTCCCTGATCCCGCGCAGTTCGGCGGCTAGCCGGCGCCGCCGTACCGTTGGGCTTCCAGGCGCGATCATCGGGCGTTCCTCCTCCTCGGCGCCGCGCAGGCGAACCAATGTGACGGTAACGCAGATTTCAGTGAAACATGCGCTTTAATACTCAAAGTACCCATACACTCGCCCATCGTAACCAAGATTGCGGCCTGTTTTCTAGCCGCGAACCCTCGCCGGCACCGGCGCCGGCGAGGATCTGGTGGCCGGTTACCGGCCGCCGGCGTCAGCGGAGCGGCGCTGGAGATGTCACCATCGGTTAGCTGCGGCGCAGGGTGGTCTCCCGGTCCAGATGGGATAGCTTCTCGGGATTGCGCACGGCGTACAGCCCGGTGATGAGGCCGTCGTCGGTGCGTACCGCTAGGACGGTGTCGATCTGGCCGTTGAGCCGGATGATCAGCGCCGGGTAGCCGTTGACCTGTGCGGGCTGCAGCGAGGCCGCGGCGGCGATCCGGCCCAGCACGCGGGCCACCGGGCCGGCCCCCGCGACGGGTGCCAGCGCGGCGAGGAACGCCCCGGTGGCGGAGTCCGGGCGGCCGCCGCCAGCGACCGGCTCGGCTGTGTCCGTTGTCCGCTCGCCGCGCTCATTCATAGCCGGCTCCTGCCCGTTCGCTCTGGACTGTGCCACACGCACAAGACGCCGGTCCCCGCCGCCTTGTGACATCCGCGACCGGTGGGGCTTGTCGCATCACCGCGCTGTCACACCGATCGGGTGGCCGGCATCTTGTGGTCGTTCAGTGCGGCCGCAGGCAACACCACAGGGAGGCAATCATGGCCCAGGCGAAGATCGCCGTGGCCGGCGCTACCGGGCGGCTCGGGCGTCATGTCGCCGGCGTGCTCGGCGCCGCGGGGCACCAGGTCGTCCCGATCTCCCGGTCGGCCGGGGTCGATGTCATCACCGGGGACGGCCTGGCCGATGCGCTCGCCGGCGCCGGCGCCATCATCGACGTCACCGCCGGGCCGGGCTCCGGGCAGGCGGCTGCCACCGGGTTCTTCACCACCGCCGCCGCGAATCTGCAGCGGGCGGGCGAGCGGGCCGGCGTGGCCCGGTACGTGGTCGTATCCATCATCGGGATCGGCAGGTCCGCCGGCGGCTACGGGGCGGCCAAGCTCGCCCACGAGCAGGCCGTGCTGGCCGGCCCGGTGCCCGCCGCGATCCTGCGCGTCGCGCAGTTCCACGAGCTCGTCGGCGTGCTCATGGACATGGGCCGGCAGGGCGAGGTGATCTACCTGCCGCAGATGCGCACCCAGATCATCGCCGCCCGCACCGTCGCCG
>Ga0070699_100001058_pt1 | contig 25614 bp, 37 predicted proteins | sample KBSK1503metaG_FD_65473 | JGI IMG/M metagenome (GOLD analysis project Ga0070699, IMG submission 65473) | Corn, switchgrass and miscanthus rhizosphere microbial communities from Kellogg Biological Station, Michigan, USA - KBS K1-50-3 metaG | ecosystem: Host-associated > Plants > Roots >...
CACATGTCTGCTAAATTGTCCAGGAGCTCTTCTAAATCTCTTTTTCTCTCCTGCTCGCTTTGAATTCTAAGGGTTTTGTAGAAATTATTTTCAATTGTATATGTTAAGGGAGCAATTCCCCTTTCAGGGTTATTAGAGTCAAGCCAGACCATAGAAAATCCTCATTAATCTGGTTTTTAAACCTTAATTACCCTTAAAAAGTGCAATCCCAAAGTTTATAAGCCCCTAATTTCATAATGGATTGTTGATGTTAGCTAATTAAACACACAAGGAGGTAAAATGGTACAAGGATATTGCGTAAAGTGCAAGAAAATGGTTGAAATACAGAATCCTAAAGAGTCTCTTACTAAGAAAGGCACTAAAATTGCAAAGGGAAAATGCCCTAACTGTGGAACAACCGTGTGCAGAATGGGCGGATTGAAGTAAGTAGCTTGTTTTTTTATTTTATATTTAATTTGAAGCAGATTTTCTAAATGGTAGAGGAAATTTTAAATAGATTGATTTCAAAGTATAGAGATGGATGCTAAAAAGGAAGATAAAAAAATTTTGAGTGTTGATGAGCTGGCCGCCTTTTGCAAGAGGAAGGGGTTTGTTTACCCTTCGGGAGAGATTTATGGGGGGCTGGCAGGGTTTTGGGATTTCGGGCCCCTTGGAGTTGAATTAAAGAATAATTTGAAGAGAGAATGGTGGAAATCGCATGTCCAGGAAAGGGACGATATTGCCGGAATTGACGGGGCAATTATAACTAATCCTAAAGTATGGGAAGCATCAGGGCATGTTTCTTCTTTTTCCGATATTTTTATAGTCTGCAAAAAGTGCAAGAAGCCGAGCAAGATTGACAAAAATGAGCTGGGAAAAGCCAGATGCCAGAATTGCGGAGGGGAATTTGACAAGAATTCTGCAAAAGATTTCAAGCTAATGTTCAAGACAGACATTGGAGAAGAGAGCTTTGGGTATCTTAGGCCTGAAACTGCACAATTAATTTTTTCTGACTTTAAATTAATAGCAGAAGGAGCAAGAATGAAGCTGCCATTTGGAATTGCGCAAATAGGGAAGGCTTTCAGGAATGAAATAGCCCCAAGGGATTTTCTATTTAGATGCAGGGAATTTGAGCAGATGGAAATTGAATATTTTGTAAATCCGGAAAAGAAAAACGAATGCCCGTATTTGAAGGAATATGAGAATTTTGAGCTGAACATTTTGAGCGAAGAAATGCAGATTAAAGGAAAAAACCCGGAGAGAATGAAGGCCAAGGACGCACTTAAGAAAGGAATTATTAAATTGCCTTGGCATGCTTTTTGGCTTGCCTTGGAAGTTGAATGGTTTTTGAACTTGGGGGCAAATCCTGGCAAATTCAGAGTAAGGCAGCATTTAAAGGAAGAAAAGAGCCATTATGCGACGGATACATGGGACATTGAATATGAATTTCCATTTGGGTGGAAAGAGCTGCAGGGAATTGCTGACAGAGGGGATTTTGACTTAAGCCAGCATCAGAAATTTTCAAGAAAGGATTTGACTTTATTTGACGAAGAAACGAAAAAAAGAATTCTGCCGGAAGTTGTTTGCGAGCCTTCCCTGGGAGTTGAGAGAGCGTTTTTGGTATTTTTATTTGATGCTTATAATTATGACAAAAAAAGAGAGAATGTAATTTTGAAATTGAACCCTAAGCTGGCCCCGATAAAGGCTTCAGTTTTTCCGGTTGTGAATGAGAGCAAGGAAGTTAAAATGGCCAGGGAAGTTTATTTAAAATTAAAGGAAGAATGGAATACAAGCTATGATTCCGGCGGAAGCATTGGAAGGCGCTACTCCAGGGCCGATGAATGCGGAACGCCTTACTGCATTGCCATTGATGAGCAGAGCTTGAAAGACAAGAGAGCGACCATTAGAGACAGGGATTCTACAAAGCAGATAAGAGTTAAAATTCAGGATTTGGCGGATATTCTAAGAAAACTGATTAATGGGGGAATAAAGTTTGAAAAGGCCGGAAAAATAGTGGAGACTAGAGTTAAATAAAATTATATAAATGCTTTTAAAGCGATTCTTTCTTGAGAAAACATGGATAAAATAACTGCCTCAAAGCTGGCTGATTTGTTAAATGAAGGGTTTATTGGAGAAATAACTTTTTCTGGAGTATTTTTTGCAAGAATGTTATCATTGGAATTTGGAATCAATGGAACAGACTTTTATGAGGGTAAAGGAGATTTTGTTCTTTCTTCTCTCTCCTCTCTCTAGGAACAGAGAATATTCTTTGGCAGTTAAAAACAATGGCGAAAGCCAAAGCCGTTTTATGTTTAGGATAAATGAAGGCCAAGTTAAGCATTCCCATCCTAGCGGATATTGTGATATTGTTTCTGTCCCTATTTATATGGGCGTGGAGGCCAATTTACAAATCCAGCCTCGAGACATAAAATTTTAAGTTAGGATATTTAGAAAGAGGCAAATAAGTTATGCCTTAGGAACTTTTAAATAATACCATCATGTTTTTTCTTCATGAATGAAGAGGCGGATGAAGGAGAGGTATATGAGGATGAGGTTAAAGAGATTCTTGCCAAGGCGGAGATAAGCATTCTTCTGGATACTTATGATGATATTTTTTCTGATTTTGACCCAAGGCCCTACAACCAAAGGGCTTTATCCGATGACTTTTTATTGGAAGCAAAGAAAGCAACTATGGACAGGGAAGGGAATTTTCATTTGAGATTTTTAATTCCCAGGAGCGTGAGGAAATTAGACCACGAGAATACTATAAAAAAGAGATTGAGAGAGCATTTCAGGAAGCATGCCCTCCTTCTGGAAGGGGAGATAAAGAAAGTAAGGAGAGAAGGCGCGTTCATGGCTCTTTTAGGAGCGGTGCTGCTTATTCTTGCAACACTAGTTGCCCATTATTTTAAAGATAAAAGCATTTTATTTACTTTTCTTCTTATTTTGCTTGAACCTGCCGGATGGTTTACGGCATGGACCGGACTGGACCAGCTTTATTATACTGTAAATGAGAAAAAGCCAGATTATATTTTTTATGAGAAGATGACAAGAGTAGAAATGACTTTCATTTCTTATTGAAAATTATAGCATAGGCTTTGTTTAAAGGCAGATTTAAAAAGACATTTAAATTTAAAAATAAATGAATCAGATCTGGCTTTATTCTATATTAAGCGTTTTAATTGTCAGCCTGATTTCATTTGCAGGGATTTTTACCTTAAGCATTAAAATAGAAAGGCTGAAATTGATTTTAATTTATTTGATAAGCTTTTCAGCGGGCGCATTGCTGGGAGACGCGTTCATACATTTGCTTCCTGAATTGATTGAAGAAAGCGGCTTTGAGCTGGCTACCTCGCTTTACATACTATTGGGAATAGTAATATTTTTTATCCTAGAGAAGGTAATTCATTGGCATCACTATCACATGCCTTTTGACAAGGAGCATGAGCATCCTTTTGCATATATGAATCTTGTAGGAGACGGATTGCATAATTTTATGGACGGCTTGATAATTGCTGCAAGCTACATGATAAATCCAGGAGTTGGAATTGCAACAACTCTTGCAGTAATTGCCCATGAAATTCCTCAAGAAATAGGAGATTTTGGAGTTTTGATTCATGGAGGATTTTCCAAAAGCAAAGCGCTGCTTTTAAACTTTCTATCTGCTTTGACAGCTGTATTTGGAGCAATAATTGGATTGATATTAGCGGGAAGAATTGCGGGCATTGAGAAGGCATTAATTCCTATTGCCGCAGGCGGCTTCATTTATATCGCCGGCGCCGATTTAATTCCTGAACTGCACAAGGAAAGAGGAATAAAAAAAGCAATGCTGCAGACTTTGGCTTTTGTTGCAGGAATTCTGGTAATGATATTGCTTTTGTTTTTGGAGTGATTTCTTGAATCCAGAAGATTTAATAATTGATATTTTTGTTAAATAAACAGGGCCCGTGGTAGACTGGTACATATGCATCCATGGCATGGATGAGAACCGAGTTCGATTCTCGGCGGGTCCACTTTTAACTATTATTTTTAAGTGAAAAGTTTTAAGCAATATTTATATATGATTCTTTAGATTAAGTTGCATGCCAAGAGAGTATACTGGAGATAGGGCGCATTATCTTGAAGATACTGAAGCTGGAATAAATCCTGGGGCATGCATGATGGTTCCTACGGGAGCCTTTGGAAAGAAAAATATTGGCATAGGGCATTTTGGGTTTGATTTTAACCATTGTAACATGCATCTTGAAGGGCTGGCAAAGAAAGTTAAAGAAGGGGTGGAGGGAAATTCAAATTTCAAAGGGAATATATTTTCTGTTCCGGGAGTAAGCGATGGAATTTCTATGGGATATGATGCAATGAGGCATTCTTTGGTATCTAGAGATACTAGTGCATTATCAATAATAAATCATGTTTCTGCAGCCCCTTATGAAGGAGTTATTTTTATTCCCGGATGCGATAAAAATATGCCTGCTTCTGCAATTGCTTTAATGCAATTAGATATTCCAGGTTATATAATGTGCGGGGGAAGCATTATGCCCGGCAGTTTGAATGGACAGGACATAGATATAGTAAATTCATATATTGCTTCGGGAAGATTTGAAAGAGGGGAGATAAGCGAGGAGCAGAGAATGGACATTCTTAAGAGTGCTTGCCCGGGTCCCGGAGCTTGTGGAGGCATGTATACTGCAAATTCTATGTTCACTTTATTTGAGGCAATGGGCTTGACTTCGCTGGGAAGCTCATCAACAATGGCAGTAAATAAGGCAGAAGAATGTGCCAATGCTTATAGAACAATAGATAATCTTTATAGGAAAGGATTGACTCCTTCTAAAATTGTTTCAAAGGAATCATTTGAAAATGCTGTTAGAATTGTTTCAGTTCTGGGCGGGTCGACAAATCCGATTTTACATTTGCTCACAATGGCAAAAGCAGCCAATATATCTTTCAGCGAATCTGATTTTGAAAGGATTTCAAGAGAAACACCCTTTCTGGGAAATTTAATGCCTAGCGGAACTTACAGAATGAAAGATTTGTCTGAAGCTGGAGGGACACCTGCTGTTTTAAGATACATGCTTGATAATAACCATCTTGATGGAAATGTAAGAACTATAACTGGAAAGACCTTAGGCGAAGATTTGGAAAGAATAGTTTATTGTAAAGATAGACTTCTTTCCAGCGAAGTAATTTCTTCTTTTGACAATCCTAAACTAGAGAGGGGCCATTTAGTTTTTCTTCAAGGCAATTTAGGAAATGGATGGACTAAGGTTTCAGGATCTGGAATGGAATCTTATGAGGGAAGAGCAGTCGTCTTTAATAGCCAGGCAGAATTTTTTAGAGAATGGAATGAAAGAGTAAGCGGAGAGGGAGATTTTGTAGTTATTAGATATGAGGGGCCTAGGGGGTCGCCTGGGTGTCCAGAAATGCTAAAGCCGTCTACGGCTCTTGTTGGAAAATTCGGGCAAAATGCAAGAATAGGCCTACTAACTGATGGCAGATTTTCTGGAGGCTCTGTCGGGGGAGCCCCGATTATAGGGCATGTAGATGAAGCTTATGATGGAGGAGCAATCGGCATCATAGAAAATGGAGATAGAATTTTAGTTGACCCTAAAAACAACAGCATGCAATTGCTAGTTAATCAAGATGAGATTAATAGGAGAAGAAATTCTTATGCTGTTCCTGCGAGCGTAGAAGAGAAGATAAATAATTCTCCTATAGATCTGCGATTGTATCATAAATTAACAAGTTCTGTAAGAGAAGGCGCGAGCATGCTGGTTTAAATTTACGCAGATGTTCAAATATTAGGAAGAAGAAGATATCTTTGCTCCAATTGAGAGATATAATCTGGGTGTGCTTGAAGAAACCTGTGGGTTTCTGGTTTAATTAATCCTTCAAGAGATTCATATTCCTCCTCATCTCTTGGCACAGGAGATACTTCTGAATAGTGCACATGGACTAGCTCATGAACAAACACTCTTCTTATTTCTTTTCCTTTAAGTGTATCATTGAGAAGAATATCGTATCTAGAGTTTGGTAAGGGGGCTACTCCCCCATTGGAAAAAAGGGGCTTAAATTTAACAGAATTTAGCTTTGTTTTTAATGTAATTTCTACTTGGTTGGGAGTTAAAGGAAAATTCCTTATAGCCTCTCTTAATATATCTAATTGCTGGTGAAAATTCATTCTTTCAGTTTATTGTGAAGGTATTTAAAGATTTATCTTTCTGATTAAATAGGGCTCATAGTACAGTGGCAATATACACCGTTCGCGTCGGTGAGATTCGGGTTCGATTCCCGATGAGTCCATAATCGGAACCTTGGTTCCGATACCTCCTACTGAAAATGCATCCAGCAACCAATTCAGAGATGTTTTCTGGAAAGAGACTACTTTTACTTATATATTAAAAAGGCTTTTTATGGAGATGTTAGGGTGGGCATTAGCTTTTCTGATTATAGCAATCATCGCAGCTCTTTTTGGCTTTGGAGTTATTGCGAGCGCAGCTGCAAGCATTGCAAAGATAATATTTTTCATATTCTTAGTGCTGTTTATCGTAGCAATGATAAGGCATTTATGGCCTTAAGAAGAATATCTCTCAAGAGAGTCGCGCCACTCTAAATAAAGGTTATTGGCCTTTCCAAAAGCAGCATCCCGCAATTCAAAGGGCATTCTTGCAATTCCAGCTATAAAAGATTCATACCACCTGTTTAATAAGGCAAAAGATTCAGACGGTCCTTTTCTTGTTAAGTCAGGAAATGAGCCTTTTATCTCATCATCAATTGAGGGCATATAATATGCTGTCAAGAAGGGTTTTTAATTTTTGCCTTTCGCTATTGCCTGGAGAATCAGCTTTAGAAAATATTATAAACGATTAGTTATTGAAAGAGAGATGAGAAAAGGGAAGGTGATTGGAATTGTAGCTATAAAGGGAGGAGTAGGAAAAACAACTATTGCCGCTTCCCTTGCGTCTGACTTGGCAAACCATTATGGGAAAAAAGTCCTGCTTATTGACGGGAATTATTCTGCGCCTAACCTTGGCATTCACATGGACGTGATTGCCCCGGAAAAGACAATTCATCATGTTCTTGACGGAAGAATGAGAATTGAAAACTCAATTATTGGAAGATATGGAGTTGACGTTATCCCGGGAAGCTATGTTTATGACAAAAACTTAAGCGTTTTGAAGTTAAAGGATAAACTTACAAAGATAAAGGGCAATTATGATTTTGTAGTAATTGACTCTTCTCCAAGCTTGAATGATGAGGTTCTTTCAACAATGCTGGCATCTGACAATTTGTTTGTTGTGACTACTCCCGATTATCCTACTTTGAGCTGTTCTCTTTCAGCTGCCAGACTGGCCAGACAGAGAGGAAAGCCAATATCGGGAATAATAGTAAACAAAATAAGAAATCCTAAGTATGAAGTGCAGATGAAGGAGATTGAGGAGGCTGTGGAAATTCCGGTTGTGGCGAGAATTCCAGATGACAAGAATAATGTCAAGGCTCTTTTTACAAGAATACCAACTTCAATATACAGCAGAAATTGCGCCTTTTCAAGAGAAATCAACAGGCTGAATGCGGCTTTAGTCGGCAAGGCCGAAAAAAGGTCATTTCTAGGATATTTCAAGAGGGATTTGAGAAAAGAAGAAGTTAACAGGCAACTAATGAAAGAAAGCTTTTATGGAAATGTTTTTGATGCGGCTTAATTGGACAGCTAAATATTATCTCTATTGTTTTGTTGGCTATAATTCACTTTGGGTTTGATAATGGGAAAGATTAAAAGTCTGTGTTAATAGAGGCTATGATGGAGAATAAGGAGTGCGTTTTTTGCAAAATTGCCCAGGGTAAAATAAAGGCTGAAATTGTGAAAAGCAGCAATAATTTCATTGCCATTTTTGATGCTAGACCTGCTGTAAAAGGGCATATGCTTATTATTCCAAAGAAGCATCTTGTAACTTTGCTTGACATTAATAACACACTTGGAGAAGAACTCCTTAAGTTTACAAAAGAAGCCGCTTCTTTTCTTCTTGAAGAAAAATATGGGGATGGTTTTAATATTTTAATGAATAATTTGGAGCCTGCCGGGCAGGTTGTAAGGCATGCGCATATCCATGTTATTCCCAGGAAAGAGGGAGATGGATTGAGGATGATTGCTTAGAAATCATTCTTTAGAATGAATTGGCATTAATGGGAAGGGCGATTTGCTTTTTATGATATAATAATCGCTTTTTATTATCTTAGACTTGTTTTTCCTAATATTTGTTAAGTTTATTTTTGAAATTGCTCTTGCTGAAACTAAAATAAGGATAAAAGAGTGGATTATCCTACCTTTCTTTTTTATATGCTCAAGAAAGATTTTTTCTATACTTGCCCCGATAATTTCAATGTTGAACTTCTTTGCTATTCTTTTTGCGGCTTCTTTAGGGGATTCTCCAACAAGCAAGCGTCCGCCTGGAAGGCCTAAAAGGCCCAAGTAAGGCCTTTTTGTTCTTTTTACAAGGAAGGCATTGCCCTTGCCTTTAATTAAAATAAGAACTACTGGAATTACGGCCTGCTTTTCTGACATATAGGGTATAAGATATTCTGATTCTGGAGAAAGCCGGTATTCTTTGTTTGTTTTTTCAAGCTTGTTTGAAGAAAGAAGCTTTTTAATGTGATAAGCCAGATTATTTGACCTTATTTTGAGGCTTTTTTGGATTTCATTAAAGGAAAGCAATTCATTGTGGGCGAAGAGGTTAAGTATTTTTTCTTCCATCTGGGTTTCTATTTTAGTCAAATATTTTGAGCAATTGTTTAAATATAAATATTATTGCTTTTCATTGTGGATGCCAATAAAGCACATTATATTGTCGTGACCGGAATTATCGTTAAAAATGGGAAGTATTTAATTGTTAGAAGAGCGGAATGGGAAAAGGCTTTTCCTGGAAAATGGACGGTCCCGGGAGGAAAGATGGAGGTTTCAGATTATACCGCGAAAAAGAAAGATACTTCAGAGCATTGGTATAATGTTTTAGAAAATGTTTTAAAAAGAGAGATAAAAGAAGAGACTAATTTGGATATTGATGATATTGGGTATGTCTGCAGCATGGCCTATATGCGTTCTGATGGAATACCTTGCTTAATTGTCAGCTTATATGCCTCACCTATCGAAGGTGAGATAAAATTGTGCCCTGCTTTGACTGAATATGCATGGGCTTCTCTTGAAGAGGCTGGGAAGCATGATTTAGTTGAAGGGATGCTGGATGAACTGGTAATGCTTGACTCTTTTTTGAAAACTGGGAAGCATATGGTCTGGAAGAAATGATGATTAGGAATTTGCGTGTTTAAAATATTCAATCTGCCTCAAGCGTTTTTTGGCTTCTTCTAGGGTTCTATAAGTACCCATGTTTCTTCCGCTTTCGGCGACTACCCTGTAATGGCCCCTGCTTTTTCTTATCATCCTATTTGTAGGCGGAGGAATAATAAAAATATGAGTAGTATAAATTAAGCGTTCATTTGCCGCCTGTAAAAATGGCTGTGGGGAGAATTGAACTCCCGACCTATGCCTTTCTCAATGATTTTCATGAGAGCATCGCTCTGCCGACTGAGCTACACAGCCTTAAAATTATAACTTTTGAAAGGTTTTTAAAGGTAAGGTTAATAAAAGCAGGATTCTTTTATTTTAAATGGTTGTAGAGGACTTAGTTGCAGAGGCTATTCTTAATATAGGAAAGCTGGGATTATTATTGCAGGCTTTGGGGGTTGTAATTGTTTTAACGATAATATTTGATGTTATTGCTTTTTTTATTAATCGCAAAAGGCTGAAGGAAATTGCTGTGATTAAGAAGGATATGAGAAGGATTGAGGGAAAGATTGACAGGATTCTTGAAAGAAAGAAATAATAATTGCCTAAAAAAAGCGAATATTAAATTGATGATAATTTAGCTGAATTTCACCCATCAATTATATTGAGCTTCTTCCTGGATTGGAGCCCGCTGAATTTTAGGCTTTTTGACAGCGGATTTCATTTTTACCATTCTAGCTATATATCCTGCTACCTTATTTCTTATAGGCTTGCTTGGCATAGTTTTGCTTCCCAGAACTTTTTTATTATGATTGAACTCTTGGGTGAAAGCTTCAGATTTTACCTCTAAGAGCTGCTTTGCGGCTTTCTTTACCATTAATGATTTTATGCGTCCCATCTTATTGTTTTGAGAAAGGGGTTTTTAAAGCTTTCTTGCTAGAACTTTACTTTTTCAAACTTGACGAGGTTCTTAAAGTCCTTATGCATGTCAAGTGATTTTTTATCTATTTCTCCGGGGGCCATAATTAAAGCAGGCATTTTTTCAAGCTGGGCTTTATGCAGGGCATGAATAATGTCGGATTCAAGAATTTTCTTTTTGTCTTTTGCCAGAAGGTAGAATTCCTGCTTTCCAAACATTGTATCTATTCTTATCTTTGCAGTAAAATCTTTTTTAGCTTCTTCTATCACTTGGAGGAGCTCAATGTCTTTTGATGCCAGGTAATCTTTAATGCTTTTTGCAAATTTGAATTCTTTTGGCTCTGGCTTTGAAAGCCTTTTTCCTCCCCTTTTTGATTTTTCCTTTATTAACTGATTATCTGATAATTTTGGTGAAGGCCCTATTTGAAGGACTAAGGGCTTGGTTTCTGCCTTGGCTTTGATTTCAGATTCTATTGAATCAAGGGATTGCTGGATTTGGGAGATTTTTGGAGTTATTTCTGGAGTTTCCTGAATGAGCCGCTGTGCTGAAAGAATAGCGGGCTTTTCAAGCTTCTTTTTTTGAGCTTGCGGATTCAAGAAGTCATGAATAAGATTGAAGGCTTCTTCGTCCGGCAGAAGGTAGTATTTCCAGAAGATTTTTGGCTGGCCTTCCAAGGATTTTTTAATTGGAACGGCGAAGTCTCTTATTTCGCGCAATGCAACTCTGATAGCAGGCTCCTGCTTTTCATCCTCCAAGATTTGAGATTTTTTTAGAAGATAAAATGCTTCTTTTTCTTTGGGATTTAAGTACTCAATGAAATTTTCAAGCTGGGCTTCTTGGCCTTGAATGTAATAAAGGGGAGAGCTGCCTACACGCATATTGGACATTCTTATTCTTTTTTCTGAATAAAGCTCTGAAAGAAAAGCAGAGGCAAAGAGAAGGCTGGTGTTGATTGAACGGGCAATCTGAACCGGAAGGCAGGGGCCTCTGGACTGAATAGTAGAAAGAATTATGTCTTTATCTTTAATTAGACGCTGAATATTTACTGGCATTTTAGTTTAAAATGCCAGAAGATTATAAACATTTGTAATCTTTTTGAGGTGGTTGTATTAGTAGAATTTTTAAAGAAAAGGAGCTTTAAGGCAAGAGATGAATAATACTAGAGGAGCTTTGATTGCGGCAGTATTGATTATCTCGGTTCTAATAGCAGGAATTGTCGCCTTAAAAGATGTGAAAGATAATGAAAATGGAGAAGACGATTATGATGGAAAAAAGAATTATTGCGCTTCAGAAAGGCCCGAGATATGCGCTCAAATTTATCAGCCTGTTTGCGGATGGTTTGGGCAAAAGAGGCAGTGCATAAAATATCCTTGTGCGGAAACTTACAGCAATAGCTGCACGGCCTGCTCTAATGAGAATGTAGAATATTGGACAGATGGGGTATGCCCTGCCTAGGGCTTGAGCCAGGAGACTTCGTAATAAGAGACATCTGATTCGTCATCAACTATTGCAATCAGAAGGTTCTTTTTTGTTGAATGGGCAATCCTATTTTTTGCCGCAAAGTCGTGCCAGTTTAAATGCTCGCTTTCGAGAGTCACGAAAAGAATCCATCTTGCATGTGATAGCCCTGGCCTGCTTCCCGGCTCGTAGACCCTGAAATCCGCCCCAAACTTAAGTGCAGTTTTTAATACGTATCCTTTTTTTCTTAAATCCGTAAAAACAGAAAGCTTTGTTTCTATTTTCTTGTCTTTTTTCTTCATTTTTTTTATCAGAGAATCGAGGGAGAGATTTTTTTCCCCGGCCAATAAGGATATTTTATTTTCCTGAACTAAAAAGAGAGCCTCTATAGGGGAATATTGAATAATTCCTGATTTTTTCTCACCTAAAGAGGATTTTTCATGGAGAGAAAAGGCTTCTTCCTGATTTGAGGAGATTTTGTCTCCGGACAAGTGTGCGGTTATCATTTGATTATATGATAAGGATGATATTTAAAGATAGTGAAGGCCTGTTTTAAATAGGTTTAAAAAAGCTTCCTAATTTAAGGTAAGATGGCAGATGATTACGGAGAATTTGAAGAAGTTAAGGAAAGCCAACCTGGAGCGGTTCAGGGAAATGGAGAGCCTGAATTTCAGAGCAGAGTAAGAATGCCAAGAAAAGGAGAATTGATTGGGGTGATAGTCCAGAGATATGGGGGAAACAGGATGGATGTTAAAGCGCAGGATGGGAAAAGCCGGAATTGCAGGGTTCCGGGAAGATACAAGAGACAGTTATGGCTGAGACCAAAGGATGTTGTTTTAATAATGCCTTGGGCGGATGACGATGACAAGGGAGACATTATATTCAAGTATAATCCGGGCGCGGTTAGCCAGCTAAGGAAGAAAGGCATTTTGAAGGATTTGCAGAGCGAGTTTTAATTGTTAAATCTAATCATAAGCTTCCCAAGAAAGCTTTAAATTATTGGTTTTCTGAAGCTAAGTATGGCTGATAAGATTAAGGAGAGGAAAATTGATTTTTCTGCAATAGAGAAAAAGTGGCAGAAGAAATGGGAGCAGGCAAAAGCGTTTAAGGCAAAAGAAGGAAATGCGAAGAAATTTTATGCTTTGGAGATGTTTCCTTATCCGAGTGCAAGTTATTTGCACATGGGACATGTGAAATGCTATTCTATAGGAGATATTATTGCAAGGTATAAAAGAATGAAAGGATTTAGCGTTCTTTATCCTATGGGCTTTGATGCATTTGGACTACCTGCAGAGAATGCAGCGATAAAAGAAAAAACGCATCCTAGAAAATATACGGAAAATGCGGTGAAGAATATAGAGAGATTAATGAAAGCTCTTGGATTGAGCTATGACTGGGAGAGAAAAATAGATACTTCAAAGCCGGAATATTACAAATGGAATCAGTGGATATTTCTTAAGATGCTTGAGAAGGGAATTGCTTACAGGAAAAAAGCTCCTGTAAACTGGTGCCCCAGCTGCAAGACGGTTTTGGCAAATGAAGAAGTTATAAATGGAAAGTGCTGGAGATGCGATTCTGAAGTAAAGCTAGAGCACTTTGAGCAGTGGTTTTTCAAGATAACCGATTATGCTGAAGAATTGCTTTCAGGCTTGGATAAGATTGAATGGCCTGAAAGAGTTAAAGAGATGCAAAGAAATTGGATTGGAAAAAGCCAGGGAAGCGAAGTTGTTTTTGAGATTAACGGAAAGAAATGGCCAGTCTTTACAACGAGGCCTGATACTTTATACGGAGTGACTTTTGTTGTAATCTCGAGCCAGCATCCTGATTTAATGAAGCTAGTTACTCCAGAAAGAAAGAAGGAAGTTGAAATTTTTTTGAGGAAGATTAAGAGCACGAGCGAGAAGGATGCGGTTGATTTGGAAAAAGAAGGAGTCTTTACAGGAAGTTATGCTATTAATCCAATAACTAATGAGAAAGTGCCGGTTTGGACTGGGAATTTTGTTGTTGCCGACTATGGCTCTGGAATGGTAATGGCTGTTCCGGCACACGACCAGAGGGATTTTGATTTTGCCAAAAAATACAATCTGCCTATAAAATGTGTTGTAAAACCTTTAGATGAAAAATTTGATTCTGGAAGTTTAAAGGAAGCCTATGTTAGCGGGGGAAAATTGATTAATTCCAGGCCATTTACAGGACTTGGGCATGAAGAGGCTAAGGAACATATCACAATTGCCTTGAAAGAGAAAGGACTTGGAAAGAAAGTTGTTAATTATAAATTAAGGGATTGGCTCGTCTCAAGGCAGAGATATTGGGGAACTCCTATCCCGGTAATTTATTGTCCTGCATGCGGCATTGTGCCTGTTCCTGAAAAAGAATTACCTGTTAAACTTCCTGAAGATGTCAAGTTTACTGGAAAAGGGAATCCACTTTTAACTAATTCTAAGTTCGTGAATGTTAAATGCCCAGGATGCAAAGGAAGCGCTAGAAGAGAGACGGATACCCTAGCTACATTTGTGGATTCAAGCTGGTATTATTTGAGATATTGCGATTCTAAAAATGCTGAGAAGATATTTGACAAAAAGAAAGTTGAACATTGGATGCCTGTTGATCAGTATATTGGCGGCATAGAGCACGCGGTTTTGCATTTGCTTTATGCAAGGTTTTTCACTAAATTTTTGGGAGATTTGAAATTAGTAGGATTTGATGAGCCGTTCATGAGACTTTTTAATCAAGGAATAGTGCACAAGAACGGACAAAGGATGAGCAAAAGCCATGGAAACACGGTAACTGCTGAAGAAATATCAAATAAGTATGGAATTGATACTGCCAGATTGTTTATTTCTTTTGTCGCTGGGCCGGATAAAGATATTGAATGGGATGACCATGGGATAGAAGGTGCTTTTAGATTTGTAAATAGGTTCATGAGACTTCTGGATAATTTAGGCGGAAAGGCTGATAGACTGATGGAGCATAAATTAAATAAGACTTTGCAGATTATTGAAAAATCCTATCAGGATTTTGAATTCAACAAGGGAATAATTAACTTTATGGATCTCGTAAATTATTTGTCGGATAAAAAAGTTCCAAAAGAAATTTTAGGAAAGCTCGTTCTTGCAATTTCGCCGGTTATGCCCCATATTGCAGAGGAAATTTGGAGCAAATTGGGAAACAAAGGGCTTGTTATTGAGCAGGAATGGCCTTCTTTCAATCCAGGAAAAATTGATGAGAAATTGGAAGAAAGTGAAAGGGCAGTTGATAAGACGGTATCTGATATAGTGAATGTTTTGAGGATTGTCAAGGAGAAATCCGGGAAGGATGTTGAAAAGATTTACTTGTATGTTCTGCCTAATGAAACCGAGAATTATAATTCAGAGATGCTAGAGAAAAGAACTGGAAAAAAGGTTGAAGTATATGCTGTTAGTGACAAGAAAAAATATGACCCTGAAGGAAAAGCTTCTAAAGCCCGTCCTGGGAAGCCCGGGATTTATGTTGAATAGGAAGATTTATATATGAGCACTCATACTATGTATGAGTATGTCAAGCGTAAATATAGCTATAAGAAGGGAAGCATATGAGTTCTTGAAAACTCTTAAGGATAGAAATAAGAGCTTTTCTGATGTTATTCTTGAGTTTAAGGAGTTGGATATAAAAAAGAAAGGCAGCAAAGAGGCTGTTATGAGGTTTTTCGGGGTTTTAAAGGACAAAGATATTGACTGGAAAGCTAAAGAAGAAAAGATGAAAGGATTCAGAGAAGAGTTTGAAGAGAGGCTTAAATGATTGGATTAGATACGGGAGCAATAATTGATATTATGAAAGAAAATAATAAATTAAAGAATATTCTAGAAAAACAAGATGAGCCTTTGGCAAGCACGATTGTTAATTACCAGGAGCTTGTATTTGGCCTTGACTTTAACAAAAGAGAGCATAAAGATGAGGAAAAATACTATGATGAGCTTTTTGAGAATATTTTCCTGCTAAATCTTACTAAAGACTCCGCTAAAAAGGCATCCCGTCTATTTAAGGAATTGCAAAGAGGCGGAAAGGAGATAGGAAGATTTGACTGCATGATTGCAGGCATTTTAATGCAAAATAAAGTCAGCAAGATAATTACTAAAAATGCCAAGCATTTTGAGAGAATAAAAGGAATTGAAGTGATTTCTTATTGAGTTAATCTGATTATGCGACTAGCGATTAACGCCAACTAAAGAGCAATCTTTCATAAAGGATATTAATAATCCAGGATTTTGAGAAAAATGGGAATTAGATATATGCTCTTTAGGCCTGAAGAGGTTAGGGAAGGGGATTTGTATATTGAAGGAATAGGAGGGTTCGCGTGCCAGATTATGAAGGTTTACAGAGTGGGAAAATATGGGTTTACTTATGGAAACGGCATGCTCTCGGGCCGCCAGGAATTTGACCAGCCCCTGACAGGAATATTAGTCAGAGAAGCTGCAGAGGGAATAGTTATGCATTTGAGCGAAAAATCTCTGGGGTTAGCCGAAAAATTGCATGAAGAGCCTGAAAGAGAAGAAAATAAACAGTGACATTTTGGCTTATAGAGGGCGGGCTTTTTAAAAGGCAGTAACTGTCTAACAATTAAAGACATTTGTTTCTGAAAAGTGACTCGGTATATAAAATTAAATGTTGTGAAAAAAATATTTCTTAGTTCATTATTAGTATATAAGCACTTGGATGCTGAAATAGGAATGGAAAGAGCAGTTTGTGCAGTGCCAGCGCAATGCAGAAAGTGTGGGGAGCTGTTCGACCTTAGCTATGACCTTGATGGGTTTGGCGATGAGAGGCTTGTGGAGTTTGTAAGGTCTACAAGAAGCCCGAAGTCAGCAATGTGCTGGGAATGCAGAGTAAAAAGATGAATTCAAGAAATTGAAATTAAAAAAAGAGTGATTTGAAGAGAGAGTGGTATGTTATTTTTTGATTTGTAAATTCTCTTAATAATTGCTCAAATAGGGGCGGGCATGGTTAATTAACTATAAGCAATAATTGCGCTGTAATTTTCAAACAATATGGCTATTATTAGGAATTGTTTTTTAATGGCAAAAGATTAATGGCTTAGGATGCATCTGCTAAGCTTTCTGTATAGGATATATTTATTAATATAATAAATCCTGGGATTTTATGGAAAATTGGATTGCAGTCCTGGTTTTGGCAATTATACAAGGAATTACGGAATGGTTTCCGATTTCCAGCTCGTCTCATTTGGTTTTAGCTTCAAAGCTTATGGGCTATGACGGCGGCCTGATGCTAAATGTTGCGCTGCATTTCGGGACTTTAATGGCAGTTTTTGTTTATTTTGGAAAAGACATAGTAAATATAGCTCAGGAAATACTGGGGCTGAATTTTAAAAGCAAAGATGGAAAGATGGGTCTTTATTTGATAATTGCGGCCCTTCCCGCCGTAATTTTTGGATTTTTACTTAGGAATATTATTGAGGGCGCTTCTTATAACTTGATTCTAATAGGGCTTGGCTTGGCAATTACGAGCATTATTCTTTTTATTGGCTCGTCTAACTTTTCTTTTTTCAGGAAAGAGCTTGATTATAAAGGCGCCCTTCTAATTGGAATCGCGCAGATATTTTCTCTTTTTAGGGGAATTTCAAGAAGCGGAACTACAATTGTTACCGGCTTGATTTTGGGATTGAAAGAAAGAGACGCTGTAAAGTTTTCATATCTTCTTTCTATCCCTATAATATTTGGAGCGAATGTATTGAGCGTTGGCAATGCAACTTTGCCCAGAGAATATCTGTGGGCGAGCCTAACTGCCTTTTTTGTCGCTTTGGGAGCAATTCATTTTTCCTTCAAATATGTGCTAAATGACAGGAAGAATTTGAGATGGATTGCCCTGTATGTTTTAATTTTGGCTCTGGGAATCGGAGCTTATTCTCTTTTTGGGTGATTACTCTACAACAGCCTTTATCCTTCTAATTCCAGCCGCTACGGCCTCTTCTTTTATTATTTTGAATTTTCCTATTTCGCTTGTGTTGCTTACATGAGGTCCTGTGCAGATTTCCCGGCTATAAAAATTGCTTTCATCTCCAATTGTATAAACTGAAACCATTTCGGGGTATTTTGCCCCGAATTCTGCCTGCGCTTTTGATTCCAGGGCTTGGGAAAGAGGCATTTCTGATCTTTGCACGTTTAGACCTAAATTAATAACTCTATTAACTTCTTCTTCAACTTTTTTTATTTCCTCTTCTGACAATTTTCTGGTAAAATTAAAGTCAAACCTTAATCTTTCTGAAGTAATGTTGGAGCCTTTTTGCTTTATGCCTTTAGAAAGGGTTTTTCTTAGAGCTTCATTTAACAAGTGCGTGGCAGTGTGCAGTTTTCTAACTGCTTCTGAATCATCTGCAAGCCCTGACTTGAACATTCCGGCACTAGAAGATCTGCTTAAATCCTGATGCTTTTGGAATTCTTCGTTGTACTCTTCAAGGTCAACTTTACTGCCAGCTTCCAGGGCAAGCTCCTGGGTCATCTCAATTGGGAATCCGTATGACTGGAATAATAGGAAGGCTTCTTTGCCTGTTATTATTTTGTCTTTTCCTAATTTGCTGAATTCTTTCATTCCTTTTTCCAGAGTTTTGGCGAATTTATTTTCCTCCTCCTCCAATTGCTCTTCAATAAATTTATGGTTTCTGTGCAATTCCTGATAATCAGGATAAATTGGAAGAATTGATTTTGCAATTTTTACCGTAAAATTATCTTTTATTCCCAGGAGCTTGGCATATCTAATTGCCCGCCTTATCAATCTTCTTAAAACATAGCCTTGGCCAATATTGCCCGGCTTTACTGCTCTTTCGTCTCCTAGAATAAATACGGCTGCTCTAATGTGGTCAGCTATTATTCTTATTTCTTTTTTATTATTTGAATATTTTTTTCCTGAAATTTTTTCTATTTCTTTTATTATCGGAAGGAAAATGGGAGTTTGATAATTATCGCTTAATCCTAGAAGGACTGACAGTGTTCTTTCAACTCCCATTCCGGTATCTACATTTTTCTGCTTTAATGGAATGTACCTGCCGTCAAGGGTTTTGTTGTATTGCATGAAAACATCATTCCAGATTTCCACCCATGCATCATTACCTGGGTCAAAAGATTTTGGAGCTTTTTTGCTTCCTGAATAAAAAAACATTTCAGTATCAGGGCCGCACGGGCCGGTTTCTCCTGCAGGACCCCACCAGTTGTCTTCTTTTCCAAGAAAAGATATTCTTTCCTTTGGAATTCCTAAGCCTTGCCAGAGCTTTGCTGATTCATCATCTTTAGGGGCATTCTTATCTCCGGCAAAGCATGAAACTGCTAAATTCTCCTTTGGGATTTTAAGCACTCTTGTTAAGAAGTCAAAAGAATATTGGATGGCTTCTTTTTTCCAATAGTCTCCTAAAGACCAATTGCCCAGCATTTCAAAAAAAGTATGATGAAAGGCATCTCCAACTTCATCTATGTCTTGAGTCCTTATGCATTTTTGCACGCTGCAGAGCCTCTTTCCCAGGGGATGTTTTTGGCCCAGCAAAAAAGGAACAAGAGGGTGCATGCCAGCGGTTGTAAAAAGAACAGTCGGGTCATTTTCCGGAATCAAAGATGAAGAAGGAATATGCTTGTGGCCATTTTCTTTAAAGAAGTCTAGATATAACTTAATTAATTGATGCCTGTCTGTTGCAGGTTTTTTATCTTTTTGACCCATATAGCTTTAGAAGAAGAGAGATATTTAAATTATCGGTAGCTATTTTAATTTGGAGAGCTTTTGCCGGATATAGTCTATTTCTTCCTGGAGAGAAAGATCTTTTTTGCTGAAAATTTCCAGGGATTCTTTTTTCTGCTGCTGGTCTCTTCCTGGGAGTTTGATTTTTGGGAGCATTTTTTCCAAGATTGCAAGGCTTTCCTTGGCCTGCTCAATTTTATTTTTTAAGGAGATTTTTAAAAGCAATTCCTGCTTTCTTAGCTCTTGGTATGCCTTGTAATGCTTTGAAATCTCAAGCAGGGAAAGCTGGACTTGAAGAAGGTTTTTCTGCCCGTAAAGAACTTCAGGCTTGGAGAGCTTTACATATTCAGTCATTCTGTTTTCTCAAAAATAGTCTCGGTGACGTTTTGGATTTTTGCCTTTGTGCTTGAGATTTCTTTTTCCCAAGCCGCTAATTCCTGCTCTTCTCTTAATTTGGTTTCCCGGATTTTTTTTAATAAGTCGTCCATTAAATCTATTTGATGCTCTGCTGACTCCAGGGTTTTTTTTGCAGAATGAAATTTTTCTATTTTTACGAAAATGTCTGCGCTTCCAGGCTTCTTTTTCCCTTGAGAAGGCATTGGAATGCTTTCCATCTCTTCTGCCTCGCTTTCTTTTTTATCCTCTTCAGGAGGCGGGCCGAGCTTCAGGGCAGAAGCTTTAGAAGATTTTTGGCTTTTAGATGAAATTGAAGGAGAAGCTTCTTCATCAACTTCCATTTCTATTGTTTTAATGCTTGATTGATTTGGCTCATTTGGCTGTACTTCTTCAGGATTTGAAACTGCGTCCTTAATAGCGGCTTGAGAGAATCCCTTTTTTATCGGCGAATCAGGAAACGAAGGAAGGCTGTGCTTTTCAAGGCTGCCGAAATCTTCCTCTTCCTCTTCTTGAGTTGAGGTTTGTATTAATTCTTTGGTAAATGGAGATTGAATAGGGGGCAATTCAGGCAATTTCCTTTCCTCTTTTTTATTCCAAAACATAACACTAGATTTTGAGGATAATTTATATAGCTTTATATTAACTCTGGAGTAGGCACATATTCTTAGAAACATTTTTATACAACTTCCAGGAAAGGAATATATGCAAATTACACTTCTCAAGGATATTGTGGGCAGCGTCGCTGGAGAGAAAGCGAAAGGAATAGTTGATCTTTTGGCTTCCAAAAAAAATGTAAATGAATTTCTAATTGCCAAGAAGCTTGGATTGACCATAAACCAGACCAGGAACATATTATACAAGCTGGCAGATGAAGGGCTGGTGAGCTTCATAAGAAAAAAGGATACTAAAAAGGGAGGGTGGTACACTTATTTTTGGACTTTGAGCCACGACAAGAGCTTGTTCAAGTTTAGGGATAATTTGGCAAAAAAGCTGGGAGAGATTAATAGTGATATTCAGAGAAAAAGAACAGAGAGATTTTTTTACTGCACAAATTGCGGTCAGGAATTCAGCGAAGAAAGTGCTCTTATTAACGATTATACCTGCCCGGAATGCGGAGAGGCCCTGATTTTAAAGGATAATTCCAAAGAAGCTGCGGCTTTGGAAAAAGAGGCGATTAAGATACAAGGCGCGCTAAAAGAAGTTGAAATAGAGCTGCAGGGAATCCATGAGAAAGACCAAAAAACCAGGCAAAGAAAATTCAAGGCTGAAGAAAAAAAGAAAAAAGAAGAGAGAGATGCAAAGAGAAAAAAGAGATTAAAAGAAATGGCAAAGCTAAAAGGCATTTCCGGAAAGAAAAAGGCGAAAAAAAGCAAGGCGCCAGGAAAAAAGAAAAAAAGATAAGCTTTCAGGGCAAGTGAAAGCACAAATCTAAGGGCATTTAAAGGAAGTAAAAGAATAAAAAGCAAAAAAACCAATCAATATGGTGAACCATAATTATTATCAAATAAGAAAGAGAAATGGGCTTTTAGCAGGGTTTTTCTCCAGCCTTTCTGCTACGGGATGGATTATTTTCCTGAATGTAGTAATTTATTTTTTATTTGCAATTTTAAGCCTTATTTATTCAAATATCATATTTGATTACGGCGCACTTTATCCAGAGCATGTTTTGCAAGGGAAATACTTGTGGACTTTGATTACACACATGTTTTTGCACGCCAATGTTTTTCACCTTTTTGTGAATATGTTTGCCTTGTTTTCCCTTGGAGGGCTTTGCGAAAGAATTATAGGGAGAAAAAGATATTTGTGGTTTTACCTTTTAGCTGGAATTTTTGCTGGAGCGCTTTCAGCGCTTCTGGCAGGATATTTTGGGCATGGGGCCCTTGAAAAAGTTTTTGGAGCCCCTAATATTTATATGGTTGGAGCGTCAGGCGCAATATTTGGAATTGCCGGGCTTTTTGTAATGCTTCTGCCTAAATTAAGGTTCAGCATAATATTTATCCCATTTTTCTCTCTTCCTGCATATGTGATGGTGCCTTTCGTTCTAGCCTTAACTTGGCTTGCCACAATTGCAGCCAACCTTCCTGTTGGAAATGTAGCTCATCTTGGAGGATTTTTGGCTGGAATCGCGTATGGGGGATATTTAAGAATTAAATACAAGAAAAAAGTAAAAATGCTTGAGAGATATTTCAGATAAAATGAAAAGAAAAAAAGGCAATAAAAATAAAATATCTGGATTTAGGGAAGGCTTGAAATATATCGGGGAATCCAGGATTGAGATATATGCCATAATAATCTTATTTTTTGCAATGGCCTTAATATGCTTTCTTAATCCCGAGAAATTTATTTTTCTTGATGGCCTGATAAGAGATATCTTAAATAAAACTCAAGACTTGAAGGGAGCAAGCTTGATAGGATTTATTTTTCTGAATAATCTCAAGAGCTCGTTTTGGGGAATGGCCTTAGGAATATTTGCCGGAATTTTTCCAGTTTGGAATGCAATTATAAATGGAGGAATTTTGGGATATGTTTTTGCCAGAGTTTATGAGGTTTCAGGAGCTTGGGAGTTTTGGAGAATAGTGCCCCATGGCGTATTTGAACTTCCAGCCATATTTATTTCTCTTGGACTTGGAGTAAAGCTGGGAGAATTTGTTTTTTATGGAAAAGGCTGGAAGGAAAAATGGAAAGAGATGAAGAGGAGAATTCTGGGCTCTTTGAATGTCTTTTTCTATATAGTTCTGCCTCTTTTAGCGATAGCAGCGATTATTGAGGGAACCTTGATAAATCTGCTTTCTTAAAGAATTATTTAATTTCTAGTGAAGAATCCTGGGTATCTGCGATTGCCGATTTAAGAGAGCAGAATTTCCAGACTTCCTGGGATTCTTGATAGACGCATTGGCCTTGATGAGCTTGCTCTGGAGTGCATGATAATGATGTTTTAACTGTTTTTGCTTTGCATGGAAGAATGGGGAAAAAGTAAGCTAAAATAAGGAAAAGAATAAGGATTATTGCTATCCAAATAAGATATGTCTTTAACCCAGATGAAGTTTGAGGCTGAACAGGCGATAGATTGTCCATTGTAAATTAAGCAAACACGGAATTTATATATGTTGTTATAGAGAATTGCGAGAAGAAATTCTTGAAGAGAGGAACTTCATAAGCTTTAAAACTGAAAGGAGCCTAAAATCCAGGGATGGAAATAAGCAAAGAGAGCATTGAGGAACTGGATAATGAGAGAGAAGAAGAAAGCATGAAGAGAGTGGAGGCTGCCTTGTTTATAGCCGGGAGATTCTTGAGCCTGCAGGAGCTTATAGGATTAACGGACGTAAATCCAATTCTTCTAAAAAAGCTATTGGAAGATTTGAGCGATAAATACAAAAACTCTGGAATTGAAATTATCCATAAGAATAATTTATGGAAGATGGATGTTGCCCAAGAGTATTCTAATATGGTGAACAAGCTTGCTTCGGGAAACAGCGAATTCTCCAAAGCTGAACAAGAGTCTCTTGCAATTATTGCCTACAAACAGCCCATCAAGCAAAGTGTTTTGATAAAAATAAGAGGAAACAAGGGATATGACCATGTAAAGAAATTTGTTGAGATGGGACTGATTCATAAAAAGAGAACGGGGCATACCTCCGAATTAACTTTAAGCGAAGAGTTCAGCGATTATTTTCATGTGAACAAAGAAGGCGCTTCTGAAGAAAGCGGAAATGCTGAAAACGAGGATACGGGGGAATTGAAAGAGGAAAAGGCGGGAGACTAAATGGATTATTATTTGATTTTTGCTTATATTCTTGCATATATTGGAATACTTGCCAGCTGCTTTTATATAATAAATATCTTTTTTTATTATAAGAAAAAAGCAAAGGAGGAGGAAGACTGCAGCAAGAGAGTGAGTATAATGATTCCTGCATTTAACGAGGAAAATGGAATAGCTTCAACTATTAAGTCTGCCTTAAATTTAGATTATCCTAAAAACTTGCTGGAAATTATAGTAGTGGATGACGGCAGCAAGGATAGAACTTATGAGATTGCAAAGAGATTTGAAAAGGACAAGAGAGTGAAAGTTTATAAAAAATTGAATGGCGGCAAGGCAAGCGCATTAAATTTTGCCTTAAAAAAAGCAAGGGGGGAGATAGTGGTTTCTATGGATGCCGATACTTTTGCGAAGCCAGATTCTTTGAAAAAAATGGTTGCTTATTTTAAAGATAATAGGGTCATGTGTGTCGCGCCTTCTATGGGCGTTTACAAGCCGAAAAGCATATGGGGAAGGATTCTGCAAATAGAATATTATATGGGTGTTTTTCTTAGAAAAAGCTTTGCTTCTATGAATGCCATTCATGTTACTCCAGGGGCTTTTTCAGCCTATAGGAGGAGGTTTTTTGAAAAATACGGCACGTATGAAGTAGGCAATATAACTGAAGACCTTGAAGTTGCACTAAGGATACAAAGCCATTATTATATAATAGAAAATGCAGAAAAGGCTTCTATTTATACCTCTTCTCCTGATAGTTTCAAAGAGCTGCTATATCAAAGAAGAAGATGGTATATAGGATTGATGAAGAATTTATGGAGATATAGGCGGCTGTTTGGATTTAAGCATGGCCCATTGGGCTATTTAGTTCTGCCAGTGGCAGTTTCTACAATTGCATTATCTGTCTTTTTAACGTTTTACATGATTGTAAGACTCTTAGATGAATTGAGAACCGAGCTTATTTCCTTGAATTCTATAAATTTCAGGTTTGACAGCTTTTTTGAAATAAATAGCTTTCTTTTTGAAAGATTATTTTATACTATTTTAAGCAAGCCTATTTTTATCTTTGCATTTTTATTTGTTATTCTTGTTGGATTTTACGTGTATTTTTCAAAAAAACAGATGCTGTACAAGGAAAATATAAGATTAAATTTTATTTTGTTTGTAGTATTTTACAGCTTTCTTTTTGCTTTTTGGTGGGCTGTTTCAATTCTTTATGTTATTTTCAACAGAAAAATATCATGGAGGACAAGATATGATGAGAGAACGCAATAAACCATTTTTATTTAGGCTTGCCATGGCATTTATTTTAGCAAATGCCTTATTTTTAAGCATTTTTGTATTTGCTTACGGGATTTCTTACTTAAATTATCAAGAAATAAAGAGCACAAACAGCATTATAAGCAATTATATTGATGATTTTAATTTGTATTTGGATGAGAGTATATGCGTTGGAAGCCGATTAAATGAGGCTTCTGAAAAACTGGACATTGTCGGATCTAAGCTTGATCTTCTTGAAGATAGATTTGGAAAGCATGATAATAGAGTTTTGGAGCAGAAGAAACTTTACAGCGATTTAGAGCACAAGCATATGCTTATAGTAAATGAGTTTAATGAAAAATGCAAAGGCGGTTTTAATATATTATTGTTTTTTTATTCAAATGAAGGTAAACTAGAAGAAGAAAGCAAGAATATGGGCTTTATTTTGGGAACCTATAAGAAGCAGAACCCGGAGAAAGCTATGATTTATTCTTTTGATGCCAATCTTGATTATTTTCTGATAAATGAGCTTAAGGAAAAAAATGAAATAAAGAATGCTCCGATTGCAGTAATCAAAGGGAATAAGATTTATATACGCAACATTAATGAGATTGAAGGAATTATAGGCTAGCTCACAGCTACAGCAAGAGGGTTTAAATCTTAAACAGACTTAATGCAGATATGGCGAGAACTAATTATTCATACATAACCCTTTTAGGCGTCATTTATATTTTTTTAAGTGTGCTAGCTTATTTTAATTCTTTTTATTATAATGAAGGGAAAAATTTTTTATGGATGTGCTATATTGGAATTTTTATAATCGGGCTTGGAATGCTTATTAAGAACTCGAACCTGATA
>Ga0070699_100001059_pt1 | contig 25604 bp, 25 predicted proteins | sample KBSK1503metaG_FD_65473 | JGI IMG/M metagenome (GOLD analysis project Ga0070699, IMG submission 65473) | Corn, switchgrass and miscanthus rhizosphere microbial communities from Kellogg Biological Station, Michigan, USA - KBS K1-50-3 metaG | ecosystem: Host-associated > Plants > Roots >...
GGACGATCTCCGCCGCTTTGTACGCCGCAATCCCGCCGCTGACGCCGAAAGCCACTTTCATAAAGTATTTTCAATTGCCGATTTCCAATTGCCAATCGCAGCCCCTGCCCGGATTCTTGATTTCAATGGGAAATTGGCAATCGCAATTTGACAACTGCCTCACTCCTTTGCCAAAGCCTTATCCAACATCTCGCTGGCCACTTCCGCCGGCGACCGGGGAATTTCAGGAATCACCCACTTCACCTTGCCGGCCTTGATCTCGTCCTGCGCGATTCTGCAAGGTTTGCGCGAGTGTGTTTCGATCACCGGAGGCGCACCGCCCTGCAACTGCCGCGCGCGCCGCGCCGCCACCAGGATGTACCGATAGTTGCTATCGAAACCGTCCATCAACTTCATGATGTTCTCCCCCACCGCTAGCGTCCGCCTGGCGCCGCTGCTGGCACAAACGAGGCCAGAATCGGTTGCACCCGTTCGCGCACGTTGTCCAAGCGGCAGCGTTCGGCCCGGGCCAGCATATCGGTATCGTCGGCGGATCTTGGTCTTTGGGCTCCTGAGCGTTTCAGCCGTTCCGCAAGCAGGATCGACTTCAGCGCTTCGATGGATTCTTCCAGGCGGTCGTTCACCAGAATATAGTCGTATTTCTCGTAATTCTCAATCTCCCGGGCAGCCGTGGCCAACCGGCGCTGAATGACATCCTCCGAATCCTGGCCGCGCTCGCGCAGACGCGATTCCAGTTCCTTGCGATTCGGAGGCAAAATGAAGATGCTAACCGCTTCCGGAATCTTGCGCTTGATCTGCTCCGCGCCTTGCACGTCGATGTCGAGCAACAAATCATCCCCGCTTTGCTCGGCCCCGCACAAGAAGCTTTTTGCCGTGCCATAGTAGTCGCCGAAGACGACGGCGTATTCCAGGAACTCTTCGTGCCGGATCATCTGCTCGAATTGGGCACGCGGCACGAAGAAATACTCCCGCCCGCTCTGCTCACTCCCTCGCGGCGACCGCGTCGTGTAGGAGATGGAGAAGCGGAGGTTCGGAACAATCTGGCGCACCTTGTTCACCAGCGTCGATTTACCCGAACCCGATGGCGCCGAGATGATGTAAACCGTCGTCATTCGATGTTCTGCACCTGCTCGCGCGCCTTCTCGATCTCCGTCTTAATCGCCAGTCCCATCTCGGTGATTTGTAGCGCCTCGCCCGCCAGTCCCGAGGTCTTGGATAGCAGCGTGTTGGATTCGCGGTTCATCTCCTGCAACAGAAAGTCCAGCTTCTTGCCAACTTCGCCGCCTTGATCAAGCAGTCCGAGAAAATGCTTCACGTGCGTATCCAGACGCACCAGTTCCTCCTGGATATCGCTGCGGTCCACCAGTAACGCTGCTTCCTGCAGGACGCGTTCCGGATCCACTTGCGTGCCGATCAATTCCTGCATGCGGGCTTTGAGCTTTTCCACATAAGTGTGCAGCACCGCCTGCCGATGTTTCTCCACACCCTCGCCAGCCTTCTGCACATGAGCCATACGCTGCCGTAACTCGCGTTCAATGCCGCGGCCTTCCTCCTCGCGCATCTGGTTGAGCCGGGCCAGGACTTCTTCCACCTTGGAGAGAACCGCAGCTTCCAGTTCGCTGTCTGCAGACAGAGCCGCCGCATCTAACGCCCCCGGCAGGCGCAGAATCGCGTTCAAGTCCGGTTCGGCGGCCAGACTGAACTCCGCTGCTGCCGCCCGAAATGCCCGAATATAACCGCCTGCGATCTGCCGGTTCAGGGCAAAGCTCTCGTCGCCGCCCCGTTCTATATTGAGTGCCAGCTCCACGTGGCCCCGCGCGAGCTTTTCTTTCAGCAAGCGGCGCAGTTTCATCTCCAGCGCGTCGCTCTCGGGAGGCATGCGAAAGTGCACGTCCAGAAAGCGATGATTGACCGACTTCAGCGACAGAATGAAGCTGAGCTGGCCGTTAACCTGCCCCTTCACCTGCGCGAACCCGGTCATGGAACGGATGGGCATTGTTCCCTGTGTCTTAATACTTAACGTCTGGCATTGCCAAATGGCGATTTTCGATTGCCAATTGAAGAGACAACGGCGGCCCCGACTTTCAATTGGCAATTGGAAATTGAAAATCTCTATTGCCTTGCCGCCCCTGCCTTGGCCTGCTCCACATCCACGAACTGCAGATCGTACAGCCGGCGATAAGTACCGAGTTTCTGCATCAGTTCGTCGTGCGAGCCGATGTCCGCGATGGTCCCGTTCTCCAGCACAACGATACGGTCGGCGCGTCGTACCGTGGAAAGCCGGTGCGCGATGACAAACACCGTACGGCCGGTCATCAGGTTCTGCAGCGCCGACTGCACCAGCGCTTCCGACTCGCTGTCCAGCGCCGAGGTCGCTTCGTCGAGAATCAAAATCGGCGCATTCTTCAGCAGTGCGCGCGCAATGGCGATGCGCTGCCGCTCGCCGCCCGAGAGCCGCACCCCGCGCTCGCCGATCACGGTGTCGTAGCCCGCAGGCAGCTCCATAATAAAGTCGTGCGCCAACGCCGCCCGCGCCGCTGCCTCAACTTTCTTTTGCGAAACTCCCGGCTGCCCGTAGGCAATGTTGTTGCGCAGCGTGTCATTAAAAAGTACGGTCTCCTGGGTGACAACACCGACCTGCGCGCGCAGCGATGCCAGAGTAGTTTCGCGGACATCACGGCCGTCGATCAGCAATCGCCCGGACGTCACGTCGAAGAAACGCGGGATCAGGTGCACCAGCGTGCTTTTCCCCACGCCGCTCGAGCCCACCACGGCAAGAACTTCACCCGCGTCCACTTCCAGGTTGATATCCCGCAGGATCTCACGCCCTTCCCCGCCGTCGGTACCGTACGAAAAGCACACATCTTCAAAGCGGATGCTGCGGGAAAAGGCGGGCAATGGCTTGGCTCTGGGTTTCTCTTTTACATCATCCTCTGCATCCATGAACTTGAATATCTCGGAAGAAGCGCCGAGAGCCTGCTGAAAATTGTTGTGGAACAGGGCGAATTTTCGTACCGGATCATAAAGCTTGAACACGGCAACAATGAACGTGAAGAACGTACCTTCAGTAAAAACATGCTTGTTAATCTCTCCGCGGCCCAGCAGCAGCAAGAGCGAGATAGCGATCGCGCCAAAGATGTCCATTAACGGCGAGCTGACAGCTGACGCTGCCACGGAGCGCAGATTGGCCCGAAACAGCCGCTGCGCCGCACTGCGGAACCGGGCGATCTCCCAGTTTTCCATGCTGAAGGCCTTCACAATGCGATTCCCGGTGATGGTTTCGTGCAAAATATTCTGGATATCCGCCAGCTTGTCCTGGCCGCGCCGGGTGGTCTGGCGCACCCTGAGCCCGATCCTCCGTGCCGAAGAGATGATGAAAGGCACGAACAGAACCAGAACCCAGGCCAGTTTCCCGCCCTTCACCACTACCACAAAAGCCGTAAAAATGAAGGTGAAAAGCTGCTGCAGGAACTCGGCCAGAACGCTCGACATGGCGAACTGCACGCGCTCAATGTCGTTCACAATGGTCGAAACCAGCGTACCCGTGGTGTGCTTTTGGAAGAAGGCCGCGGAACGCCGCAGGATGGAGTTGTAAAGATCGTTGCGAAGGTCGGTGATCATGCCGAAGCCGGCATAGTTCACCAGATACGTTCCGACGTAATCGCAGATTCCCTTCGCCACCGTAGCTGCCACTAGAGCAAACGCCACCACCGTCCACGGATTCTGAAAATGCGAGGGGACAAACTGCTGCAGATAAATGGTATGACTGGTTCCAGGAACGGTGAAAAGCTGCATCTCACGCGATTGCGAGCTCGGGTTCAGAACCCGGTCAAAAATCGGGCCAATCAGCAGTACCCGAAAAGCATCCAGTAGCCCAACCGCCGCCAGGAGGAACACCGATGGCACAAATTGCCACCAATACGGAGCTACGTATCGTATGAGGCGGGTCAGTTGCCGCATAGGGGGCTCCCGATGCGCTGCCGGTCGCGGCCCGCGGCTGATGGAATCGGCATACGTCGCAAGGCTTTATTCTACTGTAGTCGTTGGTCGTTTGATCGTTAGTCGTTGCCCCCCAACTCCATCAATTCCCCGTGCGTTCCCTTCGTCCTCTGCGGTTGAAGATTTTGACTTTGACTAACGACCATCACGACGGCCTACTTCGGACTATCCCGATGCACTACCTTGACCCGATATCCCGCTTTGCGCAGGCGTTTGCTGACCTCCTCCGCAATCATCACCGAGCGGTGCTGTCCGCCGGTGCAACCAAAAGAAATGGTCAGGTAGCTCTTGCCTTCGCGGATGTAGTGCGGCAACAGATACACCAGCAGCTCCGAGATTCGCTGGATGAATTCCCTAGTTTGCGGAAACGACCGGATGTACTTGGCCACCTTGGGGTGGCGTCCGGTCAGCGGACGGAATTCCGGCACGAAGTGCGGGTTCGGCAGAAAGCGCACGTCGAAGACCAGATCGGCGTCCTGGGGCACTCCATGTCTGAAGCCGAAGCTCACACACGAGACCAGGATATTCTTATCCGACTCCTGTTTCTGAAAACGCTCCGTGATGTAGGAGCGCAGTTCGTGGACATTGAACCTGGAAGTGTCGATGACCAGGTCGGCGATGGCGCGGATCGGGCGCAGGTGGCGGCGCTCAGCTGCCAGCGAAGACTTGACCGGAGCGCCGGTACCCAGCGGGTGCGGGCGCCGGGTCTCGCTGTAGCGGCGCAGCAGAACTGACTCCTCTGCCTCGAGGAAGATCATCTTCGTCGGCAGCATGCGCTTGACCGACTTGACGATCGCCGGCAGCGCCTCCAGTTGCGTGCCTTCGCGGACGTCTACCACCAGGGCGGTGCGTTCGATCTCCGAAGATTGTCCCACTAACTCGGCAAAACGCGGGATCAGGCCTACCGGAAGGTTGTCCACGCAGTAGTAGCCTAGGTCCTCGAAAGCCTTGAGTACGGACGCTTTCCCCGAGCCGCTCATGCCGGTGATGATCACCAGCTCGCCGGGGGGATGGCCATCCAGGGGGATCGTGACGCGTGCCGCCTTCCCCGCTCCATGCCTGATTTCTTCGATGAGCTTGCGAACCGCCATTCTGAATGATGTTAGCAGGGACCGTCATCACCCGCTAGTTGTTGCCGGGGTTTCAGGCCCGATGCCGGCGCGGAGTCTTGTGCCCTAGACGCTGGTACAGCAATCCCCATTCGCCACTACTGAAAACACGGTATGGGCAATCGACGGAACTTGGGAGCATTCTTTGAACGCACCCAAACGCACCTCGATGCACATCGGACCCATCCCTGGGGGAGTTTTCCATGCAGATCAGACCGCTACTCCTGTTCGCCGTCGTGTCTCTGTTTCTCCCAGCCCTTGCCGCGGCCAATAGCTCTCAGTTTCGGAACACGAGTGGAATAATTACGACCGGTGCTTCTACCCTGACCCTAACCAAGTCGCCCCTGGCCGGAATGGGTGATTCGCAGGGCCAGAATTTCGGCGCCTTGAATTTCAGCACCGGTCCGCTCATCTCTGGGACACTCGCGGGCGGCGCCGTTTTCGGGACTGGCAGCTCGATCGTGGTTGGGTCCCAACCGCCGGCCGGAACCACCACGGCGCGTGGTACTACGCGCTGTCCGGTCCGATCTCTGGGATGTTGAGCAAGGGCCGTGATGCATCGGGAACAATCACCAAGGACGGCCAGGATGTCGCCGACGGGCAGGAGTTCACAAGTGAATCTTCATAGCGGGAATATTGTCATCGCCGTGCCCGAACCTGGTTCGGCGGGGATGTTGGGAACGGGTTATGCTGGGTGACCGGCCTGGCAGGCCGCCGAAAACTGATCCTAGGGAGCCCGAAACCATTTGAAGGGGCGGCGGTGCGCCTGGCCAGAAAGGGATTGATGTCCTTTTTCTGATCCAGACAGACAGCCGAGGCACTCAAATGCGGAACGGTGCGCTCAACAGACGCGCTGGTAACATTACCACCGCCCACACCAGGGCGAGCACGCCATGGACCGCAATCCCGACCAACCGAAACGGCAACAGAAGGAGCCACACCAAGGGATAGAGCGCCAATGCGAGCAGCGCCACCGGCCAGCACAAAACGAACAAAAGGCACCAAAGGAGGAAGGCAACCATTGCGAAACCTCCGCGTGTTTCTAATTTAATCTACGCGCGCTCTCACGGAAAAGTTCAAGGGATGTAGCTCGCTGAGTGGGGATTCATCGCCGAGGAATCTGAAGTTGCTCTGTTCTAAGAACAGATTTCTCGCCTCAGGCTTACGCTGCCAAATGTTTCTTCAAGAAGCCCAAGGTCCTCAATCCTGCATCCCGCCAGACGTCGCCACTGAAGCCATGTCCTACGCCCGGATAAATCTGCATCTCGTATTGAATTCGCTTCTTCTCCAGCACCTGCTGCAGGTGGTAGGCCTCTTCAACCGGGATGGTAGAGTCGGCCTCGCCGTGCAGGATCAACACCGGGCACAGGCGGCGCATGAAAAGCTTCATTTCCTTGGGCAACCCGCCGAAAAATTCCACCACCGCCCGGATGCGAGAATCAATGGCAGCATGGGAAAGAGAGAGATAAGCGCCCAAAGAGAAGCCCAGTAATCCGATGCGCTCGGGATCCACCTGTGGCTGACGGGCCACCAAGCTGACTGCATCCCACAGGGTTTTCATCCAGATCGGAAAGTGGCGGAAGATGGTTTCGCGATCGGCCTCGGTTGTCCCGGTGCGGTCGAAGTAATGGAGCACGTAAACCGCAAATCCCTGCTCGGCCAGCAAGTTCGCCGGTTCGGCCATGGTCGCATGTCCGCCGCCCGAACCGTGCAAGCCGATCACGGCCGGAAACCGTTGTCCATTTCTGCTGGGCAGGAAGCAGTCCAGCCGGATGTCCTTGCCGCCGCTTTCGAGGACGATTGCTGATTGGGTGACGGGCATGCGAGCAATTAGCACTTAGCATTTAACACTTAGCCCCGATGCGCTGGGTTGAGATCCCGGCAAGAACCTCGAATGGCCAAACGCCAGGTGCCAGATGCTAAGTGCTGGCAACGACCATCGACTAAAGACTAACGACTGATATCTCTTCCGCCAGCCTCCGCAGCGCCTCCTCATACGGCGCCCGCACAATACCTCGTTCCGTCACAATGGCGCTGACATACTTCGCCGGCGTGACGTCGAACGCAGGATTCTCCACCTGTACGCCTTCCGGCGCGATTGCCTTGCCGGCCATGTGCGTCACTTCCTTCGGGTTCCGCTGCTCGATGGGAATCTGGTCGCCGTCGGGCATTTCCAGATCAATGCTCGAAAACGGCGCGGCCACATAGAAGGGGATGCCGTGTTCCTTCGCCAGCACCGCGAGCGTGTAAGTTCCGATCTTGTTCGCAACGTCTCCGTTGGCGGCAATGCGGTCCGCGCCCACTACGATGGCCCCGATCTTGCCCTGCTTCATCATGGCACCCGCCATGTTGTCGGAGATCACGGTCGTCGGAATGCCGTCCTTCATGAGTTCCCAAGCGGTCAAACGCGAACCTTGCAGGAAGGGGCGTGTCTCATCGGCATAGACTTGAATTTTCTTCCCTTGCTCCACCGCTGCCCGAATCACCCCCAGCGCCGTGCCGTAGCCACAGGTAGCTAGGGCGCCTGCATTGCAATGCGTGAGCACGCCGCCGCTCGCGGGCATCAGGGTCGCACCATGCCGGCCCATGGCCTGGTTTGCAGCTATATCTTCGGCATGCATGCGTTGTGCTTCTTCGATCAGGGCCTGTTTGATCTGCGGCAGCGGCCGCACTCTGAGCGATTCGAACTTGTCGCGCATACGGCGGATCGCCCAGAACAGATTCACCGCTGTGGGCCGGGTTTTGCCGATCACGTCGCAAATCTGATCGAACTCCCGCTTCAGTTCGCCTACGCTCTCGGCCTGCGAGTTTTTCACGCCCAGCGCAATACCCATAGCCGCGGCCACGCCAATGGCAGGCGCGCCCCGCACCACCATGTTGCGGATCGCGTCCGCGACCTGCTCGTAGGTTTTACACGTAACGTAGGTTTCTTCGATGGGCAGCTTCGTCTGATCAATGAAGCGCACGCCGGAGTCAGTCCATTCGAGGGTGTGGATCATGGGATTAATTCATTCAGTCATCGGATCATTGAGTCATTACGAATCTTGAAATGATTTGACGCAATCGCTCAGTGATTCAATTAGATTGATTCAATGAATCAATCACACAATGGCTCAATTAGACTTTGTGCGCCTCGCACCGGATCCGCGGAGTGTTAATCACCGCCGTGCGCCCACAAATCTCGCAGCCCGCCCCCGCCGCGACGATCATGGGGGACGTCTCGTCATTCTGAAACGAATGCTGCTGTCGGACTTCCTTCGCTGTGAAGATCGAAACAAACGGCGCCGGCGCAGCCGCCTTCTCCACGCTGGAGCGTCCGCCCGCTTCCTGGCGCTCCACCAGACACATCACGCCGGCAATCTGGAACCCGAACTCGCGCGCCGCTTCAATCGCCTGAAGCGTGGAAGCTCCCGTGGTGCAAACATCGTCCACGATCACCACCCGCGCACCTTTCTCCTGAAAGCCTTCGATCCGTTGCCCGGTGCCGTATTCTTTCTCAGCCTTGCGGACAAGAAACCCATGCAGTTCGCCGCTCGTGACCGCCACCGCCGCCACGATGGGGTCGGCGCCCATCGTTAGGCCGCCGATCGCCTTCGGCCTCCATCCACGGGCGCGGATTTCCTCCAGGAAAACCTGCCCGGTCAGACGCGAGCCCTTGGCGTCGAGCGTGGTGGTGCGGCAGTCCACGTAATAGTCGCTGCTGGCGCCCGAGGAGAGCTTGAACTCTCCCAGCCGGAAGGACTTTGCTGCCAGCAGGCGTAACAGTTCCTGGCGCGCGGGAGACATGGAAAACCTACGATATCACGTTCCGAGAGAGAACCCAGCGCCGGCTACTGAGTCATCCGCTCCAAATGGCGGAAATGATCGGTCCCAAAAAAAAGTACGCCAAATAGCGTGAGGTTATAACCCACGTGGACCAGGAAGCCCGGCGCCACCGACTGGGTCACGACCCGGGTGATGGTCAGCACCAGGCCGACTATAAAGATCACCAACAGCGGACCCCAGGCCCCACCGAGTTGTTCGCCGTGAATCATGGCAAAGCCCACACTTGTGACCAGCACAGCCAGCAGCCTTCCCAGTCGACCGGCCGGGGAAGGCGCAAGAGCACCTGCCAAGCCGGTTACTCCAAGCAGGAACACGAGAGCCAGAAGGACAAAAGTCGCAAGCGCGAAAGTCCCATCCGAAACCAAGCGCGATGCCGCCCCCCAAACCAGGAAGCCCATTCCCAGCAACAACACGCGATGTGCCGGCTTGCCCCCGGTGTGCAAACTTCGGATCAGAAACAAAGCTCCGATAGCCAGAAAGGCTACGGCCGGAAGCAGGAGCGACCAGGCGGATGGAAGCCGGTGCTCCAGATACCCCCATCCCGCAAAGAGAAGCACCCACTGGCTGGCGGAGCGAAGTTGCCGCCGCACCATGAACAGCGTCTGCAGCCACCGGTCAAGTGCTGGGTACAGGAAGCCGCGAAAGAACATCTCCTCCGCCAGGGGAGCCACGGCCACACCGAGAAACATCATCAAATAGGCACCTTGCCTGTCTCGGAAGAGACGATCCATTGGTAGAGACTTGGGAATTGGCAACAGCCGCGAGAGCAACCCCAACCCCAGGGCCAACAAACCGCCCCCAGCCAAGCAGACCAGCCACCAATTCGAACGTGGCCAGTGCCAAGCCACAGCTTGCCAAAAGGGACGATGCCGGTAGCGAGTTACCAGCAGGTACATGGTGGCTAGCATGGCGACGTATCCCAAGGTCATGGCCGGAACGATCACCAGCGGACCGGGAGTCTTCTCCATCTCTCTAGCCGGGACACCGGCAGCGTGCGGGCTGTGCATCGCGACAACAAGCAGGAGGGTCCCGGAGATGAACAGCATCACAAAGAACGCAAAACCCGCGAGCAGGAGGTCGAACCCGGTCCACGGCGGATCTTCGGCACCTGGGTTGATCAAAACCGCTGGGGGTGTGACCGCTGGCTCGGCCAGCGGCACTGCTTGCGTTTCGGGAAGCAAATTATCTGGTGAAGACACGATTTGGGTTGCCTAACTTTGCACCAACAGATTCAAACCGTCCTGCCAAGAACCAGAGCGCCGACCCGCCATTTCACGCTATCGAATGTGTCGGCTTGGCGGGAGCCGCGTTTCTATTTCCAAAATACGCCACTAGCGCCTGACCAGTGTGGGACCTTTTATTCCGTGCCACCAGCTCGGGTGTTCCCTGAACCACAATCCGCCCCCCATCTTCCCCACCCTCCGGGCCCAGATCAATGATCCAATCAGCGTTGCGGATCACATCCAGATTGTGCTCGATGATGATCACAGAATTGCCCAAATCCGTCAGCCGGTGCAGCACGTCGAGCAGCTTCTTGACGTCATCGAAGTGCAGCCCGGTCGTGGGCTCGTCCAGCAGATACAAGGTCTTCCCCGTTTGCCGCTTGCTCAGCTCCCGCGCCAGTTTGATGCGCTGGGCCTCGCCGCCAGAGAGTGTCACCGCAGATTGCCCCAAGTGAATGTAGCCCAGGCCCACGTCCACCAGGGTTTGCAACTTCTGCTTCACCTGCGGAATGTTCTCCAAAATCTGCAATGCATCCGAGACCGGCGTTTCGAGCACATCAGCAATGCAATAGCCCTTGTATTTCACTGCCAGCGTCTCGTGGTTATAGCGTTTGCCGCCGCAGACCTCGCAGATCACATACACATCCGGCAGAAAATTCATCTCGATCCGCCGCTGGCCTTCGCCCTGGCAGGCCTCGCAGCGTCCGCCCGGCACGTTGAAGGAGAATCTCCCGGGCTTGTAACCCCGTTCGCGCGATTCCGGCAGCATGGCGTAAAGATCACGGATCTGCGCAAATACCCCAGTATAAGTTGCCGGATTCGAGCGAGGGGTACGGCCGATCGGTGACTGGTCGATGCGGATGACCTTGTCCACGTTTTCCCCGCCAGCGATCGTCTTGTGTGTGCCGGGTTCTTCCCGCGAGCGATAGAGTTTCTTGGCCAGCGCCCGGTAAAGAATGTCATTCACCAGGGTGGACTTCCCGGAGCCGGAGACCCCCGTCACCACCGTCATCACGCCGAGCGGAAAGGTGACATCCAGATTCTTTAGATTGTTTTCCCGCGCACCCAGAACGCTGATGGCCGCTCCGTTGGGCTGCCGCCGCTCAGTGCGCATCTCGATCTGCGCTCTACCCGCAATGTATGCACCGGTGAGTGACTCCGGTACTTGCACGATTTCTTCCGGCGTGCCGTACGCCACCAGTTCGCCTCCGTGCCGGCCCGCGCCGGGGCCAAGGTCAATCACGTAATCGGCACGGCGGATGGTCTCTTCATCATGTTCCACCACCAGCACCGTGTTGCCCAGATCACGCAGCTCTGCCAGCGCCGTCAAGAGGCGGTTGTTGTCGCGATGGTGCAGTCCGATCGAAGGTTCGTCCAGCACGTACAGCACGCCCCGCAGCTTGGATCCGATCTGCGTCGCCAGCCGGATGCGCTGTCCTTCGCCTCCCGAAAGCGTCGCCGCCGAGCGGCCGAGCGAGATGTAACCCAATCCCACTGCGTTCAAAAATTGCAGCCGCTCCACGATCTCGCCTACGATCCGCGCGGCAATAATCTCCTCGCGCCCGCTGAGTCTGATCTTCTTCGAGACCTCGAGCGCACGCGCCACCGGCAGCGCCGTGAGGTCAGCAATAGACATCCCGTTGACCTTCACCGCCAAACTTTCCGGGCGCAGGCGTCTGCCGTGGCAAGCTGGACATTCCGTGGCCGACATGTAGTCGAGCAAGTACTCGCGGTAAGTGTCGGACGTCGATTCCTCCACCATCTGCTTGAGATATCCGAGAATTCCGCGGAACCCAGTCTTTCCGCCTTTACCCGCCTCGCCATAGAGCAGAAGATTCTGGATTTTCTCCAGCAGCTTTTCGAATGGCGTGCCCAGGTCAAAGCCATGCGCCGCAGCCGTGATCTGCAGCATGTGCTGCAGCTTCGACGATCCCGAGCCCGGCCCCAGCCCGCCGTCGAGCAAGGGCTTCGACCAATCCACGATTATTTTGGCGGGATCAAAGTCGTAGCGGCTGCCCAAGCCGTGGCACTCGGGGCAAGCGCCGTACGCGCTGTTGAACGAAAACGACCGCGGCTCCAATTGGGGTACGTTGATGCCGCAATCCGGACACGCCAGCCGCGCCGAGTAGAGTTGCTCTTCTCCTCCCACAACTACTACCTGCACCAGCCCGCCCGCCAGCTTCATCGCCAGCCCTACCGATAGCTCAAGCCGGTGCTCGATCCCTGGCTTCACCAGCAGGCGGTCAATTACCACTTCGATGGTGTGGTTTTTTCGCTTATCCAGCAGGATGTCATCCTCGAGGTTTACGAGTTCACCGTCCACACGCGCCCGGGTGAAGCCTTGTTGCATCAGCTTCTCCATGTCCTTCTTGAACTCACCTTTGCGCCCGCGCACGATTGGCGCAAGGATCATCACCCGGTCCTCCGGTGTCAGGGCCATCACTCGCTGCACAATCTGCTCCGCCGACTGGCGGGCGATAGCCCGGCCGCACTCGGGGCAGTGAGGCACCCCGATCGAGGCGAATAGGAGACGAAGATAATCGTAGATTTCTGTAATCGTTCCCACAGTAGAGCGTGGGCTGCGGCTGGTCGTCTTTTGATCGATCGAAATGGACGGGCTCAGGCCGTCGATAGCGTCCACATCCGGGCGTTCCATCTGGTCCAGAAACTGGCGGGCATAGGCGGAAAGCGTTTCTACGTAGCGCCGCTGCCCCTCGGCGTAAATCGTGTCAAAGGCCAGGGATGACTTGCCCGACCCGCTCAGCCCGGTGATTACCGTCAGGCTATTACGCGGGATTTCAACGTCTATGTTCTTGAGATTGTGCTGGCGCGCCCCGCGCACCGAAATCTTGGTAATAGCCATGAAGAACCGAAAGTAACGCCTGTCCTTCCGTAACGTGGACGGATCCTCAGAAATGTTCGAAAGTGGGAGTGCCGCAATTCTACTCACGTATCTTAGTTGCTAACAGCAACAAGCGTCAACGCGGGGTAGATTGAACAAGGCGACGCGTGATCGTACCTTGGTCCGCGGAAGAAAATTTGGAGTTGGGGCTGCCGCAGCTCACCGGAAAGTAGGCCGAACTTGGGTAGTTTGTTGGTTGCTTTCGTCGTTTCTCTAACCGTCTTCAGCGTCGTAGTCTTGGGCATTCTCGCTGCCTATGGCGCAGTAACCGGAATCCTTTACGCCTTTGCCCATCAATCGCGCCGGGCCACCAGCGGAACCCGCGTCCTTGTGCCCAGCCAGACCCACGCCGGCGGAGACTGAAACCTTAGGTAGCTGGTTGTCAGTCGCGAGGCTCGCTCTGCCACTGCGTAGAATCTCCATTCGCAAGAAACTTGGTTCGAAAGTCGTGTTCTGATAAGGGCACCATCTCGACGCCGCCATATCCTGCCGAAGCCTCGCTTTGGACCGCGAAGAGTCTGCCGTGCGAGTCTTTGCGTCGAACCCGTCTGAAGCAAAAGCCCGACCACTGAAGACTGAGGACTGACGACAGCATCACTGCGGGGGCGGCTGAGTCGGCTGCGGTTGAGTCGGCTGCGGTTGAATTGGCTGGCCCGGAGGCGCTGGGAAACCTTGCGGCGCCGCCTGCTGTTGCTGCTGCTGTATCTGCTGCTGGCGCTGCAGCTCCTGGAGTAGTTGTTCTGGAGTCTTGATCGCCGGCTGGCCGTTCTGCTGCTGTTGCTCGTCCGGCTGGTTCGCCTGGTTGTCCGCCTGATTGTCCGTCTCCCCCGCGTCCTCAGCTGCATCGTCACTCGTCATGTCGTCCGTTCCCTGCGCAGTCGCGAAAGACCCCGGAGGCTGGACTTGCGGTTGAGCAAAGGCCGGTGGGTTGGCGGCCGCATTCGCCGGGGACTGCGAGCCGGATTCCGGTCCACTGCCCGGCTTGGATATCAGGATTACCCGTTCCACCAGATCAGGATTTGTCGCCGAACCCAGCATCACGTAATTGAAATGCGATCCATTCAGCAGCGATGCCAGTACGTCCCGCGCCAACCCCGGACCAAATTGGCCCACCACACGCTCGGTCGCATTCGCGGGGATTTCAACCGCCGCCCCGGTCTGTTTGCGCACCGCCCGCAGAATGTCGCCGAGCGTCGAGTTTTGGGCGGCGATGGTCAACTGACCGTTGAGAAAAGTAACCTGCGGCGGAGAGCTGGGCATCTGCTCCAAGTTGAGTGGTGCCAGAACCGGCGCCGGCTCGGGTGCTGGCGGGGGCTGCTCCTGCTTCACCGGAGGCTTGGCCGCCGAATGCCGCTGGGCAGCGTATGCCAGGTTCACCGTCCGCAGGCTAAGCAGCGTGGCCAGGAGGATCAATACGAATTTCCCGTGCGAGCCTGACATGAAAAGTCTCAGACTGGGCTTGTTTTCCGGCATTCCTGCGGGGGTTAGATGCCGGCTGTAGTCACCTAGAATTGTAGCATCGCTACCCTCCTCCCACGCAGGGCGTTCATTTTCAGGAAATAAGGCCCGCTTCATTCTTTACGTCCTTTGCGGCACCCTTCGCCTCCTTCGCGGTTAAAAACTCTACCGCAGAGATCGCCAGAATTCGCAAAGAGCGCTAAGAAATGGATCGAAAACGGTCTGACTCTTCCGCGACGTCCGCGGATCTTCGGCGATTAAACGCTTTTTGTGGGGTTATTGCCGGGGCGCGAAGTAGCCCTTGCGAGCGCGGACTTGGAGGTCCTTCTTGAGAGCGATGATTTCAATGGAGCGATAGCGGCCGTCGGCGTCGAAGTCGGCAGGCCGGTAGGAAACCGCGTATTGGCTGCGCAACTCATCTTCGATGGCTGTGAACGAGTTTCTGATGTCTTTCATCTTGTACGGGAAGAACGCACGGCCACCAGTGGCGTCCGCCAGCTGCTGCAACACTTTATCGCCCCGCAGGATCAAGCCGCTGTCATCGGTGGAAATGGCATAGACGATCACTTCGGCCCGCTGGGCCATTTCGATCGCCTGCGCCCTGCTGACTTCGCTCTGGTTGTCCTCACCATCGCTGATTATGATGACGGCGCGGCGCACCGGATGGTCCGCTCGCTCCTTGCTCAGTTTGTCTCGGCAGGCCCGATAGATGGCATCGTAGAGCGCGGTGCCTCCGCCGTTACGCAGGCTGTGCACGCCCGTGGCCAACAGCATAACGTTGTCGGTGAAGTCCTGCGCCACTTGACTGTGGGCGCTGAAGCCCATCACAAAAGCCTTGTCGAAGCCCGGACGCAGCGTGTGCTGCAAGAAGCTGACCGCCGCTTCTTGCTCGAAATCAAAGCGGCTGCGAACCGAACCGCTGGTGTCCACCAGCAGTCCCACTTCGAGCGGCAGATCGGTCTCCCGGCGGAAATTCACAATCGCTTGCGGCGGCTTGTGGTCGTCGAGAATTGTGAAGTCGCGTTGATTCAGGTTGCGCACGAACTTGCCATGCCGGTCGGTGGCAATAAAGAGCACATTGACTTCGTCCACTCGTTTCTTGATGGTGAGGACGGGATTCCCTGACTGGTCGGATTCAGAACTGGAGGGAACTGCGGGAAGGGCTATGCCGGACGTGGCGACGTAAGGCGCCTGTGCCAGCAATGGCAACTGGGCCGTGGCCAAAAGCAGAGCCACAAGACAACAAAACCACCTCGTGTACTTCATTCCCAACAAGTCCAAAATTTTCATGGCAAACCACGGCCAGCGGCTTCCTCATCTCTTAGATGCACGTAATGGGCCGAAAAGCCGCCGTCAGGGCCACCTTTCCTGCCCACTCTAGGAGACAATGCGGGCCAATGCCAAGTTACAAAAGGAGCACTCGTTAGGTCATGGACGACCAACACTTGTCCTCTCTGTGATTTAGCGTGGGCCAGTGTGTCTCAATTTCTCTGGGGTGGGCGGCGTTGTAAGATAAACCGTCAACCCAAACGGAGGATTTATGAAAACGCTAGCGGCGCTATTCCTTGTCTTCTCTCTTCTACTCCCGGCCCTTGCCGCCGAGAACGAGAAAGAAGAAGATCGCGTGAAGAATTCGGGCGAAGTCCTGAAAGAAATCTTGAACATCCCAGACGACATTCCCCAGGACCTGCTCGACAAGGCCGAGTGCCTGATCATTTTGCCTTCGGTGAAGAAGGGTGCGTTCGGGATCGGTGGCAGCTACGGTCGCGGTGTCATGATCTGCCGCAGCGGCGAGCACTACACCGGGCCGTGGGGACCGCCCGCGATGTATGCCCTGGAAGGTATCAACATCGGTTTCCAGTTGGGCGGCCAGGCCACGGACTTCGTCTTGCTGGTGATGAATCCGAAAGGAGCGCGCTCGCTGCTGGGCAGCAAAGTGAAGCTGGGCGCGGACGCCTCCGCCGCCGCGGGCCCCAAGGGGCGCACAGCCGAGGGCGCGACGGACGTCGTAATGAGCGCCGAGATTCTCTCTTATTCACGCTCCAAGGGATTATTCGCGGGAATCTCGCTTGAAGGTTCCACCTTGCGCTCCGATGGAAGTGCGAACGAAAAACTCTATGGCCAAAAGCTGAGCGCCAAGGAGATCATCCGGGAGAACAAGGTAAAGATCCCCCCCAGCGCGCAAGAACTGGTGGCGCTCTTAAATAAGAAGACCCGCAAGAACCTCTCCGATCCCAAATCGCTGCAGTAGCAGTGCCCGTGCCGGGACGGGTCTTGTGTGGGGACGGGTCTGTGACCCGTCCAGGCCGAGCGCAACTCGGCAGTTCGCATGACAAGCAAATCCTCAACTCTCGTCCGCTGCGCCTGGGCTCGTAACCAACTCTCCATCCGCTACCACGACAAGGAATGGGGTGTGCCCACGCACAGCGATCGCAGACTCTTCGAATTCCTCATCCTGGAAGGCGCTCAGGCCGGCTTGAGCTGGGACACTATCCTCCGCAAGCGCGCCAACTATCGCACCGCCTTCGATCACTTCGATCCCAAACGCATCGCACGTTACGATCGCCGCAAGATCCAAAGCTTGTTGGGGAACTCAAGCATCATCCGCAACCGGTTGAAAATCGCCTCCACCGTGCAGAATGCCAAAGCCTTCCTCAAAGTGCAGGACGAGTTCGCTTCCTTCGACCGCTACATCTGGCAGTTCGTGGACGGAGAACCGCGCCTGAATTCATGGCGCTCGCTCAAGCAAATCCCCGCCCGCACCCCGCAGTCCGACGCCATGAGCAAAGACCTGAAAAAACGCGGATTCGGCTTCGTCGGCTCGACCATCTGCTACGCCTTCATGCAAGCCGTGGGCCTGGTGAACGATCACCTGGTGGATTGCTTCCGCTATTCTCAACTCGGGCGCGGATGAGCCCCCCATCGCTGATAGCCTGCTGAACAAGGCTGGTTTGCCGCGCGCGACATCGCGCGATTCGGGTCAGAGCATGCCTTCAGGCGTGCCGCACGCCGGGACAAGTTGATGCCGGCTTTAGCCGCTGTGGAGAACTTAAGATCTCGGCAGAACAGTGGACAGGATTTCGTTCCCCTGCGGTGAGCGTAGTCGAAGGGCAGCCTCCGTGGTTAAAAACCTTCCTTTATATAGTTGACAAAGGCAACCATTTGTTTGATATTAGCAACCAACGAGAGATTGCGGCGGCGATGACAAACCTGGGAGAGTCCCCCATGCCTCAGCGCGTAGCTGCCGTGCGCCGCTTCAACCGCTTCTACACCAAACAGATCGGTGTGCTCCATGAAGGCCTGCTTAAGAGCCCATTTTCCCTGACCGAGGTGCGCCTGCTTTACGAGCTTGCGCATCGCGAGCAGCTCACCGCGACCGGCCTTGGCAAAGAGCTGGGATTGGATGCGGGCTACTTGAGCCGCATCTTGAGCGGCTTCGAAAAGCGCGGCCTCATCCAGAAGACGCCCTCCTCAGGCGATCGCCGGCAAACTCTCCTGGTGCTGACAGCGCAAGGGCGGAAGGTTTTCGCCCCGCTCGAAGCGCGCTCGAATGAGGAAGTCACCGCGATGTTAGGCACCCTATCCGAGCCGGAGCAAAAGCCCCTGGTCGACGCCATGCGCACTATTGAGCGCCTGCTCGACGCTGGCCCCGAAAACCGGGCGGCCAGCAAAACCCCATATTTGTTGCGCTCCCACCAACCCGGCGACATGGGCTGGGTTGTTCACCGCCACGGCGTCCTCTACGCGCAGGAGTACGGCTACGATGAACATTTCGAAGCACTTGTCGCCGAGATCGTGGCAGAGTTCATCCAGCGCTTCGATCCCAAGCGGGAGCGCTGCTGGATTGCCGAGAAAGACGGCGAGATCGTCGGCTCCGTCTTCCTCGTCCGGAAATCCAAAACTGTGGCGAAGCTGCGCCTGCTACTGGTCGAACCGGCGGCGCGGGGCCTGGGCATTGGCAAGCGTCTGGTTAGCGAGTGCGCACGCTTCGCCCGGCAGGTGGGCTACAACAAGATTACACTCTGGACGCAAAGCGATCTTTATGCCGCCCGCCACATTTACGAAGACGCCGGCTTCCGCTTGGTCCAAAAAAAGCCGCACCACAGCTGGGGTCACGATCTGGTGGCGGAGACCTGGGAACTGAAGCTGTGACCACTGATTGCCCATTAGCATCGTGTCAAGGGATTCCCTCACACGGCTTTAAGGGCCGGGTTGATCCACCGACTCGCACCAAAGTCAGGTTCGTGCCCAAACGCTGAAGCCCTCCACCCCGGCACGCCAGAATCGGGCATGCAGGGGACCCCCAGCGCTGTGCCACCCAAGAGCGTGTCAGGACGAAAGATTCTCCGGTCCTATTTGCTGGCAACGGACATGATCGGCTCGGCTGCGTCGGCGGCGGGCAGTGGCAGGCGGATCTCGACCATCAAGCCACCCTGAGGGCGGTTGGCGGCGGTTACCGTGCCACCGTGCAGGCTTACAGCGCGCTCGGTAATGGCCAAACCCAGACCGACACCGCCGGTCTGGCGGCCCCGGGCATCGTCAATGCGGTAGAACGGACGGAACAACTTGTCGAGCGCCTCCGCCGGCACGCCGGGACCAGAGTCGGTGACGCGAATGACGGCCTCCGGGCCGCTTGGACTCTCTCCGTGCTCCAGGCGGACTTGCACGCCAGTACCCTCCGCCGTGTAGCGGGCTGCATTGCGCACCACGTTTTCGATCGCGCTGTGCAACAAGATCGGGACACCCATCACCACGGGCTCTTCTGCGATGACACAGTGCACGTGGCAATTGCGGCTTTGGGCCTCGAAGTCGGCGTCCTTCGCGATTTCCTCAACCAGCTGGCCGAGATGGATCGGAGACTTCTGCCGAGACTGGTCGCCGCTCTCCAAGCGGGCAATGGTGAGCAGTTCTCCGATCAGCTCGTTCAGGCGATTGGCTTCGAGATCAATCCGCTCCAGCGCGCTATGCGCTTCCGGCCCAGTACGCTGGCGCGCCAGCCCCAGGGCTACGTTCAGGCGGGCCAGGGGAGAGCGCAGCTCGTGCGAAATGTCGTTCAGCAGGCGCGACTGGGCATTGACCAACTTTTCCAGGCGCTCGGCCATGGCATCGAAGTCGCGCACCAATTCCGCCATCTCGTCACGACGCCGCGAGCGGGGCACACCCGCGCGGGCGCTTAAGTCACCCGTCGCCAGTCTCTGGGTGGCTGCCCGGAGGCGCACCACCGGCGCCGTCAAATAGCGTGCCAAGATGTAACAGACCAAGCCCGACGAGAGGATTGCAATGAAAATGCCCAGCCCGGGCACGCCGTGCGGGCCGAACAGCATATGTTCCGGAGGCAACTCGATCACCAAGCTGTAGCGGTGTCCGTCGGCTGTTGTCATGGATGGGCGCAGGAACCTCATGGGACCGAGACGTCCCCAAAAGCTGTCGGCGGTGCGGGTCTGGCCGCGCTGGACACGTTCGATCCATTCGGGCGGCTTTCTTCCTGAAAGTTCCTGTCCCTGCTCGTCGAAAAGAAAGACCCTCACGCGTTGAGCATCGTGCAGCTCTCTGAGATAGCGGCGCGCTTGTTCTTGTCCGCCGCTTTGGTAGGCCTGGACGGCTTCATCGAGAAACTTGGCCTGGAGCGCTTCCACCCCTGAGGTTTCGCGTGGCGGACGTATAGCTAAGGTCACCAGAATCGCTAACACCAGAAACAGCGCAAAGGCCAGCCAGTAGGAAAGAAAGATTTTGAGAAACAGGCTTCTCATGGCGCGCTACTCCCAGCCCTGTCCTGCGGACGGGCGAAGATGTAGCCCACACCGCGCACCGTCTTGATATGGTCCGTGCCCGTGTCTGAATCGCCTAGCTTCCTGCGAATCTTGCTGACGTGCATGTCAATGCTGCGGTCAAACGGGGAGAATTTGCGGCTCAGCACAGTATCGACCAGGTGCTCGCGGGAGACCACGCGGCCGGCTTCACGCAGCAAAACTTCCAGCAGATTGAACTCGACCGAGGTCAGCTCCACCGGCTTGCCCTTCTGGCGGACGGTTCGAGTGGCAGGATCAAGTTCAATGTCACCCACGCGCAGGATTTCCGGCGGTTGCCCGGCGCCCGGCTTCTCTGCTGTCCTGGTCCGGCGCAGAATGGCCTGAATGCGCGCCACCAGTTCGCGAGGATTAAAGGGCTTGGGAAGGTAATCGTCGGCGCCGATTTCCAAGCCCACGATACGATCCACGTCCTCGCCTCGGGCGGTGAGCAGGAGCACCGGAATCCGCGACTTGTTGCGGATGCGGCGCAGCACTTCGAAGCCGTTCAGTCCGGGCAACATTACGTCGAGGACCACCAGCAGGTGATCCCCGCTCAGTGCCCGATCCAGACCGCGATTGCCGTCATGGACGGATTCGACGTGAAAGCCTTCTGGCGCCAGGTATTCGCCGACGAGGCCGCAGAGTTCCACGTCGTCATCGATGACCAGGATGCGATCCACAATGCTCATTCTAGTTCTACAACAGCCGCGTGAGAGTTCCGCGTAAAGAATTGTCAACCAGCAGGCCGCCGGGCTTTACAAAACTTTACTCTGATTGACCGACTTTTTACCGCCGTTCCAGCCGGAAAGTGTTTCTAATGAATGCGGGCAGATTTTGAAAACGTTCCTACAACGAGGAATGCCCCAGGAGGACACATGAAGTCGAGTCACATCAAGATACTGGCTGTGGCGCTTGCTCTCACGCTAGTGGCGGCGATTGCAGTGTCGCAAACCGTCCAGCGCGCCCACCACATGCACGGTGATGGAATGTTCAGCGAACATATGCTGGGCTTCTTTACCGATTACCTAAACCTCAGCGACGCGCAACAGGCGCAGATGAAGGATATCTTGGTCAAGGAAAAGCCGACACTTCAGCCCCTGATGCAGCAAATGGCGCAGAGCCATCGTGAATTAAGGCAGCTTGAAGAAAGTGGCAGCTTTGACGAGGCGAAGGTCCGTGCCCTGGCTTCTCAGCAGGCGCAGACCATGACGGAATTGATCGTGCAGAAAGCGCGCATCCACTCCGAGCTGTCACAGGTCCTGACTCCGGACCAGAAAGCAAAGATGAGCCAATTCATGGACCGGCGCGAACAAAGGTTCATGAAACACATGCAGAATCCGACGCCGCCGAGCCAGTAAATCTCGGCCCCCCATCGGATGCAGGGGAGGAACTCGATCTCCTCCCCTGTATGTGATCCGGGGCGCAACAGAGAAAAGAGGGTACGTTCTTGGCCAATACAGCCGTCTATAAGGAGTTCGTCAGCGCCGTCGCGACCGAAATGGCATCCGGGGTTGAGACGGCCGTGGAATGCTGGATGGCGCAGTTCGAGGAAGCATTCACGGATACGCGCCTGACTACGCTCGGCAGGCTGAATGCCGTCGCCGAGATCCTGGACCAGTACAAGCGCCTGACCGGCAAAACGCAGCTGGAGTGCCGAAGAGTTTCAGCCATCGCCCGTTCGTGAGAGGGCGCCTCGTATGGACGTGGTTTATTCCTATCTGATCAGTTCGAGCTGGGTCTTCCTTCTGGGGTGGATCATTCTGCTCCTGGTGGCCTGCGCGATTGCATTCCGCCACGACTGGTCGTAACGGCGCTTTCTCCCCGCCGCTAGCGTGGACGGCAAAACTGAAGCTTGGGCTGATAGAATCGCATCTAGTAGAAGCACATGCTGCCCAAGAGCCTGCGCCCACTGCTCCCCTACCTGAAGAAATACCGCCGCAGCTACGCGGTGGGCGCCATTTGTGTCTTCTGCAACAACGGGATCTGGATTCTGTTTCCCCTGGTGATCCGGCGCGCGGTGGACGATCTGCACCTGGGCGTCACACGGCATAAGCTGTTTCCTTACGCCCTGCTTCTGCTGGGAGTAGCAGCCGTGAAGGGCATCTTCCAGTTCCTGACCCGCTGGATTCTGATCGGCATTTCGCGGGAGATCGAATTTGACCTGCGCAACGACCTGTTTCAGCACCTCGAAGGCCTCTCGTACTCCTACTACCAGCGCACCCGCACCGGCGACATTATGGCCCGCGCCACCAACGACCTGAATGCCGTGCGCATGCTGCTGGGCCCGGCGATCATGTACTCGGCGAATACTATTGTGTTTACGGCCGGCGCGCTGGTCTTCATGCTCGCGATCAGCCCCAGGCTGACGCTCTACGCCTTTTTGCCCTTACCCATCGTCAGCATCGTGGTGCACTACTTCGGAAAGCGGATTCACGAGCGGTTCGAGAGAATCCAGGCGATGTTTTCCGAGATCTCGGCTCGGGCTCAGGAAAATTTCTCCGGCGCCCGGGTGATCCGAGCCTACGTGCAGGAAGAGGCCGAGATCTCCGCTTTCGAATCTTCCAACCAGGAATACATCAGCCGCAGCCTGAAGCTGGTGCGCTTAATGGGCATGCTGTGGCCCACGCTTGAGACCATGCTCGGCTTCGCCATTGTGCTGGTGCTTTGGCTGGGCGGGCGCGAAGTGCTCTATGGGCGGATCACCGTGGGGGATTTCGTGGCCTTCAACACTTACATGGTGCAGCTTACCTGGCCGATCATCGCGCTCGGCTGGGTGATCAATCTCTTCCAGCGCGGCACGGCGTCCATGGGGCGAATCAACGAGATTTTGACGGAGAAGCCGGAAATCGAGGACGGCGCAGAAGCCCAGCGCGCGGACAAGAGTGTGCGCGCCACACAGATCGAGGGCGAAATCGAATTCCGCGGACTGAACTTTGCGTACAACGGCACGCCGGTTCTGCATGACGTCAACCTGCAAATCCCAGCGGGTAGCAGCCTGGCGATCGTCGGGCCCACGGGCTCGGGCAAGACCACGCTGGTCAGCCTGATCCCCCGCATTTACGATGCGACGCCCGGAAGCGTGCTCCTAGATGGCAGGCCGGTGCGCGAATATCCTCTGGAGTTCTTGCGTCACCAGATCGGCTTCGTGCCTCAGGAAACATTTCTTTTCAGCGAGACCGTACGGGAGAACATCGCGTTCGGCAAGGAGGACGCCAGCGATGAGGAAGTGCGCTCGGCCGCCGAAGCCGCGAGCATTGCCCGTGAAATCGAGAGCTTTCCGGAGCAATATCAGACGCTGGTAGGCGAACGCGGCATCACACTCTCCGGTGGACAGAAGCAGCGCACGGCGATTGCCCGCGCCCTAATACGCGACCCTCGCATTGTGATCCTCGATGATGCGCTTTCCAGCGTGGACACCCACACGGAAGACAAGATCCTCAACCATCTGCGTGAAATCATGCGGGGCCGGACCACGATTTTTATCTCGCACCGCGTGTCAACCGTTCGCAACGCCGACATGATCGCCGTCCTGCACGGCGGACGGATCGTAGAGATGGGCACGCACGATCAGCTGTTGGCGCGAAATGGCTACTACACCGACCTCTACAATAAACAATTGTTGGAGGAAGAACTTGCAGAAGTTTGATTGCCGATTTTCAATTGCCAATTGGCAACTGGAAATTGACAATTCCTCTGAGCGTACTCTCGGATTTCCGCTCCCCATGAAGCGAGTCGCCATCGCCGAACTACTCGACAGCGATTCCGGCACACCGGCCGAGATTGCCTCGGCATTGGCTGACTTGCGTCGTATCAATCGATGGTTCGGGGGTATCGGCACAACGCAGTTGATGATCGAGCATGTGGCGTGGGAACTCGGGGCATCGTCACTCTCGTGGTTGGAGGCCGCCGCGGGCTCCGGCTATGTGCCCGAGGTCATCCACCAGCGGCTGGAGAAACGTGGTGTGCGGCTGGAAACTACTTTGCTCGATCGCGCCGCGTCACATCTACGCAACGGAAACCAGGCAGTGGTCGGCGATGCCCTCGCTCTTCCCTTTCCAGACGCGAGTTTCGATCTGGTTGGCTGCAATCTGTTCGCGCACCACCTGGAACGACAGCAACTTTTGCAATTTGCAAGTGAGGCTCTGCGCGTGTGCCGAATTGCGGTGCTCATCAATGACTTGGTGCGTCATCCGTTGCATCTGGCGCTGGTGTATGCCGGTTTTCCCCTGTACCGCAGCCGCTTGACGCGCCATGACGCTCCGGCTTCAGTTCGCCAGGCGTACACGCCACAAGAGATGCGCGAGTGGCTCGGACAGACTTCTGCCGCGCGGGTGGAGATCCATCGTCACTACCTCTTTCGTATGGGCGTGATTGCGTGGAAAAAGTAACTGGAGGGCACGGTTTCAGACTCAGGGAGTCGTCGCATGTACGACCTGATTGTCATCGGCGGAGGGCCGGCGGGCACATCCGCGGCCATCACTGCCGCTCGCAGCGGCGCCCGCGTCCTGCTGCTCGAACGCGGACGGTTTCCCCGGCATAAGGTCTGCGGCGAATTCGTATCCGCCGAATCTCTTGATTTGCTGGCGGCACTGCTCGATTCTCAGTATGCAGCTCTGCAGCACGATGCGATCCGCATCCCTCGCGCTCGTCTGTACCTCGACGGTCGGGTGCTTGAAACCGCCGTCGATCCACCGGCCGCGAGCATCGCCCGCCTGGATCTCGATGCCGCGCTCTGGCATTCCGCGAAGAGCGCTGGCGTGGAGGCTCGGCACCAAGTCACGGTCCAGCGCATCGTTCGTGGCCCAGGAGCCGCTCCGTTCCGCATCCTCACTGGGGGCGGAGAGTTTGAAACCCGTGCTCTGGTCAGCGCCTCAGGACGATGGTCGAATTTGAGTGCCAAGCCGGCCAAGATCGGCGGCAACCGGGAGAAGTGGGTTGGGCTCAAAGCCCACTTTGCCGAGCCATCTCCGGAAATGTCCGTGGACTTGTATTTCTTCGAGGGCGGGTATTGCGGAGTGCAGCCCGTAGACATCAATGGCGAAAACTCAAACCATCAACTCCCAGATCGTCGACTCGCAAATCACGGACGCGTGAATGCCTGCGCCATGGTGCGCCCCGAAGTGGGGAGCACTCTGGCCGAGGTTTTCGCCCGGCACCCTGCGTTAGACGAGCGCAGTCGCAAATGGCAGCCACTGAGCGACCCGGTAAGCACGGCGCCGCTAATTTTCCGTGATCCGCAGCCGGAACGAGATGGCATTCTGATGGCGGGGGACGCGGCCGGATTCATCGATCCGTTTGT
>Ga0070699_100001061_pt1 | contig 25583 bp, 11 predicted proteins | sample KBSK1503metaG_FD_65473 | JGI IMG/M metagenome (GOLD analysis project Ga0070699, IMG submission 65473) | Corn, switchgrass and miscanthus rhizosphere microbial communities from Kellogg Biological Station, Michigan, USA - KBS K1-50-3 metaG | ecosystem: Host-associated > Plants > Roots >...
ACAGAGTTCGGTGGATGTCCGCGGTGTCGAAATCATTATCCGGGTTGTCATGAAGCGTCCCGCCACCGTCCACTAGGGCCTGCGCCGAAGTAACTCCGGGGTTGAAATTGACGGTGCAAGCAACGACGCAAAGATTGGTTGGCGGGAAGGGCACGAGGAAATCAGCGTTGGACGCACAGACCGTTGAAGCCCCAGTGGGGGTTCCGTCTGCCGCCGGGCAGTGAACCGTGATGTTAGCGCCGGTGACATCGCAAGCCGTGGCGGCATCGTTCCTTACCGAAACGGTGAAGGTAACGGTTTCCCCGCTCAGGATGGAAGTCTTGTCTTTCAAAAGACCTACGAAGAGCTGGTTCCCTGTACAATTTGCTGGTGACTGGTGTGCCCACGCCATCTGTCCGCCCACCAGTGCCACCAGTCCCACCAACAGGCCTGCGAGCACTCGGGTCGATCGCTGAGAGAGTTTCGTGATCCCATTCCTTCTACAGCTTGGTTCTCCTCTGACCATTACTGACACCTCCGTTCACGAGCATTGATATCGACCGGCCATTTGATCGCTCAAGACACCCAGATACGCGACCGCGGCTGCAGAAACGATCCACCGAGCATGGAGCCACATGGTTGGATGCCCTCTGGCCACCACTCACGACCCCCACCAAGTCCAGTTCCTCGAACCTGATTTCGTGTAGCCCATGGCCCCAACGCCTTTCGAAAAACCGGCGTTTCAACGCAAACTGTCCGGATTTAGGCGGAGCTTACCTTCGCACATGGCAGCGACACGCTATGTTGACCAGGGTCCTGTGGACGAATCCTTACATCGAAATCACTCCAGCGTCAATCGGATTCTTGTGGCGACTGTGCGGCGGCGGAACCATTTTTTCTTGAATGGCCCGGCAGCATCGTCGAAAAAGACACTATGTGAATGCGGCATCGAGCCGGGGCCTCCGCTTGTCCCGGGCGCCCGCGGGCGAAGCCGCCGGCTCGTCAAACAGAACGAGGAAAAACTGCTCGGCACGTTGGGAATCCTGAATCGCATGGACGCTCAGATTGATGTTCTTGAACCGGTGTAGTGGTTCACCGATTTTATAGGGTAGGCCCTCGCCCGGAATCCTCGCTGAGGAAGGCCCTGATGCGCTCGTCCAGCTGCCCGAACCGGTCAATCGCTTTCCCGAGTTCGTCGGTTACGCCGTGAGGCGTCTGAAAGTACTCTGCCCCACCCTCGGCAAGGTGAAGATTACCCAGATTCTCGCTCGCGCTGGTCTTCATCTTGCCCCAACAACTGTGCGACAGATGCTTCACGATCGGGAACGGCCACGACCTCTCCGTATTTCCGAGAAGTCCCATCGCGTCTCCAGGCACCCCAATCACCTCTGGGGCATGTCGACCTCACGACCATGCCCACGGCGCTCGGCTTCTGGACTTCCTGGCTCCCCTTTACCTTGCCTCAAGTCTGGCCATTCTGGTGGTGGACAACGACCGTCGTCGATCATTTCTCCCGCCGCGTGATGGGTTTCTCGGTTTATCGCGCGCGGCCTTCGTCGGCTTCGGTCCGGAAGTTTCTTCAGAGACTTTTCCGAATCGCAAACGACAAACCGCTTCGGCTTATCTCCGACTGGGCACGTAGTTCATCGAGAAGGGATTCAGAAGGTGGTGTCAGCGCCACGGCATTCAGCACCGGCTGCCATTAATCGATAGGCAGATAAACCACGTATCCTCTCGGTGGTGCGTAGAACTCTCCGTCACCATCCTCTCGCGTCCACTGCTCCAGCGGGACATCGAAATCCCTGCGCCCGCGCCAAGCAACAGGAACAAATCTCTTCTTGTTCCACTGAGTCTTGACCCTCGCCCCATTCCATGCATCGCCGCGGTTGTTCAAGACGAAGATGAGTCCCTGCCTCCCTTCCATGCCGGTTCTCTGCATGATGTAAAGATTATCGTCAACGTGGAGAATGGTTGTCGGCCCGGCAGCGTGGCCTTCATGGACCCTCACCAGGGCCTCTATGCCCGTCTTCTCACTTGCGAAGCCCAATCCCCAGTTGAAATAATCCTGCCAGAATACACAGGGATAGCCCTCGTGTGTCAGAATGAAGGCGTAGGCCAGCATCTTGTCATTGACGATCGCGTTCTCGCGAACGGTGTCGTGATTTTCCACGAACGTGACCGCTTCCAATGGCCGCTCCTTCATGAGTGTTCCCCCAGCAGACAGCCCTCTCAGACTGTACCCATAGGTGTCGCATAGGTCCTTCAAACGATACCGCAGGGGAAAATCGAAAGCCCCGACCCGGTTATCGGACCAAGCGTTCGTTTCATCAAGCCAATTTGAAATCTCACGGTCGCTGTCCCAACATTCGCCGACGCCGAATGGCCTTATGGGCTTGTTGTTTCTGATTGTCCGCAATTCCTGGATGGCGCGGACCATCCACCCGCCGTAACCTTTTACGCAGTCGTAACGGAAGCCGTCAAAGCCGATATCCTCCAGGAGCCACCGCGCGTGCTCAATGAACTGCGTGTACACGGCCGGGTTTCGGTGACAGAGATCCGGCATGCCCCCAAATGTCATCTGGTCCCATGTTTCGTAAGGCGACGGATGGAAGCTGCGATAATCCCGGGGGAACATGTTGCTCTTAGGAGAGAATTTCGTCCATCTTCGCTGGTTGTCGACTGGATTCAGCTCCTCCGCGTCCGCTCCGCTATTGTGATTCAGGACAATGTCGGCATAGACCTCTATGCCATTGTCGTGGCTAACTCGGATCAAGCCCAGAAGTTCATCCTTTGATCCGAACCAAGTCTTCTCCGACCCTTTCTGATTGATGTCCCCGAGATCGTAGTAGTCGTAGGGGTCGTACCCCATGGAGAAGCCGTCCAGGTTCGCCGCCTTGCTCGCGGGAGGCAACCAGAGCGCCGTGAAACCCGCCGATTTCAACCCGGGGATTTCGCTTCTGACACGATCCCACCACTGGCATTCCTTCCCCTCAACCCGAGGGCAATTCCAGTAGAAGCTCTGCATCATCACACCCATAGAAACAGCCTCATGCCTACTTTAATGAATTACAAATCGTGTCCCCCCGGAGGGGAAATAAACGACCGCCCCCACATCCGAATTGAGTTTCCCTCGGACCTGAGCACGACGCTGCTTTCCTCGCTCACACCATCAAGCTGGCTCACGGAACCGTCATGCGGACGAGGGGAGCGAGGACCTTCAGGAGTGAAACAGATGTAATGTGTTCTTAGCTGCCGCCATCTCCGAGTTTCTCGAAGTCATCGTTTCTCTCGGGTTCGGCTCCCCACTCCTAAGATTCCGGACCCCTGAGCCAGCCAAATTGTCATACTCGACTTCGGTAGCCTTACTTCACCAAAGTATGGAATCGCTTGCGATAGGTTCTATTCAAAGCAGTAATGGACAATTAGGAAAACGTCGCTATCCGCCGTGAGTCCGGCCGGAGTTGCTCCGACGGTGAATGTTAAGGTCTGTTTGCTTTGGTCGTTCAGGTCGTCTGCGGTGACGCTCGCGTGATGCTTGGATACACTCTTCCCCTCGTAGAGCTCAAGCCCAACAAGGTTGATTGTCCTGCTCTGTGTGAAATAAGGAAAGTACTCCTTGCGGATGGTGGCGCTGAAATCGGCGTTTGGCTTGCTCCTGACGAACGCAGACCATTCGCTCGGAAAGTCGTGGCGCAAGCTGAAAAGTAGCGCTAGGCCGGCCTGATTCGCCTGCTGGAACAGCTCGGCCAGCGCCGTCTTCACATTCTCTGGCGTCACACCTTGGCGAGCCGTATGGCGGATGTGCAGGATCACATCAGATATCGTCGTGTAGTCGAAGGCGGGGTAGTCCTTCGGCAGGTCCAGCTTCCATGTACTCTCCGCACCCGCACCCTCGAACGGCAGGAATCGTTCATCGCGCAAATTGGTCTCGAACATCCCGCTATCGCTCTGTGCCGTGCTCGTAACGACAGACTGCACCGCGCCGATGTAATCGATGAAGCGGTCGTCCTCCGATCCCTGCCGCGCATAATCTTCACCTACGGACGATTTGCGCACGCTGCTTCTCAGCAAGGAAAGAGTGCAGTTGACGCTGGTGTATGGACCGACGACCGATGGGATCGACAGAGCGACGCTCTTGATACGGCGCATGTAGTGTCCGGGACAGTGGAGGTCGTACAACCATTCGGGAATGGTCACCTGGCAGCTGCCAGATGCTTTGAGAGCAAGCAGGGCGAGCGGGTTCAGCTGCCGCAAGGAAACGTGCTTGGCAAGCTCCAGCTCGCGCTTGTTATTGTCGTGGTAGGCCATTTCCATCCGCTTGACATCCAGATAGAGAGTCTCGCCACTGAGGAGTCCCTTACGTCCGCCATCCCAATAGTTGAACTTTACGAAGTCCTGGGCGTCCACCTCCGGCCGCATGAGCTCCTGCTTCATCGTTCGCTCCGCCTTCCGCGCGGTATCGAACGCAAACCGATAGTACTCATAATAGAGACGTGAGAGCTCGCCCTGCATCCACAGATAAAGCTCCTGGTTGGTGAACTTGGCCCTATCGGGAAAGTTAACAACGTCGAGGTACTGTTGTATCTCCTCTGCATTGTTAATCTGCTGCTGAAGATGTTTATACTCGTGGTGTGCGATCTGCTCGGCGATCAGCGACGCAAGTATCTGCCGCCCAATCTGCATCATCTCGTGCGCGGCAAGATTATGTTGCAGGACGTAGTCGTCCGCACGACGCTGATATGATCCGGTCTTCGCAGCACTGTCGGCATCGTGCTTTGCCCGACTCGCCATAAGCTCAAGTATGTCCGCGCCTGTTTGCACGTTCTTTGTAAGTGATTTGCCACCAAAAATGACCGTCCCACCGATTCCCCAAAAGTGGAAGTTTATTGGAAAGTCCGGAATCAAAGAGAAGATGGGAGCGATTTGCCTTGAAACGAAAGCGATCGCCTGGTTTCGTTTGACATCCGGTAGAAGGTCATTTAATTCTGCGTCCTCATTAGTGTTAAGGTACAGTTGCCCTGGCCCCGATTCGCCGGATTGCTGTGCTGGGGACGTATCACCGGCGATTGTCAGCTTTCCCAGCGTTTGCAAATTGAGAGGTTTATCGTATTGCCCTACGAAGGCCTGATAAGCTTCATCGAAAGTGTCGGCAGTCAATTTAGGCGTATCATCCTGTTTTTCTGAGTGGTCAATCGTCAGGTTCTCCGCTGCGTTTTGATCAGCAGGCAGTCCGAGGAGGCGCTGATAGTAGCGCAGCCGCTCCAGCGCTGTAGCACGAGACGTCACGAGGGATGTGGTTGCCTCTTGTGCGGATTTCCACTGTAGGAAGCGCACCTCTCGAGCCATCCGTTGGATCTGAACCTCGTGCCGCTGTCGGACTAATGCGAGGTGCTCGGCATCACCCTTTTCCAACGCTGAAAGTAGAGCACTACCGAGGCTCCGGACCTCCCCACACAGTTCCAATACCTTTTGGATCAGGAAAGGGCCGCGAACGGGACCGATTGGGTGGTTCAAGCCGCTGACGATGCTCCCGACATCTATACCGGCCGCTGCAGCTTTGACCAACATTCCAGGATCTATTGGCGGGTCGAATAAAGCGAGTGGGCGCACGATTCCCGCGATGTTCATGCAGTGGCGGATCTTGAACAGCCGATCGGATACCGTATCCCAGTAGCTCAGCAGCTTGTCATTGGGTGGGATGCAGAAATAGAGGGTTCGGCCAATTCCAAAAAGCGGGCTGGAATCCGCCGAGCCGTTACCGCTCATCCCCACATCTAGATCCGCGAGATTGAATGGAAATTGACCTTGTAACTCCACGAAGGCATCTCCGATTGCACCCAGGCCCTTTTCCCGAAGTTGTGCAAAGGTCCGAGGCACAACCTTCCCGAATGGCGGGATCTGCTGTGGGCGCTTTCCAAGGATGTTGGCGGCTAACACATAGACTTGCGTCGCCTCATTGATGGACTCCATCGTGTCCTGCTGGAACAGGTTGTCGCCCCAGGCTACCAGGTTATCCAGATACTTCATCACTACGCAGTACTGATAGGCGATCTGCCGCCCACCCGACCGAGCGACAGCATGTGGTCTGAATGGCTTACTGAGACTCTCGTAGTAGCCGTCCAGTATCGCCTGCTGATCGGCGTTCTTCTTATCATCTGGAATACTCAACAGGTGCACGATATCTTCAATTCGAAGGCTATCCTCTGGATTACGGAAAGCGAGGAACTTCCAGAAGCGCTTCAGCGGGTCAGCACTGGGGTCAGTTGACGTCGGATCGAATATGTAATGGAACCAGCGCTGTGCTTCGGCGAACCGCTGTGTCTTGCTCAGATGCACAGCGATGGTCAGTGGAATATGAAAGAACAACTCCCAGTTATAATTGGAATATGGCCCACCGCTCGAGACGTCAATCTCCTTTGGGAAATAGCTGATAACCCCGAGATCCATTTCGTCAGCTTGCTCGGGCGAAGAAAGCATTGGTTTGTACAGATTTCTGAAGTAGTTCGAAAGTGCCTGATTGCCGAGGTTTTGGCTGTCTTTCCAAGAGTCATCAAACGATTTGGTTGAGAAGGTTGGTTTCGGTACCAGGCTGTCCCAGCTCAAGCTCTCCTGCCATTCAGCATCCATCATGCCGGCCAGCGATTCTTTGTTCAATTGTGCGATTAATTGTCCAACGAATGGGTGAAACAAGTTTTCAAAGGTGTAGCGAAACTGCGTGTCAGAATGTCCAATCCGTACGAGTCCCATATGGGACGTCGCTGCTCGATCATGAAAGCTGTTCATGACAGTCATGATGCACCGCTACCCTTTCTGAATGGCGCCTGAAGGCCCGATCTGCTGATTACCGTACTCCACGGCTCCCGTCGTACCGATCCCTTGTCGAATGTAGGCGTCCTCGGCAACGAACTGCATCATAGGTTCCGGGTCGCCTCCATTGAGGCCCAGTGTGGCGTGATCAACCCCCGGTTTCTTCGGTTTAGACTGAGCCTCCGGAATTTCCTTGAACACAAGAGGGTGAATTGTCGCCTCCTGTGTCTGGCCGAAGCCCAAGTCGAGGCCGTACTTCGGGTAATTGGGAATCCAGAGAGGCTCCTCTGTTGTCGTGACATAGAAGAGGTAACGGCGGTCCTCCATTAAGAACGGAGCGAGCCAGGGATTAGCAATATTATCGTGGCCTGGCCCGATGACTCTGTATGGCGTTTCGCCTAAACTAAGCACTGACCTCTTCAGCAAAGGCTCGCTCGAATTCCAATTCTCCCAGTAATAGATTGCGAGTCCCATGGGAAAACCGCGGAATGCCTTGGCCGTGTAATTCGACCATACGGATTCTTGCAACCCGGATTTGTCATCCTCGGTGCGTACTGGCAGACTATGGGTGTTGTAGACTGTGAACGACGGCCACCCTCCTGCCATAATCTTGATTACAAGCGCACCCGCCTCAACCCCTGTGTTCAAACCCAAAAGATCGACTATCGATCGCTTAAAGGCGAGGTCTCCCACAGCGTCGGAATCTCCGAGGCTGGCGCCGCGGTCTAAATCCGATGTCTTGGTCGGCTGCCACTTGCCGTTGTAGTATTCGCTCCAGCAGAGTACGGCGTGTACCATAGCTGCGGGTGCGTCGCTCCTGATCACCGTGGACGGGTCGAGATTCTCAAACCTTCCGCCTGGCTGTTGGGGATCAGGCTTCGTCATTTTGGATTGCTTCAGAATGCGCAGCCAGAACAAGAAGAACCGGTCCTTCCAAACGAGCGGAAGGACAGGGTTATCCTCGATGTCCAACTTTATCTGCTCCCAGGGAGTCCAGGAGCCGGCCTCGCATCGACGGTAATAGTATTTCCGGTGCGCCCCGGCGGTGCGGGCGACCACATGGCTGACCTCCGGCGTTCGTTCCTGATTGTCGCGAGGGGCATAGTAGATGCCGCACGGCTCCAGCTTGGCAACTTCCTCTAATTTCGAGAGGTAGTTCAACAGAGCCGTTGCTGCGGTATCCTCGGTGATGTCGCCTTGTAGGAGTTCGCTTTCGGCCTCCTTGAAGAAGGCAGATTTGTCATCGCGTAATTCAGGCTCCAGCCAGTTCTCCGGCCAGAGGAACACCTTTCGATTCGCCTCCCACACACGATAGCGCTTCATCCACTCCCATTGCTTCGCATTGATTGCTTGCGTCGACACGCGTGGTTCCAGGTTCATCAGACAGCGCTGGATGAAAAGCTGCACGGACGAGAGGGCGTGGCGGATGCGCGATGTCTGCATGCACGCTTCCATTTCCACGTCCATCAAAAAATACTCGAACAGTTTGTCCGGTGTATCTATGTGTTCGCTTTCGGGGCGCGATCGCATCTGGTCGAGGATGTAGGCCACCAATGCATCGCGCTGCAGACAGCGCATCTCATCATTAATTGGCCGGACCACATCCCGCCAACTGGGCGCGTCGTAGCGGGCACGCAGGGCAGCTTGCAAGTCGCGCACTGTCTCGGCGGACGGCTCATTGGTCGTTGCCTGAATCATCGCCTTGGCTGAAACTCCCAGTTTCTCAATTAGAGTAAAGGCATCGTAAAGTCGACGGAACAGCTCGAAACTGTCAAGCTCGGCGCTGTTGCCACCCCAGTGGGTCAGCAGGTCGTTCAAGCCGGGTTGATCCCAGCGCGTGATAGTAAACAGCTGACTGTCCCTCTTCTTGGTTCCTCCCGCCGGGTCCTTCAAGATGGCCAGGAGCGACTCATCGCTGCGCGAGATAGCTGACTTGATTCGAGCAAACTCCAACAAAGCCTCGAACGGCTTCAGCAGCGCTTCGGTAGTGCCAGGCAGAGGATCATCGCTCACCGCGAGCGCGTTGAGCCACCCATCACCAGCAATCTGATAATCCGAATGCGTGCCGAGGAAAGCCAGTTCATTGGCGGTCAGCCCGAGACCGGTTGCCAGAGATGCTGTTTTCAGAAACCGGACGTAAACGATCGAAAACGGCTCGAAAATGCCGGCCGGATAGAGATAGCGGGAAGGAATGACTTCCCGTGCACGTTTGGGCGTCTCCCACTGAAGGCTAAGCCGATCTTTGACGTTCTCGACTTTTAGCTCGAGTTCATGAAGTGTGCCAGCCGTAAGTTCGATGGGGTCGTCGTTACGACGGACAGCGCCGTTCTGAGTTAATGAACGGGTTTCTCCATTGAGGGTAAGCGTTACGCTTGCCTCTTTATCTGCCTCGATAACGAGGTTGTAGAATCCGGTCTCCGCTGTCTCGATTCGTCCGCTCCAGATACCGGAAATCACATTCCCTGGGTTGGGAAAAGGACTGCTGCTTCCGGCGGCGTAATCGAGGCTGGCAACTGCCGGCTCATGCTGATTAGGGGTTCCAGTCGCCGTACCCTGGAAAAAGAACTGCGCCTCTAGCCCGGGGGTCTCCAGGGCAAGGACATCGTCGAGCGCGGGCCTGCCTGAGCCCTCCGCGGCGTGAATAGGATAGGGTTTGCTTGCCGGGTCAAGAAGGACTTGCGCGACCGCCGGGTCAACGCCAACGGTCGCGGTGAGTCGCAGCAGGGCCTGCTGCCGCTTCCGACGGCGAGCGAGCTCCGGTTGCAATGCTGCCAATACAGCCTCGCCTCTCGCCTTTTGACTAAGAGAGAACAGGGCATCTAGAGCCGACTGGAACTCCAGTGCGACCCCAGGGACGTTTTTCAATGTATCCCGGCGTCCCGCAGTCAGGATTCCAGAATAGGACAGCTGGCGATTGGTGTTGTCATATTCGATTCGCTTGTCGACCGCGATAATCGTGGATTCGAGGCTTGCCGTTGCGTGGATGTAAGCGACGGCACTCGTCAAGGTTTGATCCAAAGCCAGAACTTCATCATAAACGACCGCAAGTTCTGGATTGCGCTCGAAGAATGAGTCCTTCACATCCTCGCTGCGAGCAAACAGCGCACCCACCGCATCCTCGAAATTCTGGCCGCCACCGGCGTTCTTCAACGCCTCCTGCATCTCCGTCGTCATCAGCCCCCTGTGTGACAGCCTATGGCGAAAGGCGTCATACCCGATTCTGGGATCAGCAGCGGTGATTGCCGGGTCGAGGGTGTCGCTCGAGTGAGTGTAAAGCACGTCCTCCACCACCGTGTCGTCCAGCAGCGCCAAGAACGCATCGCTGGTTTCCTCGCCATAAACGAGCGTCATCCGTGCACGAGCGATGTCGCCATTGGGGTCTTCGACGGCGGCGAATTGATTGTTGATGCTCGCGAAGTCACCACGCAGCGTGCGTCCTAGTTCTGTGATTTGCGCCGGGTCGGGGCCGGATTTCCCGCTCAGGTCCTTGTTCCAGATTAGATATAGCGCGACGACAGTCTTCAAGGATCGGTCACGGAGCGCATGCACGAGGGAGATCAGTTGCAAGATCGCCGGGTTGGTCGAGTCAGGCGCGGTAAACGGATCGAGCCCGGTGAGCTCGATTAACAGGAGCAGCTCCCGAACGCTAATCTTCAATTTGCGGGCTAGCCACGCCCGACGGAAGATCGCACTGATGTTTCCCAGTGACAGCTGTGTCGTCGCATCGAACTTGAGGTCGTCGGCAATCAAGGTGAATTCGGACCCGGTGATATTGAACGCGGCGCACAACGCCGATTGGTGATCCACGGGCGCATAGGTCTCCGTTGCACCATCCGAGACCGAACATGCCAGCATGATGGCGCCGTCCGGCTGCGGATTCTTCATACTGATGATGACAATGTCTGAGTCAGTAGTGGCGACGATGACATCGTTGAAAGGTTTGCCGGTGATCGGCTCCGCCGCTGTCGTTGCATTGAGTTGTGAGACTACGTGAGATGCAAGGGCTGTTATCGAAGTATCACCAGCGACAACCGTGTAAGGAACGACGAGCCCGTTGATGGACGTGCTCAGCACGTCACCGAGGGTAATTTCGCCGGCGAACTTGGCCTTCTTTGTCAAGTTGGTGGCGAAAAGCGTTTGCGTGCTATCGGTCAAGAACTCGCCATAACCGTTGTCCTTGAACACGGGATCCTGCTTCAGGATCGCAGGATTGAGGAACATTTGGCGATAGTGTGCGCTAGCACCGTGAGTGCTGATGTCCGACCAACATGACAGCAAAGAGTAGAGATCACGCTTTACCGTGAGGTTCAGCGCCTTCATCATCCGCTTCGCAATGGCTAGCCGAGGCAACAAAACCGAGAAGCCCCCATCAAGCGCGGGAAGCGTGTTGACGTCGACTGGTTCGAGAGAAGCCAAATCCGCACGGGAGAGCGCACAGATGGCTGCGTCGGTCTGTTCGATAGTCCAGCCGAGCTTCTTCCACAAGCGGATGAAACGTAGCAGGCGTGCGAACTCGACTGCACTGATCAGGGAAAGCTTGGCCGGATCGGAATATCGGAACGCCATATTATTAAAACTGTGACAACTCGACGGATCTCGACACGTCCAAATGACCGTCCCATCTGGAGCCGTGGTTTTTCCCGGTGTCGTGGGCCAGATTGGCTCCGTGCTGGAGGCTGATGTGCCGGGAGTTGTACATTCATAGTACCAATCCGCGGACTGCTGCGTGGGAGTTGGGAAAACACAATCGCCGACCGTGTAAGCCGTTTTTGCTGCCCATGGGCTTGCCGCAATCCGCAGCGTAATCAACCCCATGATGCGGCTGTAGTTATCTGCTTGCGTCACCCACCCCGCGATGTCACCGTCATACTCCTCCCTACCCGGCGGTACCGCCAGCCCGGCAAGCAGGGCGTTAAAATCGGAGGGCGAAAATGAAGTGCCGTTCGGGAAGTGCCCGTCTTTCAGCGCCTTTAGAACAACGAACGAAACGCCTAAACGTTCTACCTTAGGAATAAGATCACTGTTCGGGTTGATGAATCGCGTCTTGAGAATGGAAACGAGATCTTCATAGCTAATTCTTACGCGACGGCAGAACTGCTTGGCATTAGAAAGGCCGGCCACGACCTCGCCATTCGTCGCGTCATTCGGAAAACCGTACATCCGCCAGAGAGGCACAGCGGCCGAGTCGGCAAGGATCTGATATTCGTCTCGCGAGAGCGCCAGCTCTTCCATCAATATGTCGCGCCACCCGTACGGATTCGCACCGCGCTCGAGGTCATCGGTCTTACGCAGTCGTTCCATCGCCAGGGGCAATGGGACTTCAAACTTGTTGAAGTAGCGACGGAGGAGTTCCAGCGGCTGGTGGAATGGCAACGGCGCCGGGAATCGCGTATTGCGCAAAATCGAATAGGCTGAGTTCATGACGAACTGCGGACTTGCCAGCAGGTCATCGGATACTGCTTCGCCCGTATCGTGCCCTCGATATTCGTCTAGGCTATTCTTCTCCAGCCTCAGCCCGTTGGCGACGTAATATTCCAACGTCTCGTTGACCACGTCGATGTAGGGCAGGGCGGTGTTGGTATTCTCGCAGGTCAGCGGCAGGTGCTGGATGTCTGGCCGCCGGGACATCAATACGTCGAAGGGCGAGATTTCGGTATCAGGCGGAGATTCGCCCGGGTGCTGATGACTCCAAGCGCTTTTGAACTCATCCTCCTGCTGCTGGCTCACAAAGGGATAAGACGCTCCCCCGTGGCCCCCTTGAGACCCCTTCCAGTTACTTGCGAAAGTGCTCCAGTTGGCCTTGTCCGAGCCCAGAAACTGCAGCAAATCCACAAGGTAAGCGGCCGGCGACAGGATGGAGTGACAATGCTCACATGCGCAAAAATCCATCGAGCCAAACAAGCTCTCCAAGGTCGCATAAGCGATGACATCCCCTGCGTGGGCCGGCGCAGGGTCCAGCACCCCCGCCGGGCTATGGACACCAATCGCAGGCGCCGTACGCGCACACAAATAGCTGAGCGCGATATTCAGGACCGCGCCGTGGATCTGCAGCGACCTCTCGTACGTTAGCGCGGCCTGGTCCGCACCGCCCAGGTCCGCTGCGAAACCCTGCACGAAGGTATCCCTGTCATAACCGACGACCTGCATGGCCGCGTCAATCCTGCGCTTCATTAGTCCAATCATCGCCTGGTCGCTTGGCGTGATTTGATAGACACGCTGCAGCCGCTTGACTTGGGCGACTACGTCGTCGCCGACCTGCAATTTCCTATCGACGATGTATTGCTGTATTGGGTGCACCCCTATCTCGAACTTACCTTGATGATCGGTCAGGAATGCATGTACCTTGTCCGCGACGTCTCCCGCTGCGCCGGTCAAGGGCAGTTCTCTGCTTTTGACCATCTGAGCCACCGCTGCCGTCGGGTAACTCAGCCGGACCTTCGCTGCCAGATAGCTCGCATAGTTGTCTCGCTTGATCTTGTCTGTGTTCCCGGGAATCTCTTTCGGGATAGGAACCTCGGCAGTAAGCAATCGACTCCACGGCTCCGCGCGGTGATAACCCATTTGCGCCAGTTGAAGCGGGTCGCTGAGACCAGCTCGCCCTGCTGTGGCATGCACCTTTTGCATTAACGCAGAATTGTTGATGGTGAGAAAGCCCAGTTTGCCATCGACCTGAAGGCGATTGGCCGTCTCTTGGCCAAAGGCGTCACCGACTACTTTCCAGAACGCCGGCATATCAGCGCGGCTAGCTGCATAGAGTTGAGCGAACTTCGTCTGCTGCACTTCGTTCAGACGGGAAACGGTCAGCATCTCCTTGAATGAGGACGCTCCGATCAGCGCCGGACCCGTCAGCAGCCGCTGTGCGCTGAGCGTTTGGAACGCCGCAGTTGCTTGTGGTATCTGGTCAACCGACGCCTTTGGGATTACTCCCTGCTCCGCCGCCTTCTTCCATATGGTCTCGAGCGCCTTGGCATCCGCCTGGTAGAGCATGTCGTCGTTGGCGGGAAGTCCGGCGCGGAACAGCGCGTAGAAGAACTCCTGCGGGATCGTGGGAACGCCGGTAGTGCCGGCGGTGCGCGAGCTGAATTGATCAGCCAGTGCGGCGAGTGCTACCGCTCGCGCGTCCCATCCTGTCTTGTTCGCCAGATAGGTGATGTCCTGCTGCTCCTCAGTTTCCTTGAGGTCGCGGAGATTACCCTTGTACTGGCCCGCAATGGCACTTTTTAGTACCTCGACCTCAGACCGCAGGGAAGACGCTGCATCGTCGCCCAACAGGACATTCAACGTTTCGTTCTGGGAGGCGTTATAACGAACCTCAGAAGCACCCAGCAATGTGTTACCTGCGAACACGCGTGCTTGCAAGTCGGGTTGGGTCTTGCCGCGACGCCGTACATTCTCTTCCGAGAAGCTTGCTTCATACTCGCCACGATCATTGGTTCTGGCCGCAACGAGCTGACCATCACCGAGCTGGCTGCTACTGAGTTGCCCTGCTACAATTTGGCCAGCACCTAGGGGACTACTAGCGCCGACGCCTCTGTCGATGATCTGCACGACCAAACCATCGACACCGGCGCTGATGCGACTGAAGACCCTGCCGTGCACCCGGTACCCTACCTGGACAGGTTCTGGCGCCTGCTCGAGGAGGCCCCACTGCCTCAACAGAGCATTGAGCGCACGCGCCGTGGGTGCGTCTATTTCTCCACTGGGTTGCAGCCTGCGCTCTCGTTGAAAGAACCCCACGAGCCTGGTCGTAGCGTCGCCATATACCTGTACAACCCGCTCCTGTTTCAGCGCGGCCGACAATGTTGTGGCCGTAGTGGCGTCATTAGCCAGTAAGGCGCTATGACCGATGCACGCCTGCAAGGCATCCTGCAAGTCCGCGACGGAGGCCCCTTGCATGCTCGGTTTCAGCGGAAACACTATGGCGTTCATCTCACCCTCCGAAGCGGGACGGTGCTTAACGAAGTGTACCCTCACCTATTTCAATTGGCTTCGTGCCCAGGTGATGAGTAGTTCGTTCTGTTCTCTATATTCCAGGCTGACTTGAAAAGCTTTCGGGTCACCTTGAGCCACACTAGCTTTTGATGACCAGCCTTAGAGCGCCCATCTCGGCAGTGCACTTTGCATTCTTCACGCGTCGTCCTCCGGATCCGAGAAAACATGTCCGCCCCCTCACTGTGGCGAAAAGAGCTTCCTCGATGGCAGCCGGCTCTGAGAATTGCGCCAATCACTGCGCGGCCTGATCGGGAATAGTTCTGACGCTTTAGCTGCTGGCTCATTTGTCACTTATTACACGCCGTTGAATGTGAAGTTTCTTGAGGGTGTCAATAGACTGAGATGATTTTTGCTAACGTGTAGCATTTGCTGTTCACTTAGCGAACATGGCCTTCCAGCCTGAAGCCTCAGAGTCCGGTGTTCAGTCCACCGTTTGGTCCTGCGCCAATCACGCCTCCCTCTATGAACCGCTGATGGACAATAGTACCGTCGTGATCGATTATGTACTCGACGATTCCCTGTTTACCATTGACATTGCCAGGCACCTGCAAGAGAGTTCGTCGGACGCCATCATTGCCCGTAATCGGGAAGACTCTACCCTTAGCCAGTTCCTCCTCCGTTAGGAAGCTTGCCGCGCGGTGTGTCGGATCCGATTTTAGTCCACTTCCCTTGAAACGATCGTTCAGTATCTCGCCGCCTGTACCCACGCGTTCCGCGTTTGCAACATGCCGTGCAGCTAGGCCCGATTTTAGTTTTTCTCCCTGTGCCGCACTAGCCGCCATCCCTGTTTCGGCTGCCCTCTGTGCTTCTTCCTTTACCAGCTCTTTCAACCCCTCCTTCAGCGCACGGTCTCCAGCTATCCGTCCGGCAACAGTACGGTAAGCGCCACCTACTGCACGAGCAGCCGCCTTTCCCGCGCCCCACAAACCCCTCGCCAAGTCGATGACACCAAGCGCCGTCACTGCGATATAACCAACTTGCCCTAGAGCGCTCGCATTCTCTTTTGGTCCGGTTCCGCCTGGAATACCCCCGGAAACACCTTCCTTGCCCGTAGTCTGAAGGTTCGCGACCCCTGCAGCCTCCGTTGCTTTATCGAGAATAGTTTTCTTAGTCCCTCCAGAACCTGTCCCTTCTGTGCCTGCACCTGCAGGCTGCGAGCTTGGTGCTTCTTCCCCCGCGGGTTCCGGTAAATCGGGTTGGTAGACATAAAGCGTGCCACCCGATTCGCGATACTGCTCGTAAAAATCTGAACCTTTGTACGTACTAACCGCGGGTTTATCGCCGCGCTTGTCGACAAAAAACATGCCTCCTGGCTGTACCTTTCCCTCAAGGCCTTGCGGCAACCTCCGCACCGGCACTGCATGGAGTTCCGAATCACCTGCTTTTGTCTGTGTACCTGTCGGATCCCTTAGGCAAATGGGGTTGTCCGTCGCGTAAAAATAGAGGTCAAGGCCGTCCACCAATCCCGCCGGGTCGCAAGAAATCCACCTTCCTAGCCAGCACGCGTAATACCGCGCCCCGTGGTAGTAGAGTCCTGTCTCCTCATCCCTCTCTTTCGCGGTATATCGATAGCGTTTCGGTGCTTCGGTTTGGCTCCGCACAGCGTGATACGACGTGCTGCCGTACGGCGTATATTCCTCGTAAGTTATGATCCGTGCCTCGTCGTCTAGCTCCAAGGTCGACGAGCCGAGGTGGTTAGTGAGTTGATATCGTGTGAGTTGTACGGGCGAATCATCATTGCCTTGTGTGCGTGTCTCTACGAGCGCGATACGCTGTTTGTTATCCATGATATGCAGCGTCTCACGTACGAGCGCGTTTGCACCGATTTCGCGGTAAGCCTCAACACCACCGAGGTAGATGCGCTCCTCCTTGCGCTGACCCGTCCCTAACTCGGTCACTCTGCGCACACGCTGCCCGCTCGAGTCGTAGATGTAATAGGTGCGCTCTCCGTGGTGCTCGACGCCGTCCGTATCGTCATCACTTACCTTCTGCCGCTGCGTCATCTGCAGATGGTCCCGATAGTCCCATTGCATCAGTTGCAGCTGTAGCATCTGCAGCATATTTCCATGGGCGTCGAAGCTGTACTGTTCCGTGATTGCGGTGCCGTTGCCGATGCTGGTGCTGCTCAAACGATTGCTCTGTTTGGCTGGTTCGAGCAGGCTGGCTTGGTTGTAAGCGTAAGTCCGCGTCCAGCCGGGGTTCGTCGGATCACTGCCTATGTGCCGCATCGAGAGAAAGTTACCGACCGCGTCATAGACGTACCGCTCGAGGCACAGCCCCATCGCTTTACCATCGCCAGGGTGGAGCAAGCCGACGCGCGGCGCGTCGTTATAGGAATACGAAGTGGGCGCACCGCCCACCTGGCCCAGGTGCTCGCGCCCCCTCGCCTCGATCAGCCGGTAGATGGCGTCGTAGGTATAGTCCGCGCTCGGCTCGACTTGCGTGTTCTTGAAATAGGTCGTCTGCTGTGCGTCGTCGCGGATGTGAGTGATATTGCCCGCGGGGTCGTAGCTGTAACTCACATCCTGCAGCGCGGCAGCGTTGGACGTGCGCGTGGTTTTCAGATGGATGAGGCGGAATGTTTGTGGATCATAGTCGTAGCTCGTGCTGGCGCCATTGCCATAGCTGATCAGTTCCCGTTGCCCTTTTGCGTTGTAGTTAATGTTAGTGACGAAGGATGTTGCGCTGTCGTCACCACGGAGATTCACGTCCACCTTGTCGAGGAGATTTGCCTCATTGAAAGTGGGACGATATGTGCTGCTGTCCGGAGTGGTGACAGTCGACGGCCGATTGAGCGCATCGTAGGTGCTACGGTTGATGTAGGAGTCAGCTTCGAGCGGCACTGTGCCTGACCAATCCAGCGAATTCTTGTACTCCTGCGCCAGCTGACGCTTAGTGCGCACGAGATTTCCTTTGAAGTCGTAATCGTCGCTTGTGACAATGCCCGCCTGATCGCGCAGTACCACCACCTTGCCGCGTAAATTGTTCGCCTCGGGGTTCGGTTGGGTTTCGCCGTAGACACTGCGCCCGACGAGTATCTCAGCAGCCGCGCCTGTGCGCAGGAGGGAAGCGATCGGACGTCTCAGTGGATCATAGACAGTGCGGAATTGGTGATCGCGGCTGTCCCAAACATAGAGTGGCTTGCCTGTTACGTCGCTTAGCATCCAGCGTTCGCCCGCCTCCATGCTGGTCTGATGTATGCGGTGACCGAGCATGTCGTAGTCGTACCGCATGACGATGCGGCCGAGCGGATCGCCTGCCTGAACGACCGCGTCGCGGACTTCACGCTGCTTGCCTTCGATGTCCAGTTCAACGCGGGTGGGGTACTTCTCCTCGTGCAACACGCCATTTCGTTTGAACTTATTGTGCACGACGGTTAGAAACGTCCGACCTAGTGAGTCGGCATGTGTGACGGAAGGCGTGTTCGCATGGACGGCCACCTTGTCCGCAGCGTCCTGCTCATCTTCACCGAGAAGCCCACCTAAACGTTGCTCATACCATGTGGGCAGGTAGTCCGCGTCTTGCAAGCGAGCTACGAATTCCCTGATGTCGGCGTCGGTTTTAGGGTCAAAAGTAACGGTGTCGTTGACGTCATAGGCTGTCTGCTGCCATGGGTCGAAAATAAGCTTCTCATAGGTATGATTTGGATGCAGTGTAGCCACCACGCGCTCGACTGGGTCGTAAAAGAGCACGGGGCTGACACCGATTTTGACCTCGAAGTCAAACTGATGCGTGTCGGTGAAAAACGGCTCGTACTGGCGGACAGGCTTGCCTTTATTGTTGAATATGGTCCATCCACTACCTACCCAGCGAGGACTGACGGGGTTCGGCGTCATCACTGGCTGACCATCCGGTCCGATGATGATATTGCCGTTCGCATCGCGCTGAGGAACTGGTCCTGGCTCAGCCTGAATCTTCTTCTGTATCTCACGCCCGAAGCCGTCTGAATAGCTGAAGCTGATCTGGATCTTGGTCTGTAGGCCGGGCTGCAAGTCACTGACGTGAGTCTCACGTGCGAAGGTTGCAGCGAACGGCGGTTCGCCCAACCGTTGGAAGCGGTTGAGGTCGTAAACAACACGTGTGGTGGCCTTGCCTAGCAGGTCGTGCACAGTTTGGGCCGCTACACTCTCATCCGGATTCACTGAAGGTTCACGTGGTCCGGCCATAAGCGCGTCGAGTTGACCCTGAGTTGGATCTGGCTCGAAGGAAGCATCAAGCAAGTCGCCCTGAATTTCACTCGCCTTGCCCATGACGGCAGTCCCAACGACAAGCCCCAGCGCGTCGAATGCGACCTCATTGCGGTTGCCGTTAGGGTCGGTGAGGAGTCGAGGTTGCAGCGCGCGATAATCGTTCTCTGATTCGACCGTGTTCTCCAGGGCATCCTCGGTCTTGATGACCAGCAAATCATGTGTGTCGTAGTCCACGATCGCGCCGTGATTGAACGGATCGGCGAACTTGCGCTGGAGAAAACAATGAGCACGGGCTTCTGCCAGCTCCAACGGTGCAGTGAGCGAGGGATTTCCTATGTCCGCATCCGGATGGAAGAACACTTTTCCGGAGGGAATCCACCACTGGCCATTGCCATCAAAATGCACGTACCCGCCCTGGTCAGGGCCTTGACCACCAAGTACGGCAGCTGGGTCTGGTAGCAACGCTTGGCCGTTACGCTGAAACACCTCTGAAAGCAGGCCGGGCGTAAAGGCCAGCTTGTAGCTTTCAAACGGAATGGCGAGGGATTCCATCTGACCCGGCGCAAGCGCGGTCGAGAGGTCATTGCTGCGATAGATCGTCCGAACCTGTTCGATCAGGCGCCGGTATGGATGGTTAGCAGATGCTCCGGCTGCGTGGATGTCTTCATACGGCAGGTCGTGGTTACCGTCGCTAGCGTGGCCCACCTTGCCAAGGATCTCAACGAATCCGAAAAGGTTTGTGATGCCAGGTAGGGTGGCCTCCAGTGTGGTCCTTAGGACCTCATAGGTTCGGGTCTCCGATGGCAACGGTGCCCTGTATTCGTGGCCCTCATCGATCGGCTTTGTCACCTCATTTTCGGTGCAGGTCACATGGATCCGCTCTTGCTTGTTCCTGTCGTCATCCTGCAATGGACTGAGACCCGGCCGCCGGCCATAGCCAATCGCTACGGACTTGAGGACATTGCCGTAGCCGTCCACCTGCAGCGTCATCGCGTGCGTCACACGCGGGTCGGCGATTTTCTTTCCACCGACCTCAACAAGTTTCCGCTCATAATGAAAGTCGATTGATTCGCGGGGATGAGTGAAGAAGACGGTGTGCTTGTTGTTCCCTTTCGGCTGTAGCATCTCGATCGTGTAGTTCTGCTCCGTTGCGCTGTAGGGACGGTCTTCGGCGTCCGTTCCGTCGTGCGCGTACACCTCCCGCCGAAGGATGGCGCCTTTGAGCGCGCGGCAAGCCTCCCGGATCTCTTCGGCCGTCAGCTCCCAAGGAAGAGAAGAGCCATCCAGCCGTTTGAGCGTAGTGGGTAGCTCGGTATCCGGCAGGAGCATCGCTTCGAGCTGCTGAGCCGTGAGTCCCGGCTCATTCTCGCTTTCATCTCCCTCGTGATAGTACTCATCCTCGAAATGGCGGGAGACTTGGTTGTCTTCGATGTACGCGCCCGTATGAAACCACGTCTTGGTGTAGGCCGGAGGAACGTAGGATGATTCATCAAGGTTGCTCGCCTCAGGCAGCGTGCCGCCCGCCTTAAGAGCGCCAAGTTCCTCGGTGTCCCACTGCTCCACCATGCCGAAACCGCGGAACTCGCGTTCCTCACCATCGAAGTACCCGTGGTGGTAGGCGTAACGGGTGACGAATCGGTTGCGGCTGATGAGGTCGTGCGTCTCCACACGCTCAACCACATGCACGGGAAAAGGCAGGCGGGTGATCCATGGTTTGCCGTCAAGCTTGTCCTGCAAGTAGAACTTCGTCGATGGCGCATACTGCACGACCGTTTCCGCGCCAAGGTTGTTGACCGTCTTGACCAGAAGATGCGGCTTCTGCCCGCCCATGAGGTCGATGTAGCGCATCGGCCGGCTACTGTCGCCGGGCAGCGGCGACATCCAGACGAGGCAAGCCGTACCGTTACCGAGCAGGTCCACGGCCTGGACCGATGAGACATTGTCGACGAGTGGGAAATTGGATAATCGCTCGATGCCACTCCAGGCATTGCCGCATTGATTGCGATAGACATTGACGCCCTGACGGTGCAGATAGATGATGTCGGTCGTCCCCGAGCCATCGATATCCGCCAGCCGGAGACGCTTTTCATCGAACTGATCCGGAGAGTCGAACCAGGGCGCGTTGTCCATGGTGACTTTGGGGCCGAAGCGTCCATAGCCAAGATTAGGCCAGTAGCAGATCTCGCCATTACGAACCCGTACGATGTCGGTAAGGCTGTCACCGGAAAGGTCCGCAAGAAAAATGGACTGTGAGGCATCCGCGAAGGCGACCACGGGACCCTTTTCCTCGTCGCGCGGTTTGCTTATCCGGATCGCGTCGCCGAAGCCTGTCTCCGCCAGTGCAGGATGCCAGACGAGAGCATCATCCTCAGTGATCAGAATATCGGCGTGACCGTCTCCTGTGAGATCCACGAAGCGGAGGTTCGGTTCCTTCCAATTGAGATTCGGCAGAGATGGCAGTGGCTTGAACGCCTCCCAATCCTGATCGGAGGTGCGCTCGAAAAAGCCTGCAACGGGGGGGTCGAGAACCACGCAATCGAGCTGCCCATCTCCCGCCAGGTCAAGGAACTGATGGTGTTGGGCGACCGCCTGCGCGAATGATGGGAGTGTGGCAACCTCGGCAACCGGGTCGAAGCGCGCCGTAGGAGTCAACTGCGCTGCCTCGGAGTTAAGTGGTAGAGGACTTACGTTGCGCTTGTAGTACCATCCGTCCTCCTGCTCGGCGAGGACGGACTGCAGTCCTTCTCCATCCAAATCGAGCCACTGGTAGCTGGCGCCGTCGGCACCGTTAGGAAGATTCTGAAGACTCTCCGGGTCGACGTCCCGGACCTCCTCGCTGATAATCGCCTGGCTGTAATCAAAGGCGAGTGGAGGCAGCGACTTCTTCAGGTAGGAACCGTCCGGCCGCCGGACGTAGCCGGATTGCGTTACTTCGGTGATAAACGATGCAATCGGGCTCAGCTGGTAGCTGAACTCGGTCGAGCGCACCAGATAATCCGCCGTGCCGAGCTCATCGTGAAAATGATGGAACATCAGCACTCGATGGCAGAGACGATATGTGCGCACTTCGAAGCCAGCGCGGTAGGTGGAGAAGGGGTCTAGACGCGCTGACCAGAAAAGACTTGGTGGTGGGTCGATAGTGGCCTGGGCAAATACTCTCTCGTCTGCGTCCGGCTGTTGCTCCTGATAGTGACCGTCATCGTAGTCAAATGCGATCTCGAACATCCATGTCGAATCTGGAAGCTGACCTGGATCGGTGGCTTCCCATGTGGTGAGGTCGCGGTTCGGCGTGCGATTACCGTAAAGGATCCTTATAGGATACCGATTAGCCGAGCGGTCTGGGAGCGTGCGGTTGTTCTCGTGGGCCTGCGCTAAGTCGATGCCGTCGGAGTTTTCCGCTTTATACTTGTAAACAATGGCATTGCCCTTGTCGTCATAGGTCTCGCATATCAGCCAACTGAAAATGCGCGTTGGGTGCGCCTTAGTCAGGTCGCCGGGGTTGGTCTCATCCAACTCAGCCGAATCAAAAACTCGAGACCAGTTGTCTCTTCCATAGAGCGAAGTGATGTTGTCGCGAGTGATCGAGCGCCAATGGATCTCCCCGCTTGCGACATTAGTCCAGCGTTCGATCCGAGCGAACAGTCCCTCTATTCGCGGACGGTAACGGCGAACAAGATACCCATCACGCGGAAGCTCGTCGTAGACAAACCTGCCGTTTGCATCTTTGACGAATCCGCCGGTTGTTGGGTCCGTCCTAAACACCGGCACCAGGTCTTCCGCACCGGACAAGATGAAGACGTCCGATTCACCGGCATCTTCGTACCTGGGCAAACCCTTGTCGGTTTTTCGTGTAATGGAAGGAAGAGATAGACTCCAGCCGAACCCGTAGGGTCCATTGCCCGCACCGGAATCATAAGAGAGCGAGAGCTGCGGTCCGAAGCCGGACCGTCCAGGGCTCGTCGCAATTGGCACGGTCATAGACCCGGTGCCGGTCACCGGATTCGCCGCGAACTTTTCGCCCATGCCGCGAATGGCACCGCCACCCTTGGGCAGAGATATGACAGGTGGCGAGACTGCGTTCTGCGAATCCCCCTTGACCCGGGTCTGCTCGGTCTTGCCAGCACCATTCATGACCGACCTCGCTTTGAATCCTGGGTTACTCACTGCGCGAACACAATCCCCGCAATAGCGCCTACTTTGTGCGCTTGCAGCTACTTCGGATACTCGATGTACCCCTTATTGATAGCTGCCATCTTGCGAACGAGCCGGTAAACGCCACCACCCTCATTCGTGCCACTCCCGTCAGTGTTTCCCTCGATGGTATGGAGTAGCGCCCCGTTTACGCTTTCTATAAACCCCGTGTGCCCTTTCCCTCCGCCATAGTCCATGATGAAGACCATACCGGGAGCGACAAGTGTCGGGTTGTTAAGTCCATCATTCGCCCGGACGCGGCGCCCTTCGTGTTCGACAGCGAGATCCCAGTGTTCAAGGCAGACCGCCGTGCGTGCCATGGGGTTCGGCCTTCCTTGAGCCCGTGCGGTCTCATCAAAACACCAGTAGACGAAAGCGCAGCACCAGGGCTTATCCCTCCAGTCGAGGTCAAGGCTAACGCCCGCCCTCAGCAAATACTCGTCCACTTCAGGACCGCTATTGGAATTCTTTGGTTGCTCCCGGACACCTAATTGAGTACTGGCTTTCGCGATAACTGCGCCAAGGTACGGTGAGCTAATGCCCGACACAGGGACGGTATCGTTCCCGAAGAGTGCCCCCCAGGTGAGAGGACCGACCTTGCCATCCACCTTGAGCGTGTTGCCTTCCAAGTCGACGTTACGAGCTTGAAACAGTTTCACGGACGCATTGGTCTTGGGTCCAAAAGTGCCAATCGGATCAAGCGGCCCGCAACCTCGTGCGTTGAGCTGATTCTGTATTTCGGTAACGATGATTGGATCGGTATCACCTAGCTTGATTACTCGTCCCGGATACTGCATTGGCCGATGCCTCAAAAATTCCTGGCCCGAACCTGAATTCGGGCGCAGCTTTCAGATCCGGCCATACAAATCTCATAAGGTGGTTGGGAACGCGGGCGCAGCTGTGTGAGGGTTTCGCCGAATAGAGGCTCTACTTCAATCGGGGTGTCTACTACGAATGCATGTACGAGCGTAGAGGAGAGATCGGGCTCGGCGAGCATGTCGAGGACGAGTGGGATAGCCAATTGTGCACCCTCTCGGCCTCCTGTGTTAGATGCCTCGCTCACCCAACGCGGAGATCGATGAAATGGCTTGGTAGGTGCGTATATACGCCTATCGATTCTGGACTGTCAACAAAAAAGAGGCGGCCAATAGTGCTGTTGTCGGTAAGCCACCCGCGGGTGCCGGCGGTCTATCCTGAATTCGCCGCCGCCAATGTCGCCTTCTCATTTTCCCTCGGCCATGAAATGATTCATGAGCAACTCAGCTTCACTGCGAACTTCGAATTCCCCGAGGGCGGCAAGCGCCTCGATTGACGAGAGGGGCGAGTTGGCGTTACTTCAGGGAGCAGCACACTCCGGGCAAAACGCGTGAGACCGGGCGCAGACCGTATTCCCGCTGCAATCGAGGCAGCACACGTAACCTCCCGGACACCCACACGTACCGCCCGCTTCGGGCGCAAGTACGGGCTTTACCGAAGCGGTCGATCGCCCAGGCCCCATCCAGGCTAGAGCCGCAGCCAACAGCATTGTCAGACCGATGGCCGTCACAAGTTTGATCATAGAGCACCTCCAGTTTTTTCTTAAGACGGCCCCTCTCGTCACGGGCTGACTCTCTCACTAGCAGATCACTTCTATTCCCTCTACGGGTCCGCATCCCCGCTTCACCTTCTTCGCCGGAGAAGCCAACCGACCAAGACTCCGGTGACCGCCGCTCCCACCAAAGTCTTGCCTGGGTTCTGCTGCACCCACCCCTTGGTGTCGTGGTACAGATCCCCAATGCTCTTCCTTTTGATCTTCTCGAGTGCTTCACGGGAGGTGTCTGCGAGCTTGTCCACCTTGCGATCGGCTGTCTCGCCCAATGATGAGAACACATGCACCGCCATAATCATCCCTCCATCAGCTAGGACCGGGCCAATTCATCATAGCTCCCTGGCTTTACGGAGACCGGACGCAAACTCAAAATCGAATGATAGGCACGAATTCGAGGAGTGGAAAGGGGGTAAATACCCGATATCAGTCAAGGAAACTACCTAGCCCCGACCGCGCTTCGTACTATGGGTGCACTTGGCCACCAAACAGATCAGAAGTCCGAACTCGGGCCTTTAGCCGAGGAATCAGGCCAAAATGGCTCGCATGATTTCGGTGGACCACTACACCGACTGCGCGACTCGTCAGTCCGATTCCACGCTCGCCGGCGACATCTTCCGATCGTCACTCTCAAGCACGCCGCTTAGAGGTCTTCTGCTCGCTTAGCTTCCCCTGCGACCGACCTACCCGTTTGCTCGGTCAACCCAACTTCCGGTGAAATTGGAAGCGCCGCACCATCCGCTGTTCCAATAGCGCCCCCCATCAAATCCGTGTTCCCGACTTGGATTTCCCGAGTTCCGGATCGAGGCAAAATGCCCCGCATAGATTCGCTGGACCAG
>Ga0070699_100001063_pt1 | contig 25533 bp, 18 predicted proteins | sample KBSK1503metaG_FD_65473 | JGI IMG/M metagenome (GOLD analysis project Ga0070699, IMG submission 65473) | Corn, switchgrass and miscanthus rhizosphere microbial communities from Kellogg Biological Station, Michigan, USA - KBS K1-50-3 metaG | ecosystem: Host-associated > Plants > Roots >...
CCCCAGTCACTGTGTTTCGGGACCCAGGGAGCGTCGCCCGGCCGAGCCGGAGACCCTCTCGGTAGCCCCTGTCGCCCGGTCTCCTCGACCCCGCTCGGTCCGCCGCCGCGACCGATTCATCCGTCAACCAGCTGGATCGGGACACCATCGATCGAATGGACGCCAAGCAGGTCTGGCGCGCCGCACTCGGCGAGCTGCAGGTTTCCCTCTCCCCGGCCAACTTCGAGACCTGGCTGCGCGACACGCAGCTGATCGACGTCGACGAGCAGCGCTTCCGGATCGCCGTCCCGAACGGCTTCGCCAAGGACTGGCTCGAGAACCGCTACCGATCCCTGATCAGCCAGACCCTCGCCCGGATCGTCGGCTACAGCGTCCAGGTCGAGTTCGCGGTCGTCCCGAGCGACGTGGTCGCGCCCTCCGAGAACGGCTCGACGACGGCCGCGTCGGCGCCGCAGGTCCGGGTCGAGCCGGGTCGCGTCGGCGGCGAGGGCGGGGCGGCGAACCTGAACCCGCGCTACACGTTCGCCAACTTCATCGTCGGCTCGGCGAACCGCCTCGCCCACGCGGCCAGCCTGTCGGTCGCGGAACGACCCGGGCACGCCTACAACCCGCTCTTCCTGTACGGCGGGGTGGGCCTCGGCAAGACGCACCTGATGCACGCGATCGGCAGCCAGGTGATCGCCAAGTTCCCCCGGAAACGGGTCGTCTACGCCACGAGCGAGAAGTTCACCAACGAGTTCATCACCTCGATCCAGCAGGGCAAGATCGACGAGTTCCGCGCCCGTTATCGGCGGATCGACCTCCTCCTCATCGATGACATCCAGTTCATCGCCGACAAGGAGCGGACCCAGGAGGAGTTCTTCCACACCTTCAACGCGATCCATGAGGACGGCAAGCAGATCGTCCTGTCGTCCGACCGGCCGCCGAAGGCGATCCTGACTCTCGAGGAGCGGCTCCGCTCTCGGTTCGAGTGGGGCCTGATCGCCGACCTGACCGCGCCGGACCTCGAGACGCGGATCGCCATCCTCCGGGCGAAGGCGGAGGAGGGTTCGGTGCCGATCACGTCCGATGTGATCGAGTTCATCGCCCGCAAGGTCGTGTCGAACATCCGGGAGCTCGAGGGCGCACTGAACCGGATCGTCGCGTTCGCGTCGATGGGTGCGACGCCCATCTCGATCGAGCTCGCCCAGGCGGTCCTGTCGAACGTCCTCTACAACCCGAAGAAGCGGCAGGTGACGCCGGAGCGGATCGCCAAGGCCGTCGCCGACTACTACGGCGTCCAGATGGACCAGCTCCGGGGCCAGAAACGGGACAAGGCGATCGTCATGCCGCGCCAGGTCGCGATGTTCCTGATGCGCGAGGAGACCGACGTCTCGCTCCTGCGGATCGGCGCCGAGCTCGGCGGGCGCGACCACTCGACCGTCCTCCACGCCTGCGACAAGATCACTCGCGAGAGCGCCGTCAATGACGAGCTGCGCCGCGAGATTGCCGCGGTCCGCGAGCTGATCTACGCCGATTAGGCGGCGCCGACGGCTGGCGCGCCGCCAGTGAACCTTCCCCGCGATTCGCGTCCTGAACCGGTTCAGCTCGGGCTCCGTGTGGACAACCGGGCCGAATCCGTGGACAACGGGGGCTCGCTGTGGACAGTTCTGACGCCCGGGCGTCGACTGCGCGAGCTCCGTCGTGGACGGAAACCGGCCTCCAGGTGGGTCGCGCCGGCCGTCGAAGGGACCGTCCACGACCTCTCCACGGGGCGGCCAGGAGCAACCATCGGTCCATCCACCGATGCCGGCGGGTCGTCCACCGCGGGATCCCGAACGACGGTGCGGGGCCGTCCACCACGTCCACACCATGATGACGGTGATGACGGAATGAGAAGATAGGGGGAAGATACCCAGAGCCCACCCACAGGTCCGCGAGGCCTCAATCCCGGGCCCGTCGGGACCACCGGCTCGGTCACTTGGAGTGAACCCGACGTGAAGCTTTCGGTCATGCAGGAGAACCTCGCTCGCGGCCTGTCGGTCGTGAGTCGAGCCGTCTCGAACCGCTCCCTGCCGGTCTTGACGAACGTCCTCCTGAAGACCGAGGACGCCGGCCTCAAGCTGACGGCCACGAACCTCGAGATCGGCATCACGTACTGGGTGCCGGGCAAGATCGAGACGGACGGCGCCACGTCGGTTCCGGCGCGCCTCCTGACCGATCTCGTGAACTCCCTGCCGGGTGGCGAACCGATCATCCTGGAGCTCGGCGACGGCGAGACCCTGCACATCCGGGCCGGCCAGTTCGAGTCGAACATCAAGGGCATCCCGGCAGAGGACTTCCCGACGGTCCAGACCGCCGGAGAGCGACCGATCACCAGGGTCGAGCAGAAGGTCCTCCGCCAGGCGCTGGACGAGACAGCGTTCGCTGCGGCGAGCGACGAGGCCCGGCCGATCCTCACCGGCGTCCTGGCCCGGTTCGAAGGCGATCAGCTCACCCTGGCGGCCGCCGACAACTACCGGATCGCGGTCAAGCGGATCACCGTGCTCGACCCCGTCGAGGAGACGAGCGTCGTCATCCCGGCGCGAGCGCTCCACGAGCTCGCCCGGATCCTGGCCGACACCGACGAGCCCGTGTCGATCGTCCTGGCCCACTCACGGAACCAGCTCCTTTTCCACGTCGAGGGGATCGACCTCGTCACGCGTCTGATCGACGGCCAGTACCCGAACTACCAGTCGGTCCTGCCAGCCAGTCATGCAACCCGGGCCATCCTCGATCGCGAGGAGCTCCTCAGGGCCGTGCGGCCGGCGGCGCTCATCGCCCACGAGTCGGCGAACATCGTCAAGCTCGGGGTGGGCCTCGACGGCGACGGGGGGATCACGGTCAGCGCCAACGCCGAGGTCGGCGATCACGTCGGGCGGGTCGAGGCGGCCGTCGAAGGCGACGGAACGACGATCGCCTTCAACGCCCGCTTCCTGGCAGACGTCCTGACCAACGTCGACGCCGCCCAGTTCGCGCTCGAGCTGAACGGCCCGCTGTCGCCGGGCGTGTTCAAGCCGATCGGCGACGACCGCTACGTTCACGTCGTCATGCCGCTCCGGACGACTTCCTGACGATCGAGGCAATTCCTCAGGCTGATGGCTAGCAGGGGCGTCGCCTCAGCCTTCGGAGATTCCCGGATCGGTTCCGACCTCGACCTTCCGTCTGTCGCAGAGCCAGTTCATCCGGTGCTCACCCGCCTCTCGATCCTCGACCTGAGGTCGTACGCGTCCCTGGAGGCCGAGTTCGGCGCCGGTCCGCAGCTCGTCGTCGGGCCCAATGCCGCCGGCAAGACGACGCTCCTCGAGGCGATCGTCCTGCTCGCCTGGGGTCGGTCCCACCGGACGACAGCGGATGTCGAGCTCGTGCGGTGGGGCAGCGAGCTCGCTCGGGTCGAGGGGGTCGCCGGCCGCGAGACCATCGAGGTGGCCCTCATCCGGCCCTCGGCCGCGTCCAGCGCCCGGAAGCGGATCCGGGTCAACGGCGTCGGCCGACGGGCGGCCGGCCTCGTCGGACTCTTGCGGGCCGTCGTCTTCGCCCCGGAGGAGATGCTGCTCATCGCCGGTTCGCCGGGTCTCCGTCGGGCAGCGATCGATCAGCTCGCCTCCCAACGCTCCCCGACGTACGTCCACGACCTCGCGACCTACACCCGGACGCTCCAGCAGCGGAACAGTCTCCTGCGGGCGATCCGCGAGGAGCAGGCGTCCCGTGACGAGCTGCGGTTCTGGGATGGGTCGTTCCTCGACTCCGGCGGGGCGATCGTCGCCGAGCGGTTGCGCCTGCTCGAGGACCTGGCGGCTCCGTTGGCGGCGGCCCACGCCGAGATCGCGCCCGACGAGGCCGACGCGGCGCGACTGGGGATCAGCTATGTCACGAACGCCCCGGCACTCCCCGGCGAGACGCCGCGGGACGCGCTCGCCCGAAGGCTCCTCGACACGGCCGAGAAGGAGATCTGGAACGGCTCGACGGTGATCGGTCCGCACCGCGACGACGTCGTCTTCACTCTCGACGGTCGCGACATGTCGAGCTTCGCGTCACGCGGCCAGCAGCGGACGGCGATCCTCGCCTTCAAGCTCGCCGAGCTGGACCTCCTCACGGCCCAGGATGGGCGGCCGCCGCTGCTCCTGCTCGACGACGTCTTCTCGGAGCTCGATCCGGACCGGCGCGGCCATCTCGTCCGAAGGATCGCCGAGCTGCCCCAATCGTTCGTGACAACGACGACCGTCGACGACCTCGATCCGGCGCTCGTCGAGGCGGCGACGGGCTGGGAGGTCGGGCCCGACGGGGGCGCCGGCGCCAGCCTGCGGCCACGCGGCACGCGCTGACAACATGGCGAGCGCGACGTGACCGGTCGACGACGGCCGATGATCCGAGTCGGCGACCTGCTGCCCGACGCCGCGCGCGGGCTGGGGCTCGAGGAGGAGCTACGCCTGTCGCGGGCGATGACCACCTTCGGGCAGCTCGTCGCCGAGCGCGTCCCAGCTGCGGCGGGGGCCTGCCGCGTCGTCCGGCTGGACGGCCCGGTGGTCGTCGTCGAGGCGGACGCCCCGATCGTCGCCCAGGAGCTGCGACTCCGGGCTCCGGAGCTCCTCGCCGCGTTCGTCGCCTCACCCGCCGGGGCCAGCGGTGCCCGCGAGATCCGGGTCGTCGTGGGCCGGGGCATCCGCCCGGCCTGAATCCTCGCCGCGTATACTGCCCGGACCTGCCAGCCAATCTCGGGGCGTCCGTCCCGAACCACTCGGGCCCTGCCTCGGCGTTCCGTGCCGCCCGCCGACTCCCGGCGCCCCACAGACCACGAGAGACCCTGACTTGGCCGTCCGTCTCCAGATGAAGCTCGGCGTCATCGCCGAGCCCGACCGCGCTTCCGACTCGCCGGACACCGTCGTCATCGTCGAGCCGACGATTGGCGCGATCGCGCGGTCGAAGGGTCATCTGTACCTGATCGTGACCTCGACGATCGCCTCGGCCAAGGCCCAGGAAGCGACCCAGCTCGCCGCCGAGTCGATCCGCGGCGAGTACTACTACGACGAGTCGGCCGGGATCCGGGTCTGCATCGAGAAGGCGATCGCGTCGGCCAACAAGCGGCTCGGTCACCAGCGCGATCGACTCGGCCTCCACGGCACCGAGGACAACGGCCCGATCGGGATCGGCATCGCGGTGGTCCGCGGGAACGAGCTGTACGTCGCGACGATCGGGCCGGCCGAGGCCTATCTGATCCGCCAGGCCCGCCTGTCGACCCTGCCGGATCCCCACCGTGAGCGCGGCCTCCCGACCGGTCAGCTGGAGCCGGACGTCTGGCGCGGCGAGATCTCTGTCGGCGATTCGCTCGTGCTGGTGTCGCCGAACGTGATGACCCGGCTCGGCGCGGACGAGCTCAAGGACGCGATGGTCACGCTCCACCCCCAGCCGGCCATGGAGCATCTGCATCATCGGTTCCTCGCCGCGGACGGCGCCGGCAGCGACGCGATGATCGCCTTCGAGGCGACCGAGGTCGCGTCAACCCACCGTTCGCGGACCCTGGTTCCCGTCCGGGCCGCCGAGCCGCTCGCCGGCGCGCCGGATCGCTCGCCGATCCCGCTCGCCGACAACGTCAGCGACGGCGTGTCCGCCGTCCAGGCCTCCGCGGCCCGGGCCAGGACCGCGGCCGGCGGGATCTTCGCCGGCCTCGTCGCGCGTCTCCAGGACCTGATGCCGCGGCGCCGAACCTCCTACCGCCGGGTGACGCCGGCGGCCGCCAAGCGGGAGATGCAGCGCCGGGCCGCCGTCGCGGTCCTGGCGTTCGTGGTCGTTCTCGGCGGACTGGCCGGCGTCGTCTACACGATCGGCGGGGGGGGCGGCGTCGGGCCGCTCGCCTCGGTCACCGCTGCCGAAGCGGCGCTCAGGACGATCCGAGCCAACCTCGGCGAAGTCTTCGCGCCCGGGGTCGATCTCGTCGTCGGCGACCCCAGCAAGGCGATGCACCTCCTGACCGCGGCCTACCAGGCCGTCGAGGACGCCGACGCCGCGAAGGTCCCAGCGGCCACCCTCGATCCCCTCCGACTGCAGGTCGTCGGCGGGCTCGATCGCCTCTTTCATGTCGTGCCCGTCGGAGCCGCGAGCGTCGTGTCGTTCGCGGGCTCCAAGACCCCCTTCGACGTCCAGTCGATGATCCTCGGACCCGACGGCGTGCCGTACGTCCTCGACAAGGCGACATCGTCCGTCTACCGGGTCGACCTCCGGACGAAGCGGGCGACGCTCGTCTTCCGCCAGAAGACACGGGCGACCGACGGCACGGTCGAAGGGATCCCGACGCTGATCACGACCGGCGCGCGCGACCTCGTCATCGTCGACGACAAGAGCGTCGTGTTCCGCTGGCGCGCGGCCGACACGAAGGGCAAGGGGACCACGACGCGGGTCAGGGTCGCTGGTGCTGCGAGCTGGGGCGACGACATCGCGGCGATCGGGACGTTCGTGCGCGACCAGCCGAACGGTCTCTACAACCTGTACCTGGTCGATCCGTCGAAGCAGAACATCGAGTACTACACCCCGGCCCGCGACGGCAGCGGGTTCCCGGTCAACGCCCAGGGCTGGCTCACCGTCAATCGCGACGTCTCGAAGGTCACCGACCTGTTGATCGACGGCGACCTGTTCCTCGCCGACGGAGGCTCGATCGCCCGCTATGTGGGCGGTACGAGCGCCGGTTGGGACACCCAGCCCGCGGGCTACACGGCCGACACGCCGGACGGTGACACGCTCCTCCGGTCCGCGCCGAACTACACCCGCATCGCGTCCGCCTCCGACAAGCGAACAGGCGTCCTCTACGCCTGGGACCAGGCCAACGCTCGTGTCGTCGCGTTCGACAAGGCAAAGGGCACGTTCATCGAGCAGTACCGGCTGGCCGGCGGGAATCCGGGCTGGCAGGATGTCCGCGGGATGTATGTCGTCCTAGGCGCGGGGGCGGAGGCGCCGGCGACCCTCCTGTGGGCCACGAAGGACGGCGTGTTCTCCGCCGTCCTCGAGGCCGTACCGGATCCGGGGCCCGGTGCGTCCGGATCGCCGGCGCCATCCGCCTCGGGCGTGCCGGGCTCCCCACCCCCGGGCTCGCCGAAGCCGTCCGCGAAGGCGTCACCCCGGACGTGATCCCCCTCCGCGACGCCAACCCGACCCGGCGATTGCCGGTCGTCACGATCGGGCTGATCGTCCTCTGCGTGGCCGTCTTCGCCTACGAGCTCGGGGAGCAGGCAACCGGTGGTGACACGGCCCTCGAGCGCCTGTTCGACACCTGGGCGCTCGTCCCGAGCCACCTTTCGGCGGCCCTCGCACCGGGCCACCTGGACCGTCTGCCGCACCAGCTCGTCACGATCGTCACGAGCATGTTCCTGCACGGCGGCTGGATCCACCTGATCGGCAACATGCTCTACCTGTGGATCTTCGGCAACAACGTCGAGGATCGGTTCGGGCGGCTCGGGTTCGTCGCCTTCTACCTGATCGGCGGCCTCGCCGCCGCGGCCAGCCAGGTCCTGATCGATCCGGCTTCGACGACGCCGGTCATCGGCGCCTCCGGCGCGATCGCCGCGGTCCTCGGCGCCTACCTCGTGCTGTACCCCAGAGCCCGGGTCCTGGCGATCGTCTTCCTCGTGTTCTTCTACCAGCTCCTCGAGATCCCGGCCGTCATCGTCCTCGGCTTCTGGTTCGTCCTGCAGCTCATCGACGGCCTGGCCTCGCTCGGCGTCAGCCACTCAAGCGGAGGCGTCGCGCTGTTCGAGCACATCGGTGGGTTCGTCCTCGGCGTGGTCATCGGACTGCTCGTCCGCGGGCTGGGGGGAGGGCGAGCGGCGCGCTCCGTCGGATCGGCCGACGAGTTCCGCGTGGGATAATCCGGCCATGGCCAGCGAGGAGCCGGACGCCAGGAACGGACTCGTGGAGATGGTGGTCGAGAGCGTCCGGGTCCACATGCTGTCGAGCCGCCACGTGGTCATCCTCAAGGAGACCGACCACGACCGGTACCTCCCGATCTGGATCGGACCGTGGGAAGCGAGTGCGATCGCGATGAAGCTGCAGGGCCTGACCGCGGACCGTCCCCTCACCCATGATCTGTTCGCGAGCGCCCTCGACAGCCTGGGCGTCCGGGTCGACCGGGTCGTCATCTCGACGCTCGCCGAGGAGACCTACCACGCGAGGCTCCACCTGGAGCGCGACGGCGCGACGTTCGAGATCGACTCTCGGCCGTCCGATGCATTGGCGCTCGCGGTCCGGACCGGCGGCCGGATCTTCGCCAGCGAAGCCGTCCTCGAGCAGGCCGCGCTCGGTGGTGACGGGGCCGGCGACGAGGAGGGCGAGACGAGCTCCGAGGGGACGCCGCTCGAGTCGACCGGCGAGCGGGTGGTCGACCCGCGGCTGGATATCTTCCGGGACTTCGTGAACTCCCTCGACGTGGACCCCGAGACCGGCGAGGGACGGACGCGCGGGTCGGACGCCTGAGACGGCCGGCGCAGTTGCGCTACGCGAGGATCCGCTCGCCTCGCCGCAGGGCGACCGCCCGGTTGGCCCACATCCGGAGCCGCAGCCGCCAGAAGTCGCGGACCGCACGGAGCACTACTGAGGGTCTGGCGCCCGTCGGCGATCCGGCCGTCCGGGGGTAGTGGGGGACGCCGACCTCGACGACGGTCCGGCCCGCCGCTTCGAGCTTGATCAGGAGCTCCGCCGAGAAGAACGCCCCGCCCGACTCGACCGCGATCCCGTCGAGCGCGGCTCGCCGGAACAGCTTGCAGGCGCAGTCCACGTCGCGGACGCGGAGCCGGAAGAAGATGAGGTTCGCCAGCCGGTACAGCCGGGCGTAGACCGTTCGGACGAGCGGGTCGGCCCGCCGGATCCGGTAGCCGACGACGGCGTCGGGCCGGTCTCCGCCGGCCAGCCGCTCGATCAGCCGCTCGAGGTCGGCCACCCGGAACTGGCGATCGCCGTCGGTGAACGCGACGTGGTCATGGCTCGCTGCCCGGAAGCCGGACCGGAGGGCAGCGCCGTAGCCCTGGTTCACCTCGTGATGAACCGCCCGGACGACACCTGGATTGGCGGCGGCGAGCTCATCGGCCAGCCGCCCGGTCGCGTCGCGCGAGCCGTCGTCGACCACGATGATCTCGAACGCCTCGGCCAGCGTCGGCAGCGTCGTCAGGGCCTCCGCGACGAGGCCCTCCAGGTTCGCCTCCTCGTTGTGGGCCGGGAAGAAGTACGACAGGGCCGGGAGGCGATCCGTCACGACGCCGCCCCGGTCGTGAGCGGCAGGACTCGCAGGACGTTGGTGGCGACCGACCCGCCGATTGGCTCGAGCCGGTAGTTCTGCTCCACGGCAGACAGCTCGCTCGTCCCGTTCCGGATCAGGTACACGGGACGCGCCGGGAAGAAGCGGGCGATCACCTGGTTCAGGTCTCCGAGGTTCTGGTCGAGGCGGTTCCGATCGTCGACGATCGTGATATCCGGCCGGCGGCCGTCGACGATCGTGGCATACCAGAGCGGGGTCGAGTAGCTCCACCACGAGACGATGACCGCGTTCGGTTCGAAGGCGGTGAGAACTTCGTCGGTCCAGCGCTGGGCCCCCACATCACCGCTCTCGTCGACGATCTCAGCCCGCGTCGGGAAGGCTGTCAGGCTGGGCGCGAGCAGGATCAAGGCCGCGACGCCGAGCCCCAGCCAGCGCCGGCTCCGGCTCGCCGCGTCGCCGGGCCAGCCCGACCAGTCGCCTCCGGTCGACGCGAGCTCGCGACCGGTGACCAGGTCGACCGCCGTCGCCCCGAGGATCGCCAGCCAGGTCCAGGCGATGAGCGCGGGGCCGATGTAGTAGCGGTCGATCGCGCCGTCCGGGTAGACAGAGTTGAAGAAGCACGTCAGGGCCAACGCCGTCCCGCTCAACAGCGCATACCGCGGCCGGCGGACGACGGTGACCGCGAAGGCGACCAGCACGAGCGGCGCGACCGGGCCCAGCTGGCCGGTCGCCATCGAGATCAGGTCGGCGATCCGCTTCGGCCAGCCCGTCAGCGGGTTGGTGAACCAGTCGTGGAACTGCTGGCCGCTCGTGACGTACCAGAAGCCACCCCAGGTGCTCGGGTTGGCGTAGACGAACGGCGCCCGGAACCAACCGGCCCGGAGGACCATCTCGAATCGGACGAGAACCGTCGGGATCGCGAACGCTGCCATGCAGGCGGCGACGAAGCGCCGTCGCCGCAGGATTCTCGGCTCGACCGCGAGGACGTACAGCAGGATCGGCGGCCCCAGCAGCAACGTCAGCGAGTGGTTCCCGACCGACAGGCCGACGACGACCGCTGCGGCGAGGAGGAGCCGGTCGGCATGACGCGAGTCGAAGGCGGGAAGGTCGTCGGGGTCGACCGGGCTCCCGCGGCGGACCTCTTCCCAGCGCACGAGGAGCCACAGGATGATCGCGACGAACGCGAAGTGGAGCGCGTGGGGGTCCGCGTGAGTCCCGATCGCCCAGACGATCGGGGTGAGGGCGGTGCCGACCCCGGCGGCGATCCCGAGGACGAGCGAGCCGCTGACCCGGCGGGCGAGGTCCGCCGTCACGCCCGCCCCGACGGCGACGAGGATCGCCGACAGGACGTTGATCCGGAGGGCCGGCTCGCCGATCGGCTGGAGGAGGACCGCCGCGAGCCAGCCGACCAGGACATAGCTTGGATAGCCGGTCGGGTGGGCGGTGCCCATGACCGGGAGCACAGTCTGGAACTCGGCGGTGTCCCAGAAGCCGACCCCCGGCATCAGCCGCCAGAGGCAGAGGGCGAGTGCGGCGACGCCGACGCCGACGGCGCCGATCCAGCTCGGGCTCGGTCGGCGCCGATTGATCGATCGACTCACCACCCGAGCGCGTCGCCCCACGCGACGCCCCAGAGGTTCACAAGGACCGAGAGGGCGACCAGGCCCACGGCGAGGACCAGCACCAGGCGGGCCGTGATCGGCCAGGCGGTCGGCGTTCTCGCCCGGCTCGCGACCCGGTCCAGGCCGATCGCCACGAGGAGCAGCGCCCAGGGCGCGAAGTCGTTGCTGAAGCGGTAGCCGAACTGGACCCAGCCCTGGCTGAAGTGGGCGAGGTTCACGAGGGTCACGATCAGGACGGCGATCGCCGCGCCCGTCACGAGGCGACTGTGGCCGTAGCCCCAGCGCAGGGCCGGCAGGACGAGGAGGTATGCCGGGCTCGTCAGGAGCACGCTCATGCCCGTGTCGCGCGGGAGGAGCAGCGGGCAGTCGAGGTTGAACCAGCCACGCACCGAGTCGGGCGCGGTGCAGAGCGGTCCGCCGAGGCCGAGCGCAGACGGGACCTCCTTCGGCAGCCAGACCGGCGTGTTCAGGAACATGATCCCGAAATTCTGGGGCAGGTAGCGGACATCCTCGATCCACCAGTCGATGTGGTAGTTCAGCGGCTTGTAGAACCCGGCCTCGAGCTCGTACAGGTGTTGGTAGCCGGGGTGGAGGATGTGACCGGTGGTCACGAGGTTGTAGACGGCGAGCGCGGCGAGGGGGATCCCGGCGCCCAGCGCGGCCGACCAGCCCCGCCGCTGCCACGAGCCGCCGGAGCCGACGAACACGAAGAAGGGCGCGGCGAAGACGACGGTCAGGCGTGAGGTGCAGGCGAGCCCGAACAAGAGCCCGGCGACGAACTGCCGCCGATCTGGCCGGAGGCGAGCCGCGATCGACGGTGATCGGACGAGGGCCGATGTCGCGCCGGCGACCGCCCCTGGACCGGCGACCGCCGCCGCGCCGGCGCCGCCCGCGTCGATCTCGTCCTCGTCGAACGCTGACGCCACGTCATCGGACAACGCCAGACCGATCGCCGCGAGCGCCAACCCCACGGCAAGGACATGGGCCTGGTACCAGGTCGTCCCGAGCTGGGCTGTGTACCAGAACACCGTCCCGAAGCCGAAGAAGATCGTCGCCGCGATCCGGACCCACCTCCGGATCGGCAGCTTGCCGAGCATCCACCAGGCCAGACCCACATCGATCGCACCGAGGATCGCGAAGATCAGCTGGCCGTCCGCGTTCAGGCCCCACAGCGCGACGAACGGCATCAGGACGATCGCGGGGAGCGGCGGGAACGGAACCAGCCCGCGCGGGACGCCGTCGGTCGTGGGAACCGGCAGGACGTCCTGGAAGAACGCGTTGCCCGGCGACGTCGCGGTCGGCTCGACCGGATAGCGGATCGCCGCCTGACCCTCGAGGAAGGCGGCGGCCTGCCACTCGAAGTGGTTGTAGTAGCGGTACGGATGGCTGACCGTGTAGACAAACAGGGCGATCGCGACCAGGCAGACCCCGACCGCGACGTTGACGAAGGTCGACGATGGGGAGGGGACCGGGCTGGCGAGCGGCGACCGACCCTGTGCTACCCTGCCATCCACCTCAACGCTCGTTCGGGGAGAACCATCCCGTGACGTCCGGCCGCGCGTCGGGCGGACCGAGCCGGGGCGCGGACGCGCCGACGCGGACGACCGGGACGCGGGATGGCATCGGCGCGATCGTCGCGATCCTCGCGCTCGGCCTCGTCTTCCGGTTCATCATCGCATTTCTGAACCCGGGCTCGGGGTTCAGGGTCGACCTCATCTCGTTCCAGTTCTGGGCCGGCGACCTCGCCAAGAACGGGCTGTACGGGTTCTACACGCGGCCCTTCTTCCACGACTACACCCCCGGCTACCTGTACGTGCTGTGGCTCGTGGGGAGCATCCGCCAGGCGTTCGGGGCGGTCGGTGGCGTCGGCGACCTGATCAAGGTCCCGCCGATCCTCGCCGACGTCGCCCTCGGCTGGCTCGTCTGGTCGATGGCTCGGGAGATCGGGGTCGGCCGGCGCGCGGCGCTGATCGGCGCGGCGCTCGTCGTCGCCAATCCGGTGAGCTGGTTCGACTCCGTTGTCTGGGGCCAGGTCGATTCCTTCGGGATCGTCTTCCTCCTGCTCGGGCTCCGGGCGCTGTGGCGGGACCAGCCGGAGCGATCCGCGATCTTCACGATGGTCGCGGCGCTCGTGAAACCGCAGCTGGCGATCCTGATCCCGGTCGTCGCCGTTGTCACGATCCGCCGGGCGCTCTGGCCGCCCCGAACGGACGGCGCCGAACTCGTCGTCGCCGAAAGGGACGACGGCGCCATCTCCCGCCTCCGAGCCTGGGAGGGGCGCACCGATCACCCGGTCCGCATCCTCACGACCGGTCTGGCCGGGTTCCTGACGGCCGTCGTCCTGTGCTTCCCGTTCGGGCTATCGGTCATCGGCCCGCCGACCGTTCCCGGCTCGCTGTTCACCTCCGGGCTCGTCGAGCAGGTCTTCAAGACGGCGGGCGGCTATCCATACGCGAGCGTCAACGCCTACAACCCGTGGGCGCTCGCCTCGGTCAATGGGACCGGGGTCGCGGCGAACGGCGGCTGGGCGTGCGACACCGTCATCCTCCATGCGGTCGCCCCGAACCCGACGTGCCCGGCTGCGGTCACGATCGCGGGGATCCCCGCGGTCTTCGTCGGCGCGGTCCTGTTGGCGGCTGCGTTCGTCGTCGTCTGCATCGCCGTGGCCCGACGGCCGACGCCGCAGACGATGCTCGTCGGCCTCACGATCCTCGCGATCGCGTTCTTCATCCTGCCGACGCGGGTCCACGAGCGGTACCTGTTCCCGTTCATCGGGCTCGGGGCGATCCTGGCCGCGGCGTCGCTCCGCTGGCGAATCGCCTACGCCCTGTTGTCGCTGACGACGTTCCTGAACATGTACGTCGTCCTCACCACGATCTATCGCGACAACCCGCAGATCTCGGACTGGCTGGGGATCGGCGCGGCGATCCACTCGACGGTCGGAGTGTCCACGGTCGCGCTGACCGCGGCGGCGGTCGCGCTCTGGTCGTTCGCCCAGCTTCGGGCGCGGGCCCGGCGGACGCTGGCCGCCGAGGTCACCGCGAGCGCCGCCGCCGACGACGCCGCGAGCGCCGCCGACGACGCCGAATGGGAGCCCGATTGGGTCGACGAGGGGGCCGACGAGGCGCCAGACGAAGCCTTCGGTCGCGTGGGGTCGACGAGCTGGCAACGACCCACGCCGGCGCCACTGGCCGCCGCCGCCGTGGCCGTCCCCACTTGGTCCGACCCGCCGAGCCTGGCCGAGCTCGGCCCCATCGACTGGTTCCGGGCGAAGCTGGCCGAGCGGCCCGTCCGCGCCGACCGGTCGCGGGCGCTCCACGACGAGCCGCCCGGGAGGTTCGATCGGCTCGACCTGTGGGTCCTGGCCGTGCTCATCGCGGCGATGCTCGGCGTCCGGATGTTCCGCCTGTCCGAGCCGTACCAGATGCACTTCGACGAGGTCTACCACGCCCGCACGGCCACGGAGTTCCTGCAGGACTGGCGCTACGGGCTCGAGCACGACATCTACGAGTGGACGCACCCGCACCTCGCCAAGTACGTGATGGCCGGTGGGCTGGTCGCGTGGGGCGAGGATCGAGTGACCGCGACGAGCGACCTCGCCGTCCCGGTCGTCGACGCGGTGATCGAGCCACGACGCGACGACCCGTCTCTCGCCGGGGATCGAGCCGGCGATCGTGTCGACGTCGTCACCGGCACCGAGCTCAGATCCTTCGATCTCCAGACCCGGGCGCTGGTCGCAACGATCCCGATCGGAGGCGCGAATGCGATCGCGTTCGACGCGACCGGCGCGCAGTTGCTCGTCGGAAGCCGGGACGGGTCGATCTCGAGCGTGGACACGAGCGCCCTCGATGCCTACCGCAAGCCGGGCTCCGGCGCGCCCCCGCCCGAGGCGGTCGCGGTCGGCCAGGTCGACGGAGCGATCCGTCGCCTGTTCGCCGCGCCCGACGGCGGCTCGATCGTGGCCCTCACGACCGACGACCGGGCGATCAGCGTCGACACGGTTACGGGCGCAGTCCTCGGCACGGTCCAGCTGGCGCACGCCGGCGACATCGCGTCAGCCGGGACGTCGCCGGCCCTGGTCGGCACGCCGGACGCGGTCGTCGATCCGACGGCGGCGGCCAAGGCGATCGCATCGATCCTCGGCGGCAAGTCGTCGACCTATGCCGAGCGCCTGCGGTCAACCGCCGAACGGATCGTCCTCGCCCCGATCGCCAACACCGACCAACGGACGAAGGTCCAAGCGGCGATCGATGACGGTCCGCTGGCCGGCCTGAGCATCGACTCGATCCCGCAGGTGGCTGTGGCCGACGCCAAGGGCCTCGAGATCATCGACCCGGCGACCGGCGCCCTGACCCGGACCGTCGACGTCGGCGCGCCGGCCCACGGACTGGCCCTGACCAACGTCGACAGCCCCAAGCTCTACGTCGCTACCGACCCCGACCCGAACAGCGCGGGCCAGATGGGCCGGATCGCGATCGTCGCTGTGGGCGGGGACAGTGCCAAGGACGGCCCCGTCCTCCTCGAGTCAATGCCCATGCCGGGCCCGGTCACGCGCGTTGCCTACGACGACCAGACGCAGATGGTCCACGTGCTCGGACACACCCCGGACGGATCGTCACCGACGATCTACGTGATCGAGCCGCACGCCCGCGCCGTCTACGCCGACGCGAAGCTGCCCTTCGAGCCCGCGGCGTGGGCGATGGACTCGGCCCTGACCTATCCGACCGACGACCGACAGCAGATCCTCGCCTTCAATGCTTCCGGCGCGGTCGCCAGCGTCGACGTCGGCCAGCACGAGTTCGCCTGGCGGTTCCCCGGCGTGCTGGCCGGCACAGCGATGGCCGGCTTCCTGTACATCCTCGCCCGGATCCTGTTCCGACGCCGGTCCGTCGCGCTCCTCGTCGGGCTGATCAGCCTGGCCGACGGGATGTTCTTCGTCCAATCCCGGATCGGCATGAACGACACCTACGTGGGCCTCGGGATCGTCGCCGCCTACACGCTGTTCGCCGCGCTCTGGACCGGCGTCTGGCGACATCGCGGAGCGTTCTGGATCGCGATGCCTCTGATCGGGGCGTTCATCGGCCTCGGCCTCGCCTCGAAGTGGGTGGCGCTCTACGCTCTCGGCGGGATCGCTGTGCTCATCCTCGCCCGGAGCGCGCTCGGGCGGCTCGTCGCGATCGTGTCGATGATCGGACTCACGGCGATCCTGGGCTACATCGCGATCAACGTTCCGGCCGGCACCGGATTCGGCAACCTGCCCTTCGTCGCGCTGATGGTCGGCCTGACCGTGATCGCCGTCGTGGCGAACGTCATGCATCCGGTCGCCTGGTCGCTCGACGAGATCCGGTTCGCGATCGGCGCGCCGGTCGCCGTCGGTGGCCTGATCGCTCTCGCCGCGATCGCGACGGGCAAGGCCTTCGCCCCGCTCGCGATCGGGTCGGTCCGGGTGACGCCGATCGAGCTCGCCTTCGGCGTCGCGGCCATCGGCGCGGCCGCCTGGGCGCTGATGGCGGTCGCCGCCCAGCTGGGGTTCGGGCCGCTGGCGCCGCTGCCGCAGCCCGACGATCCCGCGGCGATCCTCCCGCCGCCGGCGCGCCCGCCGGCTGCCGCCTGGCTCCGACCCGGCGCCCAGCTTGGCCTGCCCGTGATCTGGATGGTCGTTTGCCTGTTCGCGCTGCCGGTGGTCATCTACGTCATCTCGTACATCCCGTGGGCGTTCCTCGACAACCATCGCCTGTTCGGCAACTGGCCGAACGGCCACACCGGCCAGTCGCTGACCGACCTGACCGGGGCGATGTACGCGTACCACAACGGCCTGACCGCGCCCCACGCCGCATCGTCGCCGTGGTGGGCCTGGCTCTTCGACCTGAAGCCGGTCTGGTTCTACCAGGAGGGCGTCGCCGGAAACACGACCGCGGCGATCTACGACGCCGGCAATCTCGTGGCGTGGTGGCTGGCCCTGCCGGCCATCGCGTTTGCCGGCTGGCAGGCGTTCGTCCGGCGGAGCCTGCCCCTGGCGCTCATCACGATCGGGTTCGCCTGTCAGTGGGTGTCGTGGGCGCGGATCGACCGGGCGTCGTTCCAGTACCACTACTACACGAGCCTGCCGTTCCTCTTCCTCGCCCTGGCCTACTTCCTGGCCGAGCTGTGGCATGGTCCGTCGAGACGGACATGGCTGCTGGCCCGTCTGGCGGCCGCGCTGGCGGTCGTGGGGCCGGCGCTCTTCTGGATCTTCGATCGACCGCTGTGCGCGTTCGTCGGCGTCGCCCGGGCGAATACGAGCACCGCCGCCCAGGCCTGCCAGCCCACGATCCCGCAGTTCCTGCTGACCACCCAGACGTTCGCCCTGGCCGTCGTCGTCGGGATCTCCGTCCTCGTCGTGCTCCGCCAGTTCGGCCGGCTCGGCGACGTGATCTCGAGCGATCCCGAGGGCGGCGATGGCGACCGCGGCGGTGGCGTCTGGGCGCTCATGCCGCTCGTCGTCACCGGGGTCGCGGCGAGCCTCCTGACCGTGGCGATCCGGCTGTTCATCCCCGACACGCCGCTCCTGAGCTGGGACGCGATCCCGGTCGAGCCGGTCGCGCTGATCCTGGCCGTTCCCGCCGTGGGCATCGCCGCGTTCGTCGCCACGGCCCGCGACTCACGCAGGTTCGTGATCGGGGCGCTCGTCGCGATCGTGGGCTGGTTCGTGGTCGTCTACCCGAACTTCAGCGCGCTGCCGCTGCCGACCGCGATCGCCAACGTCTACCAGGGCGTGCTGCCGACCTACCTGTATGCGTTCCAGTTCCCGGTGAACAACGTGGCGGCGACCGTGGAGATCAAGCTCCTCAGCCCGGTCCCGCTCCTCCTCGCTGGGGCGATGATCTTCCTGTCGGCCGTCGTCGCCTACTCGGCGTGGGTCTGGCGGCTGGCGCTCGCAGAACGGACGGCCGACGACGCCGATCGGTTCGAGCTCGGGCCGGGCGGCGGGGGCGGCGCGATCGGCGACTGACGCGACGACGGCGGGACCGTCGCGTGGAAGCCCTCGGGCAGCTCGCCACGCGCCGCCAGTCGGCGGATGATCAGGCCGTAGAAGTCGTCGACCTTGGCGGTGACCCGCTCCCAGCTGAACTCCTGCGCCCGCGCCTGGCCGGCGGCGCCCATCGCGGTCCGGAGCTCGTCGTCGCGCAGGAGGCGGGCGACGGCGGCCGCGATCTCCTTCGGTTCACGCGGCGGGACGAGGAGGCCCTCGCGGCCGCGGCGGACGACCCCCTTGTAGCCGTGAATATCGGACGCGACGATCGCCGTTCCCGAGGCCATCGCCTCGAGAAGGACGATCCCGAATGACTCGCCGCCCGTCGCGGGCGAGACGTAGACGTCGGCTGTCCGGAACAGCTGGGCCTTCTCCTCGTCGCCGACGCGACCGAGGAACTCGACGCCGCGCATGCGACGCGTCGCGATGTAGCGGCGGGCCTCCTTCGCGAGGGGCCCGCTGCCGACCACCAGCAGGCGGCAGTCGCAGCCCGTCTTGCGGAGGATCCGGTAGGCCTTGAGCAGCTCCAGGAGGCCCTTGCGCGGCTCGAACCGTCCGACGAAGAGGATGTTGCGTGGGCCGTCCTGCCAGCGGGCCAGGGGGACGGCCCGACGGAAGCGGTCGACGTCGACCCCGTTCGGGATCACCTTGTACTCGCCGGGGAAGTACCGCTCGATGAAGTGCTTGGCCGCGCCGCTGACCGCGATCCGTCCGTGGAGACGGGCGGCCTCGCCGCGCATCACCCGACTGCCGAACTCGTACGACGCCGAGAACCCGCCGTAGGCGTGGAAGGTCGCGATGTTCACGCTCGTCGAGAGGCGGAGGATGATCGGCGACAGGAACGGCACGAACGGCTCGTGGAAGTGGAGAAGGTCGAACTGCTCCCGCTCGAGCATGTCCCGCACCTGTGACACGAAGCGCGGCGACAGCGTGATCGTGCCGACCGACCCGTTGACCGGCATCGAGAAGCCTTTGCCGATCCGGATGATGTCCCCCTCGGACGCTCGCTGGAGGCCGTGCGACGAGGTCAGGATCCGGACATGGTGGCCGCGCAGGCGGAGATTTTCGTACAGGTAGCGGACGTGCTGGGTCACGCCGCCGGGGAGCGGGTAGACGTACGGCGTGACCAGCCCGATCTTCATCGATCCCGATTCTCTGCCCCGGCGCCAGGCCCGGCGCCCGCGCCCTCGGCGGCGTCGGCCGGCGGCCGCTCCGCCCCCCACGCCTCGTCGAACCGCGGCGGTCGGTGGCGGCCGCCCGGGTAGCCGAGGTCTCGGCCGGTCCGATCGCCGCGGATCCGGCCGCCGACGACCGCCCTGGCGTCGCGCGAGTACTTGCGGAGCTGCCGTCCGAACGTCGTGAACTGGCCGCCCGTCCCGTGGAACGAGCCGTGGTGATGGGTCCGGCCCGCCTCGATCGCGGCACGAAGGTCGGCGGCGGTCCGGCCGGGGAACGACGTCCAGCCCGTGCCGATCGCGGCCGCCTCGTGGCTGTCGCTGTTGCCGACCGTTGGCAGACCGTGATCGGCGGCGAAGCGATTGACCCGGCCGTGCCACGCCCGCCCGAGCATCGTCGGGTTGAACGCCTCGATCGCGTCGGGGTGGACGCGCGGATCGGGATCGGCCAGCAGGCGGCGCAGGACGAAGCCCTGGGCGCACAGCGGATACGGCACGAGCGGGTGGGCCGGGATGGCGAGCCCGCCCCCCTCGTGGATTTCGGCGATCGTCGTCCGGAGGCTGCGCAACGGTCGGATCCGCTCCTCGACGAAGAGCGCGAGGAGGTGTCCGCCGAGCGTCGAGACCTCCTCGCCGACGATCACCTCGGCGCGGTGGCCGAGCTCCCGGGCCATCGTCCGGGCCGCGACGGCCGCGTCGACCCGCTCGTGGTCGGTGATCGCGATGACGTCGAGGGTCGTGTTCCGCTCGACGTGGTCGAGGATCGACGCGATCCCGTCGACGCCGTCCGAGGCGAGGCTGTGGATGTGGAGGTCGGCGCGACCGAGCCGGTCGGTCATCCGAGCGACGCCTCGTCGACGGCCGTCCGGTCGGTCTCCGACGACGGCCCGGCGCCGCCCTCATCGGCGAGGTCCGGCCAGATCGGGAAGAAGGCGCCCGACCACTGCTCCGGCGCGTCGGCGATGATCGACTCGAACGCGGCCGCCAGCGACGCCAGGGTCGCCTCGATCCGCTGGCGACGCGTCCCGTCGGTCGCGACGTCGACCGGTCGCAGGCCGCCAGCGACGCGACCGTCGGGCAGTCTCCGGACGCCGACGGCGTAGATCCGGGCGCCGGTCTCGATCGCGAGCAGGGCCGGACCGATGGGGAACGGCGCGGGCGCGCCGAAGAACGGCACGTCGATCCCGCCGCCGGAGATGTCGCGGTCGGCGACGATCCCGACGTAGCCGTCGGCACGAAGGGCGGCCTGCAGCTCGCGGCGGGCGGCCCGGAGCCCGACGATCCGCACGCCAAGCGAACCGCGCGTGCGCTCGAACCACGCCTGGAGCGGCGGGTCGTCGACCGTCTCCATCGGCGCGACGAACGTCTGGCCCGAGCGGTGGGCGAGATACAGCCCGGGCAGCTCGATCGGGCCGAAGTGTGCCGAGGCGAAGATGACCGCTCCGCCCGAGAACGCCTCGTCGACCAGCTCCGGCGTCTCGTTGATCACGCGGTCCTCGAAGATCGCCGGCTTCAGGCTCGGGACGCGGAGCACCTCCAGGTAGTAGCGGGCGTCGTGGCGGAAGGCGAGGCGCACGAGCCGTTCGAGGGCTCGGGGATCATTGGCTGCGGCCCGGGCCGTGGCGGGACCGACGCCGCGGCGATCCAGCTGGCCCGCGACTCGGGCGAGGTTCCGCCGGGCCTGGCTCGCCCGCTCGGGCGCGACCCGGTACCAGACCCCGCCGGTGAGGTTCGCCAGCGCGACCGCCGTCCGCTCGGGGAGGCGCGACGCGGCCCACGACGCCGCGCGAAGGACGGCGACGCGCCCCCGCTGGCCGAGGCTGCCGCGCCGGGGCGGCGCAGCGACTGCGTCGCCGGCGCCGGTCACGACGGCGCGAGCTCCGGATCGGACCGCGAGACGGCGGGCTCGTCAGCCGATCGCGAGGCGGGATCGACACCCTCGGCCCCCGACCCCGATGACGGCCCGGATGCCGGCGCGCTCCCGAGCATCGCGGCAGCGCGCGCCGCCAGCTGCGACTCCTCCTCGATCGTCGCCGGCCACATCGGCTTGAAGCTGTACCACTGCTGCGGTGCCGCGGCGATCGTCGCCTCGAGCGCGTCGGCGATCGCCTGCGTGGCGCGAGCCACGTCCGCGTCGGAGGAGGTCGGAACCGAGATCACCGAGCTGAACGACACGTGGAACATCTCGTCGTCGCCACGCCGGATCGCGACGGGCAGGATCAGCGAGCTCGTCTTCGCCGCGAGCGTCGCCGGACCCGCCGGAAGCGTCGTCCACGACCCGAACAGCCGGACCGGGACGCCGTCCGACCGGTAGCCCCAGTCGATGAGCAGTGCGAGCATCTCGCGCCGCTTCAACACGGCGTAGATCTCGCGCAGGTTGCGCCACGGGATCACGTGGACGCCCCAGGCCTCGCGCAGGCGGGTGAACCGCTCGAACATCTCGGGGAAGGACGAGTCGTCGGCAACGACGCTGATCGGCCAGCCGCGGTCGGCGACGCCGGCCGCGACGGCCTCGTTGTTGCCGACGTGGCCAAGGACGAAGATCAGCCCGCCGGGCGCCGACTGCCAGATGTCGTTGATCCGGTCGAGGTCGGTCTGGATGACCCGCTTGATCGCCTCGTCGGGCGACAGCGACTCCAGCCGCATGATCTCGACGAGGTAGGCGGCGTACTGGCGGTAAGCGCCCAGGGCGAGCTTGCGCACGCGACGATCGCCCGGTGGGAGGCCGGCGACCCGACCGAAATTGGCGTTCGACCAGGCCCGCTTCTGCGGCCAGAGCAGGTAGCCGGCCTGGCTGCCGGTGCCGATGACCCAGCGCGCGAGCCCGGCCGGCACGTGGGCCACAATCCAGACGGCTGCAGCGTAGGCGGTGACGGCGAGCTTCTCCAGGGGGCGTCCGGTGAGCCTCGCCTGGACCTTGCGAAGTCGGAGGCGAAGCCCCGCGACGCCATCCGCCTGAGGGTCGCCCCGCTCGCGACGGCGATGGGGTGCCTCGAGGCCTTTTCCGGCGCTCATCGTGCCGCCGTCACTTGGCCGCGGCGGCTGCGGCTCTCTTCGAGGGGGCCGGAGCCGTCGACGCCAGCTTCTTCAGCTGGGCCTTCGTCAGGTTCTCGGTGCCAACGAGGGTCTCGTTGTCATCGCCGCGGATGAACGCCTCGAGCCGCTGGCGGGCGATGTCATCGTGGATCTGGACCGGCGGGCTCTTCATGAAGTAGCTGGAGGGCGCCACGAGGGTCCCCTTCAAACCGCGATCGAGGCCCAGCTTCAGGCAGCGGATCGCGTCGGTGATCACGCCGGCGCTGTTCGGCGAGTCCCACACCTCGAGCTTGAGCTCGGCGTTGAGCGGGACGTCGCCGTAGGTCGTGCCCTCCATCCGGATGTAGCACCACTTGCGGTCCTGGAGCCACGGCACGTGGTCCGACGGGCCGACGTGGACGTTGCCCGGGTCGAGGTCGTAGTCGAGCATCGACGTCACGGCGTTCGTCTTGGAGATCTTCTTCGACTCCAGCCGCTCCCGCTCGAGCATGTTCAGGAAGTCGGTGTTGCCGCCGAAGTTCAGCTGGTAGGTCCGGTCGAGGCGGACGCCGCGATCCATGAACAGGCGGGTCAGGACGCGGTGGCTGATCGTCGCCCCGACCTGGCTCTTGATGTCGTCGCCGATGACGGGCAGGCCTTCCTCGGCGAAGCGACGCTGCCAGTACGGCTCGCGGCCGATGAACACCGGGATCGCGTTGATGAAGCCGACGCCGGCGCGAAGCGTCTGCTCGACGTACCACTTCGTCGCCTCTTCCGAGCCGACCGGCAGGTACGACACGACGAGGTCGACCTTGCGCTCGCGGAGGATGCCGACAACGTCCGCCGTTGGCCCGGGCGCCTTCTCGATGATCTGGCTCAGGTACTTGCCGAGGCCGTCGTGGGTCATCCCGCGCTCGACGGTCACGCCGAGCTTCGGGACCTGCTGGAAGACATAGGTGTTGTTCGGCTTCGTGTAGATGGCCTCGGACAGGTCCTTGCCGACCTTGTTCTTGTCGATGTCGAAGGCCGCCACGAATTCGATGTCGCGGACGTGGTAGCCGCCGAGATTGACGTGCATGAGGCCCGGGACGAAGTCGGTCTCGGACGCGTTCTCGTAGTAGTAGCGACCCTGGACCAGGCTGCTCGCGCAGTTGCCGACGCCGACGATCGCGACGCGGATCTTCTTGCCCGGTCGATGGCCGTTGGCTCCGTTCGTGCTCACTCGTGCTCCTCTTTGGCTGGCTGGCGGATGACGTGAACGATTCGTTGGATGGTGGTGATCGTCGCCCCGACGGCGATCACGGCGAGGACGACGGTCAGGAGGCCGCCCTGCGGGAACTCGCAGACGCCCGGGCAGGCCGCTCCGGTGGGAGGCACCTCGTAGATCGGGACCGGCGCCAGGATCAGGCCGACCGAGAGGAGGACCAGGCGAACCTCGCGCGGCATGATGCCGATCCCCGCCATCCTCGTTCCAGGCGTGAATCCGAGGCCTTCGGACTTGGCCCGGGTGTAGCTCACCATGATCGAGGCGCCCATCGCCGCCGCGGCGAGGACGGCGCCTTCGCGGAAGCCGGCGAACGCGAACCCCGTGACGAGCCCGAGGAAGACGACGATCTCGCCCGCCTTGTCGAACACGCTGTCAAGGAATGCCCCCAGGCGGCTCGTCGTCCCCGTGGCCCGCGCCAGGGCCCCGTCGAACAGGTCGAAGACCCCACCCACGAAGACGACCACTCCACCCGCGAGCCACTGTTGCTGAGAGACGAGTACCGCCCCGACAACGGTGAGCCCGAAACCGATGAGGGTCAGGTGGTTCGGCGACAGGCCCAGCCGGCCGAAGGCGAGCGCGAACGGGATCGCGATGTTGCGGACGCGGGCGCGGAGCTCGGGGCCGACCACCGAGCCACTCACGACGCGGCTCGCTCGCGGTCGCCGCCGAGGCCGAGGATCGCCGCTTGTCGGGCCGCAAACGCTTCGAACGCCTCGGGCAGAAGGCGGCAGAACGTCTCGCGGCCCAGCCGACGGGTCTTGACGAGCCCCGCCGCGCGCAGCCGGCCGATGTGCCACGACACGAGCGGCTGCGACAGGCCGACCTGGGCGACGAGGTCCGCGACGGTCGCCTCGCCGTGGGCCAGGCGGCGGATGATCCGCAGCCGGTTCACGTCAGCGAGGGCCTTGTGCACGACGCGCAGCTCCCGCAGGTCCTCGGGCGGAAGGACCGCGCTCGCGATGGTGCTGCGGACGTGGGCGCGAGAAGGACTCAGGGTTGCTCTCCGGGGAGAAGGCGCGCCGCGATCGGATCAACCGCGGTTTATATCAATGGTGGTTGATCCTAGGCGCGTCGCGCTCGGCCTGTCAAGACTCGTCGACACGCGTTCGGCAACATCGGGCCTGCCGCCGGCCGTCGAAGGCCTGTACTCTCGGTCCGGTGAGCCGGTTCACCGCGTGGAGCCTCCTCGCCGTCTTCGGGATCGGGGTCTTCCTCGCGGGCCTCGAGCTGATGATCACGGCGACGGCGCTGCCGTCGATCCTGCTCGACCTCGCGACCACCGACCAGATCGGCAAGCCGGCATTCTCCGAGCTGCGCCACGCCTCGTGGATCATCAACGGCTACCTCCTCGCCTACGTCGTCGCGATGCCGCTGGCCGGCCGGCTGGCAGACGTTTGGGGGGCGCGTCGCCTGTTCCTGTCCGCCCTGGTCGTGTTCATCCTCGGCAGCCTCGCGGCCGGCCGTGGTCAGTCGATCGACGAGCTGATCGCGGGGCGCGTCGTCCAGGGCTTCGGTGGCGGCGTCCTCGTGCCGGTCGGGACGGCGGCCGCATCCCACCTGTTCGTTGGCCACAACCGGCCGCGAGCCCTGGGGATCATCGGGGCGCTGACGTTCCTCGGGATGGCCGCCGGGCCGTTCCTCGGCGCGGCCATCCTCGGCGGCATCGACGTCGGCGGCGGTCTCGACCGGCTGGGGATCCCGGTCGGGACGCCGCTCCGCGACGCGCTGGCGCCAGCGTGGCGCTTGGTCTTCTACGTGAACGTCCCGATCGGGCTGATCGCCCTGTTCATCGCCTGGGCGGCATCGCACGGTTGGGAGACGCCGCGGCGGCGCGTCGGGCTGGACGTCGTCGGCGCCGTCGTCTGGAGCGTTGCGCTCGCAGCTGCCCTCGGGGCGACGACGCTGATCGGCGTGTCGGACCTCGGCGGGCCCGATCCGGTGCTGGTCGGGCTGGCCCTGACCGCGGTCGCTGTCGTGGCGACGCTGCTCACGGTGGTCCGGGGCTTCCGCCGAGCGGAGCCGTTCCTCGACCCACGCCTCTTCCGTCGCCCCGCGTTCACCTCGGCGACGCTCGTTTCGCTGCTCACCGGCTATGCGTTCGCGACGGCGATCATCGGCGGAGCGGTGTTCGTCGATCGCGTCCTGTACGGCGGGCCCAACGACCAGCGGTTCGCCCTGGGATCGCT
>Ga0070699_100001064_pt1 | contig 25525 bp, 23 predicted proteins | sample KBSK1503metaG_FD_65473 | JGI IMG/M metagenome (GOLD analysis project Ga0070699, IMG submission 65473) | Corn, switchgrass and miscanthus rhizosphere microbial communities from Kellogg Biological Station, Michigan, USA - KBS K1-50-3 metaG | ecosystem: Host-associated > Plants > Roots >...
GCAAACTGATGGCGCGGCAATACGAGGACGAGCGGCGCCAGCACGTGATGATCATGATCGACGCGGGCCGGCTCCTCACCGCGGAGGTCGAGGGACGCGCGCGCCTCGAGGCGGCGGTCGACGCGGCACTCGAGCTCGCGCATGCCGCCGTCGCCCATGACGACAACATCGGACTCCTGGTCTTTGCGGACGAGGTGCTGTCGTACGTTCCGCCCGGCCGCGGGCGGCGCGCGCTGCGTCTGGTGCTCGACGCCCTTGCCGGCATCGAAGGACGTCTGGTCGAGCCCGACTATCCCGCGGCATTCGCATACCTGGCAGCGCGGACCCGGAAGCGGGCGTTGACCGTGCTGTTTACCGACGTCATCGACCGCACGGCGAGCGACGCCCTCGTGGCGCAGGCGGGAACGCTTCGTCCGCGACATCTGCCGCTCGCGGTCACCTTGCGCGATCCCGGTCTCGCGCGACTCGCCTCCGCCCGCCCCTCAGATCTCGGCGCCGCCTTCGAACGGGCAGCGGCGGAAGAGTTGCTCGAGGCGCGGGAGGAAGCGCTGGGCGAGCTTCGGGCACGCGGCGTGCTGATTCTCGATGTCCCCCCCGACGGGGCGGCCCGCGCGGTCGTCGAACAGTACGAGCGTCTCAAGCGGCGTTCAGCGATCTGAGATCCGCCTCGAAGCGCGCCTCGACAGTCTTTATCTCTTCGCCCGCGCGTGCCGGATCCTTCACGCTCAGCACGCCACTGAACGTCACATGATTCAGCTCGCCGATCAGCTCGAACGCAACTGGCATAGGGGAAGGCCAACCCCGAGGGGGCCTCGTCAATGCGCCTCGACGTCTCCCGGGTCGCGACGCTAGTTTCCTGCCATGCCGGTGTCTCCCTCGTATCGCGCCTTCGTGCTCGACCAGCTGGGCCGGGTGACCGGAGACGTTCGCGCCCGAAGCATGTTCGGCGGGGTGGGGATCTACGCCGGCGAGCTCTTTTTCGCATTGATCGACGATGACACCCTCTATCTCAAGGTCGACGACAGCAACCGTCCCGATTTCGTCGCAGCGGGGATGGGTCCGTTCCGGCCCTTTGGTGAGGAGGGCGAGGTGACGCAGTACTACAAGCTGCCCGCCGATCTCCTCGAAGGCGAGGAAGAGCTCGGTGTCTGGGTCGGGAAAGCGATCGAGGTGGCGCGGAGAGCGAAGCAGAAGAAGACCAGGAAGCGGTAGACCAGGCAACAGGCAGCAGGCAACAGGCAGCAGGCAGTAGAATCAGTTTTCCGTATCCAGCACCCAGCACCCAGTACCCAGTACCCAGCATCATGCGCGGGCCATGATCGTACCCTTCCAGCCGAACTTCGCCAGCGGGATTCTCTTCCCGGGGTCGAAGCGGACCCCTTCCCGCTCCAGCAGCATCCGTTGAGTGAGCTCGGCGCCGGGCACCCGGCGGCGGCTGATCTGCCCCTCGGCGTTCACCACCCGGTGCCAGGGCACCCGGGTGCCCGCGGGAAGGGCGTGCATCGCATAGCCGACTTGTCGCGCGCGGCCGGGAAGTCCGGCGAGCCGGGCGACCTGGCCGTAGCTGGCCACGCGTCCGCGTGGAATCCGCCGGACGACCGCGTAGATCCTTTCATAGACCGAACCGGACACTATCGTCATGAATCATCCGCGCGGAGAAAGGCTGGTATCTTATTCGTATTGGCAAATCTGCGAAATCTGTGGTTCAACGGACTGACTGCATGATCTCCACTCATCCTCTTCCTCGGTTTCTATGCCGCGTCCGCGACTGATTTCCTCCCTCGTACTGCTTGCCTCGTGCGCAACCCGTGAGTCCGCGCCTCCTGGAGGCGCGCCTGTGGTCCCTCCCGAGGCAGTTTCCGTCCTCGATACCGCGACGCTCATGACGCATATCCGCGCGCTCTCCGATGACTCCATGCTCGGCCGGGCCCCGGGAAGCCTCGGTGAAGTCCGGACGGTGGCATACCTGGAGGGCCGGTTCGAGGTGCTGGGCCTCGAGCCGGGCAACCCTGACGGGACCTATATCCAGAACGTCCCCCTGGTGGCGATCACCGCCGACCCGGCGATGGTACTGACGGTCCGGGGCAAGGCCGCCGCCCGCCGCCTCAAGTACCGCGACGATTTCGTCGCCTGGACCCGGCACGTCTCCCCCGCGGTGGCGATCGACAATGCCGAGCTCGTCTTCGTGGGGTACGGCACCGAGGCGCCGGAGTATTCGTGGGATGATTTCAAGGGCCAGGACCTGAGCGGCAAGATCCTGGTGATGCTGGTGAACGATCCGCAGCTCGCGGATACGACCCAGTTCCGCGGCAAGGCGATGACGTACTACGGCCGCTGGACCTACAAATTCGAGCAGGGGATGAAGCACAAGGCCGCGGGTGTCCTGCTGGTGCATGAGACCGGTCCCGCGGGCTATCCGTGGCCGGTGGTGCAGGGAATGGGTGGCGAGAAGTTCGACCTCGCGACGCCGGACAGCAACCGGACGCGAGCGGTGATGGAAGGCTGGATCCATCTCGACCAGGCCAGGGCGCTCCTCCAGCTCGCCGGGCAGGACTTCGATTCGCTCAAGGCCCGCGCCACGACCCGCGAGTTCGCGCCGGTTCCCCTGGGGCTGACTGCGTCGGTCGCGATCAGGAACACAATCCGCTCCGCGTCGTCGCGCAACGTGGTGGCTCGGCTTCCCGGCGGCGATCCGACGCGCACCGGCGAGCACGTGGTATACACCGCGCACTGGGATCATTTCGGCGTGAGCACCCCGGTCGATGGCGACTCGATCTACAACGGCGCACTCGACAATGCGAGCGGCACGGCCGCGCTCCTGCTGCTGGCGCAAGCGTTCAAGGCGATGCCGACGCCTCCACGCCGGTCGATCCTCTTTCTGGCCGTCACCGCGGAGGAGCAGGGACTGCTCGGCTCGCAATACTATTCGGTCATGCCGCTGTATCCGCTCGCCACGACGCTCGCCAACATCAATATCGACGGCCTCAACACCTACGGACGGACCAGTGACGTCGTCGTGATCGGAAGCGGCGCGTCGGAGCTGGAGGATTACGCCCAGGCCGCGGCCACGGAGCAGCGCCGGGTCCTCAAGCCGGATCCCGAATCGGAAAAGGGATTCTACTACCGGTCAGATCACTTCAACTTTGCGAAGCAGGGTGTGCCCGCCTTCTACCTTCACGCGGGCGTCGACGTCATCGGACAACCGGCCGACTTCGCCATGAACCGGCGTGCGCAATACACCAGCGAGGACTACCACAAACCCTCGGACGAGATCAAGCCCGACTGGGATCTGACGGGGAGTCTCGACGATATCCGGCTCTATCTCACGATCGGCTACCGCGTGGCCCAGGCGGACAAGTACCCCGAGTGGCGGGTGGGAAATGAGTTTCGGGCGACGCGGGAGGCGATGCTGAAGCGGTAAGCGGTAAGCGATGAGCGGTAAGCGGTAAGGAGGAAATGCGCTTCCCGCTCACGGCTCACCGCTCACCTCTGCCATTTCCTTCACCGCCGCCCGATTCACCAGGATGCGGATATTGTTGCTGTGTGGATCGATGGGCAGCATGAAAAAGTAGGGCGTGATCGGGGGGAAACGATTCATCAACCCGACGATCTCCTCCCCATCGGCGAATTTCACACTCACCCGTTTGGCGCCAAGCAGGCGGGAGTCTCCCGGGGCCACCGCCTTCGCGTCGTTGTAGTCGGGACGCCCGGTGGCCGTCTTCACGAAGAAGAGCGCCTTGACGTCCGCGAGCGCAACTTCGATCATCCCCCCGCTGAAGGTCCTGAGATGGCAGGTCGGGCGCTTGGAGTCGACGTCGAGGCTCATGCCTTTCTGCACAGTGCGGTCGATCATGTTCGCGACGATCAGATGTCCCTGCATTCGCTCCCCCTAGTCGATCTCGTCGAGTGACCTGGGCCAGTCGCCCTTCAGCAACCGGGACAGCGCCCGGTCGGCGAGCAACCGTCCTCCAGTCTGGCAGCGGGCACAGTAATTGGTTTCGTTGTCCGCGTACCGTATCCGTTGCACCTTGCTGCCGCACACGGGGCAGGGAAGACCGAACCGGCCATGCACCGCCATCCCCTCGCGAAATGCGGTGACCCGTTCCGGAAATCCCTCGCCGGCCTCCCGGCGTAACCGCTCCGTCCACTGCATCAGCGTCTCCCGGCAGGCCCGATGAAGCGCTTCGACTTCGACGTCCGTGAGGCGGCCGGTCAGCGTGAGTGGCGAGAGCTTTGCCGCATGCAGAATCTCGTCGGAATAAGCATTTCCGATGCCACTGAAGAGGCGGGGGTCGGTCAGCGCCCGCTTGAGGGTATGGCTTTCCGAACGGATCCGTTCGCCGAAGGCGCCGACCGGCGTGGTGAGGATCTCGAGTCCGCCCCGGTCGAACGCCCGGAGCGATGACACGCCTTGCACGAGGTGGAGGGACGCCCGCCGCGTGGTTCCTGCCTCGGTCAGCAGCAGCCGGCCGGCTGGAAAATCGAACGCCGCCAGTGTGATACGTCCCGGGCCTTTGGCGGATTTCGTGACCCATTTGAACCGGCCGGCAATCATCAGGTGAACCACCAGAAACAGCTCGTCCCCGAAGTCGAAGGTGATCCGTTTTCCGATGCGCCCGAGCCCGCGAACGGCCCGGCCCTCGAGCCGCGTGATCGGGGGCTCGACCGTGCGAAGGATGAAGGGGCTCTTGAGGGTTAACGCTTCGAGGTTCTGGCCGAGTATCCGGCGCTCGAGCGCCTCGATGTAAATCGTGATGTCAGGAAGCTCGGGCATGGGCTGGGAGTCTTCGGCCTTCAGCCGTCAGCCCTCAGCCGCTGATGGCTGACAGCTGATGGCTGATGGCTCTCCACTATTTCCGGATCCCGGCTAGTCGCACCATCAGCACCGCCGCCCTTGCCGTCTGCATCTCCAGCGTCGGGAGGTTCACCAGCTCCTGCGGCGAGTGAGCGCCGGTGCCCAGCGCGCCCATGCCATCGAGGCCGGGGATGTAGGGGGCGACGAAGGACAGGTCACCGGCCCCGCGATTGGCGGCATCCATCGCCCGGACCGGGGGGTAGCCCAGCGCCCGGCTCGCGCTGTCGTACTGGGCCAGCAGCGCTTCGCCTGCCGCGGTTACCGGCATGGCGGGATAGCTGTCTTCGAAGACGATTGACGCGCTGGTGCCCGGAAGATTCCTGGCGACGATCTCGCGCATCACCGCGCGGGCCCTCTCTTTCTGCTCCTCGGTCACGAAGCGCAGGTCACCCTTCACGATCGTCACCGGCGAAATGATGTTGGTCTTGCCCGACACGGTGAAGGTGTACCCCGAGGTATCGGGGATCACCTCGGTGCCACCGACGATGAACCCGGGATTGAATGTGAGACCGGGGGCGCCGGCCAGCCGCTCCCGGAAGTCGTCGAGGATCCGCGCCGTTTCGTAAATAGCGCCGTAGTTCGAGCCGAACACCCCCGCCGAGTGGGCTTGCCGTCCCGTCACCGTCAGCAGCCAGTTGGAAGAGCCCCGGCGGGAAATGCTGGCCAGGGTGCGGCTGCCTCCTTCGAACGAGAGCGCCACGTCGCTTTGCTTCGCGGCGTCGATCAGGGCGGTTCGCGCCAGGTCGAGCGGCCGCCCGGTGGATTCCTCGTCCCCCGTGATGACAATGGTGATGTGCATGGCATCGAGCAGGCCGTTGGCGGCCAGCGCCTTGAGCGCATAGAGCAGCACGGCGTCGCCGCCCTTCATGTCGATCGTGCCGGCGCCGCGGGCGATCGAATCCGCCCGCACGAACTTCTGGCCTTCGCCTTCGAAGACGGTATCGAAGTGGCCGATGAGCAGCATGCGTCTGGGCGACTTGCCCGCCTTCCTGCCGGTGCGCTCCGCCACCAGGTGGCCTCCGCGGCGCATCGGCGCCGGCATGTCGATCCAGCGGGTGGTGAATCCGAGCGCGTCGAGCTCGGCGCGGTAGAGCGCGCCGACCGCCCGCACGCCGGCGACATTCAGCGTCCCGCTCGGGATGTTCACCATCTTCTCGAGGAATCCGATCTGTTCCTCGCGATGCGCGGTGATCCACTCGCGGACTTTTTTCTCGGTGGGGGTCACGGTCTGTGCGGCCAGGGGGTGCCCGGCCAGGCCGAGCAGGAGCAGTTGCGCGCCGACGCGCCGGAATGTGGAGTGCATGCGAGGGAATTTAGGCGATTAGCTTCCTCCCGCCATGATGCATCCACTGCTCGACATGGGGGGCCGCGGGCCGCTGCTGCACCTCGCTCCCGCCAACGGTTTTCCTCCGCCAACCTACCTTCCGGCGCTGTCCGCGGTCGGTGCGGATCACCGGCTCCTGAGTCTGCCGCCCAGGGCGATGTGGCCCGGGATCGGACCGCCGCCCGGGCGGCCGGGAAGCTGGGAATCGCTGGCCGATGACCTCCTGGCCGGGATGCGGCATCACGGGCTCGCGCCGGTTCTCGCCGTGGGGCATTCGTTCGGCGCGGTCGCCTCGCTCATGGCCGCGCTCAGGGATCCGTCCCGATTCCGCGCGCTTGCGTTGCTCGATCCCACGATTCCCCCGCCCGCATTCATGCGGGAGTTTCGGGAACGACGGGAGCGAGGGGAGATGGGATTCCGGCCGCTGGTGCAGGGGGCGCTGAAACGCAGGAGCCGGTTCGCGACCGGCGAGGAGGCCTTCGCATACTGGCGGAGCAAGCCGCTCTTTGCCGACTGGTCCGACGACGCGCTGTGGCGCTACACCCGGGCGATGCTTCACCCCCTTCCCGCGGGGGAATTCACGCTGACGTGGTCGCCCGCCTGGGAGGCCCATTACTACGAGTCGTTCTATTCCGACACCTGGAACGAGATCGCGAAGCTCGACTCATCGCTCCCACTCCTGATCGTCGGCGGCGCAGCCTCCGACACCCTGCTTCCCGAGGCGGCGGCCCTGCTTCGGGAGCGGCTGCCCTGGGCCACGCATATCACCATTCCCGCCCGCGGCCACCTCTTTCCCCACTCGGCGCCGGAGGAAACCGCGAGGATTCTCAGCGACTGGCTGAGCGAGCTCGGACCTCTTCCTCGGTGAGCCCGAAGATCGGCGGGGTCGCCACGCCGAGAAGCCCCAGCATGAGATAGAGCTGGCCGCGGTGGTGCGCCTCGTGCTCCACCATCGCGCGGAGCCATTTCCTGGTGGTGATCGGTGTTCCTGCCGGTGTGGTGCACTTCGATTCGAGCTGCTCCGGTGTGAGCGCGCGGAATATCGCCAGCGACTCGGCATGTTTCGCGTCGTGATAGGTGAGGACTGCGTCGAGACCCCGCGCCAGCTCTGCCCCGTGGCCCGGATACCGGCTGGGGCGTCCTTGCACGTTCTCGCCGTACATGTCCCGCTCGATGCCGGCCAGGTGGCGCACCAGATCGCCCAGGCTCCATTTGCCCGGCGCCGGGGTCCACTCGATCTGTTCCGGTGGGATCAGCACGGCCACTCGCCGGGTGCGTCCCCGGAAGTTGTCCCAGTACCCTGCAAAGGCGCCGGCGTCCCGAATGTCCATCGCTAGACCGAGGGCTCCAGCGGATGCTGGAGCTTGAACACGAAAGCGGCCAGCGCCCCTCCCGCGAGCGGCCCCACGAGATAGAGCCAGAGCTTGGTCAAGTCGCCTCCGCCGATGAAGGCGTGGATCAGCGAGGCGCCGGTGCCGACCGCGGGATTGAACACGCCGCCGGAGATCGGGCCGCCGGCAAAGACGGCGACCGCGATGGTGAAGCCGATGGCCAGGCCATAGAAGGAATTGCCCTGGGTCTCCTTCGCGACCGCCACGTTCAGCACCACCAGGGCGAGCATGAAGGTGAAGATGCCTTCCACCAGGAGCACGGTCACCGTGGCGGCGGTATCGGCCGGTGCAGGGCCGAACGTCTGCTCCAGCACGACGTAGGAGAGGTAGGCCCCGAGGGTACCGCCCAGAATCTGCGCGGCGACATAGCGGAGGAGCTCGCCGGTGGGGAGCTTCCCGCGGAGGAACACCGCGAACGACACCGCGGGATTGTAGTGCGCCCCGGAGACGTGTCCCCCCATGTATACCAGCACCATCAGGGCGGACCCGATCATCATCGGCGCGAGCGGCCGGGGGCCGGGCGTCACGATGAGCCCGATGCTCAGGACGAAGAGGAGGGTGCCGGTGAACTCCGTCAGGTACTTGCGCATGCTGGCTCCGGAGATGGGGACTGGTGCTGGGTGCCGAGGACTGGGTGCTGGTGTCTCCCACTAACCACGAACCACGAATCACTAATCACTCACCCGCTCACCGCTCCAGCTCCCTCACCCAGATGTTCCGGAATCTGACCGGGTGCGCATGGTCCTGGAGCGAGATCGGGAGCCGGTCAGGATGCGAAGTATAGGCCGGCCGCGATTGATGCGAGGTGGGACCGGTGAGGGTGACACCGTCCTGGATCAGCACGCCGTTGTGGAATACGGTGAGCGTCGCCGGATGAAGCAACGAGCCATCGGCGGCGAACCGGGGCCGGTGAAAGACGATGTCATAGGTCTGCCAGACCCCCGGTGCTCTGCTCGCGTTGACCAGGGGAGGATACTGCCCGTAGACCGCTCCCGCCTGGCCATCGGGATAGGTGATGTTCCCGTAGGAATCCAGCACCTGCACCTCGTATCGCCCCATGAGGAAGACGCCGCTATTGCCGCGGTCCTGGTCGGTTCCCTTCGGTGGATTGGGGGAGGCCCACTCGACGTGGAGCTGCACGTCGCCGAAGGGCCGCACCGTGGCGATGCCACCGGTGCCGGCTGCGACTTCCATGTAGCCGGAGCGAACCGCCCATCGGGCCGGGCTGCCGTCTCCGCTCCTCCATTCCGAAAGCGTCTTGCCGTCGAAAAGCACAATGGCGTCCAATGGAGGCGGCACCGGTCCACCAGGCGGGCCGGCATCGATGACCGGCGGCGCCGGACAATCGCGCGCGTGCTGGGCGCAGGGCGGAGTCGATTGGGCGCTCGCCGGCTCGAGGGTCATGGTGACCGCGGCCAATGCCGCTATCAGATCCCATCGCGACATGACGTTCACTCTCCTTCAAGGGGGGCGAGGACGCGCTCGATGCGCCGGTCCGGAATGAGCCACATGAGCGCCACGAGCGCGTACAGAATCCCCGCGATCTTCTCTTCGATGAAGGCGAGGGGAATCGCGATGAGGTACAGGATGGGCGACAGCTTGCCCTTGAGGTCGGCTCCGATCGCCTTCTCGAGCAGGCAGCCCGGCCCTTCGGACGCGAGGATGGTGCGCTGGAGGATGAAGTAGGCAATTGCCGCCAGCAGGAGGACCACGCCGTACAGGGCGGTGGGAGCCGGGGCAAAATGGTTTTCACCCATCCATCCGGTGACGAAGGGAACCAGCGACAGCCAGAAGAGCAGGTGCAGATTGGCCCACAGGATCGCACCGGTCACCCGCCGCGTCGCGTGCAGCATGTGGTGGTGGTTGTTCCAGTAGATCCCCAGGTAGACGAAGCTCAGGACGTAGCTCAGGAAAACGTAGAAGAGCGGCTGCAGCGCGGACGGATCGGCACCATGCGGCACCTTCATCTCCAGCACCATGATGGTGATGATGATCGCCAGGACTCCGTCGCTGAAGGCTTCCAGCCGGTTCTTGTTCATCGATCCAATCCTAATGGTCATGCAGTACGGGGGAAGGGCCGACCCGCTGGCAACCCTTTCAGGACATAGGGTGTCTACCCCATAGACTGGCTATGTTTATTCCATGACACCCTCATCCAGGCGGGACCTGCTCCCGGGCACGCTCGACATGCTCATTCTCAAGACCCTGATGGCCCAGCCGATGCACGGCTACGGCATTGCCCAGCACCTGCAGCGGCTTTCCGAAGACGTGATCAAGGTAGAGGAGGGCTCGCTCTATCCGGCCCTCCAGCGGATGCGGCAGAAGGGCTGGATCAAGGCGGAGTGGCGACAGACTCCCAACAACCAGCGCGCGCGGTACTACACGGTGACGAGCGCGGGGCGCAAGCATCTGGGTCAGCAGGAGTCGGGATTCCTGGAGCTCCTGTCCGCCATCGGCCGGATCATGCGACCGGCCTGACCGCCAGCACCCGGCACCCGGCACCCGGTACCCAGCACCCAGGAGGTCCCATGCGCGAATGGCTCAACCGGCTTCGAGACTGGCTCCGGCGGGACGAGCTCGATCGCGAGCTCACCGAAGAGCTGCGTTTTCACCGGGAGCAGCTGGAAAGGGACGCGAGGCGAGAAGGAGCTCCGGCGGACTCGGCACGCTACGTGGCACGCCGCCGTCTCGGGAACATGACCCGGGTACACGAGGAGGCCCGCGACCGCTGGTCGTGGCCCTGGCTCGACCATTTCCAGAAAGACCTGCGCTACGCGTTCCGCGGACTCCGGCGGTCTCCCGGCTTCTCCGCCACGGTCATCGTCACCCTCGGCCTCGGCATCGGCGCCAACGCCGCGATGTTCGGCGTGATCGACCGGCTGATGTTCCGTCCGTTTCCCCACCTTCGCGATCCCTCCACCGTGCATCGGGTGTACCTGACCTGGCAGGATCGGGAGCGAAGCCGGACCTCGTCGGCGTTCGAGTACACTCGTTATCTCGATCTCACGAAGTTCACCACGTCCTTCTCCCAGTTCGCCGGGTTCGCGACCCGCGGGATGGCGGTCGGGGTGGGCGATGCTTCGCGGGAACGTCTGGTCGCCGTCGTCAATGCGTCGTTTTTCGACTTCTTCGACATGCGCCCGGCCCTGGGACGCTTTTTCGTCGCCGCGGAGGATGTGACGCCCAAGGGCGCGAACGTCGCGGTGCTGGACTACGGATTCTGGCAGCGCGAATTCGGCGGGAAGAACGTGCTCGGAGAGACCCTCTACGTCCGTAACATTCCCTGCCAGATCATCGGGGTGGCCCCAAGGGGATTCGTCGGTGTTTCGGAAGGCGAGCCTCCGGCAGTGTACATCCCCATCACGACGGCCGCGGGGAACGAGCCCATCGAACGGATGGCGACCAACTACTACCGGACGTACAACTGGGGCTGGATGAGCGTGATGCTTCGGCGCAAGCCGGGAGTGAGCGAGGCGACCGCTTCCCGCGACTTGAGCCAGGCCCACGTCCGGAGCTGGAATGCCGAGCTCGCCCTCGAACCCGGAGGAACGCCGGCCGCGATCGCTCGTCCCGCGGCAATTGCGGGACCGCTCAGGACCCCCGCGGGACCAGATGCGGGGCTCGAGTCGAAGACGCTGCTCTGGGTGACCGGCGTCGCGGTGATCGTGATGCTGATCGCCTGCGCGAACGTCGCGAACCTCATGCTGGCCCGGGTGCTTCGCCGCCGCCGCGAGATCGCGGTGCGCCTGGCGCTCGGCGTGAGCCGGACGCGGCTGCTGGCCCAGTGCCTCACCGAGAGCATGCTGCTCGCCGGCCTTGGCTGCGTGGCGGGAGTGGCGATCGCGCAGTGGGGAGGTGCGGCGCTGCGGCACCTTCTGGTCGGAAACATTTCGGCGCTCGACGTGGTGACCGATTGGCGGACGCTGTTCGTGGCGGCCGGCTTTGCCCTTGCCGCCGGGCTGCTCACCGGGCTCGGGCCTGCGTATCTGGCCGGCCGGGGCGAGCTGGCCACCGCGCTCAAGGCCGGCGCACGGGAAGGCGGCGCGCACCGCTCCCGCATGCGCTCGGCGCTGCTCGTGCTGCAGGGAGCCTTGTCGGTGATTCTGCTGGTGGGCGCCGGGCTCTTCGTCAAGAGCCTCGATCACGTCCGCGACTTGCCGATGGGGTTCGATGCGGAGCCGGTGCTGTACGCCACCGCCAACATGCGTGGGATGCGCACCACCGTCGAGCAGCAGGAGGCACTGGGCCAGGCGCTTCTGACCGCAGGGCAGGCGATCCCCGGCGTGGAGTCCGCGGCCTGGGTGAGCGCGGCGCCGTTCCAGAGCAGCTCCGCGACCGGGCTCTACGTCGAAGGGATCGACTCGGTGCGAAAGCTGGGGCGGTTCACCTTCCAGAACACCACGCCGGACTTCTTCACGACCATGAACACGCGCATCCTGCGGGGGCGCGCGTTTACCGCGCAGGACCGGAAGGGGACTCCGCTCGTCGGCCTGGTGAGCGAGGCGATGGGCAAGGCGCTCTGGCCCGGGAAGGACGCGCTCGGCCAGTGCATGCGGGTGGGGAGCGACACCATACCCTGCACCACGGTGATCGGCATCGCCGAAAACGCGGTGGAGCGGAGCTTTACCGGCGAAAAGGGATTCATGTACTACCTCCCGATCGCGCAACACGAACCCGGGTCCGGCTTCGCGCTGATGCTGCGGATGCGCGGTGACCCACGCCCGCACCAGGAGACGGTGCGGAAGGTGCTGCAGGCGGTGATGCCCGGGCAGAGCTACATCCGGGTGCAGCCGTTCAACGAGATCATCGACACTCAGCGGCGATCGTGGAGGGTCGGCGCAACGATGTTCGTCGCCTTCGGGGTGCTGGCGCTGGTGGTGGCGGCGGTCGGGCTGTACGGGGTGATCACCTACAACGTTGCGCAGCGGATGCACGAGCTGGGCATCCGGATCGCGCTCGGTGCCCAGTCGGGCGACGTGGTGCGGCTGGTCATAGGCCAGGCCATCCGGTTCGCGGTGATCGGCTTGCTGCTGGGACTCGCGCTGTCGCTCTTCGCCGCCAAATGGATCGAGCCGCTGCTGTTCCAGCAGTCGGCGCGCGATCCGGTCACCTATGGACTGGTGGCCGCGCTGCTGCTGTTCGTGGCCCTGGCCGCGAGCGCCCTGCCGGCCCGCCGTGCGGTGCGCGCCGATCCGAATTCCGCCCTCCGAACCGATTAACGCCCCTGGGAGGAAAACCCACATGCGCGAGTGGCTGGCGCGACTGCGAGATTGGCTCAGGCGTGACACGCTCGACCGTGAGCTCACCGAGGAGCTGCGCTTTCACCGGGCCCAGCTGGAGCGGGACGCGCGATCCGCCGGTGCCGATGCCGAAGAGGCGATCTATTCCGCCCGCCGGCGGCTGGGCAGCCCGCTCCGGTCGCGCGAGGCATCGCGGGACCGATGGTCCTGGCCCTGGCTCGACCGTTTGCAGCAAGACCTGCGATATGCGATGCGCGGCCTCCGGCGTTCCCCGGGCTTCTCCGCGACGGTGATCGTCACCCTGGGACTTGGCATCGGCGCGAATGCCGCGATGTTCGGGGTGATCGACCGGCTGATGTTCCGGCCCTACCCGCTTTTGCGCGATCCTGGAAGGGTCCATCGCGTATACCTGCAGTGGAACGAGCGTGGACGTACGGTTACCAACTACAGCTACGAATACACCCGCTACCTCGATCTCCGGAAATGGACCCGTGCATTCTCCCAATCCGCCGGGATCGCGGAAGCCACCCTCGCGGTGGGCACGGGAGAATCGGCCCTGGAGCGGCGGGTGGCCGCGGTCAGCGCGTCTTTCTTCGATTTCTTCGATGCACGCCCTGTCCTTGGACGCTTCTTCGATGGGACGGAGGACCGCACGCCGAAGGGCGCTCCGGTGGCGGTGCTCAGCCATGGATTCTGGCAGACGGAGTTCGGCGGAAGCGATGTCATCGGCCGGACACTGCAGGTGGGCAACATTCCGTGCGTGATCATCGGAGTGGCTCCCGCAGGATTCATCGGTGTGTCCGCCCGCGAGCCGGCGACGATTTTCATTCCCATCACGACGTTCGCGGGGTACGCCGGGACCCTGGATGCCCATACCTATTTCGCGGAGTATCACTGGGGCTGGATGAGCGCGATGGTGCGCCGCAAACCCGGTGTCAGCGAGGCGGCCGCAAACGCCGATTTGAGCGCCGCCTTTCTCCGGAGCTGGAACTACTCGGCGACTCTCGATCCCGAAGCCACGCCCGCTGCCGTCGCCATGCCACGCGCCGTCGCGGGTCCGCTCAAAGCCGCGGCCGGGCCGGCTCCGGGGCTCGAGGCGCGCACTCTGCTCTGGCTGACCGCCGTTGCTGGTGTCGTGCTCCTGATCGCGTGCGCCAACGTCGCCAATCTGATGTTCGCCCGGGTGTTGCGCCGGCGCCGGGAGATCGCCGTCCGGCTCGCGCTGGGGGTGAGCCGGCGCCGGCTGATGGCACAGTCCCTTACGGAGAGCCTGATCCTGTCGGCGCTCGGATGTCTCGCGGGAGTCGGCATCGCGCAATGGGGTGGCGTGGCGCTTCGGCGTCTCTTCCTTCCCGGGGAAGGCGGGCTCGACGTGGTAACCGACGGGCGCACCCTCGTCCTCGCCTCTGCGTTCGCCCTTCTCACCGGTCTCCTCATCGGGATGGGGCCGGCTTTTCTCACCATGCGGGCCGATCTCATCGGCCATCTCAAGGCGGGAGCGCGCGAGGGGACCCAGGATCGATCCCGCACCCGATCGGTGCTGCTGATTCTGTAGGGTGCGCTGTCCGTCATCCTGCTGGTGGGTGCCGGGTTGTTCGTCAGGAGTCTGAGTCACGTTCGCGCCATGAGGCTCGGTTATGACGCCGAGTCGATCCTCATCGCGCGACGGAACCTGCGGGGGCTTCAGCCCCAATACAGCGACCTGATCCTCCTCCATCGCCGCCTGCTGGAATCGGCCCAGGCCATTGCCGGGGTGGAATCGGCCGCGTGGGTCAGCAGCATTCCGTTCGCGAGCACCTCATCGACCGACTTCTTCGTTCCCGGGATCGATTCGGTTGGCCGGTTGGGACGGTTCACCTTTCAAGCCGCCACACCGGACTATTTCAAGGTGATGGGAACGCGGATCCTGCGCGGCCGCGCCTTCGGGGAGACCGACGCCGCCGGCGCGGCCCGGATCGTCGTCGTCAGTGAGAGTATGGCGAAGGCGCTGTGGCCGGGGCGGGATGCCCTGGGGCAGTGCATGCGCGTGGGCGCCGACACGATGCCGTGCTCGTCCGTGATCGGAATCGCCGAGGACGCGATTCAGAATAACCTCGCCGAGGAACAGCGATTTCGATTCTACCTGCCGATCGCGCAGTATCGTCCGACCGGCGGTCATTCGCTCCTGTTGCGGATGCGCGGCGACCCGACGGCGTCGGTCGAGAGCGTCCGGCTGGCGCTCCAGCGGGTGATGCCCGGTCAGACATACGTGACCGTGCAGCCGCTTCGCAACCTGGTCGAAGCGCAGCGCCATTCCTGGCAGGCCGGGGCCACGCTCTTCGTGGCGTTCGGAGGGCTGGCCTTACTGGTCGCCGCGGTGGGGTTGTACGGGATGATCACCTACAACGTGGCGCAGCGAATGCACGAGCTCGGCGTGCGCATCGCGCTCGGGGCGCAGGCTCGAGACGTCATGCGTCTGGTGGTGGGGCAGGGAGTGCGGTTCGCGCTGGTCGGCGTCACCATCGGGCTGGCGGTGGCGCTCCTCGGCGCCAGATGGATCCAGCCGCTGCTCTTCCAGCAGTCGGCCCGCGACCCGATGACCTACGGCACCGTCGCGGTCCTCCTCCTGTCGGTCGCGCTGGTGGCAAGCGTCGTGCCCGCCATGCGGGCGGCGCGGGCCGATCCCAACGCCGCGCTGCGGGGAGAATGAGCCGGAGTCCTCAGGGGACCGGCTTCGGCGGCACCACCTCTTTGCTCGCATCCCGCCGGAAGTCTTTCTCCAGATAGGGCACCCCTTCGGTCAGCCAGCGTGGGGCGGGCGCGCCGCGCAGATAGTGATCGAAGAACTGGAAATACCGGATCGTGAGGTCGCGCCGATTGGCCAGCCCGCGCAGTCCGTGCCCCTCGCCCGGGTAGGCCAGAAGGGTCGCGTTCTTTCCGTTGAACCGCAGCGCGTTGTAGAAGCCAAGCCCTTCCTGGAACGACACCGTTCCATCCGCGGTGCCGTGCATCATCAGGAACGGAGCGGTGACCTCGCGAACGTGGGTCATCGCCGACTCGAACCGGTAGAGCTCGGGATTGTCCCACGGCGTGGTGCCCTGGCGGCCCTGGCTGTAGAGGTAGTAGTCGTAGCCGTTCGCCCCGCCGGCGCCGGGAACCTGGTAGGACCATCCCCAGTTGTGGTTGAAGTCCGAGGTCAGGTCGGTCACCCCGGCGCCCATCCCCACCGCGGCAAAGAGGCGCGAGCGGGTGCCGATGAACGCCACGCCCTGCCCGCCGTAGCTGTGACCGTGCACGCCGATGTGTTTGGGATCGGCATACCCCATCTCGATCACCTTCCGCGTGGCCGCTTCGACGCATTCCAGCATGTCGCTGTGCGATGTGCCGGTATTGAAGTGCACGTCCGGCAGCATGGTGATGTATCCCTTGCTCACGGCCTCGATCGGGATCGATCCCATGCTGCCGAGGAAGCTCGGGGCGGGATACCGGTGCAGGTTCTGGGAATTCTTCTCGTAGAAGGTCACGATCATCGGCCGCCGCTCCCCCGCCTTGTAGTCGTCGGGCAACGCCAGGATTCCCTGCAGCCGGACGCCCTTCTTGTTGGTGAAGTCGAACAGCACCCGTCGCCCCCAGGCGTACTCCGCCTGTTGCGGGTTGGCATCGGTGAGCTTCTTCGCGTCCGTGAACGCCGGCCCGGAAACCCGGAGATCGGGAAACTCCCTGAAGGTCTCCCGGGTGAAAAGGAATTTGTCCGCCTTCGCGGCCTTGGCCGGCGATCCGAACATCGCGTCCTCGAAGACCAGCTCCTTCATCTTGCCGTCGCGCAATTCGTAATAGCCCGACTTCTTGGTCCACTGGCCATACGCCGAGAGCAGCATCGGCTTCGACGGATCATAGGCGAGCGTCATGGCCCGTTCCATCGGGCCCATGCCGGTGACCGACTCGGTGTTGATGGTGCGGAACCGGATCTCGCCCTTCGCACCCGCCCCGCCGGTCAGGTTGGTCGGCGCGCCCCCGTCCAGCGGAACCAGCCAGAGGTCGTAGCGCTGGAGGAGGACGACGCCTTTGCCGTCCCTGGTCCACGAGGAGAGCCCGAAGGCCGGCTTCGGCCCCGGATTGTCGAATTCCGTATCCACGAAGTTCGGCCCGCCCGCTCTGGTGATTGTCGTGGACCGCGCGTCGTCGAGGTTGTAGATCTGGAACTGTCCGTCACGCCAGTAGAGAAAGTGGCGGCCGTCGGGCGAGGTCCCGAAGATATGACTGCCGGTCGATGTGTAGGTCATCTGGCCGCGGAGCAGCGGCGTGCGCTCGCCGGTCGATGGGTTGACGCGGTAGATGTCCGCCGAAGGCCGCTTGTAGTCGGAGATATAGGCCCGGTCGTCGCGCCCGACGCCCCAGCGGCCGTCCAGCGTCAGCTCGACCTCGCGCATGGTGGAATCGGCCAGCGCGATGAAGCGCCGGCCATCCACGGCGAACGCCGCGCGGTAGGTGAAATTGCGATCGTCGTCGGCGCGTGACATCTGCACCGACTGGATGCGCGGGTCCCTGGTATTCCACACGTCCACGTCGGCCAGCTCGTCGGTGCTCTTCTTCTTCTCGGTCGTGTCCGGCGCGGCGCCCTGTGCGCGGGTTCCGAAGAAGACCAGCTTGCCGTCGGCGCTCCAGACCAGGTCACGCTTTTCGCTCACCACCTGTCCCCGCGGGAAGCCGGCCACGGTCGTGTCGAGGATGGCGGGGACCGCCTCGGCGGGATAGGCGAGAAGGCCGTAGACGTCCGGGAAGGCGACCAGCACGTTCTCCCTCTCGGTTTTCTTCTCGACCTCGAGCCCCTTGATCACGGCAAGAGCCCGGCCCGATTCGCTCCAGGCGAGGCGGCTGTAGTTCTTCGCATCGCCGTCCAGCGGCTGCACCCGGTTGCTCCGGAGGTCCACGACGTACAGGCCGTTGGCGTCCTTCTCGGCGGCATCCACCGTGTATGCCAGCAACTCGGCCTTCTGGTTGAACGCGGCCTCGTTGACGCTGCCCAGGAACTGGTCGAACCCGGTCTTGAGGTCGTGAACCACGACATCCACGCCCTTGTGTTTGGCCTTCTCGTCCGGTGGCCGGCGCCGGAGGAGCAGGTGCCCCGAACCCCGGGCAAAACTGAAGGATTGCATGTCCTCCCAGGTTTCCTTCGTACCCGTCGCCAGATCCATCAGCTGGGCCTTGCGGGGGACCGGCTTCTTCGCGTCGCGCAGCTTCTTGGCCTCGGCATACGGCAGCTCGACGAAATAGGCGATCCAGCGCGAGTCGTCGCTGAAGGCGGCCTGAGTTCCGTTCGGGATTTCCTGGTCCTTGTCGGTGTCGAGCCGGCGGATATGGAGCACCGGTTGCTGGTCGAGCGCATTGGGCTGCCGGAAGCCGTAGATCACCCAGTTGCCGTCGCCCGAAATGCGCGCGTTGTCGATGCTCTTCCAGCGGGCATAGTCGTCGATAGTGATGACTTTTTTGGCCGTCGGAGCCTGGGCATCCGCACCGGCGGGTAATGCCAGGAGCAGCGACAGGGCTACGATGCCGGCGCGGTGGCGATACGGTCTGGCGATGGTGTGGGGCACGGCGGAATCTCCAGGTGACTGACCGAAAACGGCTGCGGGCAGCGGCATGTTCGGGGGGCGCCTTCCTGACTACAAACTACGCCGAGCCGGCCGGAGGAGCCAACCCGGCGCAGGCGCGCGGCGGGTGCGGGGCTCGGTGTTGCTAGCTCGGACAGGGGCCTCCAGCGGCGGCCCAGCGGGCAAAGCTCGCGACGAATTTCTCGTGCGGGATGGACACCGGCGCGCGAGTCCCACCCGGGTTCCAACCCCACAACACCAGGCTGTCGGAGCTCACGTGGGTATTCAGCGCCGCAAAGTCACGGCCCCCGTTGAGCTTCTTGTCCTTGATCACTCGGCACAGCTCACCCGGCGGAAGTCCGATCCACGCCATCTTGCGATCCGCCGGCGGCAAGCCCCAGTGCGGGGCGCCCGGCGGGGCGTTCGGGCCGTAACTCGACGGCAAGTTCGCTTCGCCATGACATGTCGCGCAGGGAAGGCCGGGCGCGCCATGTCCATCGGCGCCCCGAGCGACTCCCATTGCGTGCGGAATGCCGGCGTCGAACTGGAGCGGGGCATCACCGGGGATGTGGCAGTTCTGGCATCTCGGGTGCTGGAACACCTGCCGCACGGTGTCGAAGGCGGCCACTGCGAGCACCTGCTCCTCCGAGCTGGCGCGCGGACCGCACGCGGCAATCGATATCGCCAGAACGCTCCGGACCCCGACTGAGGCTCGCATGGCGGTCTCCTCAGGAAGGCAGGGTGAGCGGGAGCTCGCGGAGACGCTGTCCGGTCAGCACGGCCAGCGCGTTGGCAACGGCCGGTGCGATCGGGGGGACGCCCACCTCGCCGATGCCTCCCGGCTTCTCCGAGCTGGGCACGATGTGCACCTCGACCACCGGCATCTCGTTCATGCGCAGCACCCGATAGTCGTGAAAGTTCGACTCCTGTACGGCACCCGCCTTCAAATGCAGCGCGCCATGGAGTGCGGCACTCAGACCGAAGACGATGCCCGACTCCATCTGGGCCGCGATCGCTGCCGGGTTCACGGCGACGCCACAGTCGACCGCGCAGACGACCCGGTGTACCCGGATGCGATTCGATTCGGCTGAGACTTCCGCGACCTGGGCAACCCAGCTTCCGAAGGACTCATGGACCGCGATTCCACGAGCACGCCCCGGCGGAAGCGCCGTGCCCCACCCGGCCTTTTCCGCGGCGAGATTCAGCACACCGAGGTGCCGGGGGTGCGCCTTGAGTAATGCGCGGCGGTATTCGACCGGGTCCTTCCCGGTGGATTTGGCCAGCTCGTCGATCAGGCTCTCCATCGCGAAGGCGGTGTGGGAGTGGCCGACCGAGCGGAGCCACAACACCGGGATGCCGATCCGGGGTGAATGCAGGTCCACCCGAACATTCGGAATGTCTTTCAGGTACGGGGAGTCCGCGACGCCTTCCACCGAGGTAGAGTCGATGCCGCCTTTCACCATCATCGCCTCGAAGGGCGTCCCGGCAAGGATCGACTGGCCGACCAATACGTGCTCCCACGCGACCGGCAGTCCATCCGGACCGAGGCCGATGCGCGCCCGATGCAGGAAGGCAGGCCGGTAATATCCGCCCCGCACGTCGTCTTCGCGGGTCCACACCGTCTTGACCGGGGCACCGGCAGCCTTGGCGACATGCACCGCTTCGCTGACGAAATCGGAAGTCGGGTTGGCTCGCCGGCCGAATCCGCCGCCAAGGAAGGTGGTGTGGATCTCGATCTGCGCCGGAGCGAGACCGGTGATGCGCGCCGCGACCTGCTGGTCCATCGACTGAAACTGCGTGCCGGTCCAGATTTCGCATTTCCCTCGCCCGATCCGAACCGCGCAATTGAGCGGCTCCATCGGGGCGTGAGCGAGATACGGTACCGCATACTCTGCTTCGATGGTCCCGGCGGCGCCGGTCATGGTGCCGGCCGCATCACCGCGCGACGCAGCCGATGTGCCCCTGGTCGAGGCGAGCTGCCGGTACTGCTCCCGCAGGCCGGTGCTGTCCAGGCCAGCGGTGGGGGCCGGGTTCCACTCGATCGTCAGCGCATCGCGGCCCAGTCTGGCCGCCCAGAAATGGTCCGCCACCACCGCGATACCGCTCGGCACTCGCACCACCTTGCGCACCCCCGGGACCGCCAACGCTCCGGCGGCGTCGAACGACTTCACCGTCGCCCCGAACCCGGGACCCCGGGCGACGACCGCGGTGAGCAGGCCGGGGAACCGCACGTCCATGCCGAACTCCGCCCGTCCGCTGGTCTTTTCCGGCGTATCGAGGCGCCGAGTCGGTTTGCCGATCAGCTTCCAGTCCTTCGAGTCCTTGAGCGGCACCGTCGCGGGCGCCGGGAGCCGCGCGGCTGTCCCGGCCAGCTCCCCGAAGCGGGCGCGCCGGGTTCCGGCAATGACGACACCGTTCTCGGTCCGGCAGTCGGAGGCCGGGACGCCGAAGCGGGCCGCCGCTGCGGCAACGAGCATCGAGCGCGCCGTGGCGCCGGCGTGGCGGTACCGGTCGAACTCCGACCACGTACTGGTCGAGCCACCGGTCATCTGCATGCCGAACACCGTGTGCGCGTATGCGGGAGCAGCCGGGGCATGCTGCACCCGGACTTTGCTCCAATCGGCGTCCAGCTCCTCCGCAACCAGCATGGACAGCGCCGTCCAGATTCCCTGTCCCATCTCGGAATGGCTGAGCAGGATGGTGACGCTGTCGTCCTCCGCGACCCTGAGAAACGCGTTGGGCGCGAACGGCGCGGCGGGTGCCTGCTGGCCGCGGGCAATCCGGCTGGCCTGTGGGACGGTGAATGCGAGGACCAGACCGCCTGTCGCGACGGCGCTGGTGCGGAGGAACTCGCGGCGGGAGGCGGATCTGGGGGATGTCATGGCTGCCTCCTAGCGCAGCGCCGAGGCGCGATGCACCGCGGCGCGGATCCGCTGATAGGTACCGCAGCGACAGATGTTGCCGCTCAATGCCGCGTCGATGTCGGCGTCGGTGGGGACGGGCTTGGCCGAGAGCAGCGCGGCGGCGGACATGATCTGTCCCGACTGGCAGTAGCCACACTGCACGACGTCGAGCTCGGCCCAGGCGCGCTGAACCGGATGGCTGCCATCGGAGGACAGACCTTCGATCGTCGTGATGGCCTTGCCGGCAACGGTTCCGGCCGGTGTGACGCACGCCCGGCGCGGCGCGCCGTCGATGTGCACGGTACAGGCACCGCACTGGGCGATCCCGCAGCCGAATTTCGTACCGGTCATTCCCATCAGGTCGCGGAGGACCCAGAGCAGGGGCATGTCCGGCGGGGCATCGACTTCGTGATTGGTGCCGTTGACGCGGAGATTCATGAAGGGCCTCCTGCCGGGCGCTCATCTGCCGTGGGTCCGTAGATCGAGGGGACCGGCACATCGACCAGCCGGAGATAGACGCTGAGCTGGCCGCGATGATGGATGAGATGATTGAGGTGGTTCCGGATTACCACGCCCCGCGGTGCGCTGAACACGGCGATCGCGCCGCGGGTGAGGGACCAGAGCCCATCGAAGTCGACCGTCTCCGATGATGCGAGCGCTTCGCGGGCGTCGCGCACATTCTGGTCGAAACCCGCGAGCAGCGTCCCGGTTTTTTCGTAGCTGTAGCCCGGGGCGGCCAGCAGGTCGAGGGAGGACTCGCGCACCGTGTTCGCGATCCACGCCGGCATCCACGAGACGAGCTGCGCCAGGTGGCCCATGGAGAACGACTTCGGGTGCGGTTTCCACTGGGCCTTCTCGTCCGGCACCCGCTCGAGCAGCCGGCGGGTCGTGGCCATTTCCAGGTCGAATTCAGGGAGGAGCGAGGTGCCCAGACTCATCGGTGGCTCCGGTCGCCGTCAATCCTGTTGACGACGCGACGGTCCTTGAGGACACATGCGGCGGGCTCAGCTCGCCGCTTGATCGATGGAGGCGTTGAGCGCCACTGCGAGCGCCGCCTCTCCGCCCACGAGATCCTTCCAGGCGAGCTCCTGCCCCTTCCGGTACCCCTTCTTCACCAGCTTGAGTCCGGTCGGCGAAATCGTCAGGACATAGGCTTCGCCGCCGATGTCGAGCTCCCGCTTCAAGTCCTTCTCGAGTTTCGTCACGGTCATGCCTCCGAATGCGGTTGAGATGATGTCTGAATCTACTCTCCCCCGTGGTGGCCGGGAGGAGGAGGAGGATAACATCGCCCGCCCGCAAAGCGTAGAATTAGGTTCCCGACTTCCACTCTGAGACGAGGCATCCTGTGTCACCCAGCCGCCGAGAATTTCTGAAGCACACCTCCGCCGCAGCCGCGGCCGGCATGGTGCTGGCCGCGACCGGAGAGGCGGGCGCCGCCGAGCGCGCCGCCGGGCTGCTCAGTCCGGCATCCCAGGGCGACCCGGCCTTCACCGAATTGCTGATGCGCGCCCTCGACGCCGCGAAGTCCGCCGGCGCCGACTACGCCGACGCGCGCGTGAGTCTCAATCGCACCCAGAGCATCAATACCCGCGAGCGGCGCGTCGGCGGACTTTCCGACAATGAAACGCTGGGCATCGGTGTGCGGGTCCTGGTCCAGGGCTCCTGGGGCTTTGCCGCGACCAGCGCGCTGACCGGAGACGGCGTCGTGCGGGTGGCCCGGCAGGCGGTGGCTCAGGCCAAAGCCAACCGGACCCCGGGACGGAAGCCGGTGACGCTGGCCCCCACTCCCGGCAACCAGCGCGGCACCTGGAAGAGCGACGCCAAGGTGGATCCGTTTACGATCCCGATCGAAGACAAGGTGGCGCTGCTCCTCGCCGCCAACGAGGCCGCCATGAAGAATCCTCAGGCGCGCTTCGTGAATTCCAGCATGTTCTTTCTCAAGGAAGAAAAGTCGTACGCCAACAGCGACGGTGCGCTGGTCACCCAGACGATCTTCCGCACCCAGCCGAGCATGACCATGACGGCGGTGGCGTCGGGGGATTTCCAGTCCCGGCAAAGCAACGACATTGCCCCGATGGGCCGGGGCTACGAGCACGTCACCGAAGCCCGGCTGGTGGAGAGCGCGCCGCGCTGGGCCGAGGAAGCCGTGGCCAAGCTCGGCGCCAAGCCGGTGAAGGCGGGACGCTACGATCTGGTCCTGCACCCGAGCCATCTCTGGCTCACGATTCACGAATCGGTAGCGCACCCGACCGAGCTCGACCGCGCGATGGGATACGAAGCCAACTATGCCGGTACCAGCTTCGTGTTCCCCCCGGAGCAGGTCCTGGGCACTCTGAAGTTCGGGTCGCCGCTCATGAATATCCGGGGCGACCGCTCGCAACCGGGATCACTGGCCGCCTGCGGATGGGATGACGACGGGGTCCAGCCCGAATCGTTTGATATCGTCACGAACGGCATCTTCGTGGACTATCAGACCACCCGGGAGCAGGCGCTCTGGCTCGACTGGTATTACAAGAAGCGCGGAAAGCCCACCCGTTCCCACGGCTGCTCCTACGCGCAGTCGTGGGCCGACGTGCAGTTTCAGCGGATGCCCAACGTGTCGCTGCTTCCGGGCGAGCGCGACCTGGTCTGGGAGGATCTGATCTCGGCCACCGACCGGGGAATCGCCATCGTCGGCGACGGGTCCTTCTCCATCGACCAGCAGCGCTACAACGCCCAGTTCGGCGGCCAGCTCTTCTACGAGATCAGGGGTGGCAAGATCGTCGGCATGCTCAAGGACGTCGCGTATCAGATGCGAACGCCGGAGTTCTGGGGCGCGCTCGACATGGTGGGCGGGCCGCGGAGCTACTTCCTCGGCGGCGCGTTCGGTGACGCCAAGGGCCAGCCTTCGCAGTCGAACGCGGTGAGCCATGGATGCGTTCCGACCCGGCACCGCCAGATCAATGTCATCAACACCGGGAGGTCGGCATGAGCCGCGCGGCGCAGGACCAGGGCACGACGTCGCTGTCGCGCGCGGATGCCGAAGCGCTCTCGCGGCGGGTGCTGGCCAAGAGCACCGCGACCGAAGCCAGGGTGAGCCTCACCAGCGGCGCGCGGGGCAACACGCGCTTTGCCGAGAATCAGATCTCGACCGCGGGCGACAACACCAATACCAGCGTGGCGGTGCGGAGTGTGGTCGGGAAAAAGGTCGGCCAGGCGTCGACCAACCGGCTCGACGAGGCCGGACTCAAGGCGGTGGTCGAGATGTCGGAGCGGCTGGCCCGGCTCAGTCCCGACGATCCCGAGCTGGTGCCGGAGCTCGAGCCGCAGCAGTACCAGGCAGGGAAGGGATGGAGCGAGAGCACGGCACGGCTCGATCCGGCGCTTCGTGCCGCGGCGGTCACCAGTATCACCGGACCTGCCCGCGCGGCCGGGCTGGTGAGCACGGGCTATCTGGAAACCCGCGCCACGGCGTCGGCCGTTGCGAACAGCAAGGGACTCTTTGCCTATGACCGGGACACCGATGTCGTGCTGACCACGACGGTGCGGACACCCGATGGCGCGGGGTCGGGCTGGGCCGGAGGCGCTTCGAACGCCTTTGCCGCCCTCGATCCCGCGGCGCTGGGCGCGCGCGCGGTGGACAAGGCGCGGCGCTCGGTGGGCGCCGTCGCCATCGAGCCGGGGCGGTACACGGTGGTGCTCGAGCCCACCGCGGTCGGCAATCTGATTCAGCTGCTGACCGGCGCCATGAACGCACGGGGCGCCGACGAAGGGCGGAGTTTTTTCTCCAAGCCGGGCGGCGGCAACAAACTGGGTGACAAGATCGTGGACGAGCGGGTGACCATCGTCAGCGATCCCTTCGATCCCGACTCCTATGGTACCCCGTTCAACGGCGAGGGGCTGCCGACCAGGCGGGTGACCTGGATCGAGAACGGCGTCGTCAAGAATCTCAATTACGACCGGTACTGGGCGGGGAAGCAGGGCAGGGAACCGACCGGCGCCGCCGGAGGGCTCAAGATGTCGGGCGGGACCGCGACCATCGAGCAGCTCATCGCCGACTGCGAGCGCGGTGTGCTGGTGACCCGGTTCTGGTACATCCGCGGCGTGGATCCGCGGAGCATTCTCTTCACCGGCCTCACACGCGACGGCACCTTCCTGATCGAGAAGGGAAAGATCGTCCGGCCGGTCAAGAACTTCCGGTTCAACGAATCGCCCGTCGTCATGCTCAACAACATCCTGGGGATGGGAACGCCGGTCCGGGTC
>Ga0070699_100001066_pt1 | contig 25512 bp, 33 predicted proteins | sample KBSK1503metaG_FD_65473 | JGI IMG/M metagenome (GOLD analysis project Ga0070699, IMG submission 65473) | Corn, switchgrass and miscanthus rhizosphere microbial communities from Kellogg Biological Station, Michigan, USA - KBS K1-50-3 metaG | ecosystem: Host-associated > Plants > Roots >...
AAATTGGCAGAATAGGCGACTTGCGGATCTGGCTTTATTGAGCTTCCGACCGGTGTGCCAGGAGGGACCTCCAAGCTGTAAGTCACCGGCCCAGAGGCCGTCCGTACCGTGTATACGATCGCTTCAGCGGATGAAACGAACAGTGGAGTACACAGCGCCAACGCAAAAAACATCTTTGCATTCATCGCTCTAGCAATAACAGACGCACTTCGGGCGGCGTTTATTCACAGCTTTTCCGGGAACATCCTAGCGCGTCGATTTTCGCAGGAAGTGATTGAGGGGTGGAGCCGGGAAAAAGTTCCGCAACCTCTTCCCGGCTCGTCCTGGTGAATTTCTGTTTGTATGAAAAAACCGGTTCAACAGACGCACTTCGCTCGCCGCTTATTCAGGATTTTCTAGGCTTAGTCATCCCTGGATTTAAAAGAGCACCTAACAACGTTTTATATTTCTGTTTTAGTGTGCTCTTACCCGAGAGGACCGGATAGCGACAGGCAACAAAGAAGTGAGGCTGGGGCTGCATAGCAGCGTGAGCCAATAGACAAGACTGAGCCACGTCAGAGCGAGCCCTCTCGGGTTTCCTTTTTCTGTCCTAATGGATAACAATTAGTACCCAGTTAGTTTCTCTCGGTGAGTTCCTTGTACAGGGCAGTCTTTTCGTCGAACGACATGCCTGCTTCCACGTCCGCCTTTACGCTTGCTTCGACGTACTCCTTGACGGTTTGGCCGCTTCTGAACGCCAGTAACTCCAGCTCTTCGGCATACGGTTCTTCGAGTTCGATCGTTAATTTCATAGGTAGAGATCAGAATCGTTGGCTGACGGGGGGGTATTCCTTAATGGCGCAACGGGTGTGAGCCGGAAAGAGGTTGAGCCATCTCTTCCCGGCTCTCCTGCTCAATTTGTGTTTGTATGAGAAAACCGATCTAACAGACGTACTTCGCTCGCCGCTTATTCGCGATTTTTCTAGGCTTCGGGCATCCTAGCGCGTCGATTTTCTGCCTCCTATATCCGTGGCAGTGTGGCTGCGCTCCCGATTCTAGAGCCGCAAGAGTGATCTCAGCCGCTTGCGGTGATTTCTCGTGGGAGAAGCCGAGCCGTACCGCAGTTTGGAAACGTCTGACGAACTTCAATCTGGTGCGGACTATTTGTTTCTGGAAGATTCCTAGGTCACCGAAACATGCCACGCGACGATTTTTCAGCTAGCACTCGCCGGATTCTCGGGGAGCGTGCGGCCTACATCTGCTGCAATCCCGATTGTCGAAGCAACACGATCGGACCGCATTCCGATCCTGATAGATCCCTAGATACTGGAGTCGCAGCCCATATCTGTGGCGCTGCTCGCGGTGGACCGCGCTACGATCTAGGTCAAATTCCCGAGGAACGAAAGAGCATCGCGAACGGCATTTGGCTTTGCGCTAACTGTAGCAGGGTCATCGATACGGATGAACGGAACTATCCGGCTGAACGCTTGAGAACATGGAGAGCGGAGCACGAACAATGGATAAGCGAACAAGGTATGATTCCGAAGCTCCCAGATCTAAGAATCGAAGACCAGCAAGGGCTTTCGCTGCCACTTGGACCGGGCGCTGTAACCGCAGAGGATTGTGAGCGTGTTCGCGAGCGGCGACTAATACTCAAAAATCCAAATCGGGTTCCTCTCTTCCAATTTGATTTACGCATCCAGCTCCCCGAACCTATAGTTGGTCGTCCGTCCGGCCACATTCCACCTGGAGTGACGACTCAGTTCAGACCGCTGTTCTCTCAGTTTTTCGCTTCTGCTTCTGGCGAAGGCGCGTCAGTGACGGTTACTCGACCACCGAGACCCACTACAAATGCAACTCTAAAATTGGATTCTCTCCCTGCTCAGGCGGAAATCTCTATCACATTTCACACAGTAGTAGACTGGTTGGATTTCCACCCTTCGCAAACACCGGAGCCAGAAGAACCAGTACCGCTATCACATTACATAGCTGGCGATTATTATTTCGAGTACCGCAGAGAACAGGTTCGGAGAAGGATTCTTGTTCCATTGCGATACGAAAATGCCTCACGAAAAATTGAGTCACTTCCACCGCAGTCGGACGATGCTCCGTATTTACCAATGATGATCGAAAGGTTCGGCTAGAAAGAGCCCCGGCGACTCTACGGGACCCTCGGCATCTGGAATACGAAGCGGCGATGACGGAGAAGATGGAGCTTTTGGTGCCTACGGCAACCGACCCGCATCCCCCAGCACTTTTTCTCGAGACCGGTAGTCACCAGGAAGTGGTGTGTAGATCGGCAATACCGGCAGTCTCAACCAGAGAGTGCGACGATCTTCGTACCGGTACTCAGAAAAATAGGTGATGTCGGTTAGTCGCTCGTCTGGAGGAGCGGAGCGAAAAGTCATCACGAATCCAAAGGGCGGAAATGTCGTCTCTGAGAGTACGTACCTTTTAACTTGCTCGGTAAAAAGCCCCGACATCATTCCCGCCGGACCGGTGGACCGAGATCGATCGCTGACCGTATAAAAGGCGTAGATACGGATGCCAGTGGGAAGATGTCTAGCTTCAGGATTCAGTACAAAACGGGCAAGCTCAGGTTGAGCGTACTGAAATTGCGCCCCGTTCGTGCTCATGAACATACAGACCACTTGCTTGATGACGCGAAGGGGATGGATCAGGAAGGGAAGGTGGAAAAACGATGCTGACCTGATCGTAAGCAAGATCCCCATTCCTTGCCTAACCATCTTCACGTATGAGCCATAACGAGCACCGGTGAAAGAGTTGCATCGTTCGCAAAGCGTATATGCTCCGGCTCCGCCTTGGCGCTCTATTCCCGTTAGAACATCGATGTCTCCTCCCTCAAGCAATCGCTTCATTTCTACGTAAACAATAGGGTCCTCTAGTGTGAACGACACTAGTCGCCAGAACCTAAAAAAACCGTGTTCGAAGACCGTCAAACACTCAAAGAAATGCTTGATGAATCGCCACAGTTTCGACATGTCACTCGATGGCTTATATTTTGTTTTCGTTCAAGACGGAATGTGGAAAGTGGTTGTATCCCTATCCGGAAAAAGCATCGTTGCCCTTCGTATTGGACCGGCAAACAAGCCGGGACAAATAGTCCGGATGGAGCTGCACTAACCAAACACGAAATAGTTCTTCGATCTGTGGATTTGCTGGTTATGATGCAATATTTGACGATTAAGCAGCTTGCAGAGCGGTTTCAGATCCGTCCCGAAGTAATTCGGAGGTGGGCGCGAACCAAGAAGATACCTGCTCTTCGTATCTCCCGCAGTAAGCGCGGCGACTGGAGGTTCCCGGTCGACCAGCTCGAGAGGTGGGAGAAGCAGCGTCTGACATTCGAGGTAAAGTAAAAGCAGCAAAAATTCGCTCTGATCGACGGGGCAATACTATTGCCAGCTATAAGATCCTCTGGCGCGAGACCAGCTTCAGTGCGTGAGATCGCGGCAGGATTACCGAAGGTCGTGATAAGGGTAGGGCGTCAAAAACGCGCTGAACGGTCAAAATACGGAGGCGATACGTTGCGCTTGCGTATAAGTCGGAAGAGCTGCTAAGAAGCTCGCAAGTGTGGCTCTGAAAGATCTAGCACAACTCATCCTGGCTGCTGTGCTCGGGGGAATAACGGTGTACATCGCCTGGCAACAAAGGCTGATCGCGCAGCAGCAAGCGCGAATCAATCAAAACCAATTCCGGTTACATTTCTTCGATCGACGAATCGCGGTCTACTACGCCGTAATGGAGTTCTCCGCGCGTATCGCTGGAAAGGGCAAGATTACTCAAGAAGAGCTACGCGAGTGCGGCAGAAAGACGCGAGAAGCAAGCTTCTTCTTTGATGACGAAATTCAAGCCTACTGCGACGAGGTATGTAAGAACGGCGTTAACCTTATGGTCGCGCATCAAGTAATCGAAACGGCTCCCAATTCGCCGAGCTTTAACGACATGGTTAAAATGCATGGCGAGTTGATGATTTGGTTTACTGAGCAGGTCGATAAAGAAGCTAAACCGCGCTTTGAGCCTTTTCTACGGATTCGCGAGTAGCCCTGGCGGCAATTTTTTTTTCATCAGATAAGGCTCGACCGCTCAAACGCGCTGTACCATCAAATACGGAAGCTGTTTTTGAGCTTCGGCATCTTGTGTTGTAGGGACACATTTTAAATAATCAATTTATGGATGTCGCATACCTTTCGGCGCTATCGGCGATTGCCGGATCGCTGGTCGGCGGCCTGACATCGGGCTTCACGACTTGGCTGAGCTTTCGTTCCCAGGCGAGGGCCGGGCAGCTCGCCCGCGAAATGTCGCGGCGAGATGACCTCTACAAGGATTTTATCGTTGCGGCATCGAAAGCACATGGCAGTGCTCTCGTGAGCGACGAGCCACAGGTTCAGGAGCTCGTAGCCCTCTACGGTATGATCAGCAGGATGCGCGTCATGTCTTTGCCGCGAACTGTCGCGTGTGCCGAGAAGGTCGTGCAGACAACGATCGAGACCTACTTCGCACCGAACAAGACGATCCGCGAGCTGCATGAACTGACGAAGAGCGGGACATGGATCGATCCGCTGAAGGACTTCAGCGAGGCCGCGCGCGAGGAGCTGCGGGCGTTCACTTCGCTGTAGGGCAATGAGTGACAGAGACCCGAAAACAACGCCCAGACGTACTTTATTTTCCGATACCGGCCTACCCACCGAATCATCGATTTGCGGAGCAAGTGTGAACATCGATTTCCAGGTGACCGAACCCCAATTAACCTTCTTCCTGCGACTCGTCCGGCTATATGGTCGCATAGTCGACGTTCCGACTCCTAAACGCCTCCGAGTCGAAGGGCCGCAGCTCTGCCGCCGCCTCTTCTATTGCTTCGCTCAGTGCGGCCGTGATAGCTCAACGTTCGTGTGTCCGCCTCTTCCGTCTCCAGTCTCCAGCCTCCTCACGTTCGGCTATTGCCCAGGGTTCGTCGGTCCCGATCGCGTCGGAAACCAGAACTAACTACCGCCAACGGCATCGGCCCTGGCGGTTCCAACTCGAACCTCCATCCGGGATTCTTTCCGTCCCGGTCAGAGATCTCTTTCGAAAACTTTAACCGCAAGCCGGCCGCTTCTATTTCCGCTACGCTATAGTGCTTTGGCCTCAATTGAAGGAATGGGAATTTGTCTTGGACCAGCCAGAGAGCACCTAAGCCCAGGGCTAAGAAAAAGGTTATCAATAGCTTTTTCACTCGGGTCGCGTGCGCTCGCGAACGGCTTCAAAAATCAGTCAGAAAGGTTTTCACTGACCATTCATAGCCGGTCTATATCCGTGAGCCCGAGCGTCTGCCTCGCTCATGTACTCGCCCCGCTTGGTATTGCCGTACCAGCGGGTGCCAGGATAATGATAAACCCCCGTCGCAGTATTGACCCAGACTTGCCGGCTTTCAGATGACTGACCAGCACGGGCTCCGGCCGGCGTCGAAATGTTCTGAGCCTGGATAGAGGGTACAGTTAAGAGGAGGGCCAACAGGAGTATCGATACGAACTTCGGCAAGAGTTTAATCATAGATCACAGTCAAGTGGCAGATCCGCTCTTGATACCCAAGGCCTGTCGCAAGGACTGGCTCAGGAAAGCTGCGTCTTTGGGGCGAACCTTTTGACCACCAATTACCATCCCAAAGGGCTCCAAAGATTTTTCATCATTGGACATTCTGATCGTCACAGATATGGCCGGCCTATAAATGTTGAACCTCTGAGGAGGCGTGATGATGGTGGTAGCGTTTGCTGTGGCATAGTTCCCGTATCCGAAAACGCTGCCGTAAGTATTAGCATACCCAGGAGTGTTAAAGGAGGCGTTGGTACTCAAGTCAGCCATGCTGACTCCTACAAAATAACGGTACCCGTGCTGTAGCGTTACATCGGCGCAACGCAAAGCAGCCATCTCAATGACGCGCTCGGCGCTCGTATAACCGTTTCCATGGAACATTATTACAGCTTCGTCGGGCGCCGTCAGGTAGCCGGAAAGCCGCCGGTGAGGCTTTGCGGCTGGTAACCTGTCGCGCAACTCGCGAGTGCGAGGAGGCTGAGAAGTACGAATTGTTTCACGGCAAAGCCTGCGGTTCTTTTCTTAGAATTACGGATATTATGAGACCAGGTTTAGGGCAAAATGTCTGTGGCTCCTTCCCATTCCACGCCCTGAGCGCTGCCTGATGACCCTTCCGCTGGGTCCCGCCGCTCCGCGCTTTCGGCGAGCCTTGAATAACCCGCCTAGCCCTGCGTCTCAGAGTTGAAATGAAGACTCGATGTCGAGCGTGATTCAGTTGCAGGAAATGAATTCGGCAGGTTCGCCTCCAATAATGAGGAAACAGACATTGTTACAACGCTTGGTTGGATGTCTGGCAGCAAATGAAGGCGTACAACCCAAGCGGGCGGAAATTTGGCGAAGGCTCAATAGTTTAACTCCACGCGAAGTTGATGTGTTGTGTTACCTCTTAGGCGGTCAGCTCAATAGAGAGATCGCCGCGGAATTAGGTATTACCGAAAGAACGATCAAAGTTCATCGCGGACATGTGATGGAAAAGCTTGGCGTGCAATCAAGTGCTCAATTATTCCCAATGGTGTTGCGTTACATAGCTTGGCCCGCTTGGCCGAAATTCAGACGCCGCCGCAAGAAGCCCAAAAAGCGACGGCGGTAGGATTTGCCCCGAGCGTATTCGGCGTTTCACGACCGGTATCTAGGCGATGGATGCCGTACGCCTGCCCTCAGAAGCGAGTCGAATGGGCTCGCCATCAGTATGGCGATTCTCTTTGCTGCGTTCAGTGGGTTAAGTGCCTACGGCAGCGTAGATCCGAAAATATTTGCGCTTCCCGATCAATCTCCGGTGAATATCTTTGTGTGGATCGCTGATCGGAACTAATAAAACCCCGGGCTCGAACCCCCCGCGATGGCCAAAATAGAAAAACCCAGTCCGCATCTGGGGAGTGATTTTGACGATTTCCTCAAAGAACAAGGAATCTTTGAAGAGGTAATGAGTTCACCGAAAATAAAGAAAGCAATTCGGGATCTAGGGGACTCAATCCAAGCCGGTGAACGGGAAGCATTCGCGGCCGGGTGGAACGCGTTCGTTGCGCGGCACTCAAGTTTTTTGATCAGTCACAGCATCGCCGATACTCGGACCGGATTGGAGCAGGCTTGGGAAAAGTATTGGAAAAGCCGGAAAGAAAAAAAATGCCAGTAGAAGAACCGAGGCGGAAGCGGAAGCGTGGAATAGAAGAACCGGACCGGGAACGAATCGGAGCAGGAGGACCGTTAAAGAATTCTCAGCAATCAATCCGGCAACCGGCTAGGCCCCTTCTATTCCATCGCTCTCGGGCTTCGCTCGCCGGGCCGAGCACGCTTGTCGGGCGTCTCGCTTGCGGGGTCACATACTCTATCAATTGAGCTGCTGGGCGCTAGTGCCAGCAAGACAGAGGTACCGGCGGTCTCCACAAAGACACGGGCATGTTTGACGCTTAGGAGCCTAACACTAACGCACCAAACTGTTTCGCTTTTCACTGGCCTCCCACGGTAGGTTAGTTGCCATGGACGGTGACAAACAACCAATTCCAATCCTGCTATTTGCTGAATCGATTCTCGGTATTCGTCCTTACGATTGGCAGTGTCAGATTCTCCTTCACTACGAGGCCGGTAAGCAGACAGCTGCCGCGTGCGCGAATTTCACCGGGAAGACTTCCACCGTCTTCCCGATCGCAGCTCTCTGGACTTTGTACAACTTACCTCGCGCTCGCCTGATGTATCTCTCGGCAACCAGCGCTCAGGTTAAAAACCAATTCTTCGCTTCCTTGGAACGCTTCCGCTCTCGGCCCGCATTAGCCGGCTGGACCTGGCTGGAAACCGAAGTCCGAAACCCTCACGGCGGTTTCCTTTTCGGTCGCGCCACCGACACATCAGGCAATATCGAAGGCTTACACGATCAACCCTACAGCCCTGCCGCTATCCTGGTGTTGACGAAGCCAAATCAATCCGCGACGAAGTGCTCGACGCCCTCGAGCGTTGCTCCACCTCTTACCGGCTCTTCATGAGCTCGACCGGCGCAGCCTTCGGCGGATTCTATCAAATCTGCACCGCCAAATCGCATCTCTGGAAAGTGTTTAGCATTCCCTCTTCCTTGTGTCCTCATGTCGACCCGGCCGGTATCAAAGCCGATCGAGAGAATTTGAAAGCCAACGTCTTTCGGATCAAGCACGGCGCCGAGTGGCTTTTCGATGAAGGTGATTCGATGATCTCACTCGAGCACGTGCGAGCTTTGATCGATAGCCCGCCAGAACACGTTCCCGGCCGTCCGGCTGCCTTCTGCGATTTCGCCGGGCCCGGTGACGAGTCCGTGTTGGCCCTCTGCAACGGTAATCGAGCCGAAATAGTTGACGCCTGGCGCTCACGCGACACCATGCACTCTGTTGGCAAGTTCCTTACTCTGTTCCGTAAACTTAACCTTCAAAGTTACCAGGTCGGCGGAGACGAAGGTTACGGCCACCAGCTGATGGACCGCATGCAAGAGGAAAGATTTTATCTGCAGCGCTTCAACAACGGCAGCCCAGCCAAGCGCAGCGACATTTACGCGAACTTGAGCGCCGAGTGGTGGTCGACGGTCGGCCAGCTCATCGAGCGCCGGCAGATTATTATTCCCAACGATGAAAAGCTCATCGCTCAGTTAACCTCACGCCGAAAGCTCTACGACAGTGGAGGCCGCGAACGGCTCGAAAGCAAAGCTGACCTGAGAGCCCGCGGCGTCGAATCGCCCGACCGCGCTGACGCACTTATTGGAGCAACCATCCTTGGGATTGGCCGACGCGGGACGGACTGGGAGGAATGTCGCAGAATCAATGAAGAGATCAGGCGCCGCGAGCGTCTTGGCATTGGTAGCAACGCCATGTTCCCCAGGCGGCATGTTTCATTCCGATGAGTTATCTCAGCCGTGTCCTGGGTGTACCTAGTCAATGACGAGCCCGTGGTTTAAGCGAGAGATATAACCGAGCGTGGACTTGCTTTTCGAACCCTCGGGCCAGGTGAAGCGTGCCGTCCCGAAAACGCCAGAACGAAATCGTGGCAATGATGCCCCGGGCCCAGCTGATGTGGCGACATGACGGGTGTTTTCACCCGATTACGGTATCAGAGGCTAAGAATGTTCAGCTGCCTTGTGCTCCAGGCTGCGTGCGCTCTGGTCCTTCTTAGCTTCTAGCCAAGCAACGTCTTCTGTGGAATCGGCGAAGCGCTTCAAGCCAGCTTCGAGGATGGCGGAATCGGGGACCTTATTCAGAGGCGTGTACCTGGGATGATGGGACTCCTTGTAGGGGTTGTTGCGAGCCGCGTTGTAGCAGCAGATCATGGACCAACGGGGCTTATCGGAGGCGTTTTCAGCCGAGGCATGGAGCAGATTGCTGTGGAAGAAGAGCACATCGCCGGGGTCCATCTCGACGTAAAAAAGCGGAAAACGCTCAAGGATTGCGGCGACGCGTTCCTTGTCGGCGCCGGCCTGTTCTCCCGTCAAAACGTGGTCGATTCTTCCGAGCAGATGAGTGCCCTCGATGACCTGAAGGCAGCCATTTTCGCGAGTCGCCGGATCAACTGCAATGAATGCGCTGCAGAGATCGGGTGAAAGAACGCCGTTCTGATACCAGTAACCGTAGTCCTGATGCCAGGCCCAGGCGCCACCGGTTTTCGCATCTTTCATTATCATCTTCGAATGGTAGTGATAAACCTCGCCGTCGAGAATTCGCTCGGCGGAATTGACGATGGATTCGCAACGCGCAAACATGCCGTAGATGGTGTCACCGGGCTGGTTCCAAAGGGAAAGGCGAACAATCTTGCCACGGCCGTCGTCTCGTCCGAAGGCGTGGTCGTCCAGGGTTTTATCTTGTTTCGCGGATCGTCCAAGCAAGTCGATCTCCTGCGAATTGAACATGCGGCGGACGAGCGTGTAGCCTTTTTGCCTGTATTCAATGAGTCGATCTGCAGTGATGGGGCCGCTGGCCATAAGGGAAGATTCCTGTTCGGAGTTTCTCACCGCGTGCAGGCGGGCACAAGGACAGCCTTGCGGCAAAGTTTGGAGTGTGAAGGACAAAACCGGGATACTACGCTGACGCACTTATTGGAGCAATCGTGCTCAGCCAGGAGCGTCAATCGACTGGAGAGAAGTGCTCGAGGACCAGAAACAAATCAAGCGCCAGATGCACTTGGATTATCAGCGCACAGGTCGTGGCAGACCGCACATCGAGTGGCGATGGTGAGTTACGCTCACCAGCCCGCTATCGGTGAGCCTCTAGGCAGCAGCAGTGTCATCTTTCCCAGACCGAACATTTCGTTCCGGTGAGGTGCGATGGAACGCAAACCGTTCTCCGTTCTACGAAGCGGCACGTTGACTTCAGCGGTGGTAAGCAGCCCGGCTAATTAGTTCGACGGCTAACGTCTGACTAACCACACGGTTTACGGCGACCTCGAAAGTCGACGTTTACGGCTGTTAATTTCGAACCGCCCCATCGCCGAAGGTCGTTATCAACACGGCGCCGGAATGCCGGTCGCGGTAGGCATCGGCGAACTGAACTGGGCGCTGAATTCTTGTATTCCTTTTTGAAGTTGTGGCGCCAGGGCGGGAATTTTTTTAAGTTCAGCAGCGGTTGCTTGCAACGTGTATAATGAGGGGCTCGAGTTGACCAAGTCCGCAACTCGCTGAGCTTTTTTACAATCTAGATCTTTCGGATCGCCCTGTCCGCCGGGCGAAAGTCTGCGGAGAGAACTCGAGAAAATTGACGACCAAGCAAACGACATCGTTATCCTGACAATCTTTGGGACCAGCTCTGTTCGTCGCCGTTTTTGTTATCGTGAGCGGCGGGTAAAGCCATCAAGCCATCGGGCTTTTTTGTTGCTCCCGCGATAGTCTCTACGGCGGCTGTTGCTATCGGGTTCGTCTTTCTAATTTGGAGATTGGCTTACCTAATAGCTCGGCCACGGGATTACCGTTTAGGATTTGCCGGTGAACGCGCTGTCGCCGAGGAGCTCAATATACTCATGCTCGATCAATGGTCAGCCCATCCCCACGGGTTCTTAGTGTTATTGATCAATGGAGGTGCGGCTGTAAACGTGCATTAATTCGCTGGATCTCGCGTCTCTGGACGTTGGAGAATTCTTTTTTTTTAGGTGCTTCACTTCAACTAAAGGTCGCCGGCTGCCCCTTCAAGACCCACAAGGGGTTCAAACTTCTTTAAAGCTGTAATTGTACCCTTCTCAAATGCGAGAATTTGGCGACTCATAAGCATTCGGCCACCGAACTGAAGGAATCTTTGGAATGAAGAGCTCGCCTCCCTGCATACGTTCAAAGCTTTTCAGGACGAATTCAACGCCCTGTTTGAGCGTAATCAAGAATCGAGTCATTCGCTCATCGGTTATCGGCAACTCCTTAGCGTTCTGGGCCAACAAGTCACGAAAGAAGGGAACGATTGAACCTCGCGACCCAAGCACATTCCCGAAACGGACAACGCTGAAGCGCGTTTCGCGATCACCGGCCAGATTATTGGCCGATACAAATAGTTTATCGGACACCAGCTTAGTTGCGCCATACAGATTGATCGGGCCGGCGGCCTCATCGGTAGAAAGCGCGATAACCTGCTTCACGCCATTTGCATAGGGGCATCGATAACGCTTTCCGCCCCAAAAATATTGGTTTTCACACACTCCATCGGGTTGTACTCAGCGGCAGGGACCTGCTTGAGCGCGGCGGGCATGGATGACATAGTCAACCTCGCCATAGCGGTATTCAGTCGGGGAAGATCATGCACGTCCCCGAGAAAAAAACGCATTGCGGACGAAGTGAACGTCCGGCTCATCTCAAACTGTTTAAGTTCGTCTCGCGAATAGATAATGACGCGCCGGCGGCTGATATTTCTCCAACAGAGTCATAGCGCGTTTTTTCCAAAAGAACCGGTGCCACCGGTAATCAAGATCGAACTATTCTCAAACCTAACGAATCGAGCGAGCAGAAATACAACGAACAATCTGGAAAGATTCCCTCATGTGAGTTCCTCCCTTGCCGCCACTATCCTGGGTCATCATTAGAGGCGCCGGGAGCCGCGTTTTCGAGGGGAGGACAAAAATTCGCTTCCGTCAACATCAAATCGGGAATATCCGCGAAGGTCGCTCTGGCATCGAACTAATTGAGCGAACGGAATCAAGAAAAAAGGCGTCGAAGAGGCCGACGAGCCTCCTGCCTGTTTGATTCTGAAGGCCTCAGGAGCGCCGTTTCCACGCGTTAAATATCTCCTGAAACGATTCTTGTAGCCCCTTGGTAATATCCCAATTCGGGTAATGGGAACGGATTTTCGATAAATCGGATATATAACAGATGTGATCCCCCCTTCGATTCTGTTCGACGTATTCATACGACATCTTCTTTCCCGAGATTTCCGCAATTAAATCGAACGCTTCCAGGATCGAGATAGAGTTCCCGCGCCCACCGCCGAGATTATAGACCTCACCAATTCTTGGCTGCCGGATGAACTCGTCAATGAAACGAGCAACGTCCAACGAATGAATATTGTCTCGGACCTGTTTACCTCCGTAGCCGAAAATCTTATACGTTTTGCCTTCGGCATGGCACTTGATCAAGTAGCTGAGAAAACCGTGGAACTCGACCCCGGAATGGTTTGGCCCGGTGAGACAGCCTCCTCGCAGGCAACATGTCGGCATCCGGAAATAGCGGCCGTATTCCTGCACCATGACATCAGCCGCCACCTTGGAGGCTCCGAAGAGTGAGTGCAGACACTGGTCGATCGGGAAACTTTCCTTGATCCCGTCAACATATTCCGAATCCGCGTAATCCCAACGCGTCGCCTTCTCAACCAGGTTGAGGAGATTGGGTCCATCACCGTAGACCTTGTTGGTCGACATATGGACAAGCGGTGCCTCGGGGCACCACTGCCGTGCTGCTTCCAGCAAATTGAGTGTGCCGGTGGCATTCACATCGAAATCATCAAACGGACGTGAAGCTGCCAGGTCGTGGCTCGGCTGGGCAGCCGTGTGCACAATGGCGTCCGGCCTTATTTCCTCAAGCAGCTTCAGCACAGCGCTTCGATCGCGGATATCCACGCCGTGATGGCGAAAACGCTTAAAAGAATTCTGAAGACGCTTGGTGTTCCAGGAAGTATCCCCTTCGGGTCCAAAAAAATCGGCCCGCAGATTGTTATCTACGCCATGAACCTCGTCTCCTTCGGTAGCAAAAAAAGCGACTACCTCGCTTCCGATCAGTCCGCTCGAACCAGTAACCAGGAGTTTTCTCATGGATTATCCTCAGGACAATTCAGATTCGCAGAAGCCGAATCACAAGACTGGCTCTGCGGTCTTTTTCTTGTAATCGCCTCGACTGAAATATTTCTCCAGCCATATGTATAAGCAGATAAAAAGATACCTGTTGCCCATCTCCTTAAAAATAAGCTTGGCAAGGCCCGTCCGCCGATTCCGCCACGTGATTGGGATGACGGTCCAGGTGTATCCGCGTACAATGGCCTTCAGTGGGATCTCCACCGTAAGATTAAAGTGGGGAGCAATCAGCGGGCGACATCCATCAATAACCGTTTTGCGATAAGCCTTAAAAGCGTTCGTTGTATCATTGAGCCCGACATTAAAGAGCAGCTGAAGAAATTTGTTTGCAAGGCGGTTCACTCGAAGCTTGAGCCAGGGATAATCGATCACACCGCCGCCTTTCATAAAGCGACTTCCGAAGATGCAATCCCATCCTTCGTTCAGCTTCTGCCAATATCGCACCACATCGCGGCAATCGTCGGACTCGTCGGCCATCATAATCACGGCTGCATCGCCGCTCATTTGATCCAGCCCACCTCTTTGTCCACCGCTAGTCAAATGAGTTCACGAAGTTAGCGCTGTACGCTTCCTTTTTGCCGCCGGTACAACGAGGAAGAGCATCAAGCTGACGACGCAGATCACCCCCTCCGTATGCAGCATAACGCGTGAGCCCAGCGGGATTGGTTTGTGATGCGTCATCGCGGCGTAGCTCTTCCAAGCGGACCGGTCTTAGCCTCGTGCAACATTCGCATACGTTCGACCAACGCGTCGCGATCCCAATGCAAGAGGAATTTGTGGTGCCTGTTGCCGAGTTCCTGCCAAGACACGCCATCTGAGAGGTCCTGCTCAAAGGCTTGCATGCCGGTCACATACCAATCACGCCACACGCGGCCCTGTCGGAGATTGAACGGGAGTGCCACGAGCATCGCGATCACGAAGGTGATGGCAATGCGGTCACGAACGGTTTCAGGCCCGTAAAGAATCCAGGCGAAATAGACCGCGCACAAGGCAGGCACGCTCAACAATGCGTAGCGATCCGGCATACCAAAGCGCGGCACGGAACCGGCGCGACCCCAGGCCACGGCCAAAACCAGAGCTGCCATTGCCGCTGCGAAGATCAACAATCCGAAGACCCGGGGCCGTTCCGATGTGGGGTAGTCGCGAAGCCCAAGCCACAGCGGGATGATGCTCGATGCCAATAGGAGAGAGGCGACCCCGCAGGCAAGGCCTGTGATCAGTCCAGAGTGGACTTTGCCGCCGCCAACCGGGCCGAAGACCATTCCAACGAACTTCGCGCCCGTCTTCACGGTCGGCCAAAATCCGGGATTGAGCGGTGCCCAAGCCGGTCGCACGTACCCGACAAAATAAAGACCGACTAACGCGATCGACACAATGACACACACGATTTGAAACGGAGCGATCCACCTGGCGGTCATGTCGCGACGGTGCAGCAGCGTACCAGCGGCCAACCATAAGGCAACAAAAGGCGTAAACAGGAGGCCATTCGCACCTGAGAGCGGCAATAACACCACTGTAAGCCCGGCAGTGACAGCAATCTTTGGCCGCAACGGCAAACGTTCGCGCACGATGACCAGCAGCCATATGCAAACTAGCACCGTGGAAATCACGAACTGGAGTTGCCAGCCCCAAACCATGTTCTCCCAATGCCCGAGATGAAGGAGCGCGAGTGGAAAGAACGCATCAGCCACTCGCGTTCGGCCGCCGCGAAGACGACGGGCTGTCAGGATCATCGCGAGAGACAGCCCACCGAGCATCAGGGTATTGGCAATCATGCCAATCCTGAAATCGCCACCACTGGCTTTCAGGAGGACAAGATAAACCGCTTTTTGAAGCGGCAATCGATGTTCATTGTTTTGAGCCCACAGCCATTCGAGCAGGTTCGGCTCCTGTCCGATGAGCGCCGGAACCATGTCCCAATCCTCGGCCAAGGGCACATTGCGGCCGTAAACAGCGATGCAGCCAATCACTACGCTCACCATGCCAGCCCAGAGGGCAAGAATGCCGGTAAGCGCCCATTTATCAGATCCTATTTTGCGCAGGGCACCCGATAAACGATGGATCATAATGTCCTTTTGTCATCGGGATGTAGCGGCGTACGGTCAGTAGCCATGCGACGGTGTCCGCCGGTCCTTTTCGGCCGCGAGCTGCCGAGCGGTTCGCCTACCGGCTTGGCGAGATCCCTGTAAGCACCGGTCTTAAAAAATCGAAGTAGCCAGAGTCTTCGAAGCACACGGGAGTAACTCCCGCCCACGTGCAGGACGCGAAAGGAGGAATTGCCCATATCGATTCCGCGGCCAATCCATGAAATCGGCACCTCTTTGATCTCATAACCCATAAGTAGCGGCTGCAACCCGATCTCGGCATTCACAGCGAAGCCCTGCTCAAGCAGCTTCAATCGAGTCACAACCGTTCTCCGCATGAGCTTAAGATTATTTGTCAAATCACGGAACCGCGCCCACAGGACAACATTCGCAATCAAATGGAACGCACGATTAGCGACGATCTTCTGAAATGGGTAGTTCAGAAGCACACTGCGTCGGGAAAATCGGCTGCCCACGGCGACGTCATAGCCCTCCGATACTGCCTCGAACAGCTCACGGACTTCTGGCAGCAAGTGTTGAAAATCGCAATCCATCAACAATACGTAGCGTCCCGAACTGACGCGCATGCCCTCGGCCAGGGCGAGTCCCACGCCATTGGGCGGAGAGCGATAGACGGGTTTGATTTTTGGATCTTGTGCCGACAAGGTCCGGATCACCTCGCGAGTATCGTCCTGACTGTTGTCATCAACGAGAACAATCTCGTGGATACATTGATCAAACAAGCTGCGCAGGCGTGTCACGAGTGGGCCAACATTCATCTGCTCGTTGTGGCAAGGCACAACTACGGAAACCGCGTGGCGAAGCCGTTCATGCGCAGCGAACGAGACCTTCGGGATCTCCGCCGGGCGAGGCGGCTTCTGCGCGTGAACCAGGATCGATCCCGCGAGGGTTCGAACAGCGGGAGTATTCTCGAGAACGATTGAGAGATTCCGCAAAATCCAGGCCATATGGTGGGTGAGTGGCGCGTAGACGAAATCGTTGAACACTGCGAACACCCGCGTGAAGCCGACCTCAGACAACAATTCATACAACTCCGGGCGGCTCAGCAGAAATCGCGGATCGTCCTTCCCGAAAATACCCGCGAAGAACCGCCGGAGTTTTAGGACCACGTTCCATGGATTGCTTTCGTAGAACAGCACCTCACCTCCCGGGACCAGAAGGCTGTATAACTGCTGCAGCAACCAAGCGCTGTTCCGACGGTCAAGCAGGTCTTGAGCAACGATGAAATCGAAGCTGCTGGTAGTAAGGCCGCCGGGAAGCGACGATGCCGTGAGGAAGGTGACGCAATTGGACAGGCCTTCGGGTCGGGCTGCGTCCTCGCGGAAGGTGAGCGCCGTGATTGGGCATTCGCCGCGGGTAGCTTCCACCAGCCGTCGCGTAAAAATTCCCTCGCCACACCCGACTTCCAATATCCTCTGACCCGGCAGGAGATGCACGAGGTGTCGGAAGGTCTGTGCACGCCATGCCATTCGATCGTCAAGGATCGGGTCCCGCCGCTTCCAATATTGGTCGCGGTAGCATTCGCGCACTTCCAGCGTGTTGCTGAAGGCTGCTTGGGCGTCCACGTTGTCTAATCCTATAACCAGGCGGGAATAAGTCCAGGCGACCACAAAAAAGAAGAGGATTCTGGTGCGGTCGCTGAGGAAGTTGCGGAACCCTCTGGCATCGACCTTGATAAACGGAATTTTGGAGTTGAAGCCTTCAGCAACACCGCAGCTGGTCACGCTCGCCGACGCTAAGATTAGCTTCAACGGCATGGAAGAAGTACCTCCGGGCCGGGTCCTATCAACCGGTCGCTATTCGCGAACAAGCTTGGAAGAACATGGACTTGTTACCACGAACGTAGGGAAGCTGTTACCAGTAAGCAGCGGGCTGACCGCAGTGCACATCAACGTAATCTACTATCAATAAAGAAGTTAACTCTTAATTTTCGGATGGGGCGGGATTCGAACCCGCGGAAATAGCGTTTTAAGTAATGGCCTCTGTCATGACTGGCGTCATGACTCCCCAGGAGAAACCGAACAGAAGGTCCGATTCCTAACAGAGTGAAAATGAACAGATACAGAGGCGGACGCGTCTAATTTATTATGAGCGTAGCGCAGAAATTGGGCAGTGCGCTTCTCGTCGGGATTGCATTAGCCGCAAGTGATTTTCAGGGGACGACTTTAGCGATCGATAGCTCACAAACATCGCCCAGTTTGCACGCTCGGATTACGCGAGCACAGGCTGAAAGAGCTGCGCTGGCGAAAGTTCCCGGTGGAAAGGTCAAGAGCGCAAAGCTTGCGCAAGAGAACGGCCAACTGATCTGGTCCATTGATATCGTCACACCTTTGACAAAGAAGATCGCGGCTGTCCAGGTTGACGCTCGAAGCGGTAAGGTGCTCTCAAAACTGACGCAGAGTCCAGGTGATCGGGCAGAGGAGTCCGTGGGCGCCCAGAAAAAGAAATAGTAGCGCTCAGTAGACAGACGAGAAGGAACAACCGAACGAATAGTTCGATTCCGCAGGGTCAGGCAGTAGCGCTTTTCGGGCTCGGGAGGGTCGTAGCGTGGACCGCTGTTTTTGACTCGTTCTCTCGCCTGAAGTCACTGCACGCAATTATCTCGGATCTCTTGCGCTCTGTTTCACGAAGGGTAGCGTTTCCAACCCCCTTATGAACGCGTACGACGGTTGTCACATTACGATCCAAGTTCCCGTTGACTTCGGTACCGAAAAAGAAAAGGAGCTTGGGAAATCCTTCACGGAGGAGTTGCCCGGTTCGACTTTGACAATTGAAGGCCGCGAACACGTGGCAAAACCCAGAATTAGCGCAATCTCGATTGATGATTTCGCCTATGTCCGCAACGTAAAGGCTACAGAGGAATGGAAGAACCCTGCCGAAAGAGCAGAACTAAAGAATGATCCTTTCCCGATCATCGGTTGGGCGGCGAGCAAAACATTAAGACAATTCCTTCAGAGTCATAAATGAGACGAAGTGCTGGATTTTGGGTTGCTGTGAACGAGAGACAATCAGGCCTAATTTACGAGGGAAACATCCGTTAGATTTCCAACATTTGTTGCCATGACCTGTTACCGTCCCGCCCTTTTCCCGCAGGAAGGATTCGATCAAATATTCGGCCTACCGCCTTTTTTGAACGCTTTCAGGAGCTCGGAAGAGCGGGAGTTTGCGCTGCCTTTTTTGCCTCGTTCTCGCGCCTGAAATCATCGATCAGGGTCGCATACCGGCGAAGCTGCTCTTCGTCGACCTTATCGCCGATCGGTTGATCGGTTGAACCTTCCGACCGGTAAACGTTGCGCAACGCGAATTGGTTCGGATACCTGCGCTCTAACCACCACAAACTTGCAAGCACGTTCCGCGGCGCGTGTTTCCGAATGTTTGCAATTTTGTACTCGCGCAGGAATTCTTCTCGTGTTTCCTCCGCCTCTTTGAGCCGGCGCTGGTACGTTGGGTTGCGCTTCACGTGCTGATGGAAGCCCTGATAGGTGACTAGCTCTAGGCGACACGCTTCGCTCGCGCTTTCACCTTGCTCGATCCAACGGCAAATCTTGATGAATCGACGAGCATTTAGAAAGAGCGGTCTTCCGCCAACATCACGCACCACCTCGAGTTGAGCTTCTTTTGCTTCGTCTAAAGCCTCTGTGCGGGCTGCGCGAGCTATCTCGGACCGCGTGTGGGGCTAGTTGGGATGGCATTCGGAGGTTCAGTTTATCAAAAAACTCAACAAAGTCACCTTGGGTTAACTCCCTTTGGTTCCCGAGAGAACCACTTTTGGGTGGGACGGATAACCCGGCTATTTTGGTTCAAAGTTCCGATCAAGGTCTCCTAGCGGTTAGTTCCGAGTTCCAGTTCCACCCCTTAAAGGGGGTGTGGAACTCGGAACTAGAACCGTAACACCTAGCGGTGTCAGAGACTCAAGCTGGTAAGTTCCGGGCAGTTCGGAACTGGTGGAACTAGCTATGGCTTTTCGAGGGAAATTAAGGTTCCGATTAGTGGAACTAAGGCTATTCGTATTCGCTCCTTTTGGACGCATAAGCCGGGCTGAACGCATAATTTTGATTAATTTCGCTCTGATAGACGATTTTTCGGGCCATTAAGGACTTGAGGCGGTTGTAAAATGTCGTTTTTGCGATCCCTGACGCAGACAACCAAGCGCCGAAAGAAAGACCGCCTTCATGGTCGCAAGCACGCAACGCCGATAGCATGCGCTCTGTTTTCTCGTCAGTTTCTTTTTTCTTTCCCGGTGCGCGGATATCGGTGATATCGACTGTGTCATCGCGAATAAAAATTGGGTGTTGCCAGCGGACCCCGAACGCTGGAACCTCGGCAAACGAGCGCTGCTTGACCTCGACGACGAAACAGTCCGCTTCGGACAGTTCGGTCAGTGTCAGGATAACGTCAGCATCCCGGCTGAAAACATTCGAGCCGGCCAAGCGGTCGATAGCGTATTTAAGTCCTTGATTACCTTTGGCGAAATGCTGGCAAAAGCCAACACAGATTTTGCCCTCTTCACTCATTTGCTCTAGTGGCTCGAGGACTTCTGCCACTTCGGTGGCTTTATTTTCGTCTCGCCGGTTGAGCAACTTGTAAATCGGATCGAATCCGGCGATGACGGCCTTTTTTTCGAACAATATTTTCGTGAGCTGTTTAAGCCGGATCGGATTTAAGAGTTTCCCCTTCGCCCGTAATGGAATTACTTCGACATTATCAAGATTGCCTTCACCCAGGGCCGCCTTGATATCAAAGAAGCGTTTCCGACAATCACCTTCGAGCAATTCAAGGTTAACATAAACCGACAACCCCTTTGCGGTGGGAATTTCCAGAAACGCGAGTCCATTCGCGATACAAAAACAGAGCTGCATTAAGAGCCATGACTTTTTGCTCTTGGGACCGCCGCCGAGTGCTATGCGACAGCCCCGGTATAGCATCCCTTCAACAGTCTGCTCGGGCAACCATGCGTTAAGCTCGACAACCGGCCGAGGAAAAAGCCAATCGGGAGGTGCCTCCTCGCTCTGCGGCTCCTGGCCATTCGAAGGCGCTTGGGTTTGTTGATCAAATCTTGTCAGGTCGGAGCTCATGAGAAAATCGAGCCTCCTTTTGGCTGCGGATTGAGATAGAGAAGTTTTTGCTCAGGGTTCGAGTCAGCGCCGATCGTGCGCAGCGCTCCGGGAAACCGGCCATACCGGCTCGGGTTTTTGTTCTGCTGATCGACCCCGAATTGAGCCAGGCGCGAAAGGATATGATTGACTCCCGATCGAAAATCCTGCGCGCTAGCGGAATCGAGTTTTATCCAAGCGTGAGCGGATTTGCCGCCGCTTGTGACAATGGCCACTACTGGTAACGCCAGCCAGGCGTAAAGGCTTAATTGCAGCCCTATTGGTAAAGCATCACTCTCCAGGAGCATGTAGCGATGAGCGGTGACGTCTGCGTCAATGTGCGCGCCGGTTTCGCTACTACCGATTTCAGTTACCGGATTGAGTCGAATCCAGGCGCCAGCCAGAGAACTGGGCGAACAAAATTGCTTGATCTGCTTGATCCATTCAGTTGCGCTTTGTGTGATCCCCGCACCTTTAGGGACCGCTTTTTTGCCGCCCGTTTTTGTCGGAACCGCTGAATAATCGGTACAGATGCAGACGAATTCTTCAGCCTGATAGAGATTTTCAAACAACAGAACCGAATCGGTGCGGCAATCTTCGCCCGGATAGATTGCGCTAGCGTGCCAGAGATCGGCTTCATCAACGCGGAAATCGCCAAGGAAGCGTTCAACATTTCGGATTGCCTCCTCGTCGGAAAAACGCCGCTTCTTTCCTGCTGGTTTACGCTTGCGCTCCCGCTGTTGGTAGTCGGCTTTGTTAATCGAACCGTCGGGCGTCCAGATTGCCGAGCAGAACTCATCAATAATTCCCGGCCGCTGCGATTCGGCCCAGTCAATGACATCATTAAGATTGCGATTCTCACAATGATCGTGACTGCATCGGAATGTTGGCCAACTACCGTTTCCTTCCCAAATCACCGTATCGGTGCGCCCGAGGAATGAATGTTCATCGCTCCATGGGCACTTAACCCAGAACTTGCCCGGAGCCGCTTCGGCAGCTTCCCGGCCGAGCGCTTCGAATACGCTCACCAGATCCAACGTTGAGAGGTCGCCATGGATCGCGTCGGTCGCACTCATGCCGCTTCGTCCTCCTCTTGTTCCAGGCACAACCGCTTCGGTGGTTTTCCCGGCTCATAGCCCCAAAACTCCCAATCGGTCGGACTGACCTGGAAAGCGTGGGTGATTTTGTACTGCCAAAGATCCGCGCAGTAGCGATTAATCTCATGCGACCAGCGGACGTACTCGAACCAATGCTTTCGCTTTGGCTGGCCCGCCCAAAATATCTCGCGGATGTGCGTTTTCCCTTTTTCAGGCGGCTCATCTGAAACAGTGAGTTCACAACGGACAGAACGAGAAAACACGTGCACGAACTTCACACCACAGCCTCCGGTGTAACTAACGGCTTGCTCTCTCTGGGGAAACCGACTACCCTTTAGTTAGTCAAGTTCCGATTTTTGGCCCGGTGTTGCCAAGCACCGGCTGTCGGTTTTTAGGCGTCACTTCCGGCCACCTCCTTCCTTTGTTAGCGCTTGATTTTAGGGGAAGTTTTGATTTCGCGCCTCCGCATACCTCGAATGATCGCGTCGCACTCCTCAACATCGAGCAACAACACGCCTTGGAATTTATACGCGGGAAAAATCTTAAGATTGACGTAGTGGTAGACGGATCTATCACTCACCCCGATTCGCCTAGCATACGGGCGCGGCCGCATAAATTTCGCCGGCATGGGTTCACTATTCATACCAGTATTAATAATCATCTATTGGTACGAGTAGCAATAAAAAAGTGCGGCTTGCATCAAAGAGTTCCCTCCGCGCGGCCCCCCAGCAGCGACTTATTCGTACGGATAGCAATAGGAAAGTACGCCTTGCACAAACGTAATGCGACATGTATCAATAGGGCATGCCAGCCCCGCAACTTGAACGGCGTGATAATCCCTTACGCAAACTCCGCATAATCCTCGGCAATGGACCCAAACCCATGCACCAGGACGATTTCTCGCAGCTAATCGACATTCCGGTTGCTACTATCCGCGCGATCGAGGCGGGCCGACGTGAATTGACTTGGGAAAATTGCCTGGGACGAATCGCGTACTTACTCGCCGCGACATTCAATGCACGTGACGGACAGTGGCATTACATGGGTACCGGCCACCTCTACACATTGAGCTTTTACAAAGCCTTCACCGATAAACGCAGCAAAGATCCAGTCCTTAAAGCAAAATGTCAGCATGCGCTCGTTCAGCGCACGCTGGACCTGTTTAAAGCTGTGCCACCCGATCGCTGGTTTGCGTTCTTTGGATGTGTGATGGCAAAGCTGAAGGAAGCTGCAATAGAATTCAAAATCAAAGGCTACAGCGGCATCATGGATAAAACCGAGCCCCGATGGGGCATCGTCCAGGATACTGACGGCAAAAGGTGGCCGCCCGATACACTGCCTGAAATCGTTACCTATTTTCGCTGTTTCCAATACAAGAACGACTCGGCCTTAAAGGCGAGAGACTCCGGAGGCTTGCTTGATTTCAGGGAATGGCGCGAATTCAACCCGGCCGATTCTGCGTCTGATTCTCAAGCAGGCAGTTGAATGATTTTGCCTCCCGTTTCCGGAGGCATAAGAGCCCAGAAGGCCAGTGCGTCGGCCTCTATCGAGCCCCGATGGTAGTGCCTCCACATCGTATCGACCGAATCGTGGCCGCTTTGGAGAACGAGCGTGTTCACATCTTTGTGGACGGCTAGCCAGTTTGAGCAATACGTGTGGCGCATTCCCTGCGGAATCCATTTCGTTATCCCGGCTGCTTGCCAATTCTTCCTGCGATGAGTTCTTAATTCGCTCTCATCGTAGGTGACGATTTTTCCTATTCTGGATCCGCCGCGGTCCTGATACGCCAGCAACCAGCTTTTCGCATTCTCAGAAAGATCAGGAAACCGGCGCCTCCGAGTTTTTGAGACCTCTGGACGGACCACAACAATTCGATCTGTTAAATCGATGTCGGACCAGGCAATCTCTTGAAGTTCGCCATCGGGCCGAATTCCGCAGAAAAAACCCAATACGAGGTATGGGAGCAAAGGCAAATCATCGGTCAAGGCGTGATGAAGCATTTTTGAAACCTGACCATTAGGAATAATCTCGACTTCGCGCCGTGGCCGCGGAGCGAAATCAAGTCGGCTGATCGGGTTTTCAGAGAGATAATTCCGCTTTAACCCGTAGTTGAAAACTGCGCGAAGGTAACGCATCACCGGATTGCGCGCACCGTCGCTTAGTTTGCTAAGGATCCGTTCCAGTTTGCGGGCCGTGATATCGGAAGCGAGCATCGGGTGCAATTGCGGAAATCGATCCCGAGTCAGGCGCAGCTCTTTTAGGTATTCCGGGTCACGAGCTGCTTTCGCATCAAGGTATTGATTAAACAAATCCAGGAAGGGAATCGATTCCAAGCAGCTTTATGCATCGCCAGCCCGGTTCGAACCACATCCAGGAGCCTTACCCCTGTGCCCTCCAAAAGGTTATAGGCCTCGGCCGCTTCGGCGATCCGCGCCGGACTCATAGCCGTAAGTGACACACCGAAATTATCACGCCGAGCGGCGAGTTTGTCCGCATCCAGGTTTGCAGCCGACTTAGTGGGATAGAAAAGTCTTTGCCGTTGGCCCGTCGAGGAAAGATGAGCTGGAACACTCAAGCACCACGGAGCTTTGCCTTGTGCTTTTCGGCTCTTTACCAGGGTTGGAAGGAGCGGTGCGATTCGTGCCATAGGTTTTGGGTGCCACTGGGTGCCAGTATTTTTGTGTACACGTAGGTATGTATTGATACGTGTAGCACAATCTTCTAGAGGAGAAAGCAAAATCTCTCTTGTACACTCCCTCGACTTAGGATCTGGTCTCGAAAGAGGTATCGGTTCGAATCCGTTCCCCGGCATAAGTGGCTAATAAGCAAGCACTAACGCGAATAACGTTCTGATGCCACGTCAGCAAATGTTTCCGTGACGGCTCATTTATTTCTTCTTTTGCCCGTAACGCTCACTCAAGCGATCATGAAAAGCTCCGTGTCCGAGCAAGAGTCCGACCGTGTTTTCGGCCCATTCACTTCGTTCGCCGCGACTGCGTAGCAAAGCGAGCAGGCTCGCTTTATTCAGCAGCGCAATATCAACGCTCTGATGTTTCCCGCTTTGATCTTTGGCTCGAACAAAAATCCCGGTGCGCGGGAAATTCTCCGCCATGACGGCGCGCTGCGGATCAATATGGAGATCATCCAACAATTGACTGGTGATAAAAGCGTCCCTCGCTGCGAGCCAGGCCTGCCGCGCTCGCGCTTCGTTCGTACTCGACGCGTACCGCCAATGTTCTTTGAACCAATCTTGGAATGCTTCCTCTTCCGTCATACATGTTTCTCGATCTCTTGTGCGACGTTACGCAAAAGCGACGGCAAACCATTGCCATTTTCCAAACGTTACTCTCTGAAATTGTGGCGTAAATCTGGCCTAAAGCGAGGTTATACTATGCAATATAGCCGGATCGACAGCGACATTGCTCACATAAATGCTCTTGTCTGGTCTTAACGAATACGCCGCAGTTCCTACAAGCATTTTGCCCATCTTTATAAAATAAAACGTATTCTTGTTGATTTCCTCGAGCGCGCCTTGGAAATCAGGTGGCTGGCCGTATATCTTTGGGTCTGCCAATTTACGCTCAAAAGCGACGAGGGTGTCCACGTCCTTAACAGTCGCTAGCTCTGATGCAAATTGCATCAACGTTTCTTTTCTCGGGCAATGGCTTCGGCGAAGCTTTCGCGACATCATGTCCCGCACCGTTTTTGGGCCAACGGGAATGACAACAGTCTTCTCCGAGCTTCCTTGAGTAACCGAAGTTTTTCTGTCTCCAAAATTTCGTTTCTTGTTTCCAACATACCGAAACCTTGTTTTTCTCACTCGACGAGAGTGCCCTGACTCACGTCAAACATTTTCTTATCATGAGCCAAGCTTCTTCTATCCCG
>Ga0070699_100001068_pt1 | contig 25506 bp, 18 predicted proteins | sample KBSK1503metaG_FD_65473 | JGI IMG/M metagenome (GOLD analysis project Ga0070699, IMG submission 65473) | Corn, switchgrass and miscanthus rhizosphere microbial communities from Kellogg Biological Station, Michigan, USA - KBS K1-50-3 metaG | ecosystem: Host-associated > Plants > Roots >...
GAGCAAGGGCGAGGTGCCGGACGGCGAGATCACCGACGAGCTCGGCCGGGCCAGCGTGCTGCGCCAGGGCGGCGACGCCACCATAGTGGCGCTGGCCGCGATGGTGCCGCGGGCGCTGGCCGCGGCCGAGAAGCTGTCGGCGGAGGACGGCATCGAGGCCACGGTGGTCGACGTCAGGTCGCTCGTGCCGCTGGACACGCAGACGATCCTGGCCGAGGTGGCCAGGACGGGCAGGCTGTTCACGGTGGAGGAGAACCCGCGGCTGTGCGGCTGGGGCGCCGAGATCGTCTCGATCGTGGCCGAGGAGGCGTTCGGCGCGCTGACCGGCCCGGTCATCCGCATCACCACGCCGCATATCCCGCTTCCGGCCGCGGACAGGCTCGAAGATCACGTGCTGCCCTCGGTGGATAGGATCGTCGAGACCGTGTCTAAAGCGCTATAGGAGTCACGTGAGCAGCAACCTGGCCGAACTGGTTGGCATCGACGTCCCCACCCGGCTGCTGATCGGCGGGCAGTGGACCGGCGGCCGGGGCGGCGGCACGATGCCGGTGATCGACCCGGCCACCGAGGACGCGCTGACCGAGGTGGCCGACGGGACCGTGGAAGACGCCCTCGACGCGGTCGACGCGGCCCAGGGCGCGCTGGCCGGCTGGGCGGCGACGCCGCCGCGGCAGCGCGCGGAGTGCCTGCGCCGGACCTTCGAGCTGATGACGTCCCACGCCGAGTCCCTGGCCCGGCTCATGGTGGCCGAGAACGGCAAGGCGCTGCGCGACGCGCGGGCCGAGGCCGCCTACTCGGCCGAGTTCTTCCGCTGGTATGCCGAAGAGGCGGTGCGGATGGAGGGCGTGCTGATGCAGGCGCCTTCCGGGACGAACAAGATCCTGGTCATGCGCCAGCCGGTCGGCGTCTCCGTGCTGGTCACGCCCTGGAACTTCCCGGCCGCGATGGCCACCCGCAAGATCGGGCCCGCGCTGGCGGCCGGCTGCACCGTGGTGCTCAAGCCCGCCTCGGAGACCCCGCTGACCGCGCTCGCCATCGCCGGCCTGCTGGCCGAGGCGGGCGTGCCCGACGGCGTGGTCAACGTGCTGCCCTCGCGCAAGTCGGGTGCGGTCGTCTCGGCCATGCTGAACGACCCGCGGGTCCGCAAGCTCTCGTTCACCGGATCCACCGAGGTGGGCCGGATCCTGCTCCGCGAGGCGGCCGACACCGTGGTGAACACGTCGATGGAGCTCGGCGGCAACGCGCCCTTCATCATCTTCGAGGACGCCGACATCGACGCCGCCGTCGAGGGCGCGCTGATCGCCAAGATGCGCAACGGGGGCGAGGCCTGCACCGCGGCCAACCGCTTCTACGTGCACGACGCGGTCGCCGACGAGTTCAGCCGCAAGTTCGCGGCCCGCCTGGACGCCATGAAGGTCGGGCCGGGCCTGGACGAGGGCACCGACGTCGGCCCGCTGGTCAACGAGCCGACCCGGTCGAAGGTGGCCGAGCTCGTCGAGTCCGCCGCCGCCGACGGCGGCAAGGTCGTCACCGGCGGGCGGGCGCCCGACCGGAAGGGTTTCTTCTACCAGCCGACGGTCATCGACCAGGTGCCGTCGGGCGCCGTGATCCTTGGCACCGAGATCTTCGGGCCGGTGGCGCCGGTGGTCCGGTTCACCGCCGAGGACGACGCCGTCCGCTGGGCCAACGACACCGAGTTCGGGCTGGTCTCCTACGTCTACACCGGCGACCTGAGCCGGGGCCTGCGGGTCAGCGAGGCCCTCGAGGCCGGCATGGTCGGCCTCAACCGCGGCATCGTGTCCGACCCGGCGGCGCCGTTCGGCGGCGTGAAGCAGTCCGGCATCGGCCGCGAGGGCGCGCACGAGGGACTGCTGGAGTTCACCGAGACGAAATACATAGCCACCAGTTGGTAGCCCCGGCCGCGCACCGGAGCGACCTACCTGAGCAGGTTCTTCTGATAGATCAAGATCTCCCAGTGCGCCACGTGGCCGATCCGCGCCGGCTTGCCGAAAGCTTGCTCGGCTGACGGGCTCAGGCCGGCGCCGGCCAGGTCGACGATCAGGAAGGTCGCGTCGTTCCGGGACGCGTCGTACCACAAGGTGTTCGTCTCCCAGAGATATGGGAAGACCTGGCCGCCGTCCACGCCGACCGCGCGGACCCGCACCCGGTTGCCTGACTGCAGGGTAATAATCGAACTGTTCCAGTAACCGGCGAGGCCGTACGTGAGTCCGTGCGCCTCGAGCCAGGCGCTGAGGGGCGCCGTCGGCTGCGCGGCGGCGGGCCGGGGGGTCGCGATAGCCAATGGCAGCAGCGCGGCGACGGCAGCCAGGCCGGTCGCCAGGCGAGCCCGCAGCGTGCCGGTGATGCGTCCGGGCACGCAGGCGCGAGCCGCGAGTATCGCGCCGCAGGGCAGTACCGCGACCACCTCGTAGGGGTTGCTGGGTATCGGCATGGTAGAGATCACGTACGCCGATAGGTTGATGACGATCGCGGCGCACAGCAGTTGCTCGGCCCGGCTCGCGGTACGCCAGGTCCACACGACCCGCGCGAAGCCAGCCGCCGCAGCCAGCAAGCAGGCGATCCCGAGGATGTATCCCGCGTTGCGCGCCAGTGAGACAGAGCCTGAGCCGGCCTCCGCCCCGAACAGGACGCGCAGGGCGTGCCAGGCGAGTGCCGCGTTATGCGCCCATTGCCCGGGTGGCGAGATCGCGGTCCTCGGGGCGATCATCTGGTACGCGCCGAAGTGCAGCATGACCGCGCGGACCGCGGCGGCCAGCGGTACGGACGCGACGGCGGCCAGGGCGTTCGCGGCATCGCCCGTGCGGGTCTTCCGTGCGGCCACCACGCGGTAAACGCACACCACGACGACCGCAGGCACGGCGACGTAGCGGACAGTGGCGTCGCCGATCTGGCCGGCGCACAGGATCGCGAGCAGTAGCGGCGACGTGTACCACCGGGCGGGAACCCGGTCGATCAGCAGGAAAGAGACCAGGAGGAACGCCGAGGTCCCGGTGTGGTCGGGCGCCCCCAGCAGGTACGGCGTGTTCGGCTCGACGTGAAACATGACGGTCAGCACGACCACCACGACGCCGCAGCGCGCCACCCTGGCGAGGCCGCGACTGCCGGTGAGGGCGATCGCCACGGCAATGACCGTGACGATCAGGTAGCTGAGCGCGGCGGCAATGTGACTGGTCAGCGCCTGCAACCCGAAAAAGATCTCAGTAAGCGCGAGCAAGGGCAGTTCAAAGGTGTAATACGTCGCGTCGCCAATGATCCACCCGTGCAGCAGGAGGTGACCGTGCAGCATATCCCACGCTTGCAGCGCGTTGTTCGCCCCGTCAGAACTCACGTGCGCGGTGAACGAGATCCGCAGGTAGCAGGCGAACAGCGCCACGCAGCCTGCGGTCCACGCCGTCGCGCCCAGCGCGCGACGTAGCCAGCGGTGCTTGCGGTCGGCCGGCAGCTCGGACCTGGTCTGCGGCAACCCAGCTCGCCGGGCATCGAGCGGATCCGCATCCACGGCAATCCGTCTGCTTCGGACCATGGTCCGAACCCTACTGAGAACTTCTCGCCGGTGACCACCGTTGGGGACACGAGCGATAGCATGCGGGGGAAAGGTGCTTTTCGAACTGGCTCGGAGCGGACTCCGGGCAGGCCTCATTCTCCCATTTCAAAGCACTTTTCCAGGTAAGGTAATCAGCCCGAGCGTCCCGTTCACGAGAGCCCGAGGTTAAATGTCACACTCTGGCGCGCCTTCCGGGACCGATGACGTCGTGGCACCGGTCCGGCCGGACCCTGGCGCCGCGGACAGGCGCTGGTCTGTCCCGGGACTTCCGCGGCTGCCGCTGCCGCTGACCGGGGCGATCATCTACGCGGGCATCCGCCTGCTCAGCGTGGCGATCGCCGCGTTCACGCTGCGGCAGGGAAAGTTCAGTGACCGGCACTGGTCGCTTGAGCGGTGGATGACGGCGGCAGACGGCGGCCACTACCTGGCCATCGCGGCTCATGGCTATACCTATCCGGCCGGCCAGCTCGCCCACGCTTCGGTTTTCTCCTTCTTTCCCGCGTACCCGGCGGCGATGAGGTCTCTGGCCTGGCTTCCCGGGGTCACCCTGTTCGGGGCGGGCCTGGCCGTGACGGCCATCGCCGGGCTCGCCGCCGCGTGGGGCATTACCACCCTGGGCATGAAGCTCACCGCCGACCCGCGGATCAGCCTGCTCATGGTGGCCGTCTGGGCGGTGGCGCCCACGTCGACGGTGCTGGAAATGCTGTACGCCGAGGCGCTGTTCTGCGCCGTGGCCGTTTGGGCCCTGGTCGCCCTCGTCGACCGGCGGTGGCTGACCGCGGCCGGGTTTACCATCGCGGCCGGGACCGTGCGCAGCACCGCCGTGGCTCTCGTGGCGGCGGTCGTGGTCGCGGCGGCGCTCGCCCTGGTTGAGGCGGCGCGGACGCGCCAGCGCATCGCGGGGTGGTGGCGGCCTCTGGCCGCGGCCCTGCTGGCCCCGCTGGGCCTGCTCGGCTTCCTGGGATACGTGGCCATCCGGACCCGTCGGCTAGACGGGTGGTTCTGGATCGAGAACCACACATTCCACATGGTCTTCGACTGGGGAACAAGCACCGTGCGAACCCTGAAGGGCACCTTCCTGGGCGCGCCCTCCGTGCCGGAAGTCCTGGTCGCGCTGGCCGTCATCGCGGGTGCCTTGCTCATGGTGTGGAGCCTGACCGAGCGCATCCCGCTCAGCCTGCACGTCTACACGGTCGTGGTCGTGGTCATGGCGCTGGTGAGCAGCGCCAACTGGATAGGCTCCAAGCCGCGCTTCATGCTTCCCGCCATCTTGCTCGCCCTGCCGGTCGCCCGCCTGCTGGCCCCGCTGCGCACCTCGGTCAAGCTCCCGCTCTTCGCCGTGCTCACCGCGCTGTCAACCTGGTTCGGCCTGTACCTGATCACGATCGCCCGCTGGGCACCGTGAGCGAGGGCGGCCTCAGCCGAGCTCGGTCAGCAGGTTACGGTTCCAGACCAGGACCGTGTAGGAACCGACGTGATAGGTCCGCGCAGGCTTGCCGAAGGTCGCCAGCACGGCCTGTTCCTGGTTAAAGCCCGGATACCCTGCCGCCCCGCGGGACAGCACCACGAAGTTCGCGCTATTCCGGTCTGGGTCGTACCAGTCCGACTTCGTCTCATAGATGCCGGGGATGAGCCGTCCGCCATGCGGTTTCACCAGCCGGATCTGGACCTGGTCGCCGCTGGCCAGCGTGACGACGTTCGACTCCCAGTAGCCGGACAGGCCGGTGTGCAGATGCCGGGCCTCCAGCCAGGAGGCGAGCCGCTGGTTCTGCGCGGGCACCGGCGGCCGGCTGATCTCGTGCACGAGGCCGACCAGGTAGCCGAGCAGCACGACGAGCAGGAGCGGGATCAGCTTGGCCGCCGTGAGCCGCTCCGCCAGTAGCCGTCCGGCCAGGGCAGCGCTAAATGGCAGCACGGCCGCGATCTCATGGGTCTGCGAGACCACATTGGCCCTGGTACTGAGCACATAGACGGCCACGTTGACGATCACGCCCATAACGAGCAGCTGAGAGACCAGATCACGGTCCCGGAAGAAACGCCGCGCCGCCAGCCACGTGCCCCACGCCGCCAGGAATACGCCGACCACGTGCAGCACCGTAAAGGCATTACCGGCCGTCGGGCGGAGCCCGAAGAAGTCGGCGCCGCCCAGCAGCAGCAGGCCTTCGGCGGTGATGGCCAGGTTGTGGGCCAGGGCCGCGCCGCCCTGGACGAACTGCGCGTCGGGAGCCGGCATGTAGAACCCGCCATGGGCGTGGATGACGCGCAGCGCCAGCACGGCCGCTGCCGCTCCCACGAGGGCGGCAGCCGCGAGAGCCATGTCGTACCACTGCGACGCCAGTGGCTTGCGCTCGACGGCCACGGCCCGGTAGACGCGGATCGCGCATACTCCCGCGAGCGGCAGCACCCCGATATAGAGCACCAGCATGTCCGCGACTTCTGCCCAGCCGAGGAACACCCCCGCGATGACGGGGACATACCAGCGGGGACGAGCATGGTCCAGGATCAGCCAGGCCACCATCACCGGTACTGACGTGCCGATATGGTCCGGTGAGGAGAGCAGGAGGTTCACTCCGGAAACCAGCTGCGGCGCGAGCATGATGCCGACGGCGATGAGTACTCGCGCGAGGGCCTGACGCCCGGTGGAATTACCCTTGGCCAGCAACGCGGCCAGCAGCGTCGCGAGCGTGTACGTCATGGCCGCGGCCACGTGCACGACATCGGTGTTCAGCCCGCGCAGCAACTCCACCAGCATGTACTGCGGCAGCTCCGTGGTGTAGTACGAAACGTCCCCGAGCAGCCACCCATGCAGCAGCAGGTTGCCGTGCAGCATGTCCCAGGCCTGCAAGGCCTGGGCCGCCCCGTCGGAGTTGACGGCCCGCGTCCGCGATAGTTGCAGGTAGACCACGAAGGCGACGATGATGCCGAGGACCCATGCCGCCGGTTCCGCCCATGAGCGCAGCCGCCGGGCACGAAACCCTGCGGATGGTGTTGCGCCTGGTTCCTGGTCGTCCTCAGCTTCAGAGGTCAGCGCCTTGCCCAAACTCACGCGCCCCATTGAACCATGCGTCGCGGCCAGGCGGAGATTCCCCGGCAGCACCTCCGGTCGGCTACGGTGATGCCGGGCCGGCGGTCACCACAGCCTGCCGGAGCCGGGCGAGGACGGTGCTGCCGGGCGGGGCGGCGGGGCGCAGCCAGTAGACCTGGCCGTCTTTGATGTCGGCTCGCGTGCAGATGAACTGGCTGGTCATGATGAACGTGTACACGGGATTCGCCACGCACGCGCGCACCCCGGTCCGCTCCGCCTGTACGAGGAAGCCGGTGGCGTCGCCCCAGAATTGGGGGTCGAGCCGCAAGACGATCATCTTGCCGCCCGAACGCGCGGCGAGCGCGGACACGGCACCGGGCAGCGCGGAATCCGTGTCCTGGCCGCTGGTCGGCACGGCCGGATCGCTGCTGGTCGTGCTGGTGCGGGTGTCCGGAGCCATCGCGAGGGCGGCGAACACGAGCACCACCACTGCGGCGGCGGCGGCCGCGCCCAGCGGAAGCGGCATCGCCTCGACCACGGCCAGCACGATGACCAGCAGCGTGATGACAGGGGCCGACCAGTAGAAATAGCCCTCGTAGTACCGGGAAAGGTCGTCAATCCCGGTCACGGCGTAGTACAGGAACGCCAGCGACGACAGCGCGTTGACGGCGAGTAGCGCGGCCAGGAACCGGCGCAGCGATGAGGGGGCGAGCCACCTGGTGACCGCCACCGCGACCGCGTACCCTGCCACCGGAAACGCCCAGGCACCCCGGTGCGGCCACCAGTACCACAGCGCAGCCCGCGCCGCCTGCGGCACGCTGTGGCCGCCTGACTTGCTGGAGGAGGCGAACGCCAGGTACTTGCCGAACTGGCCGGGCCAGTGCAGCACCAGTTCCGCGGCGATGGGCAAAGCGAAGATGGCGCTGATGACCGCCACCGGGACCCATACCCGCCGCTGTGTCGCGAAGAAGGACCGCACCGAGGCGCCGACGCTGTGCCGGTGCGGCCATAGCACCGCGGCCAGCACAGCGCAGCTGATCACGGGCACGAACATGAGGAAGCACGCGTGCCCGTGGATGAGGAACCAGCCCGTCAGCGCCACTATCCATGCGTCCCGCCCCCGCCCTGCCGCCACCGACGCCGCGGCGATCAGGAAGGTAACGTACGCAAGCACGTACAGGTACGGCATCCAGTCTGAGCTGAGCACCGCCGGGTGCGCCGCGGCGAGAGCGAGCACTGCCGCGAAGCACGCTGCCGCACCCCGCAGCGATCCGGTCCAGCCGTAACCCACGCCGGCGGCCAGCCCCACGAACAGGCTGTTCAGCACGTATATCGCGAGCAACTGGCCGTTCCACGCGGTCGGCACCAGGTGCAGCCACACCCAGAACAGTGATTCGCCGGCCGCCTTGACGTACATGTACGCGGGGCCGGGATGGTGGAAGTGGTCCCGGGAGTAGTTCCCGACCAGCAGCGTGAAGTGTCGTGCCTGCTCCACCAGGATAGAGTTGGCCCCCATGTCCGCGTCCTCGTACAGCCGCGTGCTGAACAGGAACCGGTTGCGGACGCACAGCACCACGGCCGTCGCCGCCGTCGCCGCCACCACCACCCACCACGGGCGGATCCGGACCTTGGCCTGCGACGCGCGACCGGGTCCGGCCGTATCGGCAGGGACGGGCGTTGCGCGCTCCCTATTGATGCTCACCAGGCCCTCTCCCTTGATGCTGTTGAGCAGGTTCCAGTAGACCGCGAACAAGGTGGCGCCGGCCAGCACGTGGGCCGCAGCGGCCAGCGCCGGACGCCGGGCCGCCCATGGAAAGCGAAGCTTAGCGCGGATTTCCGCACCGTACTTCCGTGATGAGAGCCACGGCGATGCTCGCACGGTCCCGTGCGCTCGCTAAAGTCGTTCCGTGGTCAAGGGATCCGCCAACAGGACCGGCGGGGTGCCCGCTCAGTCCCTGGGCGCCGGCGCCCCTGCCCGGCAGTTCGCGGCGGAAGGCACCGGGCGTGGCCCCCTCGCCCGGTGGGTGTGGCCCGCCGCGCTGGTCGTGGCGGCCCTCGCCTTGTTCGTGTGCTACCTGCGGCTGTCGGGCACCATCCCCGACAACTCCGACGGCGCGGACCAGGCGCTGCAGGCGTGGGACATGCTGCACGGCAACTGGCTGTTGCACGGCTGGACCGTCGGGGACGTGTCGTACTACACCACCGAACTGCCCGAGTACGTCCTCGTGGAGCTGATCCGGGGCCTGGGCCCGGCCGTGATTCACGTGGCGGCGGCCGTCACCTACACGCTGCTGGTGCTGCTGGCCGGCCTGCTGGCCAAAGGGCGCGCGGCCGGACGAGAAGGCGTGGTCCGTGCGCTGATAGCGGCCGGGATCCTGCTCGCTCCGCAGCTTGGCCAGGGCGTTCGCCTCCTGATCCAGCAGCCGGACCACCTCGGCACCGCGGTGCCCCTGCTGGTCATCTTCATCGTGCTGGACCGTGCGCCGCGGCGCTGGTATACCCCGGCCGCGATCGCGGTGATGCTCACCTGGGTCACCATCGCCGACCGGGTCGCCGTGTTCGATGCGGCGCTCCCCCTGGCCGCAGTGGGCGCCATCCGCGCCTGCTGGGCCCTCGTCCATCACCGTAAGCGGCTGACCTCCCTATGGTTCGAGTTCTCCCTCGTGGCGGCGGCCATCGTCTCGCTCGTCCTGTCCCAGCTCGTCGTGAGCGTGATCAGTCACGTGGGCGGGTACACCTCGCTCTCGCTGCCAACGCAGCACTTCGCCGGCGTCGGCGACCTCCCGTCCCACCTCGCGGTGACCACCGGGGGCATCGCCACCCTGTACGGGGCCTATTTCGGCGGGTTGTCCCCGGTGGGGGTAGCCATCGCCGTGGTGCACCTGGCCGGCCTGGCCCTGGCGCTGTGGGGCGTCTGCCGCGCGTTCCGGCGTTTCTTCTCCGCCGGCGACCTGATCGTCCCGGTGATGGCCACGGGAATCGTCTTCAACCTGGTCGCCTACATATTCAGCGTCGTCCCGAAATACTGGTTTGACACCAGGGAGATCGCCGCCGTGTTGCCTTTCGGCGCCGTCCTGGCGGGCCGCCTGCTCGCCGGAACCCTGGCCAGGGCGTGGTTGCGGCCAGTGCTGGCCGGCGTGCTGGCCTGCTACGCGCTCGCCCTCGGGTACGGCGCAGCGCAGCCCGCGGCCGCCGAGATCGAGCAGCCGGTTGTCGGCTGGCTGGAGGCCCACCACCTGAGCACCGGGCTCGGCACCTACGCCGCGGGGAACCTCATCACGCTCGACAGCGGAGGCCGCGTCGCGGTCAGGACGGTGGCGTGGCAGCTACCCCGCGCCGTCCCGCGCGCCTACGAGTCGCAGGCTTCCTGGTACGACCCCCGGCTGAACTACGCCAACTTCGTCGTGATCAACAGCGCCGACACAAGACCCGGCTATAAGGGACCGATCATTCCCCCCGGCGATATCCTCGCGCTCGCCGGGCGCCCGGCACACGTCTACCACTACAAGACCTTCACCATCATGGTCTGGAACCACAATCTTCTCGCCGACCTGGGCGGTCCCCCGTCAGCATTGCCTGGCGACATCCCCTGACCCTGCCTCGTCGTTTGCCGTTCCGGCGTTCCGGCTTTCCGTACACTGGCGGAATGATAAATGGCCGCCGGATCGGCGTTGTGCTGCCCGCCTACAATGCAGCAGCAACGTTGTCACGTACAGTAGCCGAACTTGACGGGGAGGTTATCGACGAGATCGTGCTCGTTGACGACGCCAGCACCGACCACACGGTAACCCTGGCTCGTGAGCTCGGCTTGGAGCCGATCCGCCACGAACGCAACCGTGGCTACGGGGGAAACCAGAAGACCTGCTACCGGCAGGTGCTCGAGCTTGGCGCGGACATCATCGTCATGGTGCATCCGGATTATCAGTACTCACCGCTGCTCGTTCCCGCCATGGCATCGATGATCGCCTACGGGGAGTACGATCTGGTCCTCGGCTCGCGCATCCTGGCCCAGAACTCGGTCGCCCGCGGCATGCCCCGCTACAAGTATGTCGCTAACCGCTTCCTCACCTTCGTCGAGAACATCTTCCTGCGGCAGAAGCTGTCCGAATATCACACCGGCCTGCGCGCGTTCAGCAGCACGCTGCTCGCCGGCTTGCCGTTCGAGCGCAATTCGGATGATTTCGTCTTCGACAACCAGATCATCGCCCAGGCCATTTCGGCTGGCGCCAGGATCGGCGAGGTGTCCTGCCCGACTCGATACGAGACCGACTCGTCGTCGATCAACCTGGGCCGGAGCATCCAGTACGGCCTCGGCGTGCTGCGCACCTGCGGGCAGTACCAGCTCCACAAGCACGGGCTCCGCCATTACAGCTTCCTCGACTTCGAGCCCGGCGCGGTACATGCCCGGCTGCGGTCGGCCGCCGCTGTCGCCAACCCGGCGTCAGAGGTCAGGGACTCGGCTCGCGCCGACGGCTAGCACGGCTAGCATGGTGGCCGGATGCCGGTGAGTTCTCTCCCTGACGCCGCACACAGAGGAACGGCGAATGTCGAAGTCATCTGACGCGGATGCCCCGCTCCGCCAGGACGCGCGCCGGGCTGGGCAGGCTGCGGGAGGTCCGGAGCAGGTACCGCAGAACCGCTCGACGGGGCGTGCTGAGCGTGAAGAAACACCAGGGAGGCGTCACTTGACCATAGCGAGCGTTGGGCTGCTGCTCTTCGCCGTCGCCTCGGCGGCGACCGGACAGGTGATGCTCAAGCACGGCATGCAGATCGCCACGGCCCGCGCGGCCGAGTCGGGCGGATCGCTGGCGCTTCGCGCGGCCACCTCCCCGTGGGTGCTGGTCGGGCTGCTGGTTTTCGGCGTCTCCGCGATCGCGTGGCTGGCCGCGCTGTCGCGGGTGCCGCTGAGCGTGGCCTACCCGTTCAATGCCCTCGGTTATCTCGTCATCCTGATCGCGAGCATCCTGGTCTTGCACGAGCGTGCCAACGTGCTGACCTGGGTGGGCTCGCTTCTGGTCGTGTCGGGGCTGCTTCTCGTGGTGCTGTCCAAACCGTAGATGGTGGCCGAAGGGGGCCGTCCGCCGCGATAAGCTTCCGGACCGTGAAAGCCCTCGTCCTGGCCGGAGGATCGGGGACGCGGCTTCGGCCGATCACCCACACTTCGGCTAAGCAGCTGGTCCCGGTGGCTAACAAGCCAGTGCTGTTCTATGGCCTGGAGGCGATCCGCGACGCCGGAGTCACCGAGGTGGGGATCGTGGTCGGCGATACGGAGCCGGAGATCCGTGCCGCGGTCGGTTCAGGCCAGGAGTTCGGACTGACAGTCACCTATATTCAGCAGTCCGCTCCGCTCGGGCTGGCGCACGCGGTCCTGGTGGCCAGGGAGTTCCTCGGCGACGACGACTTCGTGATGTACCTGGGTGACAACTTCATCGTGGGCGGCATCACCGCGGTGGTGGAGGAGTTCCGGGCATCCAGGCCGGACGCCCACATCATGCTGACCGCGGTGGAGGACCCGCGGCAGTTCGGGGTCGCCGAGCTCGACGGCGCGGGCCAGCTTGTCGGCCTGGAGGAGAAGCCGCGGCAGCCCAAGAGCAATCTGGCCCTGGTCGGGGTGTACCTGTTCACGCCGGCGGTACACGAGGCGGTCGCCGCCCTGGCGCCGTCGGAGCGCGGAGAGCTGGAGATCACCGAGGCTATTCAGTGGCTTGTGAGCCACGGCCGCAAGGTCACCTCCACGGTCATCTCGGGGTACTGGAAGGACACCGGCAATGTCACGGACATGCTGGAGGTCAACAGGACCGTGCTGGAGAGCGCCGAGCCGATGGTGGCCGGCGTGGTGGACGCGGCGAGCGAACTGATCGGCCGGGTGGTCGTCGGCGCCGGAGCCAGGGTCAGCGGGTCCCGGATCGTGGGGCCGGCCATCATCGGCGCAGGTACCGAGGTGACCGACTCTTACATCGGCCCGTTTACCTCTGTCGCCCCTGGCTGCGTGATCGCCGACAGCGAGATCGAGTACTCTATCGTCCTGGCCGGGGCGTCGATCCGGGGGGTCCGCCGCATCGAGGCGTCCCTCATCGGGCACCATGTCGAGGTGACCCCCGCCCCCAAGGTGCCCAGGGCGCACCGCCTGGTCCTCGGGGATCACAGCAAGGTACAGATCAGCTCGTGAGCGCGGAGGCTGCGTGAGGATCCTAGTGACAGGCGGGGCCGGATTCATCGGCTCGCATTATGTGCGCACGATGCTCTCGGACGGGTACCCCGGCTACGAGGATGCGGCGGTTACGGTCCTTGACAACCTGACCTACGCGGGAAACCTCGCCAACCTGGCCCAGGTCTCCGCCAGCCCTCGGCTGCGGTTCGTGCAGGGCGACATCGCCGACGCCGCGCTGGTGCGCTCGCTCGTGCCCGGCCACGATGCGGTGATCAACTTCGCCGCCGAGACTCACGTGGACCGCTCGATCAGCGGCGCGGCGCCGTTCGTCGTCACCAACGTGACCGGCGTGCAGGTGCTCCTGCAGGCATGCCTCGACGCCGGGGTCGGGCCGGTGGTGCAGGTTTCCACGGACGAGGTATACGGGAGCGTGGCGTCGGGTTCCTGGACGGAGCAGGCGCCGCTGCAGCCCAACTCGCCGTACTCGGCGGCCAAGGCCGGCGGCGACCTGATGGCCAGGGCCTACGCCCGCACCCACGGGCTGGACGTGCGGATCACGCGCTGCTGCAACAACTACGGCCCCTACCAGTATCCGGAAAAGGTCATTCCGCTGTTCGTGACCAACCTGCTCGACGGGCAGCAGGTTCCTCTGTACGGTGACGGCGGCAACGTCCGCGGCTGGATCCACGTCGATGACCACTGCCGGGGGATCCAGCTGGTGCTGGAGCGCGGCCGGCCAGGGCAGACGTATCACATCAACGGCGACGCCGAGCTGACCAACCTGGAGCTGACGGCCGCCCTGCTTGAGTGCTGCGGCGCGGGATGGGATATGGTCACGCGGGTACCTGACCGCAAGGGGCACGACCGGCGCTACTGTCTTGATGACAGCGCCCTGCGGGCGATGGGATACGCGCCTCGTAGCCCGTTCCGTCAGGGCCTGGAGGCAACGGTGCGCTGGTACGCCGACAACCGTTCCTGGTGGGAACCGCTCAAGCGGCAAGGCGCGGCACCTGCTCCGGCAGGATCCGGGCAGGTGTCATGACCCGGTGGCTGGTCACAGGGGCAGGCGGCATGCTCGGCACCGACTTGGTCGCCGCCCTGACCTCCTGCGGAGAGCTTGTGACCGGGATGGACCGGGCCGGCTTGGACGTGACCGACGCCACCGCTGTCACCGAGGTGATCGCCCGCTGCGGGCCCGATGTGGTCGTCAACTGCGCGGCGTGGACCGCCGTCGACGATGCCGAGGCGTCCGAGGAACAAGCCCGGGCAGTCAATGCCGACGGCGCGGCCAACCTGGCCGCGAGCTGTGCGGAACTCGGCGCCCGCCTGGTGCAGGTCTCAACCGACTACGTCTTCGCCGGGGATGCTGGCCGGCCGTACGCCGAGAATGACGTCCCGGCACCGCGCACCGCCTACGGGCGCACCAAGCTGGCCGGCGAGCGGGCCGTGCTCGACCGGCTGCCCGGCTCGGGCTATGTCGTCAGGACGGCGTGGCTGTACGGGGCGCACGGGCCGAACTTCGTCCGCACGATGATCAAGCTCGAGGACCAGCGGCCGACGGTTGACGTGGTCGACGACCAGCACGGCCAGCCCACCTGGACCGTCGACGTGGGCAGGCAGATCATCGCGCTGGTCCACTCCACCGCCGCGCCAGGCATCTACCATGCCACGAGCAGCGGGCAGACCACCTGGTTCGGGCTGGCACGTGCGATCTTCGGCCTGCTCGGCGCCGATCCGGCCAGGGTACGGCCGATACCGAGCAGCGCGCTGTCCCGGCCGGCGCCGAGGCCCGCCTACAGCGTGCTGGGTCACAGCGCCTGGGCAGAGCCTCGCGTTGCGCCCATCGGCGAGTGGCGGACGGCGCTGCATCGCGCCCTTCCTGAACTCATCGCCGCGCAGCGGCCGGGTAACCGGCAGGGCGCGACGGCCGGGTAACCGGCCAGATACCGGGTTCCGCGCATCCGCCGCCTTGCGCAGGCTCCCCAGGTAGGCCTCGCAGTCTGCGTAAACAGGCAGCAACCCGGCCTGGCGCGCCTGTTCGAGAGTCGGGGCCGCGGCGTCCTTGCCGGACAGCACGGGTTCCGTAGCCGCCGGCCACTCGATGCCGATGTCCGGGTCCAGGGGGTGCACGCCGTGCTCGCGTCCCGGCGAGTACGGGGTCGAGCACAGGTAGACGACCGTCGCCTCATCGCTGACGGCGGTGAAGGCGTGCCCCAGTCCTTCAGCGAGAAACACGGCGCGCCGGCTTGCGTCATCCAGGCGCACAGGCTCCCACTGCCCGTAACTGGGCGAGCCGACCCTGACATCCACGATCACGTCGAGGACCGCGCCGCTGACGCACGTGACGTACTTTGCCTGCCCGGGGGGAACGCTCGCGAAGTGGATACCCCGGATGACTCCCCGGCTGGACACCGAGCAGTTGGCCTGCGCGATCTCCGGCCGGTACCCGAGCGACTCGGAGAGCTCGGCGGCCCGGAACCATTCCAGAAAGCAGCCCCTGTCATCTCGGTGAAGGGCGGGCGTGAACGTCCAGGCACCGCCGATGCTCATCGGCTCCATGTGTCACTCCTTCACTTCGCGGCTCTTCATCGCTGGACACTATCGTGACCGCGGTGACAGGCCCGTGACAGGTCACCGGGCGCAACTCGCCGGCGCCGAGGCAGGCATCCAGGCACGCCGAAGCCGGACCGCCGCTATGCTTCTCTGCGACCGCGAGGGAACGCTAGGAGGACGATCCGTTGCCGAACGCAAAGTCACTGGCAATCCGCTCCGAAGGCAGGCGCAATAAAGGCGGTTCGCCGAGAGGGACAAGCAGCACGTTGGCGTATTCGCGTACCCAGGCGCCCCCTGCCGTCCGGTGCGCCTGGTGCGATCACCCGTTCGACGGCACCGACGAATACCTTACCGGCCGGGTGCGGTGCGCCCGCTGCGGCGTGGCGACGACGTCGCCCTGGCCAAGCGATGAGCAGCTGAGCGCGGCCTACGCTGACTGGTACCGCCCGGAGTCGGGCCGGTTCTCCGGTCTCGGGGACAAGGTGCTCCGCCGCACGCGCTCAGCGCTGGCCGATCGCCTGCACCGGGTCCTGCCGCCCGGCCCGGTTCTCGACGTGGGAGCCGGCGACGGGACCCTCGTCGACGCCTTCGTGCGCCACGGACGGGATGCTGTCGGTCTTGAGCCGCATGCGTCCGGGCCGCACATCCGCAACGCCGAGGTCGAAGACATGGATGGGAACTGGTCCGCGGTCATCTTCTGGCATTCGCTTGAGCACCTCCGCCGACCTGCACGGGCGCTGAACCATGCGGCAGCTCTGCTGTCCCCGGGCGGGACGCTTGTCATCGCCGTGCCCAACGCGACCAGCCTCCAGGCCCGCGTCTTCGGCGATCGCTGGCTTGCCCTCGATCTGCCTCGCCATCTCGTCCACCTGAGCCCTCCTGCGTTGCTGTCCAAGATCGAGGCCCTGGGCTTGCGGGTGGAGCGGGTCAGCTACCTGCGGGGCGGGCAGGTCGTCTTCGGATGGGTGCACGGCCTTGCCGGCAAGCTTCCCGGGCACCCCGACCTGTACGAGGCCATCCGTCGCACCGAGGCGCGTCAGGCCGCCCAGAGTCCGGCCCTCAGGCTGTACGCTCTCGCCGCCGCTGTGGTTGCTCTTCCGTTCGCCTTGGCGGCAACCGCGGTCGAGGTGGCGACACGGTCGGGCGGCACCATTTACATCGAGGCGCGGCGGGAACAGGCCCCCGCGGAGGCCTGACCGTCACGAGCCGGTGAGCCTGCGCTGCGTGATCGCGATCAGGGCGGGCATCGTCAGTGCGGCCAGCGAAGGGAGCAGCCAGGCGCCGAGCGTCCGCCGTGGGGTGCCCAGCAGGATGATCACGGCCAGCAGGTAAACCTCGATGAAGGACCGCATGTCGGCGTCCAGGCTGTTCCAGGTGCTCGGCGTGACGATGCAGATCTCGATCAGGTAGAGGATGAAAGCCAGCCGTTCGTGCACCGGCGCGTTCGTGGACCGCAAGCAGAGCAGGGCCGCCACCGAGAAGCAGACCAGGATGGCCAGCTCCAGGAACCACAGGTCGTACTGCTCGAACTGGTGCAGGTGGACGTGGGCGAGGTTGTGCCTGAACGCCTGGAGCGGGGCGATGAACGGCGCGCCCGCGTTCCGGCCGCTGTCCGCGAGCAGCGGAACGCTCCCGGTCGCGGCCTTCACCACGACCTGCCAGGCCGCGAAGGCCACGGCCGGGACCACCCAGGCTAGGTCCTCGCGGCCGGGCCGGGCCCGGCCGCGCAGGATGCCGATCACCCGCATGATGGCGATGGCGGCCACGGCGACCATGACCGTTTCCCTGGTCAGCGCCCCGCAGGCGAGCAGCGCGGCGGCCAGCACCGGACGGCGGCCCCGGACCGCGAGCAGCCCGGCCAGCAGGCAGACGGCGGCGAGCGGCTCGGCGGTGTCCCGGGACAGGCTGGTGATGAGGCCGAAGTAGCCGGGCATCAGCAGGCCGGTCAGCGCGTGCCGTCCGCCCTCGACGGCGAACAGGGCGCCCAGGTAGCCCAGCGCCCCGATGGCGGCGATGTTGACCGCGACCAGCATGACCGGGACCAGGAAGTGCTGGCCGAGCGAGACCAGCCAGGTGAGCGCGGGGTAGCCGATCCGCATGTAACGGTAGGGCCGGTCCATGGTGATGCCGTACGCGGTGTGGTGGAAGTTCAGCGGATTGAGCGCCAGCCGGTAGAAGAACTGGCCGTCGTAACCGTAGGTCTTGGCCACCGGCATGCCGTGCGGCAGCTGAGACAGCGTGGCGAAATGCCTGCCGACCAGGATGAACCGGCTGATACTGCCGTGCGCCCAGGTCTGCCAGCGGGCCAGCACGAAGGCGGACGCGGCCAGCGTGGCGATCAGGGCGGCCACGGCGGGCCGGTTGGTCCTCGACGCCAGCGAGCGGGGCGGTTGCACTCTGGTCCCGCCGTCCCCGTCGCCGGGCACGGCCGGAGCACGAGTCGGCCTGGCGGATGCCGGGCCGTCAGGCATGGCCGATTCCGCGACCCGCGTGCGGGGCGCCGGGTGCTCCTGACCAGGCATGCTGCAATTCCTCGTGACAGGCGGCCCAGGCCGGCAAACCGCCATGCTTCGATTGCGGGCGAGAGCTTACCGTACGTGGCGCGGGCCCGCCTGCGCGAATCCCCATGTGACGCGCCGGGCGAGGATGACAAGAGCCCGTGGCGGGGCCGGGCAGGGCGGTAAGGTAAGGCGCCAGGAAGTGATGGGGGGCACCGGCCGGTGGCCTCCGCAGGCCTGCCGCGATCAGCCGGAGGTACGTGCGGTGACGAATTTGCTCGATCAGGGTGACCGGGATGTGGTGGTCATCGGCGGTTGCGGGCACGTGGGCCTGCCGCTCGCGCTTGCCTTCGCCGACCGCGGCGCCAGGGTGGGGATCTACGACGTGAGCGAGAGCGCTGTCGCCACGGTCAACGCGGGGCGGATGCCGTTCGCCGAGCCCGGCGCGGATGAGGTGCTGCACCGCGCGCTCAGCGCCGGGCGCCTCGAGGCCTCGGCCGATCCGGCCATCGTGGCCACGGCGGAGCACCTGGTGGTGGTCATCGGCACGCCGGTGGACGAGCACCTGAACCCCAAGCAGACCGCGATCACCAAGGCGCTCGGCGGCTGCCGCGGCTACCTGCGCGACGGTCAGCTCCTCATCCTGCGCAGCACCGTGTTCCCCGGGGTGACGGCGCTGGTGGAAAAGATGATGGCCGGGCTGGGATTGCAGATTGAGGTCGCGTTCTGCCCGGAGCGGATCGCGGAGGGCAAGGCGATGACCGAGCTGTTCGAGCTGCCCCAGATCATCTCGTCCCGCACGCCTGCGGGGGTAAAGCGGGCGTCCACGCTGTTCAGCAGGCTGACCAGCAAGATCGTGGTGATGTCTCCGGAAGAGGCGGAGCTGGCCAAGCTGTTCACCAACGTCTGGCGCTACATCAAGTTCGCGACCGCCAACCAGCTCTACATGATGGCCAACGAGCAGGGCCTGGACTTCGACCGGATCCGGCGAGGGCTGGCCGAGGACTACCCGCGGGCCGCTGACATGCCCGCCGCGGGCTTTGCCGCCGGGCCCTGCCTGTTCAAGGACACCATGCAGCTCGCGGCCTTCAACCACAACAACTTCCCGCTCGGCCACGCGGCGATGGCCATCAACGAGGGCCTGCCGCTGTATGTGGTGCACCGGCTGGAGGGGCGGTTCGATCTGGGGTCGATGACGGTCGGGATCCTGGGCATGGCGTTCAAGGCGGGCTCGGACGACATCCGGTCGAGCCTTTCTTACAAGCTCAAGCGGATCCTGGCGTTCAAGGCTGGTGCGGTCCTCTGCACAGATCCGTACGTGACCGTCGACCCTGACCTGCTGCCGCTCGACGAGGTGCTTGCCCGGTCGGACCTGCTCGTAGTGGGGGCGCCGCATCCCGAGTACCGCGGACTGGTGACGGACAAGCCGGTCGCCGATATCTGGGACGCGCTCGGTGCTGGGGTCCGGGTATGACCGAGCGCCCTCGCGTCTCGGTGGTCGTGCCGGCCTACAACGAGGGCGAGCAGGTCGTCAGCGTGCTTGACCGGCTGTTCGAGTCGGTCCGGCTGCCGTCGGAGGTGCTGGTGATCGTGGACTCTCCGGATGACACGACCGTCCCGGTGGCCGAGCAGTACGGGCAGAAGGAGCCCCGGCTGAGGTGCCTGGTCAATACCTACGGCCGGGGACCCGCCAACGCCATCAGGTTCGGCATCGACGCCGCGACCGCCCCCGTGGTGGTGGTGACCATGGCGGACGGCTGCGATGACGCCAGGCAGATCGACGAGCTGGTCCGGCTGGTCGAGCGAGGGGTCGCGGTGGCCGCCGCGTCCCGCTACATGCCAGGCGGTCAGCAGGTGGGCGGACCCCTGCTCAAAGCGACGCTGTCCCGCCTGGCGGGCCGTTCGCTGCGGACGCTCGCCCACGTCGGCACCAGGGACGCGACCAACTCGTTCAAGGCTTACTCGACGGAATTCGTCCGGCAGGTCGGAATCGACTCCAGGAGCGGGTTCGAGATCGGCATCGAGCTGACGGCCAAGGCCAAGCGGCTGCGCCTGCCGGTGGCCGAGATACCGACCATCTGGCTGGACCGGCAGGCGGGGATGTCGAACTTCAAGGTCGCGAAGTGGGTGCCCAGCTACGTCCGCTGGTACCGGTTCGCGTTCGGACCGCGGCTGACCCCCGATCAGGTACGGGGCCGCGGGGCTGGCCAGAGGCAGGACCAAAGGGAAAGACAGGAGGATTAATGGAGCAGGTGCTAGTCAGCGGATCCGCTGGCTTCATCGGCGGGTACGTAGTAGAGGAACTGCTCAAGCGCGGCTATGCGGTGGCAGGCCTGGACAACTTCTCTAAGTACGGGAAGGTCAGGAAGTCCTACGACGACAATCCGCGCTACCGCCTTGTCGAGGGCGACGCCAGGGACGTCGGCCTGCTGACCGAACTGCTGGCCGGCTGCGACCACTTCATCGCGGGCGCCGCGATGATCGGCGGGATCTCCTACTTCCACACCTACGCCTATGACCTGCTCGCGACCAACGAGCGGATCATCGCCGCGTCGTGTGACGCCGCCATCGCCGCGCACCGCGACGGGCGCCTGCGCAAGGTCACCTACCTGTCCTCTTCGATGGTCTTCGAGAGCGCCGACGAGTGGCCCTCTTACGAGGGGCAGCAGCGGGAGATACCGCCGCCGCTGTCCTCTTACGGGTTCCAGAAGCTGGCGGTGGAGTACTTCGCCCGGGCCGCCTGGGACCAGTACAAGCTTCCCTACACGCTCGTGCGCCCGTTCAACTGCGTGGGCATCGGCGAGAGCCGGGCCCTCGGCGACCAGGAGATCCTGTCCGGGAACGTCAAGCTCGCGATGAGCCACGTGGTCCCCGACCTGGTACAGAAGGTGCTCAAGGGCCAGGACCCGCTGCATATTCTCGGTTCGGGGGACCAGGTGCGGCACTACACCTACGGCGGCGATCTCGCGGCCGGGGTGGTGACGGCGATGGAGCACGAGGACGCACTGAACGAGGACTTCAACCTGTCCACGGCGGAGGGCACCACCGTCAGGCGGCTGGCCGAGACCATCTGGCGCAAGGTCAAGGGTGAGGGCGCCCCGCTGCGGCTCGTCCACGACGAGCCGTTCGAATACGACGTCCAGCGCCGGGTACCTGATACGGACAAGGCCAAGAAAATCCTCGGCTTCGAGGCCACCACCACGCTCGAGGAGATGCTCGACGAGGTGATCCCCTGGATCGACGCGGCCATCAAGGCCGGATCCATCTGACCCTGACGGCCGGCGGCGTCACATGTACAGGATGCGGCGCCTGGCCACCACCGCCAGCGCGGGCAGCACGCAGGCGGCGATCGTGGCGAGATAGGGCCAGGGCAGGGAGCGCCGCGGCGTGCTCACCAGCACCACCAGCGCCATCAGGTAGGGCTCGATGAGCGAACGTCCCTCACCGAACGTGCTGGTCCAGATCTGGCTGGACAGCAGGCCCAGCTGGAGCACGAACAAGACGAACGCCAGGCGCTCGTGCCCGGGCGCGGAGGTGATCATCAGCACCGCGAACCCGGCCAGGATGAAGATCGCCAGCGTGGCGTACTCGAGCATGGAGATGTCGATCGGGGACAGGTGCGCGAAGTTGAGGTGGGCGGCGTTGTACTTCAGTGCGTCCGCGAGCGCGGTGAACGGCACGGTGAGGTTCCGGCCGCTGTTCGCCAGCAACGGGAACTCGCCCTTGACCACGAAGTGGACCGCGAGTTCTACCAGCCCGTACCCGGCGGCCGGGACGAGCCAGGTCAGGTCGGCCAGGCCCGGATTAGCCCGGCGCCTGGCGATCGCGATCAGCCGGGTGACGGCGATCGCGGCCGGGGCGAACAAGATGGTTTCCCTGGTGATAGCGCCGTAGGTGAACAGCACGGTGGCCAGCAGGTACATCCGGGTGCCGCCCCGCCTGCAGGCGAGCAGGGCGCCCAGCATGCACGCCTCGGCCACCGGTTCGGCGGTGTCCCGGCCCACGCTGATGACCAGGCCGAAGTAGGCGACGAACGCGAGCCCCCACAGGGCGTGCCGGCCGGAGTCGCGGGCGAACACGCCGCCGAGCATGGCCATGGCCGCCACCGCGAAGAGGTTGAGCACGACCAGCACGACGGGCACGAGCTGGTGCTGGCCGAGAGAGAAGATCCAGGCCAGGATCGGGTACCCGAGGCGGGTGTACCGGTAGGACTGGTCCATCGTGATGCCGAACGCGGTGTGGTTCCAGTTGGCCGGATCCAGTGCGAGCCGGTAGTAGAACTGCCCGTCATAGCCCGCCGACGGGACCAGGAGCAGGCCGTGGGGGAGCTGAGCCCGGTGCGTGTAGACGTGCCCGGCCATGATGAACAAGGTCAGGTGCCCCTTGGCCCAGATCTGCCAGCGGGCCAGGGCAAAACCGAGCCAGCCGAGGAAGGCGATGATCCCCGGGACCAGCGGCCGGTTCAACCGGGACCATAGCGATAGCGGGCCTTGCCGGAGAGACCTGTCCTCTTCCGACGTCGACGTGAGCTGCAACCGCAAGCCTCCACCATGGCTGTCTCAGCGTGAAGGGGAAATTCTTGGCCAGGCGCGCGCAGCTTACCAGAGCGACCGCTTACGCTGTGTCAGGCCGCGACGAATACCATTTGCTCGCGAGGATGACACCGAGCCCGAAGGACGTGGTGGCTGCCGTGCCGAAAAGCGGGACGCCGGAGAAGTCTTCCGTACCGCCCCTCACCGCCTCGGCCGACGACGGCGCCCGGGGTGCGGCGCCGCGCGCGCAGGCCCGGCAGGCGTCTGCCCGCCGCCTGCTCGCCGCCGCCGCGGCCGCGCTGGCCGTCGCCCTGCTCTTCCTCGCCTACCTGCGGGTCTCCCGGACGTACCCGGAGAACTCCGACGAGTCCAACGACCTGCTGATGGCCTGGGACATGCTGCACGGCAACGTGCTGCTGCACGGCTGGTACCTGTCCGACGTCTCGTTCATCACGACGGAGCTGCCGCAGTACGTCCTGCTGGTGTGGCTGTTCGGGCTGCACACCGACACCGCTCACATCGCGGCGGCGATGACGTACACGCTCGTCGTGATCCTCGCCGTGCTGCTGGCCCGGGGCCGGGTATCCCGGCGTGAGGGCTGGCCGCGGATGCTGCTGACAGCGGGCCTGATGTTCGCCCCGCAGCTCGGCGTCGGCGTCTTCGTGCTGCTACTGTCCCTCGGTCACATCGGCACGGCCGTCCCGCTCCTGCTCATCTGGCTCGTCATCGACCGGTGCCCGCCGCGGCCGTGGGCAGCAGTCCTGGTCGGCCTGCTGCTGACCTGGGTGCTCATCGCCGACCCCCTGGTCCTCCTGGTGGGCGTCGTGCCGCTGGTGGCGGTGTGCGCGGTGCGCGTCGCCCGTGACCTGGCCCGGAAGCAGGACGGCCAGGTCCGGTCCGTCCTGCGGGCCCGCTGGTACGAGCTGTCCCTGGCCGTAGCGGCCATCTGTGCCCAGGCCCTGGCGTCGCTGGCCGCACACCTGCTCCAGGCCTACCTGCATCCGGTGCCCTACCAGCTCGCCCCGGTGCACACCTGGCCCAAGCACGCCTGGGTAACCGGGAAGGGGCTGCTCGCGCTGTTCGGGGCCAAGCCCGAGGGACCGCCCGCCGCGATGGCCTTCGCGCTGCTGCATCTGGCCGGGGTGGCGCTAGTGGCCTGGGCCGCGCTCCGGGTGGCGCGGCGCTTCCTGTCCTGGCCGGACATGATCAGCCAGATCCTGCTCGTCGCGATGGTCCTCAACGTGGTCGCGTACGTGCCGAGCACGCTGGCCAACGCGACCGACCTGAACGCCCGCGAGTTCGCCGTGGTGCTCCCGTTCGGCGCGGTGCTGGCCGGCCGGACGCTGGCGGCCGGCTTGCGGGACAGCACACGCCGGCGGGACAGCACACGCAGGCAGGACAGCACACGCTGGCGGGGCAGCCCCGCCGTGCTGGCCGGCGCCCTGCTAGCCGGCTACGGGGCCAGCCTCGGCTGGGCCGCCTCCCAGCCGCCGGTTCCCGCGATGAACGCGCGATTGGTGAGTTTCCTGACCGCCCACCACCTGACCAGCGGCATCGGCGGGTACTGGGAGTCGAGCGTGGTCACGGTGGGCAGCGACGGCGCGGTCACCATCCGGGCCGTGCTGCCCGGCACGCTACGGCCGGACCTGTGGGAGGCCAAGAGCTCCTGGTACGACCCCGGCACCAACCGGGCGAACTTCCTGGTCACCAGCAGCACGCCCGGGTTCTTCAACCACTGGCAGCCCAACCGGGCCGCGCTGGCGGCGCTCGGCCGCCCGGTCAGGACGTACCGCACCGGCCCCTACACCGTGTACGTCTACGACAAGAACCTGCTGGCTGAGCTCAGCCACGGGTGATCCGCGGACCGGCAACACGCCAGGGACGCTGTTGTCAGGGGGCAACGGGACGTAGCCTTGGCGTGTGGATCGGCGAATATTCGGGATCGAGAACGAGTACGGCGTTACCTGTACCTTCCGCGGGCAGCGCCGGCTCTCGCCCGACGAGGTAGCGCGCTATCTGTTCCGGCGCGTGGTGTCATGGGGCCGGAGCAGCAACGTCTTCCTCAGGAACGGGGCGCGGCTCTATCTCGACGTGGGCAGCCACCCGGAGTACGCCACCCCGGAATGCGACAACGTGCTCGATCTGGTGGCCCACGACAAGGCGGGGGAGCGGATCCTGGAGGGCCTGCTCGTCGACGCCGACCGGCGGCTGCGCGAGGAGGGCATCGCCGGCGACATCTACCTGTTCAAGAACAACACCGACTCCGCGGGCAACTCCTACGGCTGCCACGAGAACTACCTGGTCGGCCGGCACGGCGAGTTCGGCAGGCTGGCCGACATCTTGATCCCGTTCCTGGTTACCCGGCAGGTGATCTGCGGCGCGGGCAAGGTGCTGCAGACGCCGCGCGGCGCGGTGTACTGCGTGAGCCAGCGGGCCGAGCACATCTGGGAGAGCGTGTCCTCGGCTACCACCAGGTCCCGCCCGATCATCAACACCAGGGACGAGCCCCACGCCGACGCTGAGCGCTTCCGGCGGCTGCACGTGATCGTGGGCGACTCGAACATGAGCGAGACCACCACGCTGCTCAAGGTCGGGTCGACCGACCTGGTGCTGCGGATGATCGAGGCCGGCGCGATCATGCGCGACCTGACCCTGGACAACGCGATCCGGGCCATCCGTGAGGTCAGCCACGACATGACCGGGCGCAGCCGGGTCCGGCTGGCCAACGGGCGCGAGCTGTCCGCCCTGGACATCCAGTACGAGTACCTGAACCGGGCCAAGGACTTCACCGCCAAGAACGGCGTCGACGCGGTGAGCAAGCGGGTCCTGGACATGTGGGAGCGGGCGCTGTCCGCGATCGAGACCGGCAACCTGGACATGATCGCGCGGGAGATCGACTGGGTGACCAAGTACCAGCTGATCGAGCGCTACCGGGCCCGGCATGACCTGCCGCTGTCCTCGCCGCGGGTGGCCCAGCTCGACCTGGCTTACCACGACGTGCATCGCGGCCGCGGCCTGTACTACCTGCTGCAGCGGGCCGGAGCGGTGGAGCGGGCCGCCCGCGACATCGACATCTTCGAGGCCAAGTCGGTCCCGCCGCAGACGACGCGGGCCAAGCTGCGCGGCGAGTTCATCCGCCGGGCCCAGGAGAAGCGGCGCGACTTCACCGTCGACTGGGTGCA
>Ga0070699_100001069_pt1 | contig 25500 bp, 25 predicted proteins | sample KBSK1503metaG_FD_65473 | JGI IMG/M metagenome (GOLD analysis project Ga0070699, IMG submission 65473) | Corn, switchgrass and miscanthus rhizosphere microbial communities from Kellogg Biological Station, Michigan, USA - KBS K1-50-3 metaG | ecosystem: Host-associated > Plants > Roots >...
CAGTCCCTTCAACCGCCCGGCCGCCGCGCCGCCTGCCGATCAGTTCGCCGTGCAGGACCAGGTCACCCACGATCAGTACGGCCTCGGCCGGATCATCGGCGTCGAGGATGACACCGCCGTGGTCATCGATTTCGGTTCACGCCAGGAGCGGATCACCACGCCCTGCACCGAGCTGACCAGGCTCTGAAACCGCCGGCGGCGCACAGAGGGCACCGCATTCATTTCAAGTTCACCGCGTGCGGCAGCCTGCACACGGCGACGAGCTTCCCGGAAGCGACGAAACGCGGACACGCATCGATCGCGTGCAAGCTCGGCGCCGTCCATTCACGTCGGCCTAACGCGGCTCAGGAAGGGCCAGTGCCTCCGCCGCCAGGGCGGCCCGCTGCAGAGTCTCGCGGAACGCTTGCGCCGCCTCGGCGGCCTGCTCGGCCAGGCCCGTGATTTCCACGGTGGCATGCTGGTCCGCTGCAGTGCGCGCGACTAGGTCGAGGTACTTATCGTTGTTGGCCGCCATCCGGTGGGCAGTTTCCCAGTCCTGTCGCGCGGCCTCGGCGGCCGCCACCTGCGCCGCCAGCGATTCAAGCGCCTGAACCCGGGCCGCGGTGGCGTCCCGGGCTATCGATATCGCGCGATTCTGGGAAACCAGGACGGCGGTTGTCATCGGCCCCGCGGTGCCCCCGGCGTAGCTCGATACGAGATCAAGCAGCAACTCGGTGATCTCGCGCAGCGCTACGGCGATCTCCCATTCGTGCTGCTGGAGAACGGGTTCCTCCACGGTGCCCCGCAGGTCGCCTGCGTAAACCCTCGACGTCACGATGGTGGCGATCGCGCGCTGGGTGCGCTGCAGCAGTTTCAGGCACTCAAGTTCCAGCGCGAGCGGTGAGACGACCAGGTCCCGGTAGCGGGTCTGGCGTACCGGCCCGGTACGGCGCGCGATCTGTTCCTTGGTCATGCGAATGAGACGCCGGCGTTTGGCTTCCCGCAAGCTGGGGTTCGCCACGGGCTGGACGCTCCACGCGCCGACAGTGTCGGCCATAGAGGCATCTTAGATGCTGCGGCAGCTGGTCCCAGGTCCTCGGCGCGACCAGCCTGAGGGCGCTGGCTGATCTGGAGGCCGCTCGTCTGGCTAGACAGGCCGGAGGAGGCCGCGTTCGAGCACGACCGGCACGAACAGCTCGCGGTAACCGTGTTCGTCGAATAGCACCGTGACCTGGTCGCCATCGTAGCGTTGCACGGTGCCCTCGCCCCAGCGCTCGCTCACGACGCGCGATCCGACGGCGAACGGGACCTCGGCCCGGGCGGGCTCGGCATGCGCGAGGTCGTTGTCGCAGTTCCCGCAGGGCCCCGGGTAGTCCTGCCCGAAGTAAGAGAGCAGGAACGAACGCCGGCAGCCGGCGTGCTCGGCGTAGCGGCGCATCATCGTCAGCCGCGTGCGCTCGATCTCATCCTCGCGCTCCGTTTCGGCCTGCGACGCAGCCAGCACCGCCGTGATGCTCATTGTTCCGGTCCAGCGGACCTCGCCGTCCGCCCGCCACGTGGCCGCGCCGAGATCGGCCAGGCGGACCAGCGCGGCCGTCTGCTGCCGCGCGCCGGGTTCGATCTGCTGACCGGCTGCGAGCGCGGCCGCCACCCGCGCCACCGCCTCGCCGGAGACGCTCCGCGCGGTCAGATGACGCGCCATCTCGAAGTCCTCGTAGCGGTACAGCAACCGCGCGTACGACGGCTTACCGTCCCGGCCGGCGCGCCCGAGTTCCTGGTAGTACGCGTCCAGCGAGGGCGGCGGGTCAACGTGCAGCACCCAGCGCACGTCCGGCTTGTCGATTCCCATGCCGAACGCGACCGTGGCCGCGATGACGCGGGCCGAGTCGTCACCGAACGCCATCATCGCCTCGTGCCGCTCACGCCCGGACAGCCCGGCATGGTAGAGCACCACCTGCTCGCCCGCGGCGGCGAGTGCGTCGTGCGCCGCCTGCGCGCTGGCGCGCGTCGCCGCATAGACAATCCCCGAACCAGCCAGGCCGCTCGCGGCGCGGACGAGCTCCTGCTGCTTGTCGGACACGGTGCGCACGCGGTGTACCGACAGGTGGATCTGTGGCCGGTCGAAGTCGCCGATCACCACCAGCGGATCGCGCAGGCCGAGCCGGCGCACGATCTCCTGCCGCACCGGCGGCGCGGCCGTCGCGGTCAAGGCCAGGCGAACCGGCGCGCCGACGGCCTCGGCCTGCGCGCCGAGCCGCATGTAGTCGGGGCGGAAGTCGTGGCCCCACTGGCTGATCAGGTGCGCTTCGTCCACGGCGAACAGCCCCGGCCGCGCACGCTGGAGCGCCTGGCGAGTCTGCTCGTTGGCAAGCTGCTCCGGCGAGAGGAACACGTACGTGCCGGCATCGCACGAGGCCAGGAGCGCCGCAGCGTGTGCCCCGGCCGACTGCTGGGAGTTCATGACGATGGCCGGCAAGCCGGCTGCGTGCACGTGAGCGAGCTGATCGTCCTGCAGCGCGATCAGCGGCGAGACGACGACCGTCGGCCCCGCCCGCAGCAGCCCCGCCAGCTCGTAGATCGCCGACTTCCCGCCGCCTGTCGGCAGCACGGCGAGCACATCGCGGCCGTCGGCCAGCGCCTCGACCGCGCGCAGCTGCCCGGGACGAAGCCGCGCAAAGCCCAGGCGCTCCCGGGCTAGCTCCTCGATCACGCTAGGTTCTGGGATGGCGGACGAACTCTCCCTCACCGGGCACGTTGACGATCATGCCCTCGCCCTTCAGGATCTCCAGCGCGCGGGCGGCTACCCGGTGCGAGACCTGGTGATGTTCGGCGATCGTGTGGACCGAGGGGATCCGGCCGGTCATGGTCCCTTGGGCAATCTCGTCTCGCAGCATCTTGGCGACTTGCTCATAGGGCGGTACCGCCGAGTCAGGGTTGATCACAGGGGCCAGCATTCCCGGTGACGGCGGCGTTGGCAAGATCAGGCCGGGGCGCTGCGGTCACGGCTCAGCCCGGCGTCCCGGGCCAGGGTGATTTACAGTGAGCTGGTGGACGCCGCACAACGTGAGCTGAGCGACCAGATCGACCAGGCCACGCAGCGCCTGCTCGACACCGCGCGGGTCATCACCGAACCGGACCTGCGGGCGCCGTCGCTGCTGCCCGGGTGGACGCGCGCGCACGTCCTCACGCACCTGGCCAGGAACGCCGACGCGATGCGGAACGTGCTGGCCGGCGTGCGGACCGGGCAGGATCGCCCGGCCTACGCCAGCGCCGAGGCGCGCGAGGACGGCATCGAGCAGGGCGCGGGCAGGCGAGCCAGCGAGCTCGCGGCCGACCTGGCCGACTCGGCGATGGCGCTGCGCACCGTGGCCAGGCAGCTGCCCGACGAGGGCTGGCGGGTCCCGGTGCGGATGCTGGACACCGGGGAGTCCTTTCCCGCCGCCGAGCTGCTGACCCGGCGGCTGGTCGAGGTCGAGCTGCATCACTGCGACCTCGGCACCGGGTACGGCCCGGCCGACTGGCCGGCCGCCTTCGCGGTCATGGAACTCGCCGAGCCGATGCGCTCCTGGCGTCAGGACAGACTCAGCCACCCGGCCCCGGACGAGGCGGCGGAGCTCCGTCCGGTCCGGCCGCCGGCCCCGTGGAGTCCGGGCCGCCCGCTGCCGGGGAGCTGGCTCGGAACAAGGTGAGGGTCATGGCCTGGTGCTTGTCCTCCATTTACTCCATTACGTACGCCGGCCGGCGTACGTTGGTTATCCGTGCGCTGCTGGCGAAATCTCGCGCTCGGCCTCGCCGTGACGGCCCTAGCCACGGCCGGGCTGGCCGGGTGCGGCGACGGCCGGGAACCGGTCGGCCCGCCGCCGCCCGCAGCCTGGGCCATGTTCCGGCACCTGCCCGGCGTGGTCGACCTGGCTGGGCCGCGAGCCGACGGATCGTTCCTGGTCGCGGCGGCCGGGCGGCTGTTCGTGCTGGAGCGCGGCGGCACGCTGCGCCCGTTCGCGCGGGGCGCGGGCGGCTACCAGACGGCGCAGGGCACTGAGCCCTACCTCACCGTGGCAGGCAGCCATCCGGGCGGCACGAACCCGTGCCCGTTCGGAATCAATACGGCCTTCGCCCTCGAGCCCGGGTCACGGCCCGGCGTGGTGATGATCGGCCCGGACGGCCGGGCCAGCCGCTTCGCCGACCTGCCCCCCGGCGAGTCCCCCTCGGGTATCGCGTTCGACGGGACCGGGCGGTTCGGGCACCGGCTGCTGGTCACGGCGGGGCACCAGGGCCGGACCACTGTGTACGCCATCGGGTGCGACGGCCGGCCGGTCGCGGTGGCGGCCGGCGCGCCGCCGATGGAGGGCGGGATCGCGGTGGCGCCGGCCACGTTCGGCCGGTTCGGCGGCGACCTGGTCGCGCCGGACGAGGGGCACGGCCTGGTGTACGCCGTGGACCCGTCCGGCCGGGTGGTCACCCTGGCGCGTTCTGGCCGGCCGGCCGGCGGCGACATCGGCGTGGAGTCCGCCGGGTTCGTCCCGCCGCAATCCGCGACCGCCTACCTCGCGGACCGGTTCTCGGCGCGCAACAAGCATCCCGGTGACAACGCCATCTTGCGGCTGGCACCAGCGGACCTGGCCCGGGCCGGGATCAGGGCGGGCGACCTGCTGGTCGCCACCGAGGGCGGCGCCGAGACTATCGACGTGCGGTGCGCGGCGGCCTGCACCGTCCGGTATGTGGCGGCCGGGCCCGCGATCGCCCACGCCGAGGGTCACATCGTGTTCGCGTCCCCGTGAGCGTCAGCCGGGAAAACCACGGGGAACAGCTGGTCCTGGTGCCATGGCGTGCGCTGCCTGGTGCCGCCCTCCTTTACCAGCACGTGATCGTGGTAGAAGCGGACTCGCGGCGCGGCCATCAGGGCGGCGGCCAGGGCGGGCACCTGGGAGTGCCGGGCCAGCCGCTCGATCTCACCGATCTCCCGCCACCGGCAGAAGTCCTCGGTGAACGCGCCGGGGTCGCCCGGCGAGCTGGCCACCTGAGCCAGCGGCCCGGGCCGGGCCAGTACCGCGTCGATCGCGGCGACCGCGGCCGCCACCTCGGCGGGGTCCAGGACCGAGCGCACGCAGGCCACGCCGTCCCGGGCGAAGGCCGCGGCCGCCTCGTCATCAAGGCGTCCGGGTTCCATAGCCGCACTGTAGCTCTGACTACACTTGTCCCCGAGGGGGGACCACCAGAGAGGCAGGCCCAGCGTGGCACGCGGCATCCAGGCCGGCGACAAGGCCCCCGACTTCATCCTCACGTCGCAATCCGGTGAGCAGGTCCGGCTGCAGGACCGGCTCGGCGACCGGGTGGTCGTCCTGTACTTCTACCCCAAGGACAACACCCCCGGCTGCACCGCCGAGGCGTGCGCGTTCCGTGACAGCCACGAGACGTTCACCGACGCCGGCGCCGAGGTGATCGGGGTCAGCTCCGACTCGGCGGATAGGCACGTCACCTTCGCCGACCGGCACAAGCTGCCGTTCACGCTGCTGGCCGACCAGGGCGGCCGCGTCCGCAAGGCCTACGGGGTGCCGGCCGTGCTCGGCCTGCTCCCCGGCCGGGTCACCTACGTGATCGACCGCAGCGGCACGGTCCGGCATGTCTTTAACTCGATGACCAACATCGACGGGCACGTCAGCGAGGCGCTCGAGGTAGTCAGGCAGCTGCAGGCCGAGCAGCCCGCGTTAGGGCGGTGAAGCCCGTGCAGCGGGAGCCCGGCGCGCACCCGGGGGGATCGTCGTCGCCGAGTTCGGCACCGAAGTAGAGCCCCTCCTTCAGGTCGGGCTGGCCCGAGGTGAGTTCGGCGCCAACCGGGAAGTATCCCCGCCAGGCCGGGCCGCCGCGGGCCATGGCGATCTCCATCTTGGCCGCCGGGGCCGGCCGACAGCAAGGGCGCCACGTCCACGACCGGAAGAGTGCCGAACGGGTCATCATCTGCCACCACTCGATTCTGCCTGCCCTGGCCTGGCGGCGGTCGCCCGGCCCGCGAGCTGCAGCATGTACTCCTCGCGGTTGAGCGGGTCGGCCAGCGTCCGGCGCCGGGCCGGCGGCGGCCCGGTCACCGGGCGGTAGCCGCCGAAGCTGGTTTCCGCCACCCCCTCGCCGCCGGTCAGGCCGGGCAGCTGCCGCTGCAGGCCCTGAGCCCGGGCCGCGGGCAGCAGCGTCTCCACCGCAGCGAGGTCGGCACGCGGGACCGGCGTGCCCGCCGTCCCGCCGAGCCGGGCCACCGCGGCCAGCACCGAGCCGGTCGTCTCGGCCGGGATCTCCAGGCTGACCCGGATCATCGGCTCGCACACCGCCGTGCCGGCCTGGTCCAGCGCCGCCATCAGGACCAGCGGGGTGAGCTTGCGGAAGTGGGCCGCCGTGGTGGACGGGGAGATGTAGCCGGACTCGAACATCGTCACCGTGCAGTCGGTGACCTGCCAGCCGCGCAGGCCCTCGCGCAGCGCCTGCGTGACGTACCGCGTCATCATCGCGGCGAAGTTGCCGGCCGTCTTGTAGACGTACATCGGCACCGAGCGGATGTCCACCTCGAGCCTGAACGCGACACCAGAACCGGCCGGCGCCGGGTCCACCCGCAGCCCGAGCGCGGCCGGGAACGGGTTGCCCGGCGCGCCGATCAGCTCGGCGGCCTGGCCCGAGCCGACCGGGCGCTCGATGCAGATCGTGGTGGTCTCGCGGAACGTCACGTCGACGCCGAAGTCGCCGGCCAGCGTGGCCTGGATGACCTCCTTCTGCACCTCCCCGTAGAGCGACACGGAGATCTCGCCGGGCGACTGCCGGACGTTGATCAGCGGGTCCTGCTCGGCGAGCTGCCCCAGGGCGACACGCAGCGCGGCCCGGTCGGCGGGCCGCCGGGCCGCCACGACCGACTCCAGCGTCGGCGGGGCGAACTGCGGCTCGTTCATGGTCGGGCCCGGCCGGGGCGGCCCGACCTGATCGCCGATCTGGATCTCGTCCAGGCCGCGCAGCTTGGCGATCTGGCCCGCCGAGACGGACGCCCGGGATGTGGCGGTGCCGCGCTCGAACACGCTGATCGCGGTGACCTTGCCCTCGCGGTTACCGCCGGACCGCAGGCGGTCGCGGGTGCGGACGGTGCCGGAGAACATCCGGACGTAGGCGAGCTTCTCGCCGCCCTGGCCGCGCTCGATCTTGAAGACGCGGCCGGAGACCGGCCCGCCGGCGTCGCCCGTTCCGGCCGGGAGCAGCTCGGCGAGGCCGGCCATCAGCGGCGGCACGCCCGCCCCGGTGACCGCGGAGCCGAAGAAGACCGGGTACACCTGCGCGCGCCGCGTCTGGGCCGCGAGCTCCCGGCGCAGCCTGGCGTACGGCAGGCCCAGCTCGTCGTCTACGTAGGCGGCGAGGATTCCCTCATCCCGTTCGGCCAATATCTCGGCCAGCCGGGCACGGGCGCCGGCGTCGGCCTCCCCCCAGGGTGTGAAGCCGGCCGTCCGGGTGCCGAGCCCGGAAGCCGAACCCATCGGGACGACGGCCGGCGACAGCCGGGCCGAAATCGCCCGCAGCACGCGCTCCTCCCCCGCCCCGGCCCGGTCGATCTTGTTCACGAACAGCAGCGTGGGGATGCGCAGCCGCCGCAGCGCCCGCATCAGGACCCGGGTCTGCGGCTGCACCCCCTCGACGGCCGAGATCACCAGGACGGCCCCGTCCAGGACGCTCAGCACCCGCTCCACCTCGGCGATGAAGTCGGGGTGGCCGGGGGTATCGATCAGGTTGACGGTGACGCCGCCGACGGCGAAGGACACCACGGCGGATTTGATGGTGATCCCGCGCTGGCGCTCGAGCGCCAGCGAATCGGTCTGCGTCGTGCCCGCGTCGACGCTGCCGATCTCGTCGATGACACCGGCGGCGTACAGAAGCCGCTCGGTGAGCGTGGTCTTACCGGCGTCGACATGCGCCAGGATGCCAAGGTTGAGCGTTCGTCGCGGCAAGCGTCATACCCCTCGAGGTCATGGAAACCTTCGTGATGGACATGAACGCCCGGCGCATCTCGCCTCCCTTGGCTGGCTATAGCCCAGCTTAGGAGGCGCCGGAGCAGCGGCAAAACGATTTTCGGCGGCACCCGATAATGAGGAGGTGGACAGCTTCCGGGCGCGGGTCGGCGCGGCCATCTTCGAGCGGGTGGCCGGGCCGCAGGGCCGCGACCGCCGGCGGCAGATCCACCTGAGCGCGGGCGAGCGCTGGTTCGCCGAGGACCGGCCGGTCCGCCGGGTGAACGGGGACTCGTCCATGTTCATCGGCGGGATCAGGGCGCTGCTGCTGCAGTCGCTGCATCCGCTGGCGATGGCCGCCGTGGCGCAGCACTCCGACTACCGCGGCGACCCGTGGGGCCGACTGCAGCGGACCAGCTACTTCCTGGCCGTCACCACGTTCGGCCGGCCCGACGACGCGCTGGCCGCGATCGCGCGGGTCCGCGCGGTGCACGAGCGCGTCACCGGGACCGCGCCGGACGGGCGCCCCTATGCCGCCTCCGACCCGCACCTGCTGACCTGGGTGCACATCGCCGAGGCGGACAGCTTCCTGCGCGCTCACACCCGGTTCGGCACCCAGCCGCTGGACCAGGCCGGGCGCGACGGCTACGTCGCCGACATGGCCAGGATCGGCGCCGAGCTCGGCGTGCCCGACCCGCCGCGCACCGAGGCCGAGCTCGCCGACCGGATCGACCGGTACCGGACCGAGCTGGCCGCGACCGCCGAGGCGCGGGACGCGGCGCGGTTCTTGCTGCTCAGCCCGCCGCTCCCGGCGGTGGCCCGGGCGCCCTACGGGGTGCTGGCCGCGGCCGCGGTGTCGCTGCTGCCCGGCTGGGCCCGGCGGCCGCTGCGGCTGCCCCGGCTGCCGGTGACCGAGACCGTGCTGGTCCGCCCGGCCGGGCACGCCATGGTCCGCGCCATCCGCTGGGCCACCAGCGCGCCGCCTTCCGCGCGGGCCAGCTGAGCCTCGTTTTGTCGTTTTGTGAGACGGGCGCGGGTCGTCGTCGGTGCGAAAATCGCAGGATGCCGATGCCGACCGTTGCCATCAACGTACCGTCGGCGCAGGTACTCGCCGATCAGGCGTCGATCATCGCCGAGCTCCAGTTCGTCATGGACTGCTGCAAGCGGCTCCTCACCGAGCTGGCCAAGCCCGAGGAGGAGCGAGACCAGCTGATGCCGCTGGCGTTGTGGTCGTCTGCCGTACTCGCCTATGGCCGCTGCTTCAGCAAGGGCAAGCGGTTCACCCTGACCAACGAGGACGTCAGGAGCCTGCCCCTGCACGGCGCGGTGATGAAGTTCCACCAGTGGGTCCTGGAGGAGCGCGACAAGCTGGCCGCGCGCGCCGCGAACCCGGCCGAGGGAGCGAAGGTGGGCGCTGCCCTGTCGCCGCCCGAGCAGAAGGACCGGCGGGTAGAGGGCATCGTCATCTTCGCCAGCAGCCGCGAGGTCGTCGACGACGTCGGCGTGCGCCAGCTCGGCGGCCTGGCTTCCGAACTGGCCAAGCAGACGGCCGAGAAGGCGCAGGAGCAGCAGGACGTCGTGCTGAAGGACGCCCAGCAGCTCAACCTGGACAGCCTGTACCAGCAGGAGCCGATCGGCACCTGGCCGCCCGAAACCGATTCCGGTGACGAGGCGACGCCTAGCTGAAGCAATTCCCGCCGGCGACGACCGCCAGGCGTGACATCAACTAGCCCCTGATGCACAAGTGCCCCATGAGGCATCTCGCAGAGAAAGATCTTGGTGGAAACGGGCTTCGTGGTTGATCCGGTGCACTATAGTCCCCCAAATCCACCACCAAGCCCGAATCAACCACAAAAAAACCTATGACTATCGTACTGGTGAGCGAATAGAGGCAGAGGCTGACGGGATTGACGTGTTCTCTCAGCGGGCAGCCTAATCTAGACGATTGACCCGTGCGGCGCGGCCAGGAGAATCAGCCGGCTAGGCGGCGCTGACCGCGCGGACGCGGTGCAGGACCTCTTCGGTGCCGAGCGCGCGGGACACCTCGGCCAGGTCAGGACTCCTGCGTGTCCCGGTGAGCAGCACCCGGATGACCTGGGACGCATCGGCGATGGAGCCGGGGTAGGCGTCCGGGTCCCGCTTGTAGACCTTCTGGCTGGGCGCGAACCCGAGCTCGGCCGCGAGCCGCCGGACCTGGTCGAACCAGGTGGTGATGTCCGGCCCCGGCGGCTCATAGCCGGCCGCGAAGGCGTCCGCCACGGCCCGCACCACGTCCGGGGCCAGGCCGCCGAACCTGGCGTCCGCGGGGTCGGTGACCAGCTCGAAGAGCTGCGGGAAGAAGAAGCCGTAGACGTCACGGAAGTCGGCCCACTTGCGCAGGTCCTTGCGCGGGTTAGGCACGCCTTCCCGCTCGACGGCCAGGGCGCCGAGCGCCAGGTCCGGCTCGGCCTCCAGGATCTCGGCCAGCTCGGGGTCGTAGCGTCCGGCCCACGTCCTGACCTCGGCGAGGATCTGCTGGCCGGGCAGGGTGGCGATGTAGTCGCCGCTGATGTCGTCGAGCTTGACCGTGTCCACCAGCGGGCCCGCGGTGCCGCATTCCGACAGCCGGATCGGCGCGGCCAGCGCGTCGGCCAGCGGCATCTCGGCGAGCCTGCCGTTGGCCAGGCCGCGCAGGTAGTACTGGACCGCGGGAGCCGGGTAGCCCTGCTCGATGTAGAAGCTCACGTTGGCTTCCGGGTCCCGGCGCTTGGACAGCTTGCGGCGGCTGCTGCCGTCCTGCTTCATCAGCGTCGCGACGTGCGCGTACTGCACCCGCTCGAAGCCGAGGGCGTCGAACAGCTGCAGGTGCAGCGGCACCGAGGAGATCCACTCCTCGCCACGGATGACCAGGTTGACGCGCATCAGATGGTCGTCGACGGCGTGCGCGAAATGGTAAGTGGGCAGCCGCGGTTCGGTGTCGCTACTCTTCAGGATGACCGCGTCGTTGCGGTTGTCATCCATGGACAGCTCGCCGCGGATCGCGTCGGTGAAGCTCACCCGGTTCCCGGAGACGCCGGGGGAACGGAAGCGGACCACGTACGGCTCGCCCGCCGCGAGCCGCTTGGTCACCTCGTCAGGATCGGCGTCCCGCCAGATGGCCCATGTGCCGTAGTAGCCGGGCAGGGCGCCCGCCGCCCGCTGCCGGGCGCTGATCTCCTCCAGGTCCTGCTTGGCGGCGAAGTCCACGTAGGCGCGGCCCTGGCGGAGCAGCTCGCGCACGTAGGTCAGGTAGGTCTGCGCCCGCGCCGACTGGGTGTAGGGCCCGTAACGGCCGGTCCGGTCGTCCTCGTCCGGGGTGATGGAGAAGTACGCGAACGCCTCGGCGAACTGATCGGCCGCGCCCTCGGTGAACCGGGCCTGGTCGGTGTCCTCCAGGCGGACTAGGTAGACGCCGCCGGACTGCCGGGCCACGTCGGCGTCGATCGTCGCCGTGAACACGCCGCCGATGGTGAGGAAGCCCGTCGGGCTCGGCGCGATGCGCGTGACCTTCGCGCCTTCGGGCAGGTCACGCGGCGGGTACCGGTGCTCCCAGTGATCCGGTTCCGGCAGGTCCGGCGGGAAAAGGGAATCGGTAATGTCCTGGCTGAGCATGAGCGAGCGGCTCCGAACGACGTGTGGTGACGGCCGCAATGCAGCGTACCCGCACCTCGGCAGCGGCGTGTTCCAGCATGATCACAGCGCCCGGTTGGGCCGCGAGCGCCCTGATATCGTCGGACGGCAGCCAGGCCTGGCCGTGGCTTACGCAGGGAATGACGGCTCCGGGGCGAGCCGGCGACTGGAGGTCTCGATGGCACGACGCCGACTGCTGATCACCGCCGTCACCTCGGTCTCATCTCTCGCCCTCGCGGGCGCGGGGCTGGCCGGGCCGACCTGGGCGGCCGCCGGTCAGGGCGCTGGCGGTCAGGGCGCTGGCGGTCAGGGACAGGCGTGCTCGGACGGCGCGCACACGCTGTCCCCGCCCGGAGCCCATGTCTACCCGGACACGGGCAACGGCGGTTACATCAGCGTTCACACCGACGTGCACATGGTCTACGACGCCACGGCGAACAGGTTCCTGCCGGGCAATCACGTGGTGCTCACCGACCGGGCCACGCAGTGCCTGACCAGCTTCAGCCTGGATTTCGAGCGCAAGTCCGCCAACACCGCGGACGGACCTGACATGACCGTCCGCTCGGTCAAGGTCAACGGCCGGGCGGCCGCGTTCACGTTCATCCAGCCGACGTACCCGGGCGATCCGAACGGCCAGAACGACCCCAGCCCGCAGGCGCACGAGGCCTCGCAGAACAACCCGGTCGGCGGCCCGGAGAACAACCCGCTGCCCCCGGCCTGCTCCCCCGAGCTGCCCAACACCGACGCCGCCGCGAATTCGCTGAACGGGCAGCAGTGCCCGGCCAACAAGCTGGTGATCACGCCGAAGGCCCCGATCAGGGGCGGCTCCACGTTCACCGTGACGGTCAGCTACACGGGCAAGCCCGGGGTGCACAACGACGGCGACGGCACCACCGAGGGCTGGTTCCGCTCGAGCGACGGCGGCTTCGTCACCACCGAGCCGGTGGCCAGCGAGGACTGGATGCCGCTCAACGACTACCCGACCGCCAAGCCGGCCTACGACTTCTACGACACGGTCAACGCGGGCAAGACCGGGGTGGCCAACGGCGTGCTCGAATCGGTGACGCATCATGCGCCCGACGCACGGTTCCCCGTTGGCTCGGTGACCTGGCACTGGCACTCGCGCGCGCCGGTCGCCAGCTACCTGGTCGAGGACAGCGTCGGCAGCTACACGCTGACCTCACGGGTCGGCAGCGACGGCATCAGGTACTACCAGGCGCAGGACGCGTCGATCAGCGCGGCCCAGCAGCAGAAGAACCTGGCCATCATGAACCAGCAGCAGGACATCACGGACTTCGAGCGCCAGTTCAACGGGCCGTTCCCGTTCACCTCCGACGGCATCATCATCGGCACCCCCCAGGCGAGCTTCGAGGAGGAAATGCAGACGATGATCACCTTCGCCGGCGGCCAGATCGACCTGGGCACCCTCTACCACGAGAACGTGCACCAGTGGTGGGGCGACAACGTCACCGAGGGCGGCTACAGCCTGACCTTCTTCAAGGAGGGCATGGCCACCCTCGGCGAGGACCTGCAGGCCGCGCGCGCCGCCGAAACCAAGGCCGGGGGCCCGGGTACCGCCGCGGGCCGGAAGGCGTTCACCGGCAGCCTGATCGCGCAGTTCAACAAGACCTACGCCCGGGCCGGCGGCTTCTGGACGGCCGCGCCGTCCAACCCAACCCCGTTCGGCCTGTTCTCCAACGCCCCCACCTACGAGCGGCCCGCCGCCGCGTACATCGCGCTGTGGCAGATCCTCGGTACCGGCAGGTTCACCAAGGCCCTGCGGCAGATCCAGCGCCACTACGGCGGCGGCCACATCACCGAACCGCGACTGGAAGCCGGTTTCCGGCACTGGCTGCCAAACAAGAGCGGGCCCTGCGAAAACAGGCTCAGCCAGTTCTTCACCCAGTGGTTCGACACCGCGTACCCGAGCGGAGGCGGCACCAGCAAGCCCGCCATCACCGGGCCGGGACTGGCCGGTGCGGGCTTCTACGACAGCAGCGGCGGCTGCCCCGCGTAACGTGCCGGCCTCAGGAAGCCCGGCGGCGGGTGACGGCGCCCTTGAGCCGGGCGAGGGCCTCGCGCTCGGCCACTGCGTCCGGGCGCTGCTCGAACGTCAGCGACTCGACCGGGCCGTTGAACCAGTGCCCGCGCGGGCAGCGGATCCTCGCGCTCTCCAGCACTCCGTCCGTCGAGTTCATCAGGTAGCGGCCCTGCACCTCGGCGGGCAGCCCGCACCGGACCGAACCGGTCTTGTCCATGTACGCCGGGCAGTCAAGGAACATCACGCTGGCATCCATCGGGAACCCCCATTTCCGCTGGAGCCTGCCGGACGGACAACGCCGCGCGTCCGCCCGGCAGGGCTAGGGGCCCTCCCACCCCGCTCCAGTTCGAGAGGGCGCCCTTGCTGAATCGGAGCGCCGGACCGCGCGCCTGATACACCGGAATTGCCGGGGTTATGCCCTACCGCTCGAAACGCCGGGCGAGGGCGGGCGGGGCGCACGCCAGCCAGCCGTCGGTGATCGCGTCGCGCAGCGCCCGGGCGGAGACCTTCGGCAGCTGGATCAGGACGGCGGAATACCCGTCGAAGTGCGGGATGGTGAAGAAGGCGTCCGGGTTCACGGCGAGCACCGCCTCTTTCTCGCCGAGATCCCCGACGCGGACGGCCAGGATGGGGCCGTCCGGCGGGGCCTGGTCGTCGAACCTCCGGATGTCCGCCTTGCTGAACGGCCGCTCCCAGGCGAACGCCTTGCCGCCGACGAACCAGGTCCGGTTGCCGTGCCGCTCCCCCTCGGTCACCTCGGGCAGTCCGGCGGCCATCCGGGCCACGTCGTCGAGAGTCGCCATTGGAGTACCGTACCCGTCCGGGCTAAGTCACTGCCCGGGCTAGGCCTGGATGACGCTGACCCCTTGCTTTCTGAGCTGCTGGATCGTGGGGTTGTCCACCGGGGCGTCGGTGACGAGCCCCACCACGTCGGACAGGCCGACAACGGCGTACGGGGCGACGGTCCCGATCTTCTCAATGCTCGCGACCACGTAGGTGTCGGCGCCCCGGCCGACGAGGATCCGCCTCATGGCCGCCTCGTCGGGGTCCCCGGCCGTGAGGCCTCCCTTCGGGTGGATCCCCGCCACCACCAGCAGGCAGAGGTCGGCCGAGATGCCGCTGGCCGCTTCGGCCGCGGCAGCGCCGCACGCCACGGCGGAACGCTTGTGGAGGCGGCCCCCCAGCATGATGACGTCCACGGACGGGTGGCCGGCGTCGGGCTGTGCGTGATGATCGTCGCGGTCAGGTCGGGCCGCAGCGCCGCCGCGATGGCCATGCCGGTCGTCCCGCCGTCCAGGATGACCGTGGTACCGGGCACGATGAGCTCGGCGGCGAGCCCGCTGTCGCGCTAGCCGAATCGCCGGGATATGCCCACCGTGGCTATGTATCAATACACCTATGTTCGTAGGTATTGACAAGCTCTTGTCCTGGCCTGACCATGATCTCAGCCTGAGGAGCCGTCTGGGCTGGTAGGCACCCTGCTGGCGCGTCTCGGTACGTCCTCGCCCTGGTGATGCTGAGGCTGGAGGTAGCCCAGTGACAAGTAGCAGTGAAGCATCGGTTCCCTCCGGAGCGGCCAGGGCAGGGACGTCTCCGTCCACCCGGCTGTTCGTCCGGCAGACATCAGGCCTCGTCCGCGATCTGGGCATCCCGGCGGCGACGGGGATCTCGCTGGCATCGGTCGCCGTCGTCAACACGTTCATCAACTTCAACGCCGGGCTGACGGACTTCGCTAAGGCCGACATGTACCTGCCGCTGGTAGCGGCCGCGATCATCTGGCTGACCGCCATGTTCGCCTACCGCTACCTGCTCCGCGCCGTGCCCCGTGCGGGCGGCGAGTACGTCTACCTATCCCGGATCGTCTCGCCGGCCGCGGGTGCGGTCGCCGGACTCGGCATCGCCGTCGTATTCACCTACGTGCTGTCGACCAATGCGCACTTCGCCGCGCAGTTCACCCCGTTCATGCTGAGCGGGCTGGGCGCGGCGTTCCACAGCACCGCGGTCGCCAACGCGGGCAACCACCTGACCAGCAACATCGCTATCGCCTGGCTCAGCGTCGTGGTCATGCTGATCGTGGCGGCGCTGTCGCTGTTCTCGGTCCGGGTGGTCGCCCGGATCATCTTCTGGCTGATCGTCTTGCAGGTCCTGGCGTTCGTGGTGCTGATCGGGATGCTGGCGTTCAACTCGCACGCGGACTTCACCTCGGCGCTGGCCACCTACAGCCAGCACCCCGGCGCCTACGGCGCCATCATCGCCGGCGCCAAGTCGAACGGCGTGGTGTTCGGTACCTCCATCGCGGCCGCGGTGGCGATCATCCCGTTCATGGTGCTCAACTACAACGGCGTCCTGTACTCCTACTACGTCGGCGGCGAGCTGCGGCGGCCCGGCCGGACCTACCTGTACGCCTCGGCCATCAGCATCGGCGTGCTCGTCGTGCTGTGGGTCGGCGTCTGGGCCCTGCTGCGCGCGCGAGTCGGCCTGACCTTCATGCAGGCACAGGCCAACCTCGGCGTGGTCAATCCCGACGCCTACGCGAAGATCACCAGCCTGAGCTCGGTATCCGGCGGCCTGGGCTACGGCATGATCCTGTCCGGCGACCCGATCACCAAGATCCTGTTCGCCACCGCGGTGCCGCTGGCAGAGATCGCGGTCAACCTGGCCTTCCTGACCGTCACCACCCGCGTCCTTTTCGCCCAGGCCTTCGACCGGCTGCTGCCCGTCGGCGTGGCCAAGATCGGCGAGCGCAACCACGCGCCGAACGTCGCCATCGGCATCGTGCTGGTCATAGGCATCGGGTTCTGCTTCCTGACCAGCCTGGTCAACCTGGGCAGCATCGTGGCCCTGCAGAGCCTGTTCTTCGCGCTGATCCTGCTGGCCGGCGGCATCGCGGCGACCATGCTGCCGATCCGCCGGGCCGACCTGATCGAGACGCCCGGCATGCCGGAAGACGCCAGGAAACAATGGCTGCGTAAGGTTACGCTGGTCGGCGGGGTCACCACGCTGCTCGCCCTGTTCACCGTGTACGAGCTGGTCGCGCACTCGAGCGTGTACGGAAAGTTCAGCTGGGAGTCGATCCTCACGCTGGTGATCGTGCTCGGCGCCGGGCCGGTCATCTACGTGATCGCCCGCTCGGTGCGCAGGCAGCGCAACTCGCTCGACCTGACCATGGCCATGCGCGAGCTCCCGCCGGAGTAACTGGATGTGGGGCCGAGCCAAGAACGCCAAGAAGCGCGCGCTGCGCATCTACTTCGCCACTGACCTCCACGGGTCGGAGGTCTGCTTCCGCAAGTTCCTCGCCGCGGCCCGGGTCTACGAGGCGGACGTGATCATTCTGGGCGGTGATTTCGCGGGCAAGGCCATCGTCCCTGTGCTGGCCGCGGCCGGCTCGCTCCGTGCCCGGGTCGGCGGCGAGGACGTGACCGTGCCCGAGGCGGACTGGGACCAGCTGGCGGCCGGGATCGGCAAGTCCGGTCTGTACCCGGTCCGGATGAACGAGGCTGAGCTGGCCCGGCTGTCTGACGATTCCGGGGAGCTCGACCGGCTGTTCCGGAGCGAGATCGCGGCCCAGATGCAGCGCTGGTGCGACCTGGCCGCCGAGCGGCTCGACCCGGCCGTGCGCTGCATCATCACGCCCGGCAACGACGACCCGGTGGACGCGGACGCGGTGCTGGCGGCGCACGGCCGGGTGGAATGCCCGGAGCTCGAGCTGTGCGACCTCGGGCCGGTGACCATGGCCAGCCTGGGAGTGGTGCCGACCACGCCGTGGGACACCGAACGGGAATGCACCGAGGAAGAGCTGGCCAAGCAGATCGACGAGATGCTCGGCCGGCTGCCCGGTGGCCGGCCGAGCATCTTGAACCTGCACTGCCCGCCGTATGCCTCCGGGCTGGACGACGCTCCCGAACTCGACGCCACGCTGAAGCCGGTGATCCGGGGTGGCCGGCCCAGCATCGTCCCGGTGGGCAGCCACGCGGTCCGCGAGGCCATCAAGCGCTACCAGCCCGTGCTGGGCCTGCACGGGCACATCCACGAGTCGCGGGGCGCGCAGAAGATCGGGCGGACCCTGTGCGTCAACCCGGGCAGCGATTACTCCTCCGGGGTGCTGCGCGGGGTCGTGATCGACATCGCGCAGGACGGGTCGTGCCTCGACTTCCTGCTCACAACCGGCTGAGACGGGCGGCGGGCGCCTCAGCCGGGCGCATGGGCGACGGTCAGCCAACTGGCGTCGCCGACGTAATAGCCGAATTGCCCGGTCAGGTAGTCGACGACAGCCGGGATGTGCGCGGCCCCGAACACCACCGCGACCTCGGCCGGTTCGTGCTGGCGCTCGGCGTGAATGGCTCCGAGTGCCTGGACCAGCCGGGAGTCGCGGTGCTGCTGCTGCCCCCCGAGGAACCGGCCGAGCCGTCCGCTGGCCAGCCACTCCCACCGGTCGTCGTGGTCGTCCGCCTGGTCCAGGCTGGGCAGGCCGAGAGGGCTGCCGTAGCGGCCGAGCGCCCGCAGCACGACGGCCGCGGTGACGTCGGTGGCCCTGGCTCTGGCCTGATCTAGGCCCGATTTCGGCTGGTCGTCCACGACGTATTCCCACTGCACGGGTATTCCCAGGCTTTCCAGATCCAGGCTGGTGATCTGATCGACCAGGCGATCCCACCGGAGCCTCGCCATCAGGGACTGCATCGGGGCGTACCGGGACGGCACGCCCTCGGCGACGATCAGCGCGCATTCTCCGGCCAGGGCCGCGACCTCACGGTAGAAGCCGGGTTCGGCCACGTGGATCATCGGGATAAGGACAAAGCGCAGCGGGGTGGCCCGGCGCTTCAGGGTGATGACCGCCGACCGGACCCCGATCACGCTCGCTTCGATGTACTGCATCCCCGTCACCTCGTCCTGGATTGTTCCCGCGAAGCTGCGCCATGTCACCGCCGTCCGGGCGCCGGGCCGGCTCGCGATCCACGAGGGCGTGCGGGAGAAACTTCGCGTGCGCCGCGGCGGATGTTTTGCCGCGCAGACGCTAGCCGAGGGCTACCGCAGGGCGCGGGAAGCTGGTGGTGAAGGCGTACCGGGAGGCACGGTACAGGTGCCTGGCGAACTCCACCGGGCGGCCGGACTGGTCGTAGGCGATGCGCTCCATGGTCAGCAGGGCCGTACCGCGGGTCTCGTCCAGCGTGCGGGCCTCGGCGGCCGAGGCATTCTTCGCGCCCATCCGCTGGGTAGCCGAGTACAGCCCGACGCCGGACGCGCGGAGCAGCTCGTACAGGCCATGCTCCTCGAGCATCTCGACGTTCAGCTGGACGAGCCCGGCCGGCAGGTAGTTGTGCATCAGGGCCATCGGCTCGCCGTCGGCCAGCCGGATCCGCTCCAGCGACATCACCAGGGCACGTTCGGGCAGCTGCAGGGCATCGGCGACCTGATCGCTTGCGTGGCTGATCTCGGCCTTGAGCACCCGCGTGGTGGGGGTCCGGCCGCTGGCCGCGAGGTCGTCGTAGAGGCTGGTCAGCTCGACGTTCCGGTCGATCCGCTCGTTGGCCACCAGGGTGCCGGCGCCGCGCTTGCGCACCACCAGGCCCTTGTTGGCCAGGTAGAGGAAAGCCGCCCGCACCGTGGGCCGTGACAGGCCGAGCATCTCTGCCAGCTGGACCTCGTTCTCCAGCCGGGCGCCGACCTTGAGCGCACCGGATCTTATGGCCGATTCGAAATGCTGAGCCAACTGGAAATACAGGGGGACCGGGCTGGTGCGGTCGATGGTGATCGGGCCGCTGGTGCTTGGTTCGCGTTCAGGCATCGTCGACATCCGGCGGGTGGCTAGACTCATTTGTTTGTACATTGTAACCACTGCAGGATTAGCCCGGAACCGGGCTGTTATAAGCGCCGCCCGAGGAGCAGGTCCTGGCGTCCGAGCCGATCAGTTCCCACTCTATTTTCTAGTTTGTCCGTACATACTCACAGGATCTTGACAGGTCATAACCGCCGGAGGCACTATCCAGCTATCGGCAACCGATCTTGTCCCCAGGCGGGAGGCTGAACAGCTATGACAGCCGGCAGCCCGGGGGAACGCCCCGCCGGGCTGCGCATCGGCGTGGTGCTCGAGGCCTTCCTGGACTGGCCACTCGAGCAGGTCCTGAGCTGGCTACCCGAGGCCGCTCCCGAGATCACCCAGCTCGAGATCGGCGCGGGTGGCTACGCTCCGCACCCGCACTGCGACGTGGCGGCCCTGCTCGCCAGCGGCCAGGCCCGGTCGGCCTGGCTGGCCGCCATCACCGGGCCCGGGCTGCAACTCGACGCGCTGAACGCCTGGGGCAACCCGTTGCATCCCGACCAGGACCTGGCCCGCGAGCACGACCGGGCGCTGCGCGACGCCATCCGGCTGGCCACGCTGCTCGGCGTGGACCGCGTGGTCGCGCTGGCCGGCTGCCCGGGCGGCATCCCCGGTGACCAGGTACCGCACTTCGGGGCCGGCGGCTGGCTGCCGTACCTGGAGGGCGTCTACCAGCGGCAGTGGGAGGAACAGATCGCGCCGTACTGGGCCGGCCTGGCCGAGTTCGCCGCCGCCGAGAACCCTGAACTGCGCGTCTGCCTCGAGTTGCACCCCGGTACCTGCGTGTTCAACGTCGAGACGTTCCGCCGGGTAGCCGCGCTGGGACCGGCCATCGCGGGCAACCTCGACCCCAGCCACTTCTTCTGGATGGGCATGGACGGCCACAAGGTCGCCGCGGCCCTGGGCGACCGGATCGGGCACGTACACGGCAAGGACACGATCTTCCACGCGGAGAGCCTGGCCCTCAACGGCCTGCTCGACCGGCGCTGGCCGGAACCCGCCGCCGAGATGCCGTGGACCTTCGCGGTGCCCGGCCGAGGTCACGACCTGGCCTGGTGGACGGACCTGGTCCGCGCGCTCGGCGGCTCCTCGGCGCGGGTCATCTCGATCGAGCACGAGGACCCGTTCGTGCCGGCCACTACCGGCGTCCCCGAGGCCGCGCGGCTGCTGGGCGCGGCGATCGAGGGCGCCGTGCGGGAGCCGGCGTGACCGGTCGGGTGCGGGTCGGCCTCGTCGGGACCGGCCTGATCGCCCAGGTCATGCACCTGCACTACCTGGCCGAACTGGCCAGCCGCTACGAGGTCGCGGCCGTCTGCGACCTAGACGCCGACAGCGCGCAGGGCTGTGCCGACCGCTACCGCATCCCCGCCGTCTTCACCGACTGGCGCGACCTGCTCGGCCATCCGCTGGACGCTGTCATGGTGCTGACCTCGGGCAGCCACGCCCCGATCGCCGAGGCCGCGGCGCGGGCCGGGTTGCACGTCTTCGTGGAGAAGCCGATGTGCTACTCGGCCGACGAGGGCCGCGCCATGGTGGCGGCCGCCGAGCAGGCCGGGGTGAAGCTGATGACCGGCTACCCGAAACGGTACGACCCCGCGTTCGCCCGCATGCGGGAGGAAACCGCGCAGCTCAGCGGCCCACGGCTGCTGCGGGTGACCACCTTCGAGTCGCCGCTGCGGCCTTACGTCACGCACTACCCGCTGCTCCCCCGGTCGCCGCTGCCGGACCAGGTCGCGGCCGGGCTGCGGGCCGACAGCGACGAGCGGATCATGGCGGCACTCGCGACGGCCACCGGGCTGGAGCGGCAGGTCTACGAGGGAGTGCTGCTCGACACCCTGGTGCACGAGCTGAACACCGTGCGGGGCCTGCTCGGCGAGCCGACCCGGCTGGACTACGTGAGCCTGGCCATGGACTGCGTCACGGTGATCCTCAAGTTCGGCTCGCTGCCGGTGGCCATCCACTGGATCGACCTGCCGGGCATCGCCAGGTACGGGATGGAGTTCGCGCTGTACGCGCCGGACCGCCGGCTACGGCTGACGTTTCCCTCGCCGTTCCTGCGCAACGAGCCGGCCACGCTGGAGATCGAGGACGGCTGGGCGGGCTCGGCCCGGGCCTGGCGCACGAAGGAAGTCACCAGCTACGAGAGCGGGTTCAGGCGCGAGCTCGAGGCGTTCCACGACTGGATCGTGACCGGCCGCGAGCCGGCCACCGCGGGCCGGGACGGCCTGCGCGACATCGCGTTGTGCCAGGCCATCATCGACTGCCACCACCGCGGCGTGCCCCTGGACGATCCCACCGGGAGGACGGGCTGATGAGCGACGACAGCGTGAGCCATCTCGGGGCGCCGATCGCGGTGGCGAACGCCCCGGTCAGCTACGGGGCCTTCGAGCTGACCGTCGGCCAGGATCCGAATGTGCCGACTGGCACGCAGGTCCTGGATCAGGTGGCCGCGGCCGGGTACGCCGGCATCGACCTCGGCCCCGTCGGCTACCTGGGTGACGGCGAGCGACTCGGCGAACTGCTGGCCGAGCGCGGTCTCGGCCTGGCCGGGGCGTACGTGGAGCTGCCGTATTCCGACCCGGGCGCGCTCGAGGACGCCGTGGGCGAGCTTGACGGCATCCTCGACGTGTTCGACACGGTGCGGTCCTGCCTGACCGGGCCCCCGCCCAGGCCCACGCTCGCCGACAAGGGCAGTAAGCGGCGGGCCATGCTCCCGGCCAGGTCCGTTCGGGATCATTCCCTTGGTCTTGACGCCGACGGGTGGCGGCGGTTCGCGGCCGGGCTGGCTACGGTGCTCGCCCGCTGCCGCGACCGCGGCTACGAGCCGACCTTCCACCCCGAGACCGGGACCCACGTCGAGGCGCCATGGGAAATCGAGCGGGTTCTCGAGGTGTCGGACGTCGGGTTGTGCCTGGAGACCGGGCACATGCTGCTCGGCGGCGGCGACCCGGTGGCGATGCTGCGCGACCTCGGCGACCGGGTCAACCACGTGCACCTGAAGGACGCCCGGCTCGCGGTCATGAACGAGATCGTCACCGACCAGGCGCCGGTGACCGAGATCTGGACCAGGGAGGCGTTCTGCGCGCTCGGCGCCGGCGACCTCGACGTGGACGCCGTGCTGGCCGGGCTGCGGACGATCTCGTTCGGCGGCTGGCTGGTGGTCGAGCAGGACATCCTGCCGCGCAGCGCTACCCGGTTCGCGCGGGCCGCCGCCGAACAGCGGCACAACCGCGCGTTCCTGGCCGAACGGGGTCTGTGACATGGCGCTGTTCCGGCTCGGCCTGGTCGGCGCCGGCCGGATGGGCCGCACCCACCTGCGCGCGCTGGCCGGCTCGGAGCGGGTGGCGGTGACCGCGATCGCGGAGATGTCGCCCGCGGCCCGGCATGCCGTGTCCGCGCCCGGCGTGACGGTGCACGCCAGCGCGGCGGAGATGCTGGACGCGGCCGCGATCGACGGCGTGCTCATCGCCGCGCCCACCGATCAGCACGGCGCCGTCATCGCCGAGGTCGCCGCGCAGGGGCTGCCGATCCTGTGCGAGAAACCGTGCGGGCTGACCGCTGCGGCGGCCGGCTCGTCGGCCGGGACGGCCGCGGCGGCAGGCGTGCCGTTGCAGGTGGCCTACTGGCGGCGGTTCGTCCCGGGCCTGCGGCGGCTGCGGGACCGGATCGCCGCGGGCGAGTTCGGCGTCATCCACCTGGTCACCTGCTACCAGTGGGACGCGCAGCCGCCGTCGGTGGCGTTCCGGGCGCACAGCGGCGGGATCGCGATCGACATGGGCGTGCACGAGTTCGACCAGCTGCGCTGGCTGACCGGCCAGGACATCAGCAGCCTGGCGGTGGTGGCCTCGGGTCAGGCCCCCGACGGGATCTCCGACGTGGACGGCGCGCAGGCGGTCGCGTCGCTGTCCGGCGGCGGATGCGGGTTCATCTCCCTCGGCCGCTACTACCCGGCGGGTGACGCGGTGTGGGCCGAAGTGTTCGGCACCCGGGGTAGTGAGCGGTGCGACGTCATCGACCCGGCCGAGGGCGAACGCGCCCAGCTCGAGGCGCTGCGCCGCCAGGCGGAGAGCTTCGCGGAGTTCGCGGGCGGCGCGCCCTGCCAGGGCGCCACCGCCGGCGACGCGGTGGCCGCGCTGACCGCCGCCGAGCAGGTGACCGCGATGATCGTGGCGTCCGGATGAACCCCGCACCGACCCTGGGGGTCGGCATCATCGGCTACGGGGTGATGGGCAAGGCGCACAGCTACGGCTACCGGGTCGCGCCGATGCTGCGCCGCCTGCCGGTGACGCCGGTAGTCACCGTGATGTCAGGCCGTGACGCCGGCGCGGTCGCGGCGGCCGCGGCGGCCTACGGCGTGCCTGCCACCGTGACCGACTGGCGTGCGCTGATCGCCCGGGACGACGTGGACATGGTGGACATCTGCACCCCGCCCGGCACGCACGCGCAGATGGCCCGGGAGGCCGCGGCGGCGGGCAAGGCGGTGCTGTGCGAGAAGCCGCTGGCCCTGAACTACGCGGAGGCGGCCGCTGCGCTGGCCGCGGTCACGGCGGCCGGGGTGCCCAACGCGGTCGGGTTCAACTACCGGCGGCTGCCCGCGGTGGCCCTCATGCAGCGGATGATCTCCGAAGGCGCCATCGGCGAGCTCAGGATGTGGCGGGCCACCTGGCTGTCCGATGAGTTCGCCGACCCTGCCACGCCCTACGACTGGCGCTTCGACCGCGCCATGGGCGGCACCACCATCGCCGACCTCGGCTGCCACCTGATCGACATGGCGCTGACCATGGCCGGCCCCGTGGAGAGCACGTGTGCGCAGGCCACCACGTTCATCCGCTCGCGCTCCGGTCAGCCTGTGACCGTCGACGACGCGGCCAGCGCCCTGCTGCGCTTCGAGTCCGGGGCGCTCGGCACGATGGAGGTCGCGCGGGCCGCGGTACGGCGGCCGTGCGACTTCACCGTCGAGGCGAACGGCAGCTACGGCACGCTGATGTTCGACTACTCCCGGCTGAACGAGCTGTGGTACGCCAGCGCCCACGACGACGCGCGGCTCTACGGGATGCGGCGGATCCGGGCCGAGCACCCCAGCCACCCCTACGCGGCCCAGTGGTGGCCGATCGGCCAGGGCGTAGGCTACGGTGAATCCTTCGCGAACCAGGTCGCCGACCTGCTGGAAGGCTGGCCGGAGGCGCGGTGGACGCCCGGGTTCGGCGAGGGTGCGGCGGTGCAGGCGGTCTGCGACGCGATGGAGACCTCGGCGGCGGCCGGCCGCTGGGTGAAGATCAGCGAGGTGACGAACGCGGTGCCGCCTTGGGAGGGTGACATCTGGCCGGGCGGCTGACGATCCGTCACGGGGTCAGCCCGGCTGCATCGGTGAAGCGGCCCGCCCGAACCGCGTCGACGAGCGGCTCGAGGTCTGAGGGCGGGGCCTGCCCCTGGCCGGTGAAGGCGGCGAGCTCGCGCAGCAGGCCCAGCGCCCGCCCGGTCCCCTCACCCAGCCGGGGAAGTCGGCGCAGGTCGATGGCCTGGGCCGCGACGAAAAGCTCGAGGGCGACAACCCGGGCGGCGAGGTCGGCCATGTCGGCCAGGCGCCGCGCCGACAGCGGGGCCATCGTCATGCGGTCCTCGATCCCCTCGGCCTTGCTCGAGCTCACGACCTCGAAGGAAACCGGGTGGGCGAGCGCGCGCGCCTCCGCGGCGATCGACTGCGCGGCGACAGCGAACTCGGCGAGCGCGTCCTCGCCGGTGTCCGGCTCCGCGGCAAGCCCGGGCGGGAGGCCGGACAGCGGGCTCTGGAGGAGCTTGACGGTTCGCTCGGCGGCGCTGGTCACCACCGTCGCGAGGGCGATGCGGGCGAAATCGAGCGCGGCGGCGACCGGGACCACGTCGAGATTGCCGACCGACACGATGCGCCGTTCCGCCAGGACGACGGCGGGGTTGGCCGGGGTGGAGTTCAGCTCGGTCTCGATCGTGCCCCGGGTAAAAGCCAGGGTGTCCCTGGCCGCGCCGAGGATCTGGGGGATGCTCCGGAAGGTGAGCGGGTCCTGCAGGTT
>Ga0070699_100001070_pt1 | contig 25499 bp, 24 predicted proteins | sample KBSK1503metaG_FD_65473 | JGI IMG/M metagenome (GOLD analysis project Ga0070699, IMG submission 65473) | Corn, switchgrass and miscanthus rhizosphere microbial communities from Kellogg Biological Station, Michigan, USA - KBS K1-50-3 metaG | ecosystem: Host-associated > Plants > Roots >...
CGATGCAGCGCCTGATCTTCGGCGAATACGACGGGAGCCGCTCCGCGCGGGCCGAGGCGCTGCTCGATGCGTGCACCCGCGGCGGTATCAACGCGGAGCTGAGCGACGACATCCGCCGAGCGATCTGGGAAAAGTTCGTGTTTCTCGTCGGCCTTTCGGGATCCACGACCACGATGCGCGCAACTATTGGACCGATCCGGTCAAACCCGCGGACGCGCGCGTTTCTGTTCGATCTGATGCGCGAGACGGTGGCGGTCGGCCGCGCGCTTGGCGTTGCTCTTCCCTCCGACTATGCCGACCAGCGCCTCACGTTCGTCGATAGCCTCCCGGACACCATGACGTCGTCCATGCATCATGATTTGAACGGACGCAAGCGGCTCGAGGTCTCATGGTTGAGTGGCGGCGTCGTCCAACTGGGCGACAGGACAGGTCTGCCGACGCCGATGAATCGCGCTGTTTGGGACGTCCTTGCACTTCAGGAAATGGGCACGACCGCGTCGTAGCACGACGCGCGTAGGCGGGCGCCCGCCCCAGTAAACTCCCAATCCCCAACGCCGAACTCCCAAGGCGAAAGCGCATGGAGACAACGACCCCGACTCTGACGATTCGATCGCTGCGGACCACGACCGTGCACGTGCCAATGAAGCGCGCGCTCGGCACCAGCGCGAGGCGCATGGACATCGCGCCGCTCGTCCTGATCGATCTCGATACCGATGAAGGCGTGACCGGCCGCGCGTATATCTTCTGCTACCTCCCGGCGGCGACGATTGCGGTCGAATCGATCCTCCGCGACGCGTCGGCGCGCGTGAAAGGCGACCGCGTTGCGCCGGCCGACATCAACGCCAAGCTGGGACGGCACTTCAGACTGCTTGGCGTGCGCGGCGTCGTGACGATGGCGCTTGCGGGGCTCGACGGCGCGTGTTGGGATGCGCTGGCTGTGGCAGCCGGCGTGCCACTTGTGTCGCTGCTGGGCGGCACCGTTCGCCCCGTGCGGGCGTACAACAGCAATGGCCTGAGCCTGAAGCCGGGATTCGGGATTCGGGATTCGGGATTCGAAGGTGCGCTCGGTGATGAAGCGGTGCAGTTGTTGGACGAGGGCGGATTCACCGCGATCAAGCTGCGCCTCGGGTACCCGACACTCGACGAGGATCTGGCTGCGGCGCATGCGGTGCGCTCGCGTGTGCCTGCCGGGACGACCATCATGTCGGACTACAACCAGCAACTTACGGTGGCGGAAGCGCTGCAGCGCGGGCGCGCGCTCGATCAGGCAGGCCTCGCGTGGATCGAAGAGCCGATTCGTCACGACGACTATGCCGGCGCGGCCGCACTCACGCGCGAGCTTGCCACGCCGATCCAGATCGGGGAGAACTTCGACGGACCGCATGCGATGGCCGACGCGCTGGCCGCGGCGGCGTGCGACTACGCCATGCCCGACTTCGCGCGTATCGGCGGGGTCAGCGGGTGGATCGAAGCTGCGGCGCTCGCGCAGGCCGCGGGAATGGAGATGTCATCGCACCTCTATCCGGAGTTCAGCGCTCATCTGCTGGCCGCAACCCCGACGTGTCATTGGCTGGAATATGTCGACTGGGCGGCGCCGATCCTGAAGGAGCCCATCGAGATCAGCGAAGGTCATGCGGTGATTCCGCATCGATCTGGGGCCGGGATCGAGTGGGATCAAGCGGCGGTCAATCGGTATCGCGTGTAACGACAATGCCCAACCTCCAACCCCCAACTCCCAAGGAATCCAGCGTGGCGAAAGCAAGCTCCTTGGGAGTTGGAAGTTGGGAATTGGGGGTTACTCAGCTGCAGGCGGCGGGCACTTGACGTTCGAATAGCCGGATCTGAACGCCGTCACCGTGCCCGCATCCGGATCGAATTTGTGACGCCAGACACACGCGGTATCGTTTGCCAAAAGGTGGATCGATACGGAGGGCGTCTCCGACACGGTCTTCACGTAGTGAATGTCTCCTTCCGGGGGCAGCAGCGTATAGAACTCACCCGCGCCCACCTTCTGCTGGCTCGCGATCTGTAACGTCGCCTTCGCCTCATCACTCCCGTCGTCCAGCCGCGCATAGGTGGTGTCGAGCTGTGCGCCCCGATAGACGCCGACGAGGCCCCATGCGAGATGGTCGTGCACGGGCGTCGAGGACCCCGGCGGCACGACGAGTGAGAACAGGCAGAGCGAGCCTGCTTCATCACGATACAGCGCGTACTGACCAATCCCGCCCCCCATGCCGCTGGTGGTGTCCGGCTGAGCAAACTGGTCCGGCAACCACCCGTCGGCCGCGAGCAGGCGGGCAAAAGCGGGGCGCAGCGCCTCGACACGCGCAGCGTGCTCGCGAATCGTGCCGGCCAGGCGCCGCGTCTCATCAATCAGCGCGCGAATCTCGGGCACGTCGACAATGAAGCCGAAGTCGCCCTGTTCGTGGTGATGATTCAAGTCGCACATGAGACCTCCGCGAGCCGGCTACAGCCGGCCCCGACGTACCCCGTTTGGGTGATTCGCACTTCTGACACCTGTTTCTAGGATCCTGCTATGAACACCGAACCGCGCGTCGACGACGATCAGCTGCTCGACGCGTATTCGCGCGCCGTCATTCAGGCGGTTGATACCGTCGGCCCTGCCGTGGTCAACGTCCAACGCGAGCGCGGCGGCGGCTCCGGTGTGATCTTCACCCCGGACGGCCTCGTGCTGACCAATCACCATGTTGTCGACGGCGCCGCGCGGGTCGAGGTGATCTTACCGGAGGGCCGCGCGCTGCGTGCCGACGTCATCGGGCAGGATGCGGGGACCGACCTGGCGGTCCTGCGCATCGATGGCACATCGCTTCCGTGGGCGCGGTTCGGCGACTCACGGCGTGTGCGTGTCGGGCAAGTCGCCATTGCGATCGGCAACCCGTACGGATTTCAGCACTCCGTCACCTCGGGCGTGGTCAGCGCGCTTGGCCGATCGCTGCGGTCGCGGTCCGGACGGCTGATTGACGACGTCATCCAGACCGACGCGGCGCTCAACCCTGGCAACTCCGGCGGCCCCCTGGTGACGACGCTTGGTGAAGTCATCGGCATCAACACCGCGATGATCCTTCCGGCGCAGGGGCTCTGCTTTGCCATCGGCATCAACACGGCGCGGTTCGTGGCGTCGAGGTTGATTCGCGACGGGCGTATTCGCCGGGCGTACATCGGGATCGCGGGGCAGAACGTCGACGTGCCGCGAGCGACGGCCCGCGCGAATCAGCTGGCGGTCTCGTCCGGTGTGCTCGTCACGTCCGTCGAGGCGCGCAGCCCGGCGGAGCGCGCGGGATTCAAGAAGGGGGACGTGATCCTCGCGTTCGCCCAGAACGCGGTTACCGGCGTCGACGATCTCCATCGGATGTTGAGCGAGGAGCAGATCGGCCTTGCTTCAAGCCTCTTCGTGTTACGCAGCGGAGAACGCCGAACGATCACAGTCGTTCCGGTTGAGTCAGCGCGAGAGTAGGCCGAGCAAGGAACACTCGCCTCGCCCGCAACGCCGCGGATTCGGTGTCCGCCCGGGGTACGCGACTTGCTCGATGCCTTGCCGTTTTTCATCCCCCTCATTTTTGTTTCCGTGATAATTGCGTCGTTTCGTCTCGTACTCGCCCCTCGCGGCGGAGACTTTTATCCGGCTGCGCGCAGAGGAGATATGCCTACGCTTGTGGCCGCCGCTCGCAACCTGTTGCTTGTGATCGTCGCGTTCGTCACGATGTCGGCAGCCGCTCAGGCCCAGGTCGTGATCAGTCAGGTCTACGGAGGTGGTGGAAACTCCGGCGCCACACTCAAGAACGACTTTATTGAAATATTCAACCGCGGCAGTGTGGCGGTGAACATCACCGGCTGGTCGCTCCAATACGCGTCAACGGCAGGCACGACCTGGCAAGTCACGAGCCTGAGCGGCATCATTCAGCCGGGGCAGTACTACCTAGTCCAGGAAGCACAAGGCGCGGGCGGCAGCGTCAATCTGCCCACGCCAGACGCCACCGGCACCATCGCGATGAGCGCGACGGGAGCCAAGGTGGCATTGTTGAACACCACCACAGCGCTTTCCGGTTCAGGCTGCCCGTTCGCCGATGGTGTTCAAGACTTTGTCGGCTACGACGGCGCCAACTGTTTTGAATCAGCGGCGACAGCAGCGCTCACCAATACCACTGCCGCCCTTCGCGGTGGCGGCGGCTGCACCGACACGAACAGCAACTCGGCCGATTTCTCCATCGGAAGTCCAGCGCCACGTAATACCGCGTCGACGCTGAACGCCTGCGCCGGCGCCCTCACCATCACGACCGCATCTCCGTTGGCCGATGGGACAGTGAGCCAGGCGTACAGTGTCACCTTCGCCGCGAGCGGAGGTACTGGATCGGGCTACACGTTCTCTCAGGTCAGCGGGGCACTCCCGCCCGGCCTGACGCTGACCGGTGCAACCCTCAGCGGAACGCCGACGACGACGACCGGATCGCCGTTCGGCTTCACGATGCAGGTGACCGACAGCGGCGCGGACAGCGCGCAGAAGCTATTTCAGCTGACGGTCAACGCCGCTCCAACGTGCACCCCCACACATACGATCGCTGAGATTCAGGGCAATGGAGATACGTCGCCGCTGGCGGGAACGACCAACATCACGACCAGCGGGATCGTAATCGGCCGGAAGTCCAACGGCTTCTTCATCCAGATGCCGTCACCGGGCGATGGTGACACGAGCACGTCCGATGGCATCTTCATCTTCACGTCCGCCGCTCCTCCGGCCAGCGTAGTGGTAGGGAGCGATGTGTGTGTCACCGGAACGGTGCAGGAGTTCATCCCGAACAGCGATCCGAGTAGTCCTTCGCTGACGGAACTGACGTTTACGACCAGTATCTTTGCCACGACGACCGGAAATGCGCTGCCGCCTCCCGTGGTGCTCACCGCCGCGGATACCAGTCCAGCCGGCGCGTTGTTGCAGCTTGAGAGATATGAAGGCATGCGCACGCAGGTGAACACGCTGACCGTGGTCGCGCCCACTCGCGGCAACGTGAACGAAGCCAACGCCACCGGCACAAGCGCCGGAATATTCTACGGAGTGATCTCGGGGCTCGCCCGCCCGTTCCGGGAACCGGGCATTCAAATGCCCGATCCGGTTCCGTCCGGATCGCCGTGCTGTGTGCCTCGGTGGGACACAAACCCTGAAGTTCTTTCCGTCAACAGTCTTGGCCAGACCGGCGGGACCGCCTTGGATGTCACTGTTGGTCAGACGGTGTCGAACATCGTGGGACCGATCGAGTACAGCCAGCGCGCGTTCACGATCGACCCGGATCCCGCCACGCCGCCTGCGGTCAGCGGCGCGCCGCTCGCCGCTGTCGCCGTGCCTCAATCAGCGGGCAGCGAAGTTACCGTTGCGTCGTTCAACATGCAACGGTTCTTCGACACCATCGACGAGCCAGTCATCAGTGATGCGGTACTCACCGCGACCGCGTTCAACAATCGATTGAACAAGGTGTCGCTGGCCATCCGCGACGTCATGCGCTCCCCGGACATCATCGGCGTCGAGGAGATGGAGAACCTGCCCACGCTACAGGCCGTGGCGAACAAGGTGAACAATGACGCGGTTGCGGCCGGCGATCCGAACCCGAATTACCAGGCGTACCTGGTCGAAGGGAACGACATCGGGGGTATCGATGTCGGCTTCCTGGTCAGCAGCCTGAAGGTCAACGTCGCTGATGTCACGCAGTACGGGAAAGACACGACCTACATCGATCCGAACACCAATACGCCTGCAACGCTCAACGACCGGCCGCCGTTGGTTCTTCGGGCGACGGTGGTGACCGAGTCGGCGGCTTCGCTGCCGGTCACGGTCATCGTCAATCACCTGCGCTCGCTGAGCGGGGTCAGCGATCCGACCGACGGCCCGAGAGTTCGCGCCAAACGAGAGGCCCAGGCCGAGTACCTCGCGAACTTGATCCAGGGCTTCCAGAACGCCGATCCGGGTGTCAACCTGGTCTCCATCGGCGACTACAACGCCTTTCAGTTCAACGACGGGTACGTCGATGTCATGGGCGTCATCATGGGCACGCCGGTCCCTGCCAATCAGGTGGTGACGCCCCCCTCGACGATTACGAATCCTACGCTCACCGATCTGGTGGAGACCGCGTCACCCGACCAGCGCTATTCCTACAGCTTCAACGGGAACGCCCAGGAGCTCGATCACATTCTGGTCAACGGGAACATGGGTTCGCGCCAGACACGGTATGCCGTGGCCCGCAATGATGCGGACTTTCCGGAGATTGTTCGCAACGATCCGAACCGGCCCGAACGGATCTCCGATCACGACATGCCCGTTGCCTATTTCAGTGTGACGTCAGCCGACGTCTCGAGTCGGGTGAGCGTGATCGCATCCGGACTCATCTACAGCCGCTTGACCAGGACTTACAACGGCACGGTCACCATCACCAACAACAGTCAGCAGGCCATCAACGGTCCGATCCAGGCTCTGTTTCAGATCAGCCCTCCTGGAGTGACCCTCGCGAACGCCTCCGGAGTCTTCAACGGGAACCAGTACATCACGGCGTCGCCATCAAGCCTGGCCGCGGGCCAATCTGTGACTTTCCAGGTTCGGTTCAACAATCCGTCCAATGCATTGATCAACGCCACGGTACGAACATATTCGGGGACGTTCTGATGCGAAAAATCTTTCTCTTCTGTGTGATCGTCGTGCTCGGCGCGACCAGGGGCCTTGAAGCCTCCGCGATCACCTACGCGGTCCTGGTGGACACCACCTCCATCGCAGGCGTTCCGGGAAACGTCGATTTTCAATTCAACCCCGGCGCCCTCATTACAGACCCTGCGTTCGTGACGATTTCAATGTTTGCCTCGGACGGAACGCTGGCGGGCGCGCAAGTGCTGACAGGTGACGTCACCGGCGCATTGCCGGCGGTGACGATTCACAACACCACCGCGTTCAACGACTACGCAGACGGGTTCACGTTCGGTAGCTTCCTGTCGTTTCACGTCAGGTTCGATGGCACCGCGCTCACCTCTCCGACTGGCGCCGCGACCTCAGGAAGCGTTTTTGCCTTCTCCTTGTTCAACTCGGATTTCAGCTCGGCTTTTCTGACGTCCGATGGGGTGAACGGAGTCCTCGTTCAAGCAGACGTGAATCTCGACGGCACCATCACGGTCACGAACTTCGGCATCGGCCGCACAACGACTGTTACGGAAGTACAGAACGGCACACCGGTCCCTGAGCCAGGTACTGTGCTGCTCGTGGGCGCGGGCCTGGTCGTCATCGCCCGACGCGGCCTGCGGGGCAAATCAGCCACGATCCAGGATCGTCCGCGATAATCGTTCAGACCAAAGACGTGCTGACCCCAACTTACGAGGACGTGTACACCTATATCCCAACCTGCAACTGTTACGAGACCCAGAACTCAGAGCGCGATCAATCCACGTCTGACGGCCCGCCTCACTGCGTCGGTCCGGTTCGTGGCGCCGAGCTTGCCGTAGATCGAGGCGACGTGGAACTTGACGGTCTGGTCGCTAATGCCGAGACGCACGGCGATCGCTTTGTTCGTCAGTCCCTCGGCGAGTAGTTCGAGGACGTCGATTTCGCGCGGCGTCAGCGGCTCCTCGATGTCATCGTCCAGGCGCCCCGTAAAGGGGAGCCCGACGTCGTTGTTCCGGAGCGGACCTTTCATCCCTCGATGAAACTCGGGATGACCCTGAGCCTGTCGAAGGGTCAGGTCCGCGATAAGGATCCCGTCCGCGTCTATTCCTGACGCGCGGGCATCCGCAAGCGTCGCGAACTCGCCCGCGATCGTCAACGAGGCGTGATCCATCTCCGCCCGAAGACGCTCGCGTTCGTGAGGCGTTCCAACCAATAGGAGGCGCATCCGCGTAGGCGGGTCCTTGTGGACCCGCCATCACATTAACGCGCCGGCCGCTCCCCGATAGTCACGGAAAGATCAGTCGGCGAGCCGCCCCTGAGGAGGTGCAGCGTCGCCGGTTTTCCTACCCGATCCCCGGCGAGCAGGTCGAGCAGATCCTCCGGAGCGCTGATCGGATGGCCATCGACCGCCAGGATGACGTCGCCAACGATCACGCCCGCCTGCGCCGCGGGACCCTCCGCGGTGACGCCCACTACCAGCAACGCCTTCCGCCGATCGTCGCTGCCGCGCTGTCCGTCGGGAAGACGCGCGGGCTGGCCGGCAATCCCGATGTATCCGCGCTTCATGCGTCCGTGCTCGAGCAGATCCTGCGCTGCTTTCCACGCGATCGCGGACGGAATCACGACGCCGAGGCCGCGGATCGTCGATGCCGTCGTGATGCCCACGAGCGCACCGGTCGTATCGACGAGCGCGCCGCCGGCGAAGCCGTCGTGCATCGGCGCTGTGGTTCGAATGACTTCGTGAATCGCGCGGCGCCGGCCGGTTGGCAATGGCCCTCCGATGATCGACACGATGCCCGCGCTCGCCGTCACACTGTTGCTCCACGATCGGGCGATCGCCAGCGCGAAGTGCCCCACGCGTGCGGCCTCCTTCGCCACCGCGATCGGTGGAGCAGCGAGCGCCTGAACTTTCAGTACGGCCAGGCTTGTTGTGGGGTCCCAGCCAGCCAGCTCCGCGTCCGAGACGTTCCCGTCTTCACCGCGCACCTGAAGGCCATCTTCGCCACCCAGCGCCTGGATGGTCGTGACGACGACGCCTTTCGCGTAAACGACGCCACTGGCGGGACGACGACGCCCTTGTACCTGGACGACCGATCGCGCCGCGGCAGCCGCGGCATCGGCCATTTGATTTGAAGTGTCGGTAAGCATGGGTCGATCGTCGCGCTAAATCGTGACGCGCGGATCACCCGATTGGGGAGGGGTTCGGACGGTGCGAGGGGTGCGAGGGGTGCGAGAAGTGCACCCTTCGCACCTGCTTCTACCTATGCGGTCGAGCCTGAGCCGCGGAGGTTCTTATTGAAGAACGCCCACGTGCGGTCCTGCGACAGCTTGGCTGCCGCCTCGTCGTATCGCGGCGTCGTGTCGTTGTGGAAACCGTGATTCGCGCCGGCGTACATGAACATCTCGTAGCGCACGTTGTTGGCCTTGAGCGCCGCCTCGTATGCCGGCCACCCGGCGTTCACCCGCTCGTCGAGGCCGCCGTAGTGGATCATCAGCGCCGCCTTGATCTTCGGCACATCTTCCGCCTTGGGCTGGCCGCCGTAGTACGGCGCCGATGCCACGAGTGACGGCACGCGGACCGCGAGCTGGTTGCAGACGCTGCCGCCGAAGCAGAAGCCGACCGCGCCGACCTTGCCCGTTGATTCCGGCCGCTTCTGAAGGACGCTGACCGCCTCGATGAAGTCCTCGATGATCTTGTTCTGGTCGAGCGTCCGCTGCATCTCGACGCCCTTGTCGTCGCTGCCCGGGTAACCGCCGAGCGGTGTCAGGGCATCGGGACCGAAGGCGACGAAGTTCGCGACCGCGAGACGGCGCACGACGTCCTGGACGTATGGCGTCAGACCCCGGTTCTCGTGTACGACGAGGACAGCCGGCAGCTTGCCGGTCATGTTGGCCGGTTTCGCGAAGTAGCCCTTCATCTTGCCCTGGCCCTTGGGCGAGTCGTAGTCGAGCATCATCGTCGTGATGCGCTTGTCATCCTTCGGCACCTGCTCCGCGTACGCGTAGTTCGGGCTGAGCGCCTGGAGCATCGCCGCGGCCGTCATCCCGCCGACGGCGAACTTGGCCGCCCCGTCCAGGAATCCGCGCCGGTCAATCATCCCGTGCACGTAGCGATCGAAGAGCCGGAGAACTTCGGGATGGAAATCGTCTGCCTTCAACCGCTTCTGTTCGATCTGCTGTTCAACTTGCTGTGCCATACACGTGACTCCTCGATTGGTAGAAGCCAGTCTGAGGCCTCTACATCGCTGATTTTGTAAGGGGGGCTGACCGTCCGTTGGCCGGGAAGAGTATCATGCGCGGGCGGCGCCGGCGAAGCGCTGTTCACCAGGAGAGACGTCCAAGATGTCGAGGTTCATCACAGCAGCGGCCGTTGCGGTCGCCCTTTTCCTCACCCAGCCCGCTGCCTTCGCACAGGGCGGCGGCGAACACTGGGTCGGCACTTGGGCTACGGCTGTGGTAGGACGCGCCGTTCGCCCGCCGGCGGGGCGCGGCGGCGGCCAGGGGCCGCAGGGTCAGACGCCGCAAGCAGCCCCAACCGCCGTACAGGCCCCACAAGCCCCACCCGCCCCTCCGATCAATTTCAACAACCAAACGATCCGCGAGATCGTGCACCTCAGCCTTGGCGGTGATCGCATCCGCGTGGTGTTGAGCAACGAGTTTGGCGACGCGCCCCTGGTCATCGGCGCTGCACACGTCGCGCTGCGGGGGCCGGGTGCGGCAATCAGGGCCGGTTCGGATCGCGCGCTCACGTTCGCGGGCAAGCCGGGCATCAGCATCCCGGCGGGTGCGGTCGTCTTCAGCGATCCGGCAACACTGACTGTGCACGCACTTGCGGATCTCGCCATCAGCATTTATCTGCCGGGCGATACGTCTGCCGGCGCATCGCCGCTGACGATGCATGGTGGAGCGAACCAGACGAATTACGTATCGGAGACGGGGGATCACACGAGCGACGCCGACCTACCGATGGCGACGTCGGTACCGTCGTGGTATTTCCTGTCGCGCGTCGAGGTGGCGGCGCCCGAACAGGTGAAGGCGATCGTCGCGTTCGGCGATTCGATCACTGACGGTGCGCGCACGACGCCGGACACCAACAGCCGCTGGCCCGATCAACTCGCTCGCCGTTTGAATCAGGCGGGTATGAAAGTGGGTGTGTTGAACCTCGGGATCGCAGGGAACCGTGTCTTCCTGCCTGAGGGTGTCGGTCCAAGCGCGGCCTCGCGTTTCAACCGTGATGTCGCCGCGCAGAGTGGTGCAGCCTGGGTGATCTTCCTCGAGGGCATCAACGACCTCCGCAACAACCCCGACATGCCCGCCGAAGATCTCATCGCCGCGCACCGGCAGATCGTGGACCGTGCGCACGCCCTTGGCCTGAAGATCATCGGAGGAACCCTGACTGCCTGGGAGGGGAACGGCCCCACCTTTACACCGGTCACGGAAGCGCACCGCCAGGCGCTCAACACGTGGATACGGACCAGCAAAGCGTACGACGCCGTCATCGACTTCGACGCCGTCACGCGCGACCCTGATCACCCGACTCAGTTGCTCGAACAGTACCAGTCGGGCGATCATCTTCATCCAAACGACGGCGGCTATCAGCTGATGGGCAACGCCATCAGCCTCGATCTCTTCAAGGCGGCCGCTCGTACCACTAGAACCGCGTCGCGGTAGGGATCGGGGGTCAGGGATCAGGGATCAGGGATCAGGGATCAGGGATCAGGGGTTCAGGTTCGTTCGGGTCAACAGCGACCGTCGAAGGCCGTAAAGCACGCGCCGCAGATCCCCGGCGAGCCGCGAGACCGGTTCGAAGTCCTTGTCTGTCGCGTAATGGAGCCGATTCGCAAGTTCGATCTGCGTTTCGGCCTCCGCGAGACTACCGAGCGCAAGCGAGACGAAATAAGCATAGGATTTCGTCCCTTGCTGATGCCCTTCACTGATATTCGAGGGAATTGAAATAACAGCGCGACGCAGTTTGGGACGAAAGCCCGTACATCTCCTCCCGCGGAAACGTCTTCGTCAAGCCATAGACCGAGACCGCCAGGTCCATCCCAAGCCGCCACGCCTCAAGATCGCGATATGAGCGAATCGACATGGCCTCCCAACCAGCAAGAACTGGGCGAGGCAAGTAAAGCCGTAAGTTGTTGAAACACTTCGAGACGATTGCAGTTCCTGCGATGTCGCCGCGCCGCGAGTACGCAGTTTCTGCGCGGGCTGTGTTCTTGATCCCTGATCCCTGATCCCTGATCCCCGATCCCTGATCCCTGATCCCCGATCCCTGATCCCTGATCCCGGATCCCTACTGAGTAATGGCCTCCAACGACCGCCCCGTCGTCTTCGGCGCGAAGAGCGCGATGTCCACGATCACGATCCACAGCGCGGCAGCGATGACCGCGAACATCGCGCCGGGTCCCCACCGATCGAGCACAGGAACCAGTACGAACGGCATTGCGCCGGTTGAAAGCCGGCTGAGGCCGTAGGCCGTCCCCGCGGCGGTCGCCCGAGCGAACGTTGGGAAGATCTCGACCTGGAAGATGTGGAGCGCGTTCGAGAAGACGTTACTGGTGGCGGTATAGAAAAACCCCATCGTGAGGATCACGCCGGGCGCCGACGCGTATCCGAGCGACAGGCCGAAGACGCTCATCAACGCCGCCGATCCGACGATCAGCCACCGGCGATCGACTCGTTCGACGAGCGGCAGCGACAGCGCGGAGCCGACGGGATACCCGATGAATGTCAGCGACGTGAACGTCAGCGACGTCACAATCGAATAGCCCTTGGCGGCAAGGACGGTCGGCACGAGGGTCCCGAATCCGTAATAGCCAACCGTCTGGAAAATGTGAAAGACGCAGAGCATCAGCGTCCGTCCACGGTACCGTGGGCCAAAGATCGCGCGGAACCGTGCGTGACCTGCCTGGGCAATCTCGTTCGGTTCGGGCGCGGGCAGCGGACCCAGCGCTTCGGCCTCGCGCTCCATTCGCGAGACGATCGCGTCGGCCTCCGGAGTTCGTCCCACTGATTCGAGCCACCGTGGCGACTCGGGCAGCTTCGAACGTATTGCCCACACGATCGCGGCTCCGAGCGATCCTGCGACGAACATCCATCGCCATCCGTCGATGCCGAGCGGCTGCCGGGGGACGAGAATCCTGGCGAGAAACCCCGCCGCGGGGATACCGAAGAATCCGATCGTGTACGCCCACGCGGTATATCGCCCGCGGTGGCGCGCCGGCAGCAGCTCGCTCAGATAGGCGTCGACGAGCGGCAGCTCCGCACCGATTCCGATGCCCGCGAGAAACCTTGTCACGATGAGCATCGTCAGGTCGACGCTGAACGCGCCAAGCAGCGTGAAGCCTGAGTAGATGCCGAGATTGAGCAGGAACGCCGTGCGGCGGCCGGCGTGGTCCGCATACCTGCCGAGCAGCATCGCGCCGAAGAACATGCCGATAAAGCTGGAGCCGATGATGGGCGGAAGGGCGGCGCGCGTGAGATGGAACTGCTGCGTGAGAACGGTGCCGAGCACCCCCGCCAGGAAAATGTCGAACAAATCGAAGAACGAGCCGATGCCCGCGATGATCGTCGCGTTGCGATGGATCCGCGTCGGCGGCAGCCGATTCAAGCGCGCGGCGATTGAGATCATCCGAACGGTGAACCGTGAACCTGACCCCTAACCCCTAACCCCTAACCCCTAACCCCTAACCCCTAACCCCTGATCCCTAACCCCTAACCCCTGACCCCTAACCCCTGACCCCTGACGCCAAAGGACAGCTTCATAGCGAGCGAATCCTAGCACTAGTCCCGCAGAAGCCTCGGCGTAGGCGGACTTGTCTCGCCGCAGCTTCAGCGAAGGCGGACCAGTCGAGTAAACTTCGAGCGACGAAGAAAACCAAATTCTTCGTAGTGAAAGGACATATGCGCAGGGCCTCGAATGCCCATTGATACCAAAGCGGTCGCCGAGGAGCTGATCGAGGCGTATACGTCTGGCGATCTGCTTGCTGAAACCCTCTCCTCACGCGACGACTTCGACCTGCCGGCCGCGTACGCGGTCGAGGCTGAGCTGAGAAGGCGGCGTATCACCAGCGGCCGTACCGTCGTCGGACGCAAGGTCGCGTTCGCGAATCCGACGGTGTGGGAGAAGCTGAAGCTCGAAACCGTGGCGTGGGCGTCGATGTACGACGATACGGTGCAGCCGGCGCAGGAAGTTGATTGCACTGCGGTGCCGTTCACATACGCACCGAAGCTGGAGCCGGAGATCGTCTTCAAACTCAAGGCGACTGTCGAGGGGGATCCGGCCGATCCGTCAGCGGTGCTGAACGCCGTGGAGTGGCTGTCGCTCGGCTACGAGATCGTCGATTGTCCATTTGCCGCATGGCAGTTTCAGCCGCCCGACCTTGTGGCGGCGTATGGGTTTCACGCGGGCCTCGTGCTGGGTGCGCCGACGCCGGTAACGAGCGCGAACATCGCCACGCTGGCCGAGCAGCTCGCGCGGTTCAAGCTGAAGCTCTTCAAGAACGACACGTTGGTGGAAGAAGGGGGCGGTCGCAACGTGATGCGGAGTCCCGCGCTGGCCCTTGGGGAGCTCGCCGCGGCCATCCGCCGCTCGACGTGGGCCGACCCGCTGAAGCCGGGCGAGCTGGTGAGCACCGGCTCGCTGACCACTCCGATGCTCATTACGCCGGGCGAGACGTGGCGCGCGGAGCCCGAAGGACTCGACGTCGCGCCGCTCGTCATGAAATTGTAGCGAGGTGAATGCGGACGACGATTCTGTAACGTCCGACCCTTAGGCTGCAGCGCGATCGATCCGGACCACCGTGCCTCGTTCGGTCCAGCGGAGAAACGATGCTTCGACCAGCGCATCGATCACCAGCCGCGATGCGCTTGGATCCAGGCCCCATAACCGCGATGCCTGGGCCACCGTCAGCTGAAGGCCGGGCATTTCCACGAACTCACTCCGCACACGATTCAGCAGGCCATGAAAATCCATGGCCCGTTGCGGAGCAACACGCGGGCCATCTCGGGCAGCCGCCTTCGGACGCGTGATTCGTGTGTGTTTCCTCGCAAATTACTGTCTCGCGTTGGTTCGGCGACCGTCGCAGCCGGCCGAAGTCAGACATCGTCGTACAGATAATTAGTGACGTCATACAAATACGTTCGACGTCGCCCCTTGGCGGGCATGATGCGCTCACGTCGTGAGCTAGACTCGCTGTGCCGGTGAGCACTTCTTTTCATCCAAGCCCGCTCGCCGGCCGTACGCGGCCGACGCCGAGGTTCGCGACCGCGACCTCGCGTTCGATCTCCGAGGGTTTTGGCCTATATGCGCTGGGATGAGCTGAAGCAGAATGTCGGGGACTTCATCCACGGGTACTTCGTCTCCGAGTACGAGCGTAAGCTGCGCGAGCAGTTCGTTGATCTGAACGACCTGTTCATGCTCCAGTGCTTCATGGAGCTGGTCGGGCTCCCGAATCCGGCGTCGATCTACCTGCTCGACGTCTATCCGTACTTCCTCGAAGAGTTCCACACCTGGCACCGGCGCATGGGCATGGACCGATCGCCAATCGGCAGCATGCCCTGCTGCTGACATGCGCGAGCTTCTCCGCAAACGGATCCTGTTCTTTGGCGGAAAGGGGGGCGTCGGCAAAACGACGTGCGCGTCGGCGATGGCGCTGGCCGCAGCCAAAGAAGGGAAGCGCGTGCTGCTCGTCTCGACGGATCCGGCGCACTCGACGTCCGATATCTTCGAGAAGCGGTTCGATCGCGACGAGCGCGAGGTGTATCCGGGATTGATGGGGATCGAGCTCGACGCCAGTCTCGAGGCGCGTCGATACGTCGACAAGGCGAAGGCTGAGATCACCCGCATGTTCAGCCACGCGGTCGCGAAGGAAGCGGAGCGACAAATCGACCTGGCGTCGGCGATGCCCGGCGTCGAGGAGGTGGCGCTGTTCGATCGGATGAGCGATCTGATCATCGACCGCTTCGACGCCTACGACCTCTTGATCTTCGATACTGCGCCCACGGGCCACACGCTGCGTCTCCTCCGGATGCCCGAGCTCGTCTCATCGTGGATCGCCGCGCTGTCACGGCGTCGGCGCGCGCTGCTCTCACTCAACCAAGACATCGACAGAGTGCGCCTCGCGCCGGAGGCAGTGGATCCGGACGAGGATCCGATCCTGCGCACGCTCGACCAGCGGCGCGAGAAGCTCGAACAGGTTCGCGCGCGGCTGATGCAGCACAACTTCACCGGTTTTGTGCTGGTGGTCATCCCGGAGCGGTTGCCCATCGAGGAGACGGCACGTGCCGCCGAGATCCTTCGCGAGTCGAACGTCAATGTGTGTGGGATTGTCGTGAACCGCGTCTTGCCGGACGATCTCGAAGGCGGGTTCTATCAGGCGCGTCGGAAGCAGGAGCAGGTCTACGTGGACGAGATCAGGCGTCGCTTTTCAGCATATCCGTTGACCTGGATTCCTCAATTCGAAACCGACGTTTACGGCCTGGAAAGCCTGGAACGCGTCAGGTCCGGGCTGCTGCGCTGATTGGAATCACCAAGGTACCGGCCCGCCACGAGAGCCACCACGAATCCTGCGAACACCATGAACACCATAAATCGATCTTGCTACTACCCGTTTATATCGGCTCGTATCGGTTCCTCTGCAGAGGCTTTGGAGAAGAAGTTGATGGTTCCGAGGTCGTAACCTTCTTGTCGCGGGACGGCGCGGCCTCCGGTGGCAGGGTGACGACCGGAGCCGGCTGGCTGAAGGTCGGAGCGAATGACTGGGCCGGACCGGTGCCTGGACCCGGCGTGAATGCCCACGAGATCGCATAACTGCAGGCGACGACCACCGCCACGCCGACGATTTGCTTCCTCCTCGAGATCGGTATCATGGCCAGCTCTAGAGCAGCCTCCATGCCAGGCGGAATTTCGTAAAAACTGCCGCAATCACGAATGTTTCCGGGGCGCCCGCCAACGTGTGTCCGTGCGCGGTGGGCGCGATCGCACACCACGCCGTGCGCGGTGCCACTTCTGTCGATATCCGTCCCACACGAAATGTGTTCGCGTGCGCAACGATGGAACATAGGGAAATCCCAAAACCCAAATCCCAGGACCCAAATCCCAAGTCGAATCCCGCGTCACGCCGAAAGGTCTTGGTCTGGCTGGGCTAAGGCTTTCGCCTGGCTTAGGTTTGGAATTTTGGGATTTGGGCTTTGGGCTTTGGGATTTACCTGTATCCTTTATTTGTGATCCGCGCCCTCCGGCGCACCCGTCTTGCCTCGCTGTTCGCGGCCGTCGCGCTGTTCGCGACGATGCCTGTGACTGTCTCGTCGCTGCTGCACGAAGGGGGCGACGACCTTCTGTGCAATCCGGCGCCGGTTGTCCACGACCAGAACGCCCACCGGTACACCGCTCCTGAACCTGCGACTCCGGATTCCCAGCACTGTGTCCTTTGCCACGCGCTCCAGTCGATCCGCGCTGTTCAGGCGTCGGTTCGGTTCGCCCCTCCGTCTGTTGACGCCCGCCTCATAGCGGCCGCGTCAGCGGCTGTCACCCACGCCTTCTTCGTTTCGACTCGTCCGGCCCGCGCACCACCCCTCGCATAGTCCGGTTTCCCTTCTTTTTGATTACTGCGGCGCGGACCCTTGGGTCCGCGGCAAGTGGGCCCGCGGCAAGGCGGACCTAGAAGGTCCGCCCCGCTGGGAATCTTCGAATCTGGAGGAACTTATGCGAGCGACTCGTTTCGCGTGTGTAGCGCTGATGGGCGTTGCACTCGCGATGGTCCCAAGGCCTGCGCTGGCGCAGACGGCCGAACAGGCCCAGACCATTCAGCAGCAGATCGATCAGCTGCGAAAGGAATTCGGCGACCGCCTGGCTGCGCTCGAGGCGCAGCTCGCCGGGATTCAGGGCGGGCAGGCGGGCGGGGGCGCGCCACAGGCGGCGCCGACGCCCGCTGAAGCGACCCCGGCGCAGGCTGTACCGCTTCCCGCAGTCGGGCAGGGCGGGGCGTTGGCCAATTCGAAGGTCTTCAACCCGGATATGGCGGTCATCGGCGATTTTCTCGGCGCTGCTGGACGGAACGAGGTGAATCCGAATCCCGCGCTCGAGATGCACGAGTCCGAGGCGTCGTTCCAGGCGGTCGTGGATCCGTACGGGCGCGCCGACTTTTTCGTCTCATTTGGAGAAGAGGGCGTCGAGCTCGAGGAAGGATTTCTGACGCTCACCGAACTGCCGGGCAAACTGCTCACCCGCGTGGGGAGGATGCGCGCCGCTTTTGGCAAGGTCAACGGGCTGCACAATCACGTGCTGCCATGGACCGACCGGCCGCTCGTGATCAACAACCTGGTGGGCGGCGAAGAGGGAATCGACGACGCCGGCATCTCCGTCGCGCGACTGATCCCGGCTGGCACGCTGTTTCTGGAAGCGACCGGCCAGGTATTCCGCGGCGATTCCGGAGAGCTGTTCAGGTCCAGTAAACGCGGCGACCTCACGTACGTCGGGCACCTCCGGGCGTACCACGACATTTCGGAATCGACCAACGTCGATCTCGGCGTGTCCTATTCGTCCGGCCACAATCCTGCGGGAATCGTCAGCGACGTGGATCTCGGACGTTTCACGACGAAGCTCTTTGGCGCGGACATGACACTGCGGTGGCGTCCGCTGACCCGCGCGATCTATCACCAGTTCGTCGGACGAAGCGAAATCATCTGGAGCGATCGCGGCCAGTTCGGGGGCCGCCAGCGAAGCATGGGGTACTACGCCTCCGGCGACTACCAGTTCGCGCGGCGCTGGTTCGTGGGCGGGCGGTACGACCGCTCGGAGCGTGCCGACGATGCGGCGCTGCTCGATAAGGGTGCGTCGGCGGTGCTCACCTACTGGCCGAGCGAGTTCAGCCAGGTGCGCGGTCAGTACCGGCACATCGACTATGCCGACGGCCCTGCCGCCAATGAGCTGCTCTTTCAATTCCAGTTCTCGATCGGGGCGCATGGCGCTCATCCGTTTTGAGGTGTGACATGGTCATTCGAACGTTCAAGCTGATTCTTCTGCTGCTGCTCGGCGTGCCAGTCGTCGCGTCCGCGCAAGGCAAATTGAATGTCGTCACCACGACCGAGGATCTCGGAGCGATTGCGCGCGAGGTCGGCGGCGACAAAGTGGCTGTGACTGCCCTCGCGAAGGGCTACCAGGATCCGCATTTCGTCGATCCGAAGCCCAGCTTCATCCTGGCCGTCAGCCGAGCGGACGTGCTCATCGTCGTCGGGCGCGAGTTGGAACTCGGCTGGCTGCCGCCCCTTTTGAGCAGCAGCCGGAACAGCACGATCCAGCCGGGTGCCAAGGGTTATCTCGACGCCTCCGCGAATGTGCGCATCCTCGAGATTCCAACGGGCCAGATCACGCGCGCAATGGGAGACGTTCATCCGTCGGGCAATCCCCACTACTGGCTGGAACCGGGGAACGGGCGCCGGATCGCACAGGCGATTCGCGACAAGCTGAGCGAAAATGCGCCGGCGAACGCCGCGTTTTTTGCGCAGCGCTACGCCGATTTCGACATGCGCCTCGCGGCGGCGGAGAAACGCTGGGACGCGACGATGGCGCCGTACAAAGGCACGAAGGTCGTCACGTATCACCGCTCCTGGCCAAATTTCATGGAGCGCTTCGGCCTCGACGTCATGGGCTACGTCGAACCAAAGCCCGGTATTCCGCCGTCTCCTTCACACACGCTGGAGCTGATCCAGGACATGAAGCGGCAAGGCGTCAAGCTGGTCGTTGTCGAGCCGTATTTCGACTTGAAGACGCCGCAGGCCATTGCCAACCAGGTGGATGGAAAGGTGCTGGTGCTGGCGCCCTCGGTGGGCGGTACCAAGGAGGCCACCGACTATATCCAGCTGTTCGAGTACGACGTCAACCTGCTGGCGGGCGCGCTCAAGCAGATCACCGGAAAGTAGGACACGTGGACTGGACGATCTTTCAGTTTCTCGCTCCTGCAATTGCCGCAAGCCTGATCATCGCCGGCATTCACGCATACCTGGGGCTGCACGTCGTCGAGCGGGGGGTCATCTTCGTGGACCTCTCGCTCGCGCAGATCGCGTCGCTCGGTGCCGCCATTGCCGTCTGGCAGGGTTTCGACGAGCACGATCCGTCCATCTACTGGATGAGCCTTGGATTCACGCTGATCGGAGCGTTCATCTTCGCGATGGTGAAAGGTCACGAGGCGAACATCCCGCAGGAAGCCATCATCGGCATCTCCTACGCCGTCGCCTCCGCGGCGGTAATCCTGACGCTGAGCAAGGCGACGGGTGAAGCGCAGCATCTCCAGAACATGCTCGTCGGCAACATTCTGTCGGTGCAGTGGCCCGAGGTGTTTGTGACCGGGGGAATCTACCTGGCGATCGGCATCTTTCATTACATTTTCAGAAAGCGGTTCCTCGAAATCTCCATCGATACGAAAGCGGCCGCCGCCAGGGGGGTGCCGGTCCGTTTCTGGGATTTCCTCTTCTATGCGTCCTTCGGCCTCGTCGTCACGCGCTCGGTCGCGATCGCGGGCGTCCTGCTCGTCTTCTGTTATCTCATCGTGCCGTCGGTCGGCGGCATGCTCTATTCCGGGCGCATCGGTTCGAGGCTTGCCATTGGCTGGGTGATGGGTGTCATCGTGTCGATGCTGGGCATGTACTTCTCGGTCCAATTCGACCTGCCGACGGGCGCCACGATCGTCTGCACGTTCGGACTGGTCCTTGCCGTGATGGCCGCGGTGCGGGGGTTGGTAGTACGAACTGCGTAATGCAAAATGCAAAATTCAAAATGCAAACACTACCTGGTGGCGCGACTCCGGAGTGAAAGCGTCGCGCTTAAGCCCGTTGTTTCGCTGCGGAGCTTTGTTTGCATTTTGCATTTTGCATTACGTCACGCGATTGACCCCCCGCCGTCGACGAACAGCGTGCTCCCTGTCGTGAACGGGTTCGTCATCAGCATCACAATCGCCTCCGCCACATCCTCCGGTTGACCGACGCGCCGGGCCGGCAGCGTTGCCGCGGCCTGATCGAACATCTTCTGCTTCTGGTCCGCTGGCATGGCGGCGCGAATCGGAGTGTCGATGAGTCCGGGCGCGACCGTGTTCACGCGAACCGGCGCCATCTCCAGGGCAAGGCCGCGACCAAGCGCCTCGACCGCCGCGTTGATGGCCCCCTGGAGGAGTGCGTCCTTGCTGGGCCGCTGACTCAGGTACCCAGAGACCAGCGTCAGCGATCCATCCCCGGTAATTCGTGCCGAGCGTGCCGTCCTGTACGCGGTCCAGAACTTGGCACTCATGTTCGCGTATGCGTCCTGGAGCGTCAGTGCGCGAATGCCGGCCGATCGTCCGGCCGCAACCGACACGATGATGTGATCCCATTCGGGGTGCCTTCCGAAGAACGCTTCCATCGCCGCATCGTCGGTGGTGTCGAGCGCTTCCCCCGCCGCGCCGCGGCCTATCTGCGCTATCGCGGCCTCGACTTTCCCGTTCGAGCGTGACGCGATCGTCACCTTCGCACCTGCCATGGCCGCGGCCTGGGCGGCAGCGAGCCCGATTCCGGAGCTTCCGCCCAACACCAACACGCGTGAACCCGTCAGAGATCGACCCATGAATCCTCCTGAATGATCGTCAACTATTCACACTGTGCATGGCGCTCGTGTTCGTCGATTGCGTCGAACTTGCGGCCTCGTGTCTCAGGACCAAACCAGATGACGACGGCGACCGTCACCCCCGCGATCGCGATCAGGAGCGCCATCGCATTGCCGAGCGGCATGTCGCGCTCCTGCATGATGCCGATCACCGTTGGCGTCAACGACCCGATCGCTGCCCCGGTGTGATATGCGAAGCCGGGCCCGACGCCGCGCACGCCGGTGGGGAAGCGCTCGGTCAGATACGTGGGCGCCATGCCCCAGATCCCGATGCCGCACACGCCGACCACCACCGCTCCCAGCCACATGACGCTGGGATCCGTTGACAACGCGAAGAGCGGGACGCCGGCGACACCGAGAAGCGCGGCGAGCGCGACCGCGCCACGGCGTCCAATGCGACCGTCGGAGATGCGTCCCCAGACCGGGTTGCCGAGCGCTTGTCCGAGATTGAGCGTCACGAGGTAGGCGAGCGGCTCGACACCCCTCGCGCGAAGCAGCGTCGCATACCAGAAGACGATGGAGTAGTACGAGAATATGAACGCGGTCATCAGCGCGGTACATTGCAGTGTGGTGGCGATCAGGTCGCGCTGAAACAGCCGGACTATCGGCGGCTTGTCCGTCCGGCCCGTCGCACGCATGTGGCGCTGCCGCTCGAGCCACACGGGACTCTCAGGGACGCGTGCGCGAATCCACGGCACGAGCAGCACGGGCAGGATGCCGACGCTGAACATCACCCGCCAGCCCAGATCCGGACTGCCACTGAACATCGGGTAGATGAAGCGGAAGGCGAATGCGGCGAGGATGAATCCCCACGCGAACCCGCCCTGCAGCATGCCCGACGCCGCGCCGCGCAGGTGCACCGGCCAATGTTCCAGCGTGAGCGGCATGCCAGCGGCCCAGACGCCGCCCATGCCAATCCCGAAGAGCGCGCGAAACGCGAACAGCATCGCATACGACGTCGAGAAGCCGCTGAGGAACGCAAAGATCGAGAGCCAGAGGATCGAGAGCATCAGCGGAAGCTTCCGTCCCCACTTGTCCGCTGCCGCTCCCGCGACGACGCCGCCGACCAGGCGCATCACGAGCGTGACCGTGCCGAGCGTGCCGGCGAGCACGGCATCGACCGCAAAGGTCTTCTGGATGTCGATGAGGATGAACGTGAGGACCGTGAAGTCGAAGCCGTCGAACATCCACCCCAGGAACGTCCCGGTGAACGCGCGCCACTGGTCGCGCGTCAGCTGCCGATACCACGGTTGGTTGGTGGTTGGTGGTTCGTGGTTGGTGGTTGGTCGCTCGTGGTTGGTGGCGATCGGTTGATCGTTCGTAAGGACCTCGTGGCGCATGTTCTACCACCAACCGTCAACCATCATCCACCAACCGATGCGAGAATCATGCGCTTTCCATGGAATTTGTCACACGCTCCGGGAGACCGGCTTGCTCAGCCGGTCTTCGTCAAGCCTGGTCGCGACGGTCATCCTAGCTGCTCTGATGTCAGCGAGACAAACCATGGAGTTACAAGAACGGATTCCGCCTGACGTTTCGCGACCGCTGGAATTACTCCGGCAGTGCGCGGCCCCGCGTTTCCGGGAAGAACGGAGCCGCCGCCATTCCGAGGAGGTAAATCAGACTGACCAGCACCGCGGCACGTCCGTAGTCGCCGAAGTACGTGATCAAAGTGCCCGCGAGAAGAGGGCCGAGGAACGCCACAAACCGCGGCGCGTTGAAGCAGAAGCTGACGGCCGTGGCGCGGATCCGCGTTGGAAACACTTCGGGCAGCCACGTCGAGCACCATGTGTACTGACCAAGCGAGAACATAGCGTTCACGGCGCACACAACCAGCAGCAGTGACAGGTCGTGCGTCCAGAGAAACAGCACGGGCGTGAACAGAAGTGCCAGCCCGAACCAGGCGATGACAACCGGCTTTCGACCCCACGCGTCCGCGAGGAACCCGAGCAACACATAGCCACATATCGCGCCGGCGTTGTACGCCATGCCGGCGAAGCTCGCCCATCGCGCCGCCGGGAGTCCTTGTCGGGCGGCGACGGACGCGACATATGGCGGCACCCACGTGGAGATCCCCCACCAGCCGAGCGTTGTCGCGGTCGACATCAAGAACGCCACCACCGTCAGGCGACGCGTGGCCGGAGTAGCGAGCAGATCGGTAAGTGTGAAACGCGTGAGATGCCGGGCCGAACCGGTGATGTGTTCACCGCGCTCCTGAGCGGCGAGCGCCTGCCGCCGGCGTCGGTCCGCTTCGGCCCACTTTGTCGGCTCGTCCACGCGTCGGCGTACCCAAATCGCCGCAAATCCCGGCAGCACGCCGATCAGGAACATCACACGCCATGCCGACGGGCCCCAGTCGCCGACGAAAAACCAGACGGCTGATGCGATGAAGAAGCCGATGCCCAGACCGCACTGCATGAGCCCGGCGCCTTTGCCCCGATGTTCGTCAGGCCACATCTCCGCCACCATCGACGTCCCGGTGCCCCACTCGGATCCGAGGGCAACGCCCACGATGAAGCGCAGAGCCACAAACGACGTCCAGGACCAGGCCAATGCGGTGAAGCCGGTCATCACGGAGTAGGCGACGATGGCGTACATCAAAGTGCGCTTGCGCCCGATGTAATCTGCAGCGATGCCGCCGATGATGCCACCGATGCCCCATCCGAGGAGGGTGACGGCAAGCGTCAATCCGGCGTAGAACGGTATGGACGGGAAGCGGTCCGGCGGGAGGAGATCCCGGAAGGCGGACGTGACGGTGATGATCAGCGCGTACGTTTCGTACCCATCGAAAAGCCACCCGATGTTCGCGCCAAACAGCGCGTACCACTGACGTTGATCGAGCGCACGAAACCAGGGTCGCGCCGCTTCCACCGTCGCCGGTGGGCCTGCAGGCTCTCTCACCCTCACACGTGGACGACACTATACTTCACGCCATGGTGATCTTCGGGACGCCGCAGCCTCGCTCGCATCGTGAACTGATCCGAGAACAGGCGCGCTCGTTTCCGTTGCCGGGAGACGACGAGCGCATCCGGAAGATGTTCCGGTAGTCACTCGAAGACGACGCTGTGGGCGTAGCGCCGCGCCTCGGCGACGGCCCGATCGTCTGTGCGCTTCCGATAGCGCCCGTCAGCGCGACGGCCGACCAGGGCTCCGTTCTCCTTGACTTCTTGGTACCTCCGTAGCTATAAGGCTTCAGCCACACTCGACATATCTCGACCCTCACGCAAAAGCTGACGATTCGGAGCGTCCACGCGGAGTCAATGTCCTTCGAAACAGCTGGAGACATTGCTGTTGACGTCGATCGCGCGAGCGCGTTTGCGTTTGTGCGGGACCCTCAGCGTCTTGCCACGTGCATTCCGGGATGTCGCGACCTGCGCGAGCTGTCTCCGGGACGCTATTCGGCGGTACTCACGGGCCGCGTGGCGTTCATGACCCTCAGCTTCAAGGCCGTCATCGAAGTGATCAGGCTGGAAGCCCCGACCGCGATCGAGGCGACAATCACCGGCGACGCGATTGGCCTTCCGGGGCACATCGTCGCGAAGGCCAGTCTGGAATTGACAGAGGCGGGGGAGCACCGCACGGCGATCCGCTATGTCACGGACGTGGGCCTGACGGGAAAGCTCGGAGGCATCGGCCAGCCCGTCTTTCGGGCGACGAGCGCACAGCTGGCGCGCGAATTCGGCGCCAATCTCAAGAAGGAAATCGAAGCGCGGACGGAGACGCCCGCATGAAGAGCTTCGACCTGGTGGAACCCGCCACCTTCGAGGAGGCCCTCGCGCTGCTCGATCCGGAAGATTCGAGTGTTCGCGCGATTGCCGGCGCGACGGCGCTCATGCTCATGATGAAGGCGCGTCTGTTCCAGCCGACGCGTCTCATCAGTCTCCGCCGGCTGGACGGCGCGCTGCGCGGCGTGCGCGATGACGGCCTTCGAGGGTTTCGCATCGGCGCCATGACGACGCTGTCGGAGCTCGAACGTTCGCCGTTCGTCGCCGCGGTGGCCCCGGTGATGAGCCGTGCGCTGCGAACGCTGTCCAATGTGCGCATTCGGAACGTCGCGACACTCGGCGGTCACCTGGCGCACGGCGACCCGCACATGGACCTGCCCCCGATTCTCATGACACTCGGCGCGCGTGTGCGCGTCGTGAGTCGACGGGGCGAGCGCTGGATCGACATGAACGATTTCCCTGTCGGTTATTACCAGGTCGCGCTTGCCCG
>Ga0070699_100001071_pt1 | contig 25497 bp, 24 predicted proteins | sample KBSK1503metaG_FD_65473 | JGI IMG/M metagenome (GOLD analysis project Ga0070699, IMG submission 65473) | Corn, switchgrass and miscanthus rhizosphere microbial communities from Kellogg Biological Station, Michigan, USA - KBS K1-50-3 metaG | ecosystem: Host-associated > Plants > Roots >...
ATTGGGCGGCGCCTCCCGCTCACGGCGATCGAGCTCAGCCAGCCAGCGGGCGCCCATGGCCTCCGCAGCACGCTGCACGCCGCTGAACCAGGCGATGTCGCCGCGCAGGGAGTCTGCTGAGAGCTCATCCGGGCCGTCGGCGTCGATCTCGTCCAGGGCCACCCTCGCGTTGGAGTAGGGCGGAAAGCAGTGGGCGTCGGGCTCGGGTGGGAGGCCCGATCTGGCCGGCTCCCGCAGCGCCATCGAACTCATGTTCGTATCGTACCACTTTCCAACCCACATGTCGACACTCGCGCCTGTAAAGGCGGGACGCTCGTCGCCGGGAGTCAGATCACGGTTGGTTGCACCAGTGCCATGGGGGCGGCGTGCTGATGGGGGGGAGGGCGCCTCCCCCCGGCAGTCAGAGTAAGCGCCGGCGCCGGTAGCCTACCCGGGGGCCGTGATAGAAGCCTCCGCTCAGCCCGCGCACGATCAGCAGCAGGATGGCGGCGCCAACGAAGGCCACGATGATGAGTGGGAGGACGCCGGGGCCGAGGTTGATGTTGAGCAGCCCGAAGAGCCAGCGACCCAGGAAGGCGCCGATCACGCCCACGACCACGTCCAGCAGCAGGCCGCCACCGACGCCCACGACCCGACTGGCCAGCAGGCCCGCGATCAGCCCGACCACCAGGAGGATCAAGAAGTCGTTGGTGGCCAGGCCCCCGAAGTCGATCGTATGGCTCGGGATATTGATGCCTGGCAATGTAACGCTCATGGTTCTCACTCACCCACTCTCAAGTGATCTAACAGCAATGTTGTCACTATACAGGCACGGGTGAGCCAGCGCAAGCTCTGCCGGCGTCTGCTGAATAGCAGCAATTGCAGTCCAAGCCCCGAGCGGCCAGTACCGGGCCTGAAAGGTCCGTGACGAAGCCGAGGAGGTCGGCGTCCCGGCCGTCCTGCACGTTGCGACTCTGTCAGACAGCACTTGCTGGGCCGGCAGCCCTCGGTGCAATCTGAAGTCAAGGTAAATGACTCCGCTCAGGAGGTCTGAGCTATGGCAACACAGATAATCGAGAGCATCGACGGCGCCGGCGCCCCAGCTCCGTCTTCGATGTGGGCGATGGTTCTGACTGGCGTCACACGGCCCCTTGCGCACATACATGTGCCCGTGCCGCTGCCCGGCTCACACGACCTCCTGCTGCGCGTGTCGGCCTGCGGCGTGCGCGGGTCGGACACGATCCTGGTCGATGGCCAGGTGCCGGGGGCGCGCTACCCGATCATCCCGGGCCACGAGGTGGTGGGCGACGCCGTCCAGGTGGGCCACCATGTGCAGGGCTACTCGGTGGGTGATCGCGTCGGCGTGCCCAGACTGGGCTGGGCCTGCGGCAAGTGCCCGGCGTGCCAGTCCGGGTTCGAGCACCTGTGCCGGTCCGCGCGCCTGACCGGCCTGACTCAGGACGGCGGGATGGCGCAGTACATATGCGCCGACTATCGCTTCTGCATTCACCTGCCGTCCGACCCGCCGGCCAGCGCGCTGGCGCCCCTACTCTGCGAGGGAGCCACCGCCTATCGCGCACTGCGCGTGCTGGGTGAGGCCCGGCGCATAGGGCTCTACGGCCCCGCGCCGGCCACCGGCCTTGCTGCGGAGCTCGCGCGGCTGCGCGGGCAAGAGGTGGTGGCCCTGCATGATGGGAGCTCGCGAGCTACAGACCTGGACGGTGCGCTCGTCTTCGCGCCAGCGCAGGACCTGGTTCCCGATGCGCTCGATGCAGTCGTGGACGGCGGGCTGGTCGTGTGGGTCGACGACATCTCCGACGATCCGGTTGGCATCGCGATCCCGCTCCCGACGAGGGAACGGCAGGCCCGGTCGGTGGCAGGAGCCACTCGCCGGGACGTGGCAGACCTGATCGCCCTGGTCAGGACCTCGCCAATCCACCCGGCCGTCGAGACCTTTCAGATGGCTGCTGCCGAAGAGGCACTCGCCCGCCTCCGGACGGGCCGGGTGACCGGCAGCGTGGTGCTGCTCGCGGACTGACTATCCGCCAGCCGCGTAGTCTCAATGGCAGGGGCCGCCGCTGAAATGACCCAGCAGTACCTGGCCGGTGAGCTTTCGTCGTTGCTCGGAGAGCTGCAGGCAGTGGCCAGGAACAGCCCGTCAACGCACGTGGTAGCAGAGCTGCGGCGTGAAGCCGAGACGCTGCCACTGACAGCGCTGCCGTCGGTGGCGGAGCAGGCTCTGAGAGCGGCCAACGCCATCTGCTGGGACGCGCTGATCAGGGGCGACACTGGCGCCTTCGTCCGCGAAGTCGCGATCTGCGTTGATCTGTGGCAGTTCGCGGTCTGCGCAGGCCTGGTCGAGGACAAGTCCGACGCGTAGGTGACTCCACTTTATGGGGCGCCGCTGCCTCTCGCCGGGGCCCTTTGAGGGATGACGCGTGGATGATCGACGGGAAATCCAGGCCTCACTATGGTTCCAGGCGATCGCCAACGTCGCCGGTATGTGCGAGCGGCAACGTCCGCGCTGGGCCGCCGCCTTCTTGCTTGACGCCGCCAGCACCGCGGTATACGTTGCGCAGGCAGTTCCATTGGCTCGGGGCGTCCGACCTGCTCGTGTTCAGCGCGACCGCGGCCCGGTACAGGCCAGCGGTCGAGTGGAGAGCCGTCTGAGAACCAATAGCGAGAGGAGGGTCCCATGTACAACGTCTGGTCGTCTGTGTCTGCTCGCCTGGGGTGGCAGCGCTCGCGTTGGCTGGCGTTCTGCCTCTGCGTGCTCCTGGGGTTGGGTTTCCTGGTCGTCACGTCCCATGGTGACGTCAGGGCCGCCAGCCCCCCGGCACCGACGAAGCAGCGGCTCTATCCGAATTTCCTGCCCGCGAGCGTGGCTCATCCCGGCTCGGCAATCGTCGCGTTCCGCACGCCGGTATCGGCCCAAGGCAACCGCTTCGGCCGCGGCCGCGGCAGTGGTGCGAGCGACGAGGAGCTCGCGTCCATCAACCAGACGCTGGCCGGACTTGGCGCTGACAGCGTCAGCCAGCTCTTTACCAACATCCCGGCGGCAAAGCTGAACGCGGCCCGGGCCAGGGCTCAGGCGTCGACGAACGCGTACGTGACCGACTTCACCCAGGTTTACGAGGTCAGCTACAACCCGGCGATCAACCCTGGCGATGCCGCCAACCGCTTGGCCTCGTCATCGCTGGTGACCTCCGCCATGCCGAACTGGCGATTCAAGGTGCCCAGCGACCCGGCGCCGCTGACGCCGAGCCAGGTCGAGCAGGCGCTGGCGGACGTGGCTGCGGCGAGGGCGGGCGGCAGCACAGGCATCGACGCATCGGGCCTACCGACCAACGCGGCCTATCGCACCGATGCACAGTCCTACCACGACGCCGCCAGTGACAACGTGACCGGCGCAGCGGCGATGATCGCTGGCACGTTCGGCCAGCAGCCGGGCCAGGGAGAGGTCGTGACCAACGTCTCTCTGGGCAACATCGACAACAACAGCACGGTTCTGGACAAAGGCCAGCGTTATATCGTCCAGGCCGGCCACCCCAAGATCCCCGTCTGGCTGTCCAGCGAGAACTGCGTGACGAACGCAGGCGGGACTCAGACCTGCTCCATCGTCCTCGACCCGAGCGGCACCACCCAGGACAACCAGGGCGACTTCCTGGAGGTCAACCTCGACTTCAGCGTGATGGCTCCGCCTCCGGTCGGCGATCCGCGCATCGTCAACCCGGCCCCAGCCACCCCGACCGGCCAGCTGCTCGGCGAGGCCTACGGCGCCAGCTTCCGGCTGATCAACCCAAAGGTGAACACCACGCCGAACTTCGTTGCGGCGTTCCTGGGGGCGGCTTTCCTCCAGACGCCCGCCGCGAACGTCGTCACAGCGTCGATCGGCGTGGGCTTCAGCATCGGCGGCTTCAGCGACTACTTCTTCGAACAGGAAGCGATCATCCACGACGCGGTGAGCCTGCTCGTGAATGGCGCGGACATCTTCGTCTCGATCTCGGCCGGTGACGGCCAGACAGCAACACAGGTCGCGATGAACCCGAACGGCCTCACCGGCCCCACGGAAACCACCAACGACCCGAAAAGGTTGACCAACATCGCCGATCCGAGCCTATGGGCCAACCCCAGCTACAGCTACGGCCTCACGGTCGAGCCTCAGTTCGTCATCGACAGCGGCGCCAACGACGCAGGGGGCAACACGCTCAACGACGTGTACAACAACGCCCCCTGGAACACCGAGATCAGCGAGGCGGCCAGACACGACCAGCACACGACGGAGACGCGCTGGACCGGGCAGCAGAACTTCCACACCGGCAACGGCACCCGCGTCAACGTGTCAGCGCCCGGGGATGACATCCTGATCCTCGCGCAGATAGAACAGAACGGCGTGCCGGTCAACCCGGCCGGCAGCTTCCCGCGCCTCATCGGCGGCACGTCGGCCTCGGCGCCGGAGATTGCGGGCGGGGCCGCGGTTGTGCGCCAAGCGGCGCGCCTGCTGGGTCTCTCACTGACAGCCCGCCAGGTTCGCGACCTGTTCGTCGCGACTGGGCGGCAGAACGTGCACCCTGCCTTCGATCTCAACAAGGACCCCATCGGGCCGGCGCTCGACCTCACCGCAGCCGTTCAGAAGGTGTTCGACATGGCCAGGGTGAAGGGGACGCCCTCCTTCGTGCGCATGACCGTCGCAGATCGCAAGGCAGTGCTGACTTTCAGCGACCTTCGGAGCAGCTTCTGGAGCGACACCAGCCAGGATCCCGTGGCCCACACGGCGAGCATCGACCTGAGCCAGGGCCTGGTGTTTCCGTCCGGCCGCACCAACGAGACGGTCGGGGCAAGCGGCGATAACGTCTTCGCACCGATCACGTTCGGCGTGGACGCGGCCTTCATAAAGGACATCGACCTGAGCTGGACGCTCAGTCTTGGGACCAGGACGGTGAACGTCCCCAACCGGCTGTTCGACGGCAAAACACCGTTCATCCGGCTGCTCCCGTCGGAGATTTTCGGTCTCCTCGGCGAGCCGCTGACCGCTAGGAACGACCGGGTTGTCACTGTGACGGCGAAGAGCGGTCAAACCTCGATCTTGACCGCCGTGACGTTCAAGGGCCAGTCCGGCGGTACGTATACCCACGCGATCCCGCCATCATTCGACCCCGTGTTCCAGAGCGATGACAGTGTCCGGATCTCGTTCGACCTGACCGGACTGCGCGACGGGAGCGGCGGCCTGGCGGACGGCGGCGAGCTCATCGTCACCGACATCGATCGGGCTGTGCCGCAGGCGTTCCCCAACAACAACGCCAGCCACGTCGACGTACATGGCTTCACGCGCCCGCTGCCGGGGCTGAATGGCGCGATCAGCCTGTCCGCCGCCGACTTCCCGCATGGGGTGGGCACCTACGGCGTCGCCCTGCGCGGCACCAAAGGCGGCAAGGAGATCGCCGACAGCACCAGCTTCTTCCTGCCCCTGCGCTTTGCGCCTCACAAACAGCAGATCCCAGCGACGCCCAAGATCCAGGGCGTGGCGTCCATACTGAACGGCACTGCGCCGCTCTTCTATGAAGCCATCGACACCGAGCCGGACGGCGGCTCGACGAGGTTCGCGGTGACCTTCGACGTCTCCGCGGTGAAGGGGGCGACGGGAGCCCTGATCGAGTTCTCAGGACCGACCGTCGACTTCGCGAAAGCCCTGTTCGTCACCGGCAAATTCACCACAGTGAACGCGTTCGTGAACAACTTCACGAACCCGAACGGCGACCGGCTGGACGCCGGTGACAACTTCGGCCAGCCCGGCGAAACGGCCCACGTCCAGTTGAGCGGGACGAGTGGTGTCGCGGTGCTGGACGGCAAGACGATCGGGCTGAGCATCCCGGCCGGCAAGTGCGACAGCACCTACCAGGTGCGGGTGTTCGGGACCGACGGCAAGGGCAACATCCTTGGCGTCGGCGGCAACGGGTCAGTCCTCAGCTACGCGGACTTCATGCGTGGGGGGGCTTGCTTCACGTAGACCAAGGATGTGATTCGCTTAGCCTCCGGCCCTGAGCCGGGGGCTAAGCCAGTGATGATCGGGGGTCGCGCGCTGATGGCGGCGATCTCAGCTACGGGGCAGGCGCTCGGGCCCGTCAGACGCTGGCCTCGGCGGAGATGCGGGGGGGTCTGCATGCGCTGCGCCGGCCGGCACCGTTGTCCTGTCGGCCCGGCTTGCCAACCACTCTCTGACGATGATGCGAATGATGTTGGCCGCAGGAATGGCGATCAGCGCCCCAAGGATACCCCACAGCAGACTTCCTGCCAGAAATGCCAGGAAGACAGTCAGAGCCGGCAGCTGGTCACTGCGGCCGTAGATCAATGGATTGAGCAGATTGCTCTCGATCTGCTGGTAGACAATGATGTAGGCAAGCAGGATCAACGCCTTGACCGGTGATATGGCCAGGGCGGCGAGAACGACCGGAACCGCCCCCAGGGTCACTCCCACCATCGGGATGAGATCGATGACCGCGAGCAGGACGGCAAGCGGCAGGGCGTATGGGATCCCGAGCACGAGCATCCCGACCAGGGAGCTGATTCCCGCGATTGCACTGATTGCCAGGTTTCCGCGGACGTAGCCGGAGATGGCATCTGCCGAGTGATCCAGGAGGCGCCTGGCCCTCGGAACGTGTCCGTCCGGAAGCAGGCGCGTTGCACTCTCCACGAGGCCGGCGCCGTCGTGAAGGAAGAAGAAGCCGAGCACGGCAATGCTCAGCGCTGCGGTGACTGTGCTGACGGTGCTGGTCGTCACCGTGGTAAGCGAGCCGATCGAACTGGCTAGCTGTCCTGGAAGCGCATCCAGCTGAGGGCGCAGCGTCTGGACCAGGCCACCGAGGCCAAACGGGCCTGCGACTCTGCTTGCCTCCGCCGTCAGCCCGCCTGGATGGTCCAGTACGTGGACCAGCTGCGTCACCTGCTGAACCATCGCCGGCACAATCAGGGCCCCGACTGCCCCCAAGACGACGACCACAACGAAGTACATCAGCAGTATCGCGAGGGCACGCGGCACGCGGCGGCTGGTCAGCCAGTTGACGGCGGGGTTGAGCGCGACCGCGATGAAGAGCGCCAGGATGCTCCAGACGACGATCGTCTGCAGCCGGTAGAGGAGCCACAGCGCGAGTAGGACTGAGAGCGTCGTGAGCAGGACGACCAGCACTAGCCGTACAGCTGTTCGGGTGCTCACAGAACGGGTCGCCACACGTCACTGCCGAGGGTGAGGCCGGCCCCGGCGTCACCGCCCCGAGTCAACACGCACCAGCAGGACTCCTTCCGGAATTGCGCCCGGTGAGCGCTTGGCCGAGCCCCGCCGAGATCGGCCTCACCACCCACCTTACCATCGCTCGCCGGGACTGCTTCGGCGGCGGTCACCTGCGGTCACTATGCCTGTGGTACAAGTCAGGCATGACCTCAGGCGATGCCGTCCCCGGACCCGCCGCCGTCCGTCCCAGCCCGGCGTTCTGGGCCAGGCTCCCGGTCCTTGCCGGCAACCTCCTCCAGCTCGCCGGCATCGTCGCGGGCGTCCTGGTGATCATTCTCGCGGGCGCCGTGAGGAGCGCGGGAGCCCTCTCCACCCTCATCGCCGTGCTCGGCATTCTGCTCGTCTACCTGTGCTGCCATGCGATCGCGCACTGGCTGGTTGGCCGCCTCGTCGGGCTGCGCTTCGCCTTCGTCGGCGTGCGCGGCACCGACCACCCCGAGGCCTACCCGCCGGGCATGCGGCAGATCATGGCGGTCACGCCGATGTTCACCACGGTCTCCACGAGGCAGAGCCGCGCGGCGGTCGGCCGCCGAGCGTTAGCAGCCTACTTCGCGGCGGGTGAGACCTCGACGACCCTCTGCACCGTGCTCGCTGCCGTCCTCGCGCTGCTCGTCGGCGTCCCGGGCGCCGGCGTCATCCTGGTGGTGGCGATCGTCTGGGTGCTGCTCGCGGTCGTCACCACGACGTTCACGCCAAAGGGCGACTACTACAAGGCCCGCCAGGCCCTCCGCCCGAGCTGAGCGTCGAAGCCCCCACAAGCTCAGCGAGTGAGGCGGGATGGGGAGATCCCTTCCAAGCTGCGGGTTACCATGCGGCTATGCATGAGCCGGTGCAGCCGCTGCGACGCGATCGGGAGCAGCTGAGGCTGGCGCTGCGACTGACGCCTGACCAGCGCCTGCGGCAGCTGGAGAATCTCGTCGCCGAGATGCGGCTCATTCGTGCGGCCATGCTCAGCTCGCGGCGCCGCGCCGTTCGATCTTGACGCCGTTTCTACCACGTCGAATCCTAGCCACACTGGCGGAGGGCGGCGTGGACTGCATCGTGATCGGCGGCGTGGCCAGTGCGGCGCACGGCTCCATCCGCGCCACTCAGGACCTGGGGGTTCTTTGCCGCAACGACGCTGCCAACTTGGTCCACATCGCCGCAGCGCTCAGCCGGCTGCAAGCCAAGGTGAAGGGGAGCCGGCAGCCGCCTCAACCGATCACGCCCGCGCTGCTCGAGGGAGTGCGGCTCATGACGTTCGAGACCGCTGCCGGCGAGATCGACGTGTTCTTCCACGTCCCGGGAATGACGGCGTACGACGACCTCGCTTCCAGGGCCGTCGCAATGGAGATGCAGGGTCGTGCCGTTCGTGTCGTCTCTCTTCGCGACCTGATCGGCCTCAAACCCGCCACGGGGCGCCCGATCGACGCTGTGATTGCCGACGAGCTGGAGCAGCTCGAAGAGCTCGAGCGCCTTGAACCACCCTCTGGGCCTGATTAAGTCACGCGCGCTGGGCCTATACCGTGCATCTCGAGGCGTAAAACGCAGCCGCGAGCTGCGTGTCAGCCCGGAGCGCGCTTAACCTGGCCTCTTCCAACGGCTAACCGTCCGGCCTTACCATCTGCGTAGAGAGTTGGAGGCAGCACAGGTCCGCGGGAGGGAGGCGGTCTTCGCCCCCGTCCTGCATCGCTATCGCGCCCGGGAGGTCGGCACCGCCCTGCTCTTCCTGGCGCCGTCGCTTGTACTGTTCGGGCTGTTCACGTTCTGGCCACTTGTCCGGACGTTCGACCTGAGCTTCTACGGCAGCGACATCATCGGACGGCCAACGCTCTTCGTCGGGACGAGGCAGTACGGGCAGCTCCTCGCGTCGCCCGCGTTGCGGGACACGCTCGTCGCGACGGTCCTGTTTGCCGGCATGACGGTCATCCCCAGCCTTGTCCTCGGCCTGGTCCTGGCCCTGCTACTGCAGGCGCGCATCGCGGCCATCGGGGTCTTCCGAACATTGATGGCGACGCCGTTCGCCTTCTCGGTGGCGACGGCCGCCGTGGTATTCGCGATCTTCTACAACCCTGGCGTCGGCGTGTTCAACGGATTCCTGCAGCTCCTGCACCTACGTCCGGTGGGCTGGCTGACCAACCCGTCTGCCGCCCTGCCCAGCGTCGCGATCGCGAGCGTCTGGCTGCAGCTCGGCTACAACGTGCTGGTCCTCTCTGCGGGCCTGCAGGCCATCCCTGACGAGATCTATGAAGCCGCCCGGCTGGACGGCGCGCGCGTGCTGGCGATGATCCGATACGTCACGTTGCCGCTGCTCACGCCCAGCCTGTTCTTTCTGCTGGTCGTGACCACGATCATCAGCCTTCAGTCCTTCGGCCAGATCCACATCCTGACCAGAGGCGGGCCCGCCAACAGCACGACCACGCTGGTCTACGCGATCTACTACAACTCGTTCGCGTTCGGGAACAGCAACTTCGGGCTCTCCTCCGCGATGGCGGTGGTGCTGTTCGCGATCGTCGTCGCGATTACCGCCGCCCAGTTCGGGTTGCTGGAGCGGAGGGTGTTCTACCGGTGAGCAGGAGTATCCGCCGGGGCCTGAGCTACCTGGTGCTGGCCGCCGTCACGTTTGTGCTCCTGTTCCCCTTGCTGTACGCCATCTCGGGCAGCCTGATGAGCGCCCAGGAACTGAGCAGGTACCCGCCGGCCCTGATTCCCTCGAGCCCACGGCTCAGCAGCTTCGCGGACGTGCTCAAAGCGATCCCACTGGCCCGCCAGTACCTCAACAGCGCCGTGGTCTCGATCGTGGTCATGCTCGGCCAGCTCGTCACCGCCACGTCGGCGGCGTACGCGTTCGGCTTCTTGCGGTTCCCCCTGCGCAATCTGGCGTTCGCGGTCTTCCTCGCCACGATGATGATCCCGTGGGAGGCCGTGATCATTCCGAACTACCTCTTCATGGCCGGCAACGGGCTGCTCAACACCTACCCGGCGCTCATCCTCCCGTTCCTTGCCACCGGCTTCGGGACGTTCCTGCTGCGCCAATTCTTCCTCACGTTTCCACGCGACCTGTTCGAAGCCGCGCTGGTGGACGGGTGCGGTCACCTGCGCTTCCTCTGGACGATCCTGGTCCCGCTCAGCCGGCCGGCCCTGGCCTCGCTGGGCATCTATGCGTTTCTGCAGACCTGGAACCAGTACTTCTGGCCGCTGCTCGTCACGAAGACGTCGACCATGCAGACGCTGCAGATCGGCATCAGCAGTCTGCGCGACACGGAGGCTGCTACCGCCCCTAATTTCATCCTGGCCGGCGTCGTGCTGGCCCTCATCCCGGCGCTGTTCCTGATCTACGTGGGGCAGCGGCACATCGTCCGTGGGCTCACCTCAGGTGCCCTCCGCGGCTGACGATCTAAACGAGAAGGAGGAGATGATGCGAAGACTCGCTCTGGCCGTGGCCGCCGCCCTGTTCGCAGCAGCCTGCGGCGGGGGTGCGACGGTCCAGCAAGCCAGCCCGCTGGACAACGCGACGCCGCCGTCGAAGCCAGTCGAGGTCACGTTCTGGCACGGCTTCGCGGCAGGCGCCAACCAGGACGCGACCAACGCGCTGGTCCAGAAGTTCAACGATGCCCATAAGGGGGACATCCACGTCACGGCCACCTACCAGGGCACATATGACGACACCCTGGCCAAGCTCAAGGCCGCCATCCAGGCCAACCAGCCGGGCACGCTGCCGTCGCTCAGCCAGATCTACGACATCGGCACCCGGTTCATGATCGACTCCAAGGCAATCCAACCGATGCAGGCCTTCATCGACCACGACAAGTTCTCGACCGCCGACCTGGAGCCGAACATCCTCGGCTACTACTCGATCGGCGGCAAGCTCTACTCGATGCCGTGGAACATCTCCACGCCGCTGCTCTATTACAACAAGGACGCGTTCAGGGAGGCGGGCCTCGACCCCGAGAAGCCGCCGCAGACGCTGGACCAGATCCGGGCCGCTGCCGAGAAGCTGACCAAGAAGGATGGCAGCGGCAACATCACCCAGTATGGCTTCGGAGCCGCGATCTACGGGTGGTTCCTGGAGCAACTCACGGCGAAGGCCGACCTCCAGTTCTGCAACAACGGGAATGGTCGTGACAAGAACGCGAGCAAGGTGCTATTCAACCAGCCTGAGGACGTGAAGATCGTCGACTGGTGGACCCGGATGGTGGGCGACGGTGTGGCGCTCAACACCGGCCGAAACACCACCGACGCACAGAACGCATTCAAGGCCGGTCGCTTCGCGATGAACCTGGAGTCGACCGGTGCGCTGCGCGGCTACCAGAGCAGCGTGAAGTTCCAGCTTGGCGCCGGCTTCTTCCCACGAAGCACAGCCAATGCCGGCGTGGGCGGCGCGATCCCGGGAGGCGCTTCGCTCTGGATCATGAATGGCAAGCCCAGCTATGAGCAGAAGGCGGCCTGGGAGTTCGTGAAGTTCCTGGAGCAGCCCGACAATATGGCCTACTGGCACACCCACACCGGCTACTTCCCGGTCGACAAGAAGGCGCTGAACGATCCCGCCGACCAGGCATGGGTGCAGCAGTACCCACTGTTCAGGGCGGCGATCGACCAGCTGCATGCGACCAAGCTGGACAAGGCCACGCAGGGCTGCCTGCTGGGCGTCATGCCGCAGACGCGGCAGGCCGCCGAAGTGGGGATCGAGAACGCGATCCTCAAGAAGGCCAGCCCGCAGAAGGCTATGGACGACGCCGCGGCGGCGATTCAACCCCAGATCGACCAGTACAACCAGGCGGTGGCCGCCAAATAGCCGACAGCCGGGGGAGGGCGCGAAGTCTCTCCCCCGCGCAGTCGACCGCGCAGTCGGGGGATTACCCGGCACAGCCGGCGGGAGGGGGCGACAGACTGGCGACAGCTATCTATGGGTGGGTTGGCGAATGGCGACCAGCAGTTCCAGCGAGTCAACCACCCGTGGTCCCGGCCTGTTGAAGTAGTCCGATCCGTCCAGGATCGCAACGCGGGCAGCGCCCACGGCGTCGATTTCGGCCCTGACCAGCTTCGCTTCAGCCTCCGCCCGATCCTGTGTGAACCCGCACGGCGCGAGGATCAGGAGCTCTGGGTGGGCACCGGCCACCTCGGCCCAGGACACGGGGACGGACGGGACGCCTGGTCGTGCGAGCGCGTCTTCGATGCACGCCAGCGCGAGCAAGTCGGGGGTCCAATGGCCGGCGGGATACGGTGGGTCGATCCATTCGAGGAAAACCCCACGGACCGAAGCAAGACGGCCCGCAGTCTGCGACGCGGTGTCGATGCGCGCGCGAAGACTGGACATCAGCGGGGCTGAGTCCGCCCCGCAGGCGGCTGCCAATTCTTCGATGTCAGCGAGCACGTCGTCCAGTGAGTGAGGGTGCTGGCGGATGATGTCGATTCCTTCCAGGTCTGCTGCAACCTGGTCGGCCGGGACGGCGCAGACCCGACACACGTCCTGCGCCACCACCAGGTCGGGCTCCAGCGCGCGGATGGCCTCGGTGTCAACGAAGTACAGGGAGCGCCCCTCCGTCGCGGCAAGGGACACCGCCGCCTCGATACCGGCGCTGTCCTGCTCCTCGAGCCTGAGGGTGGAGTGCGTGACGATTGGTAGCGATCCTGCTTCAGGTGGGAAGTCGCACTCGTGGGTCACCGCCACGACCTGGTCGCCGAGTCCGAGAGCGAAGAGGGCTTCGGTGGCGCTCGGCAGAAGAGAGACGATCCTCATCGGCTTAGCAGACCACAACCGAGGTGGCGCGAGTTATTCATGGTTATCTCCGATGAGCGGCAGGCATGCTCTGATGTGGTCTGGCGGCAAAGACAGTGCGCTGGCGCTGCACCGATCGAGGGCTGCTGGCATAGACGTGGCACGCCTGATCAATTTCTTCGACGTCGCCACCGGGCGGGTGCGCTTCCACGCAACCCGCGTCGAAATGGTGCAAGCTCAGGCGGCCTCGGCCGGGATTGAGCTCCAGGCCATCGGCACCAGTTGGTCTGAGATGGATGGCCGGCTTGCCGAGGAGCTCGCCAAACTTCGTTCGGACGGCTTCGTGGGCGTGGTGCTCGGGGACATCCACCTCGCGGACGTCCGCGCTTGGTACGAGGAACGGGTGACCGCGGCCGGACTCGAGCACGTCGAGCCGATCTGGGGTGAGCCGCCGGCCGAGCTGGTGCGCGAGTTCGTCGACACGGGAGGCCTCGCCGTCGTCACCTGCGTGGATCTGACCCGTCTGGATCCTTCGTGGCTTGGACGCATCGTCGACGAGCGCTTCGTCGACGAGATCGCGGCCACCGGCGTCGATCCCTGCGGTGAGAACGGCGAGTACCATTCCTTCGCGTTTCAGGGCCCGGTGTTCACCGGCGCCGTCGGCTGGCGACCGGGTCAGGTACGGTCCGAGGCGAGATTCAGCCAGCTCGACGTGCTGCCGCTGTAATTTTGCTGACGTGTCCTCGACGGACGGGAATGAAAACTTCCGCCACGACGTCGCTCTATCGCGCCTCGTCGATCCAAAACCTACCCTTGAAAAACTCGCACAGGACACCGGCATTTCTTTCGAAGCGGTCGTCCACCACGCCTTGGTCCGCTACGCAAGCTCCGGCGCGGAGGCCCTGCTCGCCATCGAGCCGCTGGCTCTTCGCGAGTTGATAGGTGCTCGGAGGGCGGGTGACTGGCCCAAAGTAGGCGCGATGATCGACTGGCTCGAGGCAGGTCTCGAGTCCCCCAACTGGCACTGAGCGGCCGTCTGACGCCGACGATCGCCTCGGCTCAGCTCGGGGGCGGCGTGATGATCGCGACAGTAGCCCCGGTGGGATCGCGCAGGAACGCGAAGTTCCCGGGCGGAGAGCCGGGCAGCCGGGCGAAGACGGTTGCCCCGAGCTCGGCAGCTCTGGCCGCCGTGGCCTCGGAGTCGGCGCTTCCGAACCAGACCTGCCAGTGCGGCGGCATCTGCTCTGGAGTTGGGGGCACGGTCCCGCCGACAGGCGCGCCGCCCACCGTGAAGGTGGTGTAGCCGCCCCCGTCGGGGGTCGACATCGACGCGCTCTCCCAGCCGAAGACCTGCTTGTAGAAGGACACGATCGCCTCGGTGTCCGGCGCGTAGACCTCATTCCACGTCAGAGCGCCGGGCTCGGCGACCAGCCCGGCGCCCCTGTGGGTGCCGGCCTGCCACATGCCGATGGCGGCTCCGCTCGGGTCTCTCACGACCGCCATTCGGCCCGCGTCACCGATATCCATCGGCAGCGCGACGACCTGCGCACCAGCGGCCTCGGCCCGGGCCGTCGTCTCGTCGACGCTCTCGACGTTGATGTACGTGTTCCACGCTGACGGGATGCCCTGTCCAGCCTCCGGCTGTGGGGAGAGACCGGCTACAAGCTCGCTGTCGAGCCTTGCCATCCAGTAGGCGCCCAAGTCGGGTGGCACGTCGGCGGCCTCCCACTGCCAGCCGAACAGGCTGGCATAGAAGTTCTTGGCGGCCTCCACGTCGGTCGTGGTGAGATCCACCCACGAGGGAACACCGTGATCAAATCCATCTCGTTTGGGCATTGTCAACCTCCTTCGTGGATGTCTCTTTTCCACCCGCGAGATGGCTAACATACCAATGCCACAGCTCAGCACGAAGCTGGTACATGCCCCGTCGCGAGCACCGGACTCGGCGCATATTGAAGAGAGCTCCCGTACCCATCGTGCAATACGACCTGCTCATCAACAACGGCCACATCGTCACGCTGGACCCGGTGCTCGGACACGGTTGTCGTCGCCGGCGAGGTGGCGCGACTGAATCGCGTCCTGGCGAGCCTCGCCGCGGCCGGGCGATCAGCCAGAGCGACCCGCCCTCGTTGCACGCTCGGTAGTCGGAGCCGACGAGCTGACCCGCTGCGCTGGGCGCCGCCACCACTTCCCGGCCCAAACCGGCTGAGCGGGCGGGGCCGCCGAGCGGCCCCACCCAGCAGAGCGACTAGGGGTTACAGCGGGCCGGGCTGACCGATGTGTCCGGCTTCAGGCAGAGTGGGCCCAGACCAGTCTTCGCGTCGGGAAGGCTGATCATGGCCAGCGGTCCCGCGCGGTGCTCGCCATTGAACGGCGTCGGTTTGGTGGGGTCGAAGCCGCAGGGCTGCGCGTCAGCGGGGTTGTTGAACCAGAATCCCAGTTGAAAGGTGTTGGTCGGCTGCAAGCTGACGTCCGGGTCGAACCCGAAGATCTGGTCGAGCAGGATGGTCCGAAGGCGAACTGAGCCGTTCCCCTCCTGGTCGGCCTGCACGTCGGACTGGTACCAGGCCATTCCGAAGTTCGTGAACTTCGGGTCTACCTTGCCGTCAGCGCCGAGGTTGCTGCGCTGGACCGTGAAGAGGTCGAAGGCAAGCCCTGGCTTGATGTTGTGGATGTGCAGCGTGAGGGTGTCGTTCAGTGTCCCTCGGTGGACGATGACGTCCGCGCTTGGCATGCGGGTGCTGTCACCCGGGAAGCGTGACAGACAATTGACGAACTTGGGGTTGGCCACCAGGTTGAAGTGGGCCACGTCTTGCCCGCTGGCACGGGCGGTCACGCCCCGCGCCAGGCTGAGGCCGAACCCCAGCAGAAGGGCGGCAACCAGCAGTGGGATGAGTGCTAGGTGGCGAGCCGGTCGATGCAGTATTGAGGCCATCAGAGATTCCTCCATCGGAAGAGATCCGAGCCGCGGGCCTCGGACGGCGCCATCCGCCGACCGCATGCTTCGGTCGGTCGTCTCTACGGATCCGGGTGTGGAAATGGTTCATGCCACCCACCAGCCACATGAGCCATCCCGCACCAGGTTCGCCGCGGCTATAGTTCGATTCGGCTGCTCTGCGGCCGGCTCACGCAGGTCAGAACGGCGGGGCAGGCGAACGGGTTAAGCCTTTCTCCGCCGCGGCTCCGTAGAGCACTGTGAGTGTGGTCCTACATGATCGAGACCAATGGTGGTCGCCGGTGCTGAACCGACGAAAGGCTGGCAGGACCAGCGGCCGTGGTAACGCGCCCGCGGGCGCTCCCGCGCTCGCCGAACGCCTGCCGTCAGGTTCCGTGGCCGATCTGGCGGCCGCTACGACCGAAGACGAGCAGCTCCTCGTCGCCATCGGGAGGGGCGACCGGGAGTGGGCGCTGCCCCAGCTGTACCAGCGATACGAGCGACGCCTCTACGGCCTCGGGCTCCGGCTGCTGGGGGATCCAGGACTGGCGGAGGAGCTCGTCCAGGAGACCGTCTTGAGGCTGTGGCGGACGGCCGCACGCTTCGATCCCGCGCGCGGCACCGCGACGTCCTTCATCTTCGCCGTGGCACGCCGGCTGGCCGTCGACCTATGGCGGCGTCCATCCTCTCGCCCCTATCAGGCCGAGGTCGAGCAGAGTTCTGACCCGGACGAGGTAGTCGACCGGTTGCTGGTCCAGCTCGCCGTGCGGGAGGCCCTCGGCGCGCTGAGTGAGGCGCACCGTCAGGTGTTGGAGCTGTCGTATCAAGGGGACATGACCCAGGTCGAGATCGCCGCCCGGCTGGGCATCTCGTTGGGGACGGTCAAGTCCCGGACCTATCACGCGCTGCGGTCCTTCCGGCGCGTGATGACGGAGCGTGGGCTCGATGGCTGAGACAGACCCTGGAATGCCTCACGTCGACATCGCGGGCTACGTGCTGGGGGTCCTCACCCCGCTCGAGCGGCGGGCCTTCGAGGCTCACCTGGCCGACTGCGTCGAGTGTCAGCACGAGCTGCAGGAGCTGCGCCGGCTGCCGGCGATCCTGGAGACGGCGGGCGAGCCCGTCGAACCGCCCTCTGGCCTGGCGCAGCGCGTCCTGGCGGGGGTCGCGGAAGAACCGCCACGACCAGTGGGGCGTCCGTCATCAGTGACTCGCCTCCGCCCGCAGCCTCCACGGCGCCTGTGGCGGCCGGCCTGGGCCGCAGCCGCGGCGGCGATGCTGCTCGTGGCATTCCTGGCAGGCATCGGCATGGAACAGCAACTGACCAAGCCCCCCATGCCTGCAGCGGGCCAAACCGTGCAGCTGGTTGCCGCCGCCGGCTTCTCGGGGAGCGGCACGGCGGTGATCCGCTCCGCCAACGGTGGGGAGCAGATCGAGCTGAGCGTGAAGGGCCTGCCGGCGCCGGCGCCTGGCCACTTCTACACCTGCTGGTTGGTCGCCGACGACGACACGCTCGTCCACCAGGACCGCGTCTCGGTCGGCAGCTTCACCGCGCCTGGGACCAGCGGGACCCAAACGCTGACGCTGCGGTGGGAAACGGCTGCGGACCTTGGTCGCTTTCGCAACCTCGGCGTGACGCTCGAGCCCGACAACGGCAACCCGCTGCACCAAGGGCCCAAGGTGCTGCAGGGCACCAGGCCGCTCTGACAAGGGCTGGAGCCTCTCTGCGCCAGCGCGTCGTCGTGCCGCCCAATGAAGGTCCGGACGGCAGGCTCTCCGACCGCGGTGCCTGGTGTAGGCAGCACCTTCATCACACCACGCATGCGGACCTGATTCACAGCGTGGAGTGGTGCGGCCGGGCGCTGGCGAACGTCGCCGCCGAGACGCCGCCGGACGTCCGAGCCTTTCACGCGCTCGGCATGGCGGATGCCGAGGGCTACGTTGCCCTCGACTGCTTTCACATGCTGGAGCACGCTCATGATGTGGCCCTGGGCCTGGGGCTACACTTCGACGCCCCGGCAGAGATCTGCGAGGCGGTCCTCGCCCGTCACTACCCGTGGGTGCCGATCGACGCAGTGCCATGGTCCACTCTGCTGTGGGTCGCGGGAAGGACCGTCATCCCGGGCAAGGATCCCTTCGACCAATCCGTGGGGCCAGTGCTCGGCCCGCTGGCTGAGTGGGACGCCAGCATTCCGCGGCATCCGCCGCAGCCTCCGAGCGAGTGGGTATTCGAGCGGGAGCAGCGCAAGTGGAGGCCCGTGGCCGCCTATTGACTGCGATTCCAGCCGAACCCGTAGTCCCGTTGCAGACAGTGAGCGCTCAGCCGCCCTGGACTCTGGCGTCCTGTTTCGGTGTTATCGGGCGTGAAGGAGGCGCCCTACACGGAACCCAGCGGCACGACCGCTGCGACGGGTTGGCCCGTGACCGCGGCAATGAGCTCGAAGTCGCGGTCGTAATGCAGCACCGCTAGACGGGCACGCTCAGCAACTGCGGCGAGTACCAGGTCGGCGGCACCGACCGCGCGATGTTGGCCGCGGTCCGCCAGGAGGAGCATGACCTCCGCCGCACGATCGAAGTCGGCCTGATGCGTTGGGACAAGAGGCAGTGCTCGGACGAGCTGTTCGTGAATCTGATGCGGCTCCCGAGCGCTGAACAAGACTTCCAGGTGGAGGATGCCACAGCGCGCGACCTTACCCTCACCCTGGAGATCGAGGAACTGGCGGGCCACGGCTGGATTGCCGAGACGCGCGTGGACGCTGTTGTCCAGCAAGTGGGTCAGCCGGCCCACGCCTGGCTCTCGACTTCCTCGTTCGTGAGCTCGATCCCGCCCTCCTGAGCCAGACGAACCAACTCACGGCCGGCGTGCTGCCGGAGGACAGCGTCGAACGCGGCGTCAACTGTGGCTTTGAGGCCCTTCGTCCCAAGTACCGCAGCGACAGCGTCACGCTTAGCGGGGTCGAACTCGATGGTGGTCTTGTTCACCGCATCAATATACCCTTTAGGTGATCTTTAGGGTATACGGACGCGGGGTAACTTGCCGCTCGCCCTGGGGGATGAGCAGTGCGGTGGCAAACCAAGCCTGCCCCAGACCGACGTGTCAGGCGCTCGGATGAACGGGCTGGTCGCCCAGCCACTCCTCGGTCATCGCCGCACGGATGAGCTCAGTCCGTGAGTTGATGCCGAGCTTGCTGAACACCTTGCGCAAGTGGTAGTCGATGGTACGCGGGCTGACGAACAGCTGGGCAGCGGCCTCACGGTTGGTGAGTCCCTGGCTGATCATCCGGACGACGTGGAGCTCCTGCGGGGTGAGCTGGTCGAGAGTGCTGCGGTTGCGCTTGCGGGCGGTCTCGCCGGTGGCACGGAGCTCGCGACGCGCTCGCTCCGCCCAAATGGGAGCGCCCAGCCTCTCGAACGTCTCGAGCGCAGCCCGCAGGTGTGGGCGGGCCTCGACCCGTCGTCGTTCGCGGCGCAGGTACTCGCCGTACAGGAGCTCGGTACGGGCATGCTCGAGCGGGCGGTCGGTCCTCGCATGCTGCCGCAGCGCTGCCTGAAAGCGCCGATTCACGTCCTCTCCGGAAGCCAGCAGCGCCTGTGAGCGCTCGGCGAGCGCTCCCAGCTCCGACGAGCGCGCCGCCTCGGCCCAGGCGAGGTATCGTGAGAGCGACTCCTGGGACCGCTCGGCCCTGCCTGCACGCACGGCGGCCTCCACCAGGTCGGGTGTGGTCGGGAGCGCGGTTCCTCGATAGCCCGACCCTGCCAGGGCTGCGTATTGCTCGAGGGCCTGCTCGGCCTGGCCGGTGGCGAGGGCAAGCGTCCCGATGGCGCGCCGGGCTGCGACGATTGCTTTGCCCAGGCGCCGCTCCGTCGCTTCCGCCAGCGTGTCCTCCGCCAGTCGACGGGCGTCCTGCTCACGCCCACGCAGGGCCGCGATCTCGGCGAGCGAACCCAGGTGCAGGCACGCGCTGTTGGGACGTCCCACCTCCAGCGCCAGGCGTCGACCCTCGTCGGCGTACGCCTCTGCCGACGCGTAGCGGCCCCGGGCGATCTCGTCGCTGACGAGGTACTCGAGCGTCCAGGCCAAGGTGCCGGCGGCCCCAAGCGACCGAGCCCGCGCCACGGCCCTGGCCCGCAGCCGGCGCCCGAGCGCGTGGTCGCCGAGCCCCCAGACGATGCCCCCGGTGCGGGCCAGAAGCTCCGGATCCTCGAGCTCCTCCGTTCGGGCGAGGTCCCCGGATGTCACCGTCGAGCCCTCTCCTCGCATCCTGTGTACCAGGAACCGGAACAGGCGGATGACGAGCACCTCGTCCGGATCCTCTCCAGGCGGGAGCACGGCAACAAGGCTGTCGATCTCGGGTACGGCGTCCTCATCGGCGGACTGGAATGCGGCCTCCCGCGCAGCGAGGAGCAGATGCACCGCGCGCCGGGTGTCCAGCTGCACCGCGTCCCGGGCCGCCTGCAGAAGGATCGCCAGGCCGTCGGCAGGTATCCCAGCGCTCATCTCGATCAGGCCCCGCTGGTGTCGAAGCTCCAGCCGCGTTGCCATCCTTCCTGGCGCCAGTCGTTCAGCCCGGTCCAGGTACCTAAGGGCTTTAACCGTGTCGCCACCGTTCCACGACGCGCCAGCCGCGGCCACCAGCCGCCGGGCTCGGTCCTCATCAGCAAGGCTGAGCTCCGCCGCCCGATCGAGAGCGCCAGCCGCCGCGGCGTACCCCGAGCGCCGGAGCGCACGCGCTGCGGAACGTTCCAGCAGACCGGCTGCCTCTTCATCGGGGCCCGAGGCCGCCTGTCCGCGATGCCACGCCCGGCGATCGGCCTGGGCCTCGTCGCCCTCGAGGGCCTCGGCCAACGCCCGGTGCGCCTCGCGGCGGGCGGCGGGACTTACTCCCTGGTAGACGGCAGCGTGCACCAGCGGGTGACGGAAGAGGACCGTGCCACCCTCGAGCGAGACGAGGTCGGTCAGATCCCGGGACTCCAGCGGCGCCGGGTCGAGCTGCAGCCGGTCGGCTGCCCGACGGATCGTCGCCAGCTGACCGGATCCCTCGGCCGCGGCAAGGAGGAGCAACGCCTGCACCTCCGGCTCGCGCCGGTGAGCGCGCTCACGGAACACGCGGATCAACTCTTCCGACAGGGGCAGGGGCTCGGGAAGCGGATCGCGCCCCGCGAGCTGCCAGCCGCTGAGCGAGCCGGGGAGCTCGAGCAGCGCAAGGGGGTTGCCACCGGTCGCATGCACCAGTCGATCCCGGACAGCCTGTGTGAGACGCGGCCCCCAGTGTGAGTCGAGGAGCGCCACCGCGGCGTTAGGGTCGAGGCCCGTCAGGTGCAGCTCGGACATTCCGGCCATGTCGACGTCGAGACCCTCGCCCTCACGGATCGCGGCCACCACCGCGACCGGCTCGGCCTCCAGGCGCCGGCCGACGAACGCCAGCGCCTCGGCGGATGGCTGGTCCGCCCACTGCAGGTCGTCGATCAGGCACACGACCGGTTTCTCGCCGGCGACCTCGGAGAGCAGCGTCAGTGCGGCCATCGCGATCAGGAACCGGTCCGAAGGCTCCCCCTCCTCGAGCCCGAACGCGGCGCGCAGGGCGCGCGCCTGCGGCCCTGGCAGCCGCTCAGCCGCGCCAAGGACCGGCCGGAGCAGGCTCTGGAGGGTGGCGTAGGCAAGCATCGACTCCTGCGCCACCCCTACGGCGCGCAGCACGCGCAGGTCAGCCGCTCGCTCGCCCGCGTATGCGAGTAGCGCGGACTTGCCGATGCCCGGCTCGCCCCGGAGCACGAGACCGCCACCCTCTCCCGTGCAAACCGCTTCGAGCAACCGATCGATGGCCGCCTGCTCCGCCCCTCGACCCTGAAGCATGGAGCCATCCTATGCGCTGGCGGTCTTCCTGGCCAGACGAGTCAGATCGACGAAGAACCGGCGACTTCGGCGATGCGATGGTCGGCGGCGCGCGTATAGCGTGCCGTCCATGGACCAGGCAACGATAGGACATCGACTGGACCATCAGGGCCCGGCCATGCACGGCTACATCTGCATCGCCTGCGGAACGCAGTTCGCGGCTACCGATGAGCCACCGGCGGCCTGTCTCGTCTGTGAGGACACCAGGCAGCCGGCCCGGCAGGAGGGCCAGCGGTGGACGACGCTGGCAGAACTCGGCGCCGGTCATGACAACCTGTTCCGCGTCCTGGAGCCCGGCCTGGTGGGCATCGGAACCGTTCCCCCCTTCGCGGCCGGTCAGCGTGCGCTGCTGGTCCGAACTCCGTCCGGAAACGTCCTGTGGGATTGCCTCTCTCTCCTCGACGCGACGACGATCACGCTGGTCGAGGCGTTGGGAGGTATCGCGGCGATCGCGATCTCGCATCCGCATTTTTACTCGTCGATGATCGAGTGGGGCCGGGCCTTCCACGCTCCGGTCTATCTGCATGAAGCCGATCGGGAGTGGGTGGCTCGCTTGAGCGACACCCTTCGCTTCTGGGAAGGCGAGCAGCTCGAGGTGCAGCCGGGCATCACGCTGATCCGCGCCGGCGGCCACTTCGCAGGTTCGACCCTGCTTCACTGGGCGGGGGGCGCGGAAGGCAAGGGGGTCTTGCTGACCGGTGACACGGTCCAAGTGGCGCTTCCCGAGCGGGAGCATGTGAGCTTCATGTACGGCTACGCCAGCCTGCTCCCGCTGGCCCCGCGGGCCGTCGAGCGAATCGTCGCCGCCGTCGGCCCCTACCGCTTCGAACGCCTGTACGGGGGCTGGTGGCCAGCAGTGATCGAACAACGTGGCAAGACGTCCATCCGTCGCTCGGCGGATCTCTACTTGGCCAGCCTCCGCGGCGAGCTGCTGCTATGAGCGACAACCCCACCGACAAGACTGGCGATCTACGTGATGCGATGCCGAGCCAGCTGGACATAGCGTGGCGATGCAAAACGGTCGAAGAACGAACACACGAGGTGCAACCAACTCAATGATTGAGATCCTTCGTAACCTGGCGCGGCGCAAGCTGCGCTCGGCGCTGACCATCTCCGGAATCGTCATCGGCATCTTTGCCCTCACGACCATGGGCGCCATGGCAGCGCACTTCAACCAGCTGCTGGACAGCGGCGTGAAGTACTACGGCTCCAACATCCAGGTTGGAGCGCCCGACCAGCAGCGGACGGCGCTGCTGCCATTCTCGAAGATGGACGCGATCAGGTCGGTCCAGGGCGTGGAGGCGGTGTTCCCGACGTACCAGCTCCCGCTCAAGCCGGGTACCGGCTTCAGCTTCGGTGGAGCGCCGGAGGCGATCGTCAACCGCATCCCAGAACAGACGGCGCGATCGCAGCCGAAGACGACCACTGCCCAGGGCAACGACCTCAGCGCCGACGGACGTGGCGAGGTGGCGTTGGGCACCACTCTGGCCAACGAGTTCAAGAAGAGCGTCGGCGACACCATCGACCTGCCGGTCAGGCCCGCGGACGCTCCGCGCGACTTCGTCAACCACCCGTTCAAAGTGGTCGGCATCCTGAGCGGCACCGGCACAGCGCCCGACGGCTACGCCTACGTGGGCAATGCTGACGCCCGCATGCTGCTCGCGGATACCCTGCCGCCGGCCATTCGGAACACCGTCGATCTGAGCCAGATCGCACCGGGATTCACGGTCTACGGCAAGCCTGGTTCGTCGCTCACCCAGCTCGACGAGATCGCGAACAGGATCAATCAGCCGGTCCCGGGCGTCAAGGCCACCAAGCCGAGCGTCCCCGTCGATGGCTTCAAGCAGTTCGTCGCGATCTTCACGACGATCACGACCGGGGCGGGCGTCATCGCGCTGATCATCGGCGGTCTCTCGGTCATCAACACGATGATCATGGCCGTGTCGGAGCGGGTGCGCGAGATCGGGCTCAAGAAGGCCGTCGGCGCTCACAGCAGCGACGTGGTGCGCGAGTACCTGATGGAGGCAGCCCTCATCGGCCTGATCGGCGGCGTGGTGGGCTACCTGCTCGGCGTGGGGCTGACCATCCTGATCAACGCAGCGGGTAGGGCCAGCAACCTCGAGCTCTTCCTGATCACACCCGCTCTGACCGCGCTGGTGATCGGCTTCGCCGTCGTCCTGGGCGCGCTGGCCGGGGTGCTCCCAGCCATCCGCGCCGCCCGGCTCGACCCGGTCACCGCGCTACGCACGACCAACTAGGAGGAGATGCGGCCATGTCCAACATCGAGCTGACCGACCTGACCAAGCACTACCGGCAGGGCAAGAACCTGGTGCGGGCGCTGGACGGAGTCTCACTGCAGATCCGGAGCGGCGAGTTCGTCTCCGTCGTCGGTCGCTCGGGCAGCGGCAAGACGACCCTGTTGGACCTGCTGGGACTGCTGCTCCGGCCCACCGACGGCACCGTCCAGGTCGACGACATGGACACCGCCCGCCTCAGGGACGGCAAGCGCGCTGACCTGCGCGGCCGGCGGATCGGATTCATCTTCCAGGAGTACAACCTGCTGCCGACGCTGAACGTCGTCGAGAACGTGATGCTGCCGCTGCGCTACGCCAAGTCCAACGTAAAGGACGGCAGAGGGCGGGCTGTGCAGCTGCTGGACCTGGTCGGCCTGTCGGACCGGGTCCGGCACCGGCCGAACCAGCTTTCCGGTGGTGAGCAGCAGCGGGTCGCGATCGCACGGGCGCTGGTCAACCGGCCGGCCCTCGTACTCGGCGACGAGCCAACCGGCGCGGTGGACACGCAGACTTCAGAGGAGCTGCTGGCGCTGATGCGGCTGCTGAACCGCGAGGAGGGCGTGACCTTTGTGATTGTCACCCACGACCTGGAGCTTGCAGCCCAGACCGACCGGATGATCCGTTTGAGGGACGGCCGTGTCGTCGGCGATGACGCCGTCGATCGGGCACAGAGCCCTGCGCTCGCCAGCTGACGCCCCGGCAAGGGCGGCCACCTCGGTGGCCCTCCGTCGAATGCTGGCGACGCCTGCCGGAAGTAGGTCGCGGTCGTCACGAAGATCGCCGCCGGAGTGATCCTGCGGAGCATCCTCAGCAGACGATCGCGGCGGTTCTGCCGAGTACCAGGAGGTAGTGAATGCGATGTCCGTCAGCATCTCCTCGGAGAAGAGAAGCGCCGAGTTCTGGTGGCGGTTGGCTGGGGCCCTGGGGCTGGCGTGGTTCGTCCTGTTCGTCATAGGCGGCGTCGTCCTCCACGGGCAGCCGCCTGCCTATGACGAGCCCATCGAGAAGGCACGTCAGTACTTCCACGACAACGCGCAGCAATACCTCGTCGGCGACTACATCGTCCGCCTCGGCTTCGTATTCGGATTCCTTCCCTTCGTCGCCGGCCTGCAGAGCCGCCTCGGAGCTGGCGAGGGCGAGCCCCGGATCCTGTCGAGACTCATCTTCGGTGCCGGACTGGCGACCTTCGTCATAGGCGATGCCTCGAAGTTCTTCCTCAACGCTGTCGCGCTCGGAGGCGGCAGCTCCGAGATCTCGGACTCGACCATCCGCACCCTCCTGTATGCGGACTCGGTGTCGATCGCGACGATCGGCGTGCCTGCCGCTCTTCTCGCGCTGACGGCCTCGTGGCTGATATGGACGACCGGGGCGCTCTGGCGGTGGATCGCCGTCCTCGGCTTGGTCGCCGGTGGC
>Ga0070699_100001072_pt1 | contig 25485 bp, 24 predicted proteins | sample KBSK1503metaG_FD_65473 | JGI IMG/M metagenome (GOLD analysis project Ga0070699, IMG submission 65473) | Corn, switchgrass and miscanthus rhizosphere microbial communities from Kellogg Biological Station, Michigan, USA - KBS K1-50-3 metaG | ecosystem: Host-associated > Plants > Roots >...
GCGTAGAGGAAGCGGACCAGGCGAATCTCCTCCTGGCGTGTCCGCTCCATCACCGTTTCGATCGCTCCGTCTGTCATGCACCCATGGGTAGCACGTTCAACCCCGCCGCGTACAGTTTTCTCCCGCTCGCTCCGCTAGCCCCGCTCGCTCCGCTAGCCTCCGGGGCGCTCTTGAGCCGGCTCCTTCCCTCGTCGCTCCTTCGTCGCTCCTCAGTCCAGTCGCCGGCGCGCCCCTTCGGCTCGCGGGGAGGGATAATCTGACCCATGAGCCCACGGCCGTCCCCTCGTGACCTGCGCGCTTCCGATACGGACCGGGACCGGGTGCTGAACATGCTCGGCGAGGCGATGAGCGACGGCCGGCTCACCTCGGACGAACATGCCGAACGGGTGCAGCGGGCCATCGCGGCCCGGACGCTCGGCGAGCTCGCGGAGCTGACCACGGACCTGGCGGTCTCGTCCGCGCAGCCGGTGCGGCTGGACGGCGGCAAGGTCATCGCCGGGATCTTCGGGCCGACCCGCAGGGACGGCCGTTGGGTGGTGCCGGAGAACCTCACCGTGACCGCCATGTTCGGCGAGGTGGAGGTCGACTTCACCCAGGCGATCATGCAGGTCAGCCGGGTGCAGCTGTACGCGACGGTGTTCGGCGGGCGGCTCAGGCTGATCGTGCCCGACGGGGTGTCGGTGATCGTGAGCGGGCATATGGTCCTGGGCCGCAAGCGGGGCGGCACGCCCCCGCCGGCCGGGCCCGGCGTGCCGGTGATCGAGGTCCGGGCGCTGGTGCTCGGGGGCGAGCTAGCCGTGCGCACGCCGCCGAAGAGCCGCCGCTTCCGCCTCTTCAGCCGAAGTTGACCGACGAATAGGCGCGGAGCTTCCACAGCTGGTGCTCGCTCTCGATGCGCCGGATGGTCCCGGACCGGGACCGCATCACCAGCGAATGCGTGGTCGCGCCGCCGGCCCGGTACCTGACCCCGGCCATCAGCTCGCCGTCCGTGATCCCGGTCGCGGCGAAGAACACGTCGTCCGAGGACACCAGGTCGTCGGTGGTGAGCACGCGATCCAGATCGTGCCCGGCGTCCAGCGCTCGGCGGCGCTCCTCGTCGTCGCGCGGCGCGAGCTGGCCCTGGATGACCCCGCCCAGGCACTTGAGCGCGCAGGCGGCGATGATCGCCTCGGGTGTGCCGCCGATGCCGAGCAGCAGGTCGATGCCGGTGCCGTCGCGGGCCGCCATGATCGCGCCGGCCACGTCGCCGTCGGTGATCAGGTGGATCCGCGCCCCCGTCTCGCGGACCTGCGTGATCAGTTCCTGGTGCCGGGGCCGGTCCAGGATGACCACGGTGACGTCCTGCGGCGCGCATCCCTTGGCCTTGGCCACGGCGGCGATGTTGGCCGCGGGGGGCGCGGTGATGTCCACCAGGTCGGCCGCGGCCGGGCCGGTGGCCAGCTTGGACATGTAGAACACCGCCGAAGGGTCGTACATCGAGCCGCGGTTGGCCACCGCCAGGACCGAGATCGCGTTCGGCATCCCGTTGGCGCACAGCCGGGTGCCGTCGATCGGGTCGACGGCGACGTCGCAGGCCGGGCCGGTGCCGTCGCCGACCTCCTCGCCGTTGAACAGCATCGGCGCATTGTCCTTCTCACCCTCGCCGATGACCACCACACCGCGCATCGACACCGAGTTGATCAGCATCCGCATCGCGTTCACGGCCGCCCCGTCGGCCCCGTTCTTGTCGCCCCGGCCCACCCAGCGGGCGGCGGCCATCGCCGCGGCCTCGGTCACCCGGGTCAGCTCGAGGGCCAGGTTGCGGTCGGGGGCGTGGGTGGCAGGCGCGTGGGCTTGCTGCTCGGCGGTCATGGTTGGTGTCCTTCCGCTGGCCGTCAGTTGATCCTATGCAGCTACGCCGTAGCCCTCCTTGTCTACCCCGGAGGCCGGGCTACCCTGAGTTGTGCCGAACCGGGTGCTGCGTAGCGGCCTTACCGCGCTGGGCTGCCTGCTGGCGGCGGGGCTCGTCGTGGTCGCGATCCCGGCCCCGCACGCCGCCAAACCCGTCACCGTCAGCTACCGCGCCGACCTGGCCAAGCTGGCCCGGCTGGCGCCGTACCCGGCCGTCGCCCCGCGCGGCCTGCCCGCGTCCTGGCAGCCGGTCAGCTCCGGCCTGACCGTGGGCGGCGCCAACGGCGCGGGCACCGTCACCTGGGCGCTCGGCTACGTGACCCCGGACGGCCTGCTGGCCTCGCTCGAGGAGACCAATGCGGCCCCCGCGGCGTTCGTCCGGCGGATGACCAACAACGGTGCCGCGCTGCCCCCGTCCTCGGTCAACGGGCAGGCCTGGAACCTCAGCGCCACCCCGGCCCGCGGCCAGCGGTCGCTGTACCTCACCAGCCCGGCCGGGTTCACCGTCGTGATCACCGGCAACGCCACCTGGCCCGAACTGCGCCAGCTAGCCGCCTCCCTCCGCCCCGTCTAACGGCTCCCGCCTACTGGGCCACCCCGTCGTACGAGGCCATTGCGTCATACGAGGCCACCACGTCGCATGGGCCATCGCGCCGTCTAGGCATCAAGTCGTCTGGGAGGCGCTGTCCCTTAGGCACCAGCCGAATCTCAGGTCCCGCACGCCCCAGCCTGGAACGTAGAGTGCCGCGCCTACGTTCTGCTGCTGCTCACGTCCTCCGGACCGGTGCGCGGCTCCGGGACCTGGACCTCCGAGGGCGGGGCCACCTCGTCCGGCGTACGCGGCGTCCTGGCCGGTTCGGGCCCGTCGGGCTCGCGGTCGTCGAAGGTCACCTCGACGTGCTGCTCCGGACGCCGCTGGTTCTGCAGGGCTTGCAGGGCCATGCTGGCCCGGTCGGCCTCGGTGAGCGGCGGCTGGACGATGCTCCGCGGCCAGAGCCGGCGGGCCAGCACCACGTTGATCTCGGCCGCGTAAACGGTGACCTGGACGGCCAGGGTGATCCAGGCCAGCAGCCCGAGCACGGTGCCGAACACGCCGTAGACCGAGTCGCTGTGCAGGAAGTGGTGGACCAGGTAGGTGCCGAGGACCTGCAGCACCGTCCAGCAGATGCCGCCGGTGATCGCTCCGGGCAGCAGCTTGCGGGTCGGCACGCCCTTCGGGGTCAGCGCGCGGAAGGCGCCGAGGTACATGCCCGCGTTGAAGGCCGCGGTTGCCAGCTCGATCGGGAGCTTGAACGCGAGCCCGTTGTGCAGGTAGGTCGTGAGGCTGGCCAGCCCTGTGGTAACGATCACGCCGCCGCCGAGCAGGCAGAGGAACAGCCCGGCCCGGCCGAGCCGCTGCACGAAGCCGGGCCTGGCCGGCCCTGGCAGGTTCCACACCTGCTCCATGGTGAACAGGCCGGCCTGGGCCAGCCCGGTGGCGCCCCAGATCAGGCCGATCACGCCCACGATCAGCCCGATGACGCTGGAGCGCTGGAGCTGCTGCACGTTAGTCGTCAGCTGATTGCCGATCAGCGGGACCTGGTCGGCCACCGCGTTCAGGACTTGAGTCCGGAACGACGGGTTGACCGACGCGATCAGGCCCAGGATCGTCACCAGGATCAGCAACAGCGGGAACAGCGAGAGGAAGGCCGAGTACGCCAGGTTGGAGGCCAGCACGCCGCCGTTGTCGTCCCCGTACTTCTTCACCACGCCGAAGGCGAACGCGGTGGGCGTGTGACGCTGCTGCGCGGCGTCTAGTTTCCTGATCGCCTTTTCGACCGGGTTCATCGCGCCCACCTTGTTGTTGCCTGTTCAAGGGCTGCCCAGCCACGAGGCCGGCAAACAGGCAGGGTGGGTCAGAACGGGGCATCCTCCCCGTCTCCGGCCTTTCCCGTGTCGTCGCGGGTGGCCATGGCCGCGGCCAGCCTGGCCCGCGCGCCGTCCAGCCACTCTCCGCACACCGTTGCCAGCCGCTCACCGCGTTCCCACAGCTCGAGTGACTGCTCCAGGGTCAGGCCGCCGGCCTCCAGGCGCTTGACCACCGCGGCCAGCTTGTCCCGGGCCTGCTCGTAGCTGAGCGTCTCCCGCGCGGTCTCCCCGGACCCCTTCCGGGGCTGGGGGTCCGCGTCCGCGCCATCCGTCACGACCCCAACCCTATCCGTTAGCACCGTCATCGCTGGCCCGCACGGTGAGCTGATCTTCGGCGAACCGGACGGTCAGCAGCTCACCCGGCTTCACCTCGGCCGCGCCGCGGACCACGCCGTCGTCGCGGTGCTGCACGATTGCGTAGCCGCGGCGCAGCGTGGACGCGGGTGACAGGGCGAGCAGCCTGGCCTGGGTGTGCGCCACGTCGTCGCTGGCCCGGGCCAGGCTGGCGGTCAGCGACATCCGGGCCCGCTGCAGCAGTGCGTCCACCCGTTCAGCCTGGCGCTCGATCTCACGGACCGGGTCGGCCAGCGCGGGCCTGGACCTGACCGCCTCCAGCCATGCCGTCTCGCGGTCGAGCCAGCCGGTGACGCACCGGCGCGCCCGGTCGCGCAGCTGGTTGATGAGCGCGGTCTGCTCGGTGACGTCGGGCACGATCCGCTTGGCCGCGTCGGTCGGCGTGGATGCGCGCAGGTCGGCCACGTAGTCGAGCAGCGGCGTGTCCTGCTCGTGCCCGATCGCGCTCACCACCGGCGTCCGGCACGCCGCCACCGCCCGGACCAGCGCCTCGTCGGAGAACGGGAGCAGGTCCTCGAGCGATCCGCCGCCCCGGGCGATCACGATCACGTCGACTTCGGGGTCCTCGTCGAGGCGCCGTAGCGCATCGATGATCTCTTCGACCGCGTATGGTCCCTGCACCGCCGTCTGCTCCACCCGGAACCTGACGGCTGGCCAGCGCCGCCCGGCGTTCTGCTGGACGTCCCGCTGCGCCGCGGAGTCGCGTCCGCAGATCAGGCCGATCACGCCGGGGAGGAAGGGAATCGCCCGCTTCCGTTCGGGTGAAAAGAGTCCTTCCGAGGTCAGCTGGCGACGGAGCCGGTCCAGCCGGGCCAGCAGTTCGCCCACCCCGACCGCGCGGATCTCCAGCGCGGTCAGGGCGAACGAGCCCCGGTTGGCGTTGAAGTCCGGCCGGGCCAGGATGACCACCCTGGCCCCGTCGGCGGGCGGCGGCTCGGCCGCGTCGAACACCGGCCGGGAGCAGATGACCCGCACGGACACGGCCGCGACCGGATCGCGCAGGGTCAGGAACACCGCGCCGCCGCGCACCGCGAGCTCGGCGATCTGCCCTTCCACCCAGACCCGGCCGAGCCGGCTGATCCACCCGCCGACCAGCTGCAGCACCGTGCGGACTGGAACGGGTGATTCGGCCGACGTATCCAGCGGCACTAGGCCTCGGCCTCCAGCTTGGCGATCCGGCGCTCGAACATGGTCAGCACGTCGGCCCGGGCGGCGTGCGTCCGCTCGTACTCCGCGAGCTGCCTGACCTGCGCGACGTCGAGGTTGCGCAGCCGGGCGCGGAGCGACGCCACCGACAGCTCGTCGTAGTTGGGCAGCGGCGCCGCGGTGACCACGGCGGCGGCCTGCTCGGCGGCGATCACCGGCTCGGGCGCAGCCGCCGCCGGCTCGGGCGCGGCCGCCGGCTCGGGCGCAGCTGCCGGCTCGGGCGCGGCCGCCGGCTCGGGCGCGGCCGCCGGCTTGGGCGCAGCTGCCTGCGCGGGCGCAGCTGCCTGCGCGGCGGCGGTGGCAGGCTCCGGCGCGGCGCTGACGGCGGCGCTGTCCGCCTCGTCGCCGAGCAGCCGCACGTTGCCGGTCTTGTCGAAGTTCCTGGTGCTCCGCCGCCTAGCCGGCTTGGCCGTGGTCGCCTTGGCCGGTGCGGGCTCGGCCGCCACCGTCCCGCCGTCGGTGGCCGCCTCGGCCGGAGCCGCAGCAGCAGGGGCAGACGGGGCAGCCTCGGTACCGGCGGCCGGAGCCGCCTCGGCGGTGGGCGCCTCGGCGGTGGGGGCCTCGGCGGGCGCCGCCGAGGTCTCGGCGTCCTGATCGGCCGGGCTGGTGACGGCCGTGTCAGTGACAGTTTCCGACGCCTCGGGCCTCCTGGCCCGCGGGACGTCATGGTGCGAGGCCTTGTTCCTGAGCTTGTCGGTTATCAGCAGCAGCTGGCCGATGCCGGCGAAGACGCCGCGCAGAGCCTGGGCCGGGGCTTCTTTGATCCGTTCGCTGACCTGCGGAACGCGCATGTCACACTCTCCCTCGAGGACGGGATACCAAGTGGCGCCCGGGTAGGTACCCAGCATCTGGCGGCGCCGGTGCATCGCTGATAGTCAGCGTGTGTTCCCTGACGGGTTATCTTCGCGCCTCCGCCTGTGTGTCGCAATAGCCGCACCGTGGCGGGGGGGACGCCTGCCAAGGACCAGGACATACTCACCTACCATAGGAGTCATGTCTTCAAGCCAGCGACGGGTCCTGCTCGCTAAGCCTCGCGGCTACTGCGCCGGGGTCGACCGCGCTGTGCAAGCGGTCGAGATGGCGCTGGACAGGTTCGGCCCCCCGGTCTACGTGCGTAGGCAGATCGTACACAACACGTACGTCGTCAGCACGCTTGAGCAGCGTGGCGCCATCTTCGTGGCGGAAGTAGACGAGGTGCCGTCCGGCGCGGTCGTGGTGTTCTCCGCGCACGGCATCGCCCCCGAGGTCCGCCAAGACGCGGAGAGCCGGGGGCTGCGCGCCATCGACGCCACCTGCCCGCTGGTGACTAAGGTGCACAACGAGGCCCGGCGGTTCGCGGCCAAGGACTACGACATCTTGCTGGTCGGCCACGAAGGGCACGAGGAAGTGGTGGGGACGGCCGGTGAGGCCCCGGCCCGGGTCCGCCTGGTGGACGGATCCGGCGGCGCGGCGCAGGTCGAGGTCAGGGACCCGTCCAAGGTGGTCTGGCTGTCCCAGACGACGCTGTCGGTGGATGAGACGATCCAGACCGTCAACGCGCTGCGCGAGCGCTTCCCCGCCCTGCTCGACCCGCCCAGCGACGACATCTGCTACGCCACCCAGAACCGGCAGGCCGCGGTCAAGGTCATCGCCGCCCAGTCCGATCTGGTGATCGTGGTCGGCTCGCCGAACTCCTCGAACTCGGTCCGGCTGGTCGAGGTGGCCAGGGATTACGGCGCCGCGGCCGCCTACCTGGTCGATGACGCCGGGGAAGTCGACGAGCGCTGGCTGGAGAGCGTGACCACGATCGGCGTGACCAGCGGGGCCTCGGTGCCCGAGGAACTGGTGACCGCGGTGCTGGACAAGCTCGCCGGGTACGGGTTCGGCGAGGTAGAGGAGGTCGAGGCGGTGGAGGAGCACATGACGTTCGCGCTCCCGCGGGAGCTGCGCACCGCCGGACCGGGGTCCCGCCGCGACGCCTGAGCCCCACCACGACACGGTGCCGGGCGCACGCCGCTCACCTGCTGACTCTGCCGACGGCGCCCCGGTCACCCCGGCGCGGTGTCATACTGGTGCGAAAATCACAGCCGGTGTCCGCGAGCTCGCCGTGGGCGAGCCTCGCCGGGGGCCGCTCGAACGCTGGGACAGGTGAGCATGAACTCGCTTGCTCCCCCGTTGCGGCTGGCTGAAGCCGCTGGGGTGCTGTCGCTGGCCACGGACCTGGCGATGGGGCAGCCGCTGGAACATGGGCTGCGCACCGCCATGCTCGCGTTGCGGATGGCCCAGGCGGCGGGGCTGTCAGAGGACGACCAGGTCACCGTGTTCTATACCGGCCTGCTGCATTTTGCCGGCTGCACGGCAGAAAGCGAGATCGACGCGCGGTTCTTCGGTGATGAGCTGGCGGCTCGGCCGCGGATGATAGCGGTGGCTCACGGGTCCCGGCTGGAGCTCATCACGACCGCGATGCGGACCGCTCACCAGGGCAGCGCACCGCTGGCGCGGGCGGCGATGATGGCCAGGGCGGCCTTCGGCGGTATCGCGGAGTTCCGCAAGTGGGCGGCCAGCCACTGCGATGTCGCCCGCATACTCGGCGCCAGGATGGGCCTGTCCGGGCCGGTCCAGCAGTCGCTGCGGCACCTGTACGAGCGGTGGGACGGCACCGGCATGCCGGGGGAACTGCGCGGCACGCAGATCCCGCTCGCGGTGCGGCTCATGCAGGTGGCGCAGGACGCGGACGTGGCCTGCCAGTACGGCGGGATCGCGCTGGCCAGCAGCACCCTGACCCGGCGGGCCGGGTCGGGTCTCGACCCGGAGGCGGTCAGGATCTTCCTGTCCCTGGGGGACCGGCCGTACAAGGGCCTGGACGCACCCTCCATCTGGGAGGAGGCGATGGCGGCCGAACCGGGCCCGCAGCCCGAGGTGGCCGAGGCGCGGCTGGACGCCTGCCTGTCGGCCGTCGCGGACTTCGCCGACATGAAAAGCATGTGGACGATCGGTCATTCCCGCGGCGTCGCGGACCTCGCCGAGCGGGCCGCGGGCGTGGCCGGGCTCGCCCCCTCCGAGGTGGTCACGCTGCGCCGGGCGGCGCTGGTGCACGACATCGGGCGCGTCGCGGTGCCGGTCAGCGTGTGGGCCAAGCCCGGCCCGCTGACCCGCGGCGAGCACGAGCAGGTGCGCCTGCACGCCTACCACAGCGAGCGGGTGCTCGACGCCTGCCCTGCGCTGCGCCCGCTGGCCCGGCTGGCCGGATCCCACGGCGAGCGGTGCGACGGGTCCGGTTACCACCGAGGCAGCCGGGCCGGTGACCTGCCCGCCGCGGCCTGGCTGCTGGCGGCGGCCGACTGTTACCAGGCGATGCGGGAGCCGCGGGCGTATCGCCCGGCCCGCTCCCCGCAGGCCGCGGCGGACGAGCTGTCCCAGGAGGCCCAGGCGGCCAGGCTCCCGCACGAGGCGGTGCGCGCGGTACTGGCCGCGGCGGGCCAGCCGCGCCGGCCAGTACCCCGACCCCGGCCCGCCGGTTTGTCCGAGCGCGAGTGCGAGGTGCTCGGCCTCATCGCCCGGGGATGGCCACCAAGCAGGTAGCCCGCCAGCTGGGGATATCCCCGAAAACCTGCGACCACCACATCCAGCGCCTGTACCGCAAGACGGGTCTGTCCACCCGGGCCGGCGCGACGCTGTTCGCGCTCGAGCACGGGCTCGTCGACCCAGGTTAGCGATGGTCATCACCGGGCTCGATAGGGAGTTCTCCCGACTATCGGCGCCGGCCGGTCTTGCCTAGCCTGATCCCTTAGCGCCGGTCACCGGGAGGGAACGGCTGCCTGACTCGTGTTCGGGGCAGCGGCCGTGGTGGCCCGGCGCTTCCATGCTGGCCTCGCGCGATAACGCAAGGAGGGGCGGGTGAGATGTGACGGTGACCGGCGGGAGAGCTTACCGCCGGATATTCCCTGCGCGGCAGCGCCCTGGCAAGGGAGGAAACCCGGCATGATCACCATCTGCAAGGTGATTCTCAGCGGCTCCACACCCGCCCAGATCCAGGAGCAGACCGAGGGCCTCGTACCCGCCTGTCTCCGCGACCTGGCCGTCTAACTGGCCGTCGACCCCCGCCCTGACCGTCTCGGTGATCACCCACGAAGACGGAGCGCAGGAACTCGAGGTCCTGAACACCGGCCCTCCGTATCACACCGAGCGCACCATCGACAGCGCTAGGTTCACCCGGCGGCCCGCGGGGACGTCATCCCGGACGCTGTCCATCACCAGCCCTCCCGATGTCCGCAACGCCGCCGCGATGATCCGCGCCATCCTCGGGGACGCCAGCGCTCCCTGACCGTGCCGCGCCTGGCGGCCGGCCGCTAACCGCCGCTGGATTCACCTGTCGCCGCGCGGCCAGGTGTCCCGCAGCGCGTCGCGCAGGTTGCCGAGCACGCCGATGGCGGGTAGCTCCGGCCGCCAGCCGCGGCCAAGCGCGATCGCCACGACCAGCCCTGTGCCGGTGAACAGCCACGGCGCCGAGGTGCCCAGCGTAATCAGGATCCCGGTCGCGGCCGAGAAGGTGTCCGCCGCGGTGATCAGCTGGGCCAGCACGCTGCCGCCGAGGAAGGCCAGCGGCGGGCACACCACCAGCCCGCGCAGCCCGCTGACCCGCGTGTAGCAGGCGACCAGGCCGCAGGTCATCACGAATATCGCGTCGGCGAGCAGTTCCCAGCCGGTCCAGGCCGCGATCAGCAAGCCGCAGAAGCAGGCTGCGAACAGCGCGACGGCCCCGCCGCGGCCGGTCAGCGTGATGGATGCCGAACGCGTACGGCGTGGCGGCCCCTGCGCCCGCGCTTTCCGGTCGGCGGCCCGGGTCTGTGTCATCGAGTGGCACGCACCAGGCTAACCTCAGCCGGGTCGATCAGGGCAGCTTCCATCTCAGGTCCGACCGCAAGCTCGGGCGCGGCGGCCAGCTCCGGGGCGGCGGCCAGCTCCGGGGCGGCGGCCAGCTCGGGGGCGGCGGCCAGCTCGGGGGCGGCGGCCAGCTCGGGGGCGGACAGGGCCCGGGGCGTCTCCTCCACCACGGCCGGCGCGGTGAGCTCCCCGTCGACCACGCCGAGCTCGCTGAGCTTGCGGGCGCTGGGCAGCACCCGGCTCTCCAGCGAGCCGACCGTCTGGTTGTACGTCGACACCGCCTTGGCCAGCGCGCGGCCCAGTCGGTCCACGTGCCCGCCGAGGCCGGAGATCCGCTCGTAGAGCTGCCGGCCGAGGTCGAACACGGCGCGGGCGTTCTCGGCCAGCGCTGCCTGCTGCCAGGCGTACTGCGCGGTGCGCAGCATCGTGACCAGCGTGGTGGGGGTGGCGATGTGCACCTTGCGGCCGAGCGCGTACTCCAGCAGCCCGGGGTCCCGTTCCAGCGCCGGGGCCAGGAAGGCCTCACCCGGGATGAACAAGATCACGAACTCGGGCGACGGGCTCAGCGCCGACCAGTAGGCCTTGGCCGCCAGCCGGTCCACGTGCTCGCGGACGTGCCGGGCGTGCGCGTCCATCCGCGCCGCGCGCACCTGGTCGTCGTCGACCTCGGCCGCCTCCAGGTACGCGGCCAGCGAGACCTTGGAGTCGACCACGATGTTCTTGCCGCCGGCCAGCCGGACCACCAGGTCAGGGCGCACGGCGCCGTCTGGCGTGGCCACCGTGACCTGCTCGTCGAAGTCGCAGCGGGCGCTCATCCCGGCCAGCTCGACCACCCGGCGCAGCTGCAGCTCGCCCCAGCGGCCCCGCGCCTCCGGCCGCCGCAGCGCCGTGACCAGCGCCTGCGTCTGCGCCCGCAGCTGCTCCGAGGTGTGCCGCGCGAGGTGGACCTGCTCGGCCAGCGCCGCGTGCGACCGGTTCCTGGCCGCGTCGGACTCACGCAACTGCTCCTCGACCCGGGCTAGGGTCTCGCGCAGCGGCTCGACTAGGTGCTCGACCGCCGCGCGGCGCAGGTCGAGCTCGCCCGCCGCAGTCGCGTTGGCCGCCCGCAGCCGCCCCTCGGCGACCTCGAGGAACCGCGCCGTGCTCGCGTCCAGCGCCTGCGCCGACAGCGCCTGGAACCGCTCGGCCAGCTGACTGTCGACCAGCGCGGCCCGCTCGGCCGCGCCGCGCTCGATCATCCTGGCCCTGTCCTCGGCGGCCCGGGCGCGCTCGTCGGCCGCCGCGAGCCGGCCGCGGGCGAACAGGTATCCGATCGCTGCCCCGATGAGAATCCCGAGCAGCAGTCCGACCAGCAACAAGACTGCACCCATATGCAGCGATGATCTCACCGAAAGTGGCTAACCTGGCGCAGACACGCCCGCCCGCCGCCCGAACACATGGCGGTACGACCATGGGGCCGAACGGACCTCGGTGGCCGCCCCGGCGCCCGCGGCGAGCACAATGGGGCGATGCCACAGCTGTCCGAGCCCGCCCAGGAAACCACCACCACCACCGCCGCGCTGCTGGCCGGGTACCTGCACGCGGCCGGTGTTCGGCACGTGTTCGGTTATCCCGGCGAGTCCGTCATCGACTTCATGGAGGCGGCCAGGCACCGGGACATCCAGGTGGTGTCCGCGGTGCGCGAGGGCACCGCCGCGTTCATGGCCGAGGCGACTGCGATGGTCACCGGGCGGCCCGGGGTCTGCCTGTCCACGCTGGGACCGGGGTCGACGGCGGTGCTGAACGGCGTGGCCTCGGCCAACCTGGACCGGGTGCCCGTGCTCGCCATCTCCGGTCAGATCGAGAGCTCCCGCGAGCAGTTCTTCACCCACCAGGTGGTCGACCACGACCGGATGTTCGCGCCGGTCAGCAAGCTGGCCTTGCGCCTGGACCCGGCCTCGGCGGACACCGTCATCCGCAAGGCGCTGCGGACCGCGGTGGCCGAGCGCCCCGGCGCCGTCCACCTGACTGTGACCGCCGACGCCTGGCCGATCCCGGCCGAGGGGCAGGTCAGCCTGCCCCCGCTGGCCCCGGCGGCGGGCTCCGTCGACGTACACGGGGACGGCGACCCGGTCCGGATGCTGACCGCCGCGCGCCGCCCGGTGATCCTGGCCGGCATCGCCGCGCTGCGCTGCGCGGCCGGCCCCGAACTGGTCCGGCTGGCCGAACTGGCTGGCATCCCGGTCGTGGTCTCGCCGATGGCCAAGGGCGTCTTCCCCGAGAACCACCCGTACTTCGCCGGGGTGCTCGACATGGCCGGCTACCGCGTGGTCTGGGACCTGCTGGCCGGGGCCGACCTGATCCTGGCCGCGGGCTTCGACCCGGTCGAGCTGATCAGCCCGTGGTCGGTCGCCACCCCCGTGCTGCACCTGGACACCATCCCGAACACTGATCAGGTTTACGCCAGCGCGCACGAGCTTGTCGGCCATGTCGGGGCGATCCTGCGCTGGCTGTCCGCGCAATGGGCGGGCGAGCCCCGCTGGGCCGAAACCCAGGTGGCGGCGCACCGCGCCCGGCTGCACAAGGCCTGGCTGGCCGGGCGGGCCGAGGGCAGGCTCAACCCCTCCGACGTGGTGGCGATCGCCCGGGAAGCCGCCCCGCCCGGCACGATCCTGACCACCGACGTCGGCTCGCACAAGATCATGGCGGGCCAGGTGTGGCAGGCGGCCGAGCCGCGCTCGGTGCTGATCCCCAACGGCTTGTCCGCGATGGGGTTCGGCGTGCCCGCGGCGATCGCGGCCCGGCTCACCCGCCCCGACCGGCCGGTGATCGCCCTGGTCGGCGACGGCGGGTTCGCGATGGCCGCGACCGAGATGCGGATCGCCTCGGCCCTGGGCCTGCCGGTCACCGTGGTGGTGTTCGCCGACAACAGCCTGAACCGGATCGAGCTGCGCCAGCAGCTCATGGGCTACCCGCCCACCGCCACCCGGATAGACGGCATGGACCTGGTCACGCTGGCCGAGGCGATGGACTGCGACGGCATCCGCGCGGAGACCCCCGCGGCCCTGGAGAAGGCCCTGGAGGGGTTCGGCACTCGCCCGCGCCCCCTGATCGTCGAGGCCCGCGTGGACCCCGCCCAGTACGAGGCCCAGTTCTAGGCCTCCGGCTAGCTCTTCGCTTACGGCGTGGTGCCGCCACGCCACTAAACTCGCGCGGGTGAGCCTGTCTATCGGCATTGCCGGCCTGCCCAACGTCGGAAAGTCCACCCTGTTCAACGCGCTGACCCGGGCCGGGGCCCTCGCGTCCAGCTACGCGTTTGCCACCATCGAGCCGAACGTCGGCGTGGTCGGCGTCCCCGACCCGCGCCTGGCCGAGCTGGCCAAGCTCTACGACTCCGCGCGGATCGTGCCCGCCAGCGTGCGGTTCACCGACATCGCCGGCCTGGTCCGCGGCGCCTCGCAGGGCCACGGGCTCGGCAACCAGTTCCTGGCCCATATCCGCGAGACCGACGCGATCTGCCAGGTGGTGCGGGTGTTCGCCGACCCCGACGTCGCCCATGTGGACGGCGACGTGTCGCCCGAGCGCGACATAGAAACGGTGGTCACCGAGCTGATCCTGGCTGACCTGCAGACGCTGGAGAAGGCCCTGCCCCGGCTGGCCAAGGAGACCAAGTTCGCCAAGGATGCTGAGCGAGCGCGGGTGGCCCAGACCGCGGAGGCCGCCGAGAAGCTCCTGTACACCGGGGTCACCCTGTGGGCCGGCGCCTCCGCCGCGGGCATCGATCTGGCTGCGCTGCGCGAGTTGCAGCTGCTGACGGCCAAGCCGTTCCTCTACGTGTTCAACTGCGACGTGGGCGAACTCGGCGACACCGACCTGCGCAAGCGCCTGTCGGCGCTAGTCGCTCCCGCCGAGGCGGTCTTCCTCGACGCCAAGACCGAGGCCGACCTGACCGAGCTGCCCGAAGACGAGGCCGCCGAACTGCTCGCCGAGGCCGGCCTGGGTGAGCCCGGCCTGGCCCAGCTGGCCCAGGCCGGGTTCCGTGCGCTCGGCCTGCAGACCTTCCTCACCGCGGGCCCGAAGGAGGCCCGGGCCTGGACGATTAAGGCCGGCGCGACGGCGCCGCAGGCGGCCGGCGTCATCCACAGCGACTTCCAGCGCGGCTTCATCAAGGCCGAGGTGGTCTCCTACGACGACCTGATCGCGGCAGGCTCGCTGCCCGCCGCCCGGGCCGCGGGCAAGGCCCGCATCGAGGGCAAGGACTACGTCATGCGCGACGGCGACGTGGTCGAGTTCCGTCATGGTGCAACATCACGATCAGCTAAGACCGCGTGAACCGTAACAGACCAACGCGCTGACAGTACACGAGGACGTCGTGGACGTACCTGACACCTGGGCTCCTGCTAGGCACGTGATACGCGAGCCGTGGATGCGGCCGGAGATCCGTGCCGGGATCGCCGACCTGGAGGCCTGGACGGTATGCGTCGGCGGTTCCGTGATCTGAGGCGGGCGGACAGCGCTACCGCGATTACGAAGCTGCTTGATGCCCGATTCGAGTTGCTCGTGGCCTCCCATTTGGCACGCGTCGGCGCGCTGCAGAGGATACGGGCCGATACGCCCGATTTTGATTGCCGCTAGGACGGATCCGACCTCGGCATCGAGGCCACCACACGCGCCTGGGAGGAGATCGCTTCCGCGCTTGAGCGCGCCATAGAGCAGGGCCAGTGGGGTGACGCCGATGTGCACGTGACACTGGCCCGGACAGGAAAGCTTCTCTCTTCTCAGAGCCCCCGGAGCTGATCGCCAAGGTCAGCGAGCGGGTGACCGCGGAGATCACCGAGGCGATCGCGGACGCGGGGAACGGGCAGCTCAAGCGCGGGAACATTCCGATACCGGAGTTCGGCCTGAGTGCCATGTGGACAGCGGGCGTTGGTATCGGATTCCCCGGCGTCCGGGTTGCCTACGACTCGGCGCTGACCTTCACCGAGGAGGAGTGGGAGCACCACTGGAAGATGGCCGCGTTGCAGGTCAAGGACACGGTCGAGGGCAAGGGTAAGAAGAACTACGAGTCGCCGAGCATCGCCGTAGTCGACATCTCCCGGCTCGGGGAGACGAGCCGCATGCTCGGCGCAGACGGGATCCCCAGGTACCAGCAGACCTTGGTAATCCGACGATTGCAACCTGGGCAAGCTCCGAGGTGCGCTGCTCGTCCGGACGACTCTGACCTCGCGGGTCATCGAACCACTGTGCACCTGCATTGACGGCCCGGAGGAGCTTGCCGCGCTTGCGGCCCAACTGACCGCGAACCCGCACGGCGGCTAACTAGTCTGCGGCGATGCTCGCTCGCGAACGCGCCTTTGTCGGCGCGGATCACAGTGGAGTTTCGCGTCAACGTGTAGAGCCGCTCAGGCCGGGGACCTTTGCTCTTCACGCCCCGGACCCAATAGGAGCCGGGTCCGGGCCTGCCGGTCAAGCCGTGCGTGGAGGGCCAGGAGGCCAGCCAGTGCCAGCAGCCAGATCGGGCTGAGGAACAACATGGAACCCAGCAACGTGAGCGGGTTCCCGCTGCCGTTGCTGATCGCGGCGATCAGGAACAAGCCCGCCACGATGGTCACGTACACGCCCGCGTTGGCGAGGCTGCCCTGCTGCGGCGGGGCGACGGGGGTCAGCCCGGCCGGGAGATCGTCGGTGAGCGCGGCCAGTTCGTCGAGCTCGTCTCTGGTCAGCCGGCCTTGCACGAATGCGGCCTTGAGCGTGTCGATCGCCTGCTCACGGGCGGCGCGTGATGTCCGCATGCGGCCTGGCCATCCGAGGGCGCCGCCATCTGGTCACCCAGTCCTGTCGCCACGGGCGCCTCCCGCGCCAGCGGACTGCCATTCTGATGGCAGGTTTTCCCAGCTCAAGGGCTGGAACCAGGATTCCCGCCGGACTGGCCGACGCGGTCCGCTGTCTGCTCCCCGACCGCGAGTCTGCGGTCCCGGCGCGGGCCGGGTGGTCTGGGCTAGGGGCCAAACCGGCACGATGGCCCGCTGTGCCGGTTCCAGCCGGCACGATGGCCCGCTGTGCCAGGTTAGCTCAGGGCCTGGCCCCGGTGAGCGAGTGGCCAACGTGAGCGGCGGGGCCAATGATGCGGCCGACGGCCCCGCCACCGAAAGGCTTCCTCCACAAGAGCCGCACCCATGGAGCATTGGGCCGGTCAGAACCGGCCCGATGGAGCATTGGGCCGGTTGGCCGCCAGGGCCAAGGAGGGGATCCGCGGGGCGAACGTTGCCTGCCGCAGTGGTCAGGACGGCCAGCCGGTCAGGGGGTAGCCGACTGAGCGCATGTACTCGCGAGCCTGCGCCACGGCGGCGTCGACGTCGGGCAGGCCGAGGCCGACGATGTAATCGTCGGGGTTCCCTTTGCCGTCGGTGTCATAGCTGAGCACCCAGCCGGATCGCCATCCACGGCCGACCGGGTAGCGCTCGTGCCAGACGAGCATTGGCGTTCGCTTGCCGTCGAACACCAGGTCACCGGGATCCAGGTCATCCTCGAACACCCGGCCGCTACGGTCGGGCGGGACGATCACCCGGACCACCGGCAATTCTTCGTCGCGGAGCTGGCCGATCTCGCCGGTCGGGTTAGCCACAGAGCCAAGTCCAGCATATTTGCGGAGGACACCATGAATTGGACCGCTTGACGCGGCCGGTTTGCGTTCCGATTACGACGAGGACAACCAGGACGCCAAGCAGCGACAGTAGCAGCAGTTTGGAACTTATGGCGGTCGTGCGGCCCGCCGCCGCGACCGCAAGCACGGCGACGAGATTGTCGAAGTTCATCGCGGCCACCATCCGCTCACAGTCAGGTAATGCACCCGGATATGGTGGCCAGGCACGGCGCAGATAGTCCCTGCAGATGGCGATCGCGCCAGCCGCCTCGCGGCAGGTCCCCCGGCTTTGATGTTGATCGGGAACTGTTCATCGGGGTCCAGAGTGCTATCGGCGCATCGTGCACTCTGGGCGACCTTGACCCAAGTGCCCGATCCCGAAGTTCCATGGATGAGCCCGGTCGCGTAACGAGCTTGTAACGCGCCTCACGATCCAGTCCCCTGAGGCCTGCGGCCTGGCAGGTAAGCCCGGGTCGGCCTGGATGCCGCCGGCAGTGACATCGTCATCGTCAGGCCGCCGCCAGGGGTCCGGGCGGGTTGGAGCGTGCCACGCATTGCCTCGGTCAGGCCGCGGGATACTGCGAGCCCGAGCCCGAGCCCGACGCCCGTCGTGCTGTCGGTGTTGCCGAGCCGCTGGAAGGGCGCGAACATCCTGTCCCTGTCCGCCTCGGGGACGCCTGGCCCGCAGTCGATCACGCGCAGCTCGATCCGGCCGCTGCGGGCGCTGGCCGTCAGCCGCGGCGGTGCTCCAGCCGGCGAGTACCGCAGCGCATTGGCGGTCAGGTTCGCGATGACCCGTTCCATGACCGGCGGGTCTGCCACCACCTTGGGCAGCCCGGGCGGGAGGTCTACCCGCACACTCCGGCCTGAGGGCCCGAGGCCGGCCAGCGAGCACGCGATGATCTCTTCCAGGTCGGCCGGGCGGGGAAACACCGACCGTGCCCCGGCCTGCAGCCGGGTTACGTCTAGCAGTGTGGCGGCCAGGCCGGACAGCAGTTCCAGGGATTCCTCAGCGGTGGCCAGCAGTTCGTCCTGGCCGGCTGCTGTCAGCTGCAGGTCCGGCGAGCGCAGGCAGCTGACCGCCGCCTCTGCGGCGGCCAGTGGCGATCGCAGGTCGTGGCTGACCGCCGCCAGCAGGGCCGCCCGCATCCGGTCAGCCTCCGCGGTCGGCCCGGCCGCACCTGCTGCCGCAGCGGCCCGGACGCCCTGCTCGCTGCGACCCGCGACGCGGTGGGCGAGGAAGCCGGCCACCGCCGCGGCCAGGAATGCGAGCACATCGGTGGTCACCGGCGCGCGGGTGAACCGCGGCGCGATGACCGCGATGCTGAGCCACGCGAACCCGGTGAACAGAAGAGCCCGTCGCGGGCTGGCCAGATGCCATCGCGGCGTCCAGATACCAAATCGCGTCATGGTTTCCTGAACGAGGTTCTCAGCGCGGCCGTGATCAGCGCTTGTCTGCGCGGTGTCCTCAGAGGACACCGCGAAAGAGGGGTCGTTCATGTCGGTGCCTTCGCGTACGGCCCATTTGAGCTCCGGTGTGGTACTTGCCTCAGCGTCGCGCTCCAGAGGGCGCGTCGCACCCGTGGAATCACTGGCCGGTGCTCTGGTCTGCGGTCCGGCCTGCGCCAGTACTTGCCGGCACCATCTGGTGAGCGTTTATCTACATCACGCTGAACGAACATTTCCTTGCTGCACGTGCAGCACGATCACCGAGGGTCCTGGCGGGTAGCGGCCCTGCTAACGGTGACCGGACCCGGCCACACGGTGGGTGGCGTGGGACGGGCTTCCGACGACGATCACCACGGCCTGGCTGGCGGAGGCGCGGGCACGCCGCCAGCCGCCGATGCCAGAAGTAATGGCGCAGATCCGGCGTCAAAACAGCGGCCGGACGCCTAGTTTTCCGCGGGTTCGGTCTCCCCCGGTAGGCTGGCGGGCAGGAGTAGGTGGTGTCTGGCTGGGAGGCCGTATGAGCGCTCATACCCGGCCGGGCGACCACAGCGGGACGTTCCGGTGCCGCCGTGCCGCAGTGGGCGGTGCCGCCGCCACGATTGCCGGGTAGCGCCGGGCCGATGACGGCGCATTCTGGTATCAGGGGACCCGCCGCGGGGCTAACGGGCCGGCTCAGCGAACGTCGCGTACTTGACCGGTTCGTTGCTGGCGTGCGGGCCGGTGAGGGCCGGGCCCTGGTGGTGCGCGGCGAGCCGGGCGTGGGCAAGACCGCGCTGCTGGACTACCTGGCCGGGCGGGCTTCGGGGTGCCGGGTGGCGCGGGTGGCAGGGGTGCAGTCGGAAATGGAGCTGGCCTACGCCGGGCTGCAGCAGCTGTGCGCGCCGATGCTGGATCATGCCGGGTCTCTTCCGGATCCGCAGCATGAGGCGCTGCGGACCGCGTTCGGGCTCAGCGCCGGCCCGGCGCCGGACCGGTTCCTGGTGGGCCTGGCCGTGCTGGGCTTGCTGTCGGAGACGGCGGGGGAAGGTCCGCTGGTGTGCGTGGTGGATGACGAGCAGTGGCTGGACCGGGCCTCGGCGCAGGCGCTGGGGTTCGCGGCCCGGCGGCTGGCGGCCGACCCGGTGGGCCTGGTGTTCGCGGCGCGGGTCCCGGGCCAGGACGTGGCGGGGCTGCCGGAGCTCGTGGTGGAGGGCCTGGCCGAGGGTGATGCGCGGGCGCTGCTGGAGTCGGTGCTGACCGGGCCGCTGGACGCGCGGGTCCGGGACCAGATCATCGCCGATACGCACGGGAATCCGCTGGCGTTGCTCGAGCTGCCGCGGGGGCTGACCCCGGCGCAGCTGGCCGGCGGGTTCGGGCTCAGCGGCGCGGAACCGGTCGCCGGGCGGATCGAGGAGAGCTTCGGGCGGCAGCTGGGGGGATTGCCCGCGCAGACCCGGCGGCTGGTGCAGCTGGCGGCGGCCGATCCGTCCGGCGATCCGGTGCTGGTGTGGCGGGCCGCCGGGCGGCTCGCGATCGGCCCCGGGGCGGCGGGGCCGGCGGTGGCGGCGGGTCTGGCGGAGTTCGGCGCGCGGGTGCGGTTCCGGCATCCGCTGGTGCGTTCGGCAGCCTACCGGTCGGCGTCGGAGGCCGAGCGGCAGGAGCTGCACGGCGTGCTGGCCGAGGTCACCGACCCGGCTGTCGATCCTGACCGGCGGGCCTGGCACCGGGCTCAGGCCGCGCCCGGCCCCGATGAGGACGTTGCTGCCGAACTTGAGCAGTCCGCGGGCCGGGCCCAGCGCCGCGGTGGTCTCGCGGCGGCGGCCGCGTTCCTGGAGCGGTCCGCCGGGCTGACGCTCGACCCGGCGCGCCGCGCACAGCGGGCGCTGGCCGCAGCGCAGGCCATGCTCCAGGCTGGCGCCCTTGACGCCGCGCTCTTCCTGCTGGCCATGGCACAGGCCGGGCCGCTGGATGAGCTGGCAAGCGCCCGGGTGGACCTGCTGCGCGGGCAGATCGCGTTTGCCTCGGGCCTGGGCAGCGACGCCCCGCCGCTGCTGCTCAAGGCCGCCAAGCGGCTCGAGTCGCTCGACCTCGACCTGGCGCGCGAGACCTATCTGAGCGCGTGGATGGCCGCGCTGTTCGCCGGGCGTTTCGCGGGCGCCGGCGATCTGACGGAGGTCTCCCGCGCCGCCCGGGGCCTGTGCGCGGTCCACTCGCCGCGGCCGGCTGCCCTGGTCCTCGATGCCCTCACGCTGCTGGTCACGGACGGACCTATCGCCGCGGCGCCGGCCTTGCGGCAAGTCGCTCGCGTCTTTGCCAGCGAAACCATCTCCGCCGAAGAGGAGCTCCGGTGGGGCTGGCTGGCGCAAGGGGCCGCCAGCGCCGTGTGGGACGACGTCGGCTGGCGCACGATGCTGCTGCGGCAGGTCCAGCTCGCCCGTGACGCCGGCGCGCTCGACCAGCTCCCGATCGACCTGGGCGGCCTGGGCACGGACGCCGCGTGGCGCGGCGACTTCGCCGTGGCCGCGACCCTGATCGCGGAGACCGATGCGGTCTGTGCCGCGACCGGGAGCCGCAGCGCGCCCTTCGCCGCCATGCTGCTCGCTTCTCTTCGGGGCGACCAAACCGAGGCCGCCCCGCTGATCGAGGCCACCATCGCCGAGGCCACCGCCGAGGGGCAGGGAATCGCGGTGACCTACGCGCACTGGGCGGCCGCGATCCTCGCCAACGGCCTGGGCCGCTACGCCGACGCGCTGGCGGCCGCCCAGCAAGCCAGCCAGGACTCCCCGGCGCTCTATATGGCCATGTGGGCGCTGCCCGAGCTGATCGAGGCCGCCACGCGCACCGGAAACGCGCACATCGCCAGCGACGCGCTCGCGCGGCTGGCGGAAACGACGCAGGCCGGTGAGACGGACTTCGGGCTGGGGATGGAGGCACGGTCGCGGGCGCTGGTGAGCGAGGGCGAGACGGCCGAGCGCAGCTATCGCGAGGCGATCGACCGGCTGGGCCGCACTCAGCTGCGTCCGGAGCTGGCCCGCGCTCATCTGCTCTACGGCGAATGGCTGCACCGCGAGAACCGGCGCCCGGACGCCCGCGCCGAGCTCCGGACCGCCTACGACCTGTTCACCACTATGGGCATCGAGGCGTTTGCCGAGCGGGCCCGCCGTGAGCTGACCGCCACCGGCGACACGGTACGCAAGCGGACGGTCGAGACGGCCAGCGAGCTCACCGCCCAGGAAGCGCACATCGCCCGGCTCGTCGTCGACGGCCGCACCAACGCGGAGATCGGGGCCAAGCTATACCTCAGCATCCGGACCGTCGAATGGCATCTCAGCAAGGTGTACGCCAAGCTCGGCGTCGGCTCACGCCGGGAGCTGCGGCGGGCCCTGGCCCTACCTCGGGCGGGCAGACCCACAGGCCTAGCGACCGGCGACCCAGACACCGGCCGGCCACGCTAGCCTGGCCGGCTTGGACTGAATTCCCACTCGATGCCCGCAACTTGCCCTTCGGGCTCCGTTGCGGCAGCCCCGTACGCCCAGTCATCTCCAGCACGGGAATCCAGGGAACGATTGATGGAGCTTGGCCTCCTGAAGAAGCCGAAGCAACCGCACTGATCACGCGTGATCGATTTCGGGTCAATCACGAGGTGCCGCCGGGCGTGCCGGACCGGGGGCTGGCTTCCATTTTTCCTCGGTGCGGGCGTAGCGCCAGATGAGCAGGGCGGCGAGCCAGGTGACGAGGAACATGCCCACGATCACGAACCCGGCGGTGTTGATGTTGAACCGGGATATCAAGCCCCAGAAGCCGGTGGTGCGGCTGAGTCCGTGGATCTCCTGTGGTAGCAGGCTCAGGGCCTCGACCGCGCCGATGACGAAGCAGATCGCCACGGACAGCCCGGTGATGGCCAGGTTGTAGTAGACCTTGCGGACTGGGTTGAAGAACGCCCAGCCGTAGGCCAGGTTCATGAACAGCCCGTCCGTGGTGTCCATGAACGTCATGCCCGCGGTGAACAGGACCGGCAGGCAGATGATCGCGTACCAGGGGATGTGCTGGGAGGCCAGCAGCGCGGTGGTGGCCAGCAGGGCGACCTCGGTGGCGGTGTCGAAGCCCAGGCCGAACACGACTCCGACCGGGTACAGCTGCCACTCCTTGGTGATGACCTTCATCCAGCGGCCGAAGAACCGGTAGAAGAGCCCGCGGTTGGCCAGCTGGCGCTCCAGCTCGGCCTCGTCGTACCCGCCGCGGCGCATCGAGGCGAAGACCCGCACGATCCCGGCCAGGACCACCAGGTTCAGCAGCCCGATCAGCAGCAAGAATGCCGCCGAGACGACTGTGCCGAACAGTCCCCCGAACCGCTCGAGCCCCGAGCCATTGTCCGAGACCGCCGAAGACCGTCTTCTCCGCCACGACGATCCCGGCCCCGATGGCGACCACGACGGTGGAGTGCCCCAGGGAGAAGAAGAACCCGAACCCCAGCGGGCGCGGGGCTCCGGTGCCCTGCCGCTCGCCCAGCACCTTACGCGTGCAGTTATCGATCGCCGAGATGTGATCGGCGTCAAACGCGCGCCGCAAGCCGAGCGTGTAGGCCAGCATCGCTACCCCGACCCCGAGCCCCTTGTAATGCGAAGGGACCACGAACGCGAACAAGATGACGAACCCGGCCACGTGCAGGCCCGCGATCACCCCGTACATCGCGATCAGCCTGGCTCGTTCCTGCGTGGTCATCGCCGTGAACGACTGCCGTAGCAGCCGCCCGATGCGAGGCGGCCTGGATGCGCTCGCCGCGGCGCCGCGGGCGGGAATGCTATCCGGCCGGGCCTTCATGTCAGTCGCCGGCCTGTATCAGCGGAGGATGCGGAGTGCGAGCCACGGGGGACAGCCCCGCTGCACCAGCGCCGCCATCTGGTGCCAGTCGACATGGCCGGCGGCAGCCTCGGCCACCGGCCAGGGGATGCCCAGGCGCGCCAGCCGGGCCACGCGCCACTCGTGCACCGGGTCTTGCTTCTCGATGATCTCGTGGCGTCCAGGCCGCAGCGTCAGTTCCATCGTTTTCCTCCGGCTGATCGATCTGACGGCGGATAACAGCCACGGCCAATTCCACGGACGCGGCGAATCCAGCCTGCTTTTCCTCGAGCAGCCTGCGCACGTATTCCATGTTCTCCATTGCCTGTCTGGCGGTATTCATTGCCGTCGCCCATTTCCGATAATGCGTCTGTTGCCGACATAGCCCGGGCCGGTAATGGCCGGGAGGGCTTGCCGTCCTGGCTTCCACGGTCGCGAGCGGCGAGGTCACTCGCACCCGTACGGCCCCTGGCCCGTGCCCCTGGTCTGCGGGTCGGCCCGGGCGCACGCGGGTACCGGTGACCAGCCGGCCGACGTCCGTCCGGTGCTGGGGTGGACTGATGCCGCGGACGTCAGGAATCCGCTGTCCTGGCTCCGGGCACCGCCACATCTACGGGGCCGGGAGGGGTGCCCGGTACTGGGCCGCCCTGCCGCAGACCAGGGAACCCGGCCGGGGGTTTTACGGGTTCGACGCGCCACCCGGAGCGCGACCGTGGTTCCCGTAGCAACCAGCAGGCGAAACCGCCCGGCAGATGATCCGCAGCCTGGGGCCGGCGGGTCGTCGTTAACACAAGGGAGGGCTCATGCCCACGGTCACTGTCGGCCAGGAAAACAGCTCAGACATCGAGATCTACTACGAGGATCACGGCGCCGGCCAGCCGGTGGTGCTGATCCACGGCTACCCGCTCAGCGGCCGCGCCTGGGACAAGCAGGTCCCGGTCCTCCTGGAGGCCGGACACCGGGTCATCACCTATGACCGGCGCGGGTTCGGCCAGTCCAGCCAGCCCACCACCGGGTATGACTACGACACCTTCGCCGCCGACCTGCACACCTTGGTGGACCACCTGGACCTGCGCGAGGCGGTGCTGGCCGGGCACTCGATGGGCACCGGCGAGGTCACCCGCTACCTGGCCCGCTACGGGTCAGCCCGGGTGGCCAGGGGCGTGCTCGTCGCCCCGATCCCGCCGTACCTGCTGCAGGCCGGCGACAACCCCGACGGGGTGCCGCACAGCCTGTTCGACGGGTTCGCCGCCGCCGCCCGGGCCGATACCCCGGCCTGGATGAAGGGGTTCCTGGACAACTTCTACAACATCGACACCCTGCGCGGCACGCTGGTCAGCGACCAGGCCTTCCAGGCCAGCTGGAACCTGGCCGTCACCGCCTCGGCTACCGCCGCGGTGGCCTGCATCGGCACCTGGACCACCGACTTCCGCGACGACCTGCCCAAGATCGACGTGCCCGTGCTGGTCATCCACGGCGACGCGGACCAGGTGCTGCCGCTGGACAAGACCGCCAGCCGCCTGCCGGGCCTGATCAAGGACATGCACCTCGTCGTGGTCGAGGGCGGCCCGCACGCCATCCCCTGGACCCACCCCGCCCAGGTCAACACCGCCCTGCTCGACTTCATCCGCAGCTGACACCCGACCCGGCCCACACCACTACCCAGAAGGAAGAACACCCATGTCGAACCACTTCAGCGCCGCCAACCTCAAGCACCCCGGCGACGATGCCCGCCTGGACCTGACCGACCTCTTCGTATTCGCCGCGCCCGGTAACCCCGGCCGGACCGTGCTGATCATGAATTCCAACCCCTTCGCGAAAGGCGACGGGTTCCACCCCGACGCGGTCTACCGGTTCAACATCGACACCGACGGCGACTCACTGGCCGATGCGGCGTTCAGTTTCACCTTCTCCCCGTACGACAACGGCCGGCAGACCGCCACCGCCTACTACGCCACCGGCAGCCAGGCCCAGACCCGTGAACCGCGCGGCGACATCCTCATCGAGGCCGCCGAGGTGGGCTTCGACGCCACGGCCATGCCCGTCCAGGCCGGCCCGTGCCGGCTGTTCACCGGCAAACGCAGCGACCCCTTCTTCGCCGACGCCGACGGCGTCCTGCACTGGCTGATCGACGGCCAGAAAGGCGACTTCCAGTGGACCGGGACCGACACCTTCGCCGGCGCCAACATCTACTCCATCGCCCTGGAGGTCCCCAGCGACATGCTCGGCCCCGGGCCTATCGGAGCCTGGATCACGACCAGCCTGCGCCGCGACGGCATGCTCGTGCCGATGGACCGGGGAGGGAACCCGTCGTTCAACCCGATCCTCAACGCCGACGACATCAAAGACGAGTTCAACGCCACCGACCCGGTCGA